>Ga0182030_10000372_pt1 | contig 81015 bp, 75 predicted proteins | sample 812S3MmetaG_FD_121299 | JGI IMG/M metagenome (GOLD analysis project Ga0182030, IMG submission 121299) | Permafrost microbial communities from Stordalen Mire, Sweden - 812S3M metaG (Illumina Assembly) | ecosystem: Environmental > Terrestrial > Soil > Wetlands > Permafrost | place: Sweden... | reverse complement strand
TGTCGGCAAGAAGATGGGACACATCAAAGCCTCTCGCGGCCATCAGGTTTTGTTGCCCAAGGGCGCGGCGTACCGCTTTGACGCCAAGGAGCCAGGGGTGATCCTGATGCAGACGATCCTTGGCGACCTGTCGGTTCAGAAATGGCCAGAGATATGCTACAAGTGAACAACTGGAGGTGGTTATGAGATCTGAATCGATCACGTCGCCTGCCGTGCAAGTCTCGGCGGCGAACAACCGTACCGGCTATCGCAGCTTCACGCTCGGCGGCTTTCAGTTCAGCCGGGATGAATATTTCGTGCACATCAGCTGGAGCGCTAAGGACCAATCGATGTCGCACACGATGTCGGCGGACGCTTTTCTGCGAGCAATGATGCGCGACGTCGCCTGGGGTTTTTTCTACGGCTGGGTAAATTTCGACGCCGTCATTGGTACGCGCAATCTATACGGCAAGGTAGAGATGTATGCCGGCCGCTACCACCCCGCCTATAAGGACAAGGGGCTGGATCACACCGAGACGTTCGACAGCCCGCTGATCATGGCAACCTTCAAGGCGATTCTTGATGATTGGACCAATGAAGGATTCGATCCGTTTGCCGCTCCCGATGAAACCGGCAAAGGGTGGCTGGGCTTCAAGAATGGCAGCAATCGCGCGGCGATCGAACGCGAGCGCCAGGCGTGCAAACGCATGCCGGGTTTGCCGGGCGATACGCCGCTTCGCAGCGATACTAACGGCTATCCAGTCAATCGCGCCTTCACTGATGTGTCGCAGGACGAGCCGGAAATCCACGCCGAACCTGGCTTCGAAGGTGAAGTGCACGGTTTCAGTCTGTTCAAGTACCTGTCGCGCTCGGATGTCACCTGGAACCCGTCGGTGTCTTCAGTGTGCGGTCGCAGCCTGTGCTGCCCGACGACCGAGGAGTACATTCTGCCAGTCAAGCACGGCAATGACCGCGTCGAGTGGTTCATTCAGCTCAGCGATGAGCTCGACTGGGAAATCGAGGACAAGAACACCGGTGCACCGCGTGCCAAGGTGCGCATGAAGGCGGGCGATGTGGCGGCCATGCCAGCCGACATCCGCCATCAGGGCTACTCGCGCAAACGCTCGATGTTGCTGGTGTGGGAAAACGCCACCCCGGGTCTGCCGGAGATGTACGAGAGCGGCAAGCTCAAGCCGTATCCAATCGAGTTCTGAGCGCATGGCACACGCCGGTTGACGGTTTCAGCCGCACCGCACGCGCCTGGTGCGGCGGTGCGGCTGATGTATCCGCGGCTTTGTCGTTGCCGCCAGATTCGTAGTCTCTATGCATGCAGCCATTCCAGTTTACGTTTGCGATGCCCTGCGCACCCCGTTCGGGCGCTACGGCGGCGTGTTCGCCTCCGTCCGGCCTGACGATCTGGCGGCGCACACGATTCGGGCGCTCGTCGGCCGCGCGCCGCAGCTCGACCCGGCCGCGGTCGAAGAAGTATTCCTAGGTTGCGCCAACCAGGCGGGTGAGGACAATCGCAACATCGCGCGCATGGCGAGCCTGCTCGCCGGTATGCCCGACAGTGTTCCGGGGGCGACCATCAACCGTCTGTGCGGCTCCGGGCTCGACGCCGTCGCGCTTGGTGCGCGCACCATCGCCAGTGGCGATGCCGAGGTCGTGATCGCCGGCGGCGTGGAGAGCATGACGCGCGCACCATTCGTCATGGGCAAGGCCGATGCGGCCTTCTCACGCAATGCAAAGATCGAGGACACGACCATCGGTTGGCGCTTCATCAATCCGCTCATGCGCGAGCGCTTCGGCGTCGATTCAATGCCCGAAACTGCCGAGAATGTGGCCGAACAGTTCAAGATCGCGCGTACCGATCAGGACGCATATGCGCTGCGCAGCCAGCAGCGCTGCGCCGCGGCGCAACGCGCCGGCTTCTTCGCGGGCGAGCTTGTCGCCATTACGATCGAACGCGGCCGCGGCGCGACGCAGCGGGTCGAAGCGGATGAGCCGCCGCGAGCGGACAGTACGCTCGAAGGTCTCGCAAAGCTGAAGCCGATCGTGAAGAGCGGCGGAACGGTGACCGCGGGCAACGCCTCGCCGGTCAACGACGGTTCGTGTGCGCTGCTGCTGGCAACGAAGGCCGCGGCGCATCGCTTTGGACTCACGCCGCGGGTGCGCATCATTGCCACGACAACGGCCGGGGTCGCGCCCCGTATCATGGGCATTGGTCCGGCGCCCGCGATCCGCAAGCTGCTGGAGAAATCAAGCGTCGCGCTGTGTCAGATCGACGCCATTGAGCTCAACGAGGCGTTTGCGGCGCAGGCATTAGCGGTGATGCGCGAACTTGGTCTCGCCGACGATGATGTTCGTGTCAATCCCAACGGCGGCGCGATCGCGATCGGCCATCCGCTGGGGGCGAGCGGCGCACGGCTGGTAACGACGCTCGTCAACCAGCTCGAGCGAACCAACGGCAGATATGGCATCGCAAGCATGTGCATCGGCGTTGGACAGGGTATTGCTATGCTACTCGAGCGCGTATGAGCGTACGGGCACGCATTCTGCCGCTGAGCGCCGCTGTCGAAGAGTGCGTGCGCGACGGTGACAGCGTAGCAATGGAGGGCTTCACGCACCTGATTCCGTTCGCAGCCGCGCATGAAGTTATTCGGCAGCAGCGCCGGCATCTGACGCTCTATCGAATGACGCCCGATCTGATTTACGACCAACTCATCGGCATGGGTGCGGTCGATCGCTTGGTGTTTTCATGGGGCGGCAATCCGGGCGTCGGAAGCCTGCATCGGCTTCGCGATGCGGTGGAGAACGACTGGCCGCAGCCCCTGCAGCTGATTGAGCATTCGCATGCCGCGATGGCAAGCGCCTATGACGCCGGCGCATCTAACCTGCCGTTCGCGGTACTGCGTGGCTATGTCGGCGCCGATCTGCCGCGCGTCAATCCGCAGATCCGCACCGTCACCTGTCCGTTCACTGGAGAGCAGCTTGCGGCGGTGCCGGCGATCCGGCCGACCGTAGGCATCATCCACGCGCAGAAAGCCGATGCGCGCGGCAACGTTCTGCTCGAAGGCATCACCGGCGTACAGAAACAGGTAGTGCTGGCCGCGCAGCGTTCGCTGGTCACGGTCGAGGAGGTAGTGGAAGACTTCGGACCGCGCTCGAGCAACGCCGTGATACTGCCGAGCTGGACCGTGAACGCGATTGCGGTAGTGCCCAAAGGGGCGCATCCCTCCTATGCACACGGCTACTATGCGCGCGACAACGGCTTCTACATCGCTTGGGACAAGATCGCACGCGACCGCGACAGCTTCCTCGACTGGATGCGCGTCAACGTACTGCAGCAGCCAGCAAGCGCGGTGGTGCGGGCATGAGCGGCAACTATTCCGGCAACGAGATGATGACGGTTGTGGCCGCGCGCGCGCTCAGGAACGACGATATCTGTTTCGTCGGCATTGGCGCGCCTTCGGCGGCCTGCAATCTTGCGCGTCTCATGCACGCGCCCGATATCACGCTAATCTACGAGTCCGGCACGATCGCAACGCGGCCGCACGTGCTGCCGCTGTCCATCGGCGATGGCGAGCTGTGCGATACCGCATTGACTACGGTGTCGGTGCCGGAAATGTTTCGTTACTGGTTGCAAGGCGGGCGCATCAGCGTCGGCTTCCTCGGCGGCGCCCAGGTCGATCGCTTCGCCAACCTCAATACCACGGTGGTCGGCGACTACGCGCGCCCGAAGGTGCGTCTGCCCGGCGGCGGCGGCGCGCCGGAGATTGCGACCCAATGCGGCGAGGTTTTCATCACCATGACGCAGAGCAGCCGCGCTTTCGTTGATAAACTCGACTTCATCACTTCGTTCGGTCATGGCAGCGGCGGCGATCATCGCCGGCGTCTCGGTCTTACCACCAAGGGACCGACGCGCCTGATCACCGACCTGTGCGTGATGGAACCCGATCCGATCACGCGCGAGATGTGCGTCACGTCGATCCACCCCGGCGTGACGCGCGAGCGGCTGCAGGCCGGCACCGGTTGGGGGCTGCGCTACGGCGACGAGGTGCAGGAGACCCCACCGCCGAATGCGGCCGAACTTGGCACGTTGCGTGACTTGCAGGAGCGCACGCGCCGGGCGCACGCCTAACACCGAACGCCACTGAAGGAACTCTAAACCTCCCCGAAGCGCTTAATTAGCATCTGCACCATGACATCGCGCACGAGCTCGCCACTGTTCAGCCGTAGGCGCGGGAGGAGCCGTTGCCTGACAGCAGTCCAGGCTGAAGGGCCTTGCGCCCTTTCGACGTGCCGCAGGTCATCTTCGAGCCGTACAACCAGCGCCGATGGCTCAGAGCCAGCTCGCTCACGCCTTCGTGCAGCGCGGTGGGGCTTGTTTTCGCTGCACATACGCCGCTCGATCCTCGATCGCTTGCAGATCAAGAGGCCGGCGCCACGGCCGTGAAGCGCAGCTCGCGGGCCGACCGCAGTTTCCCGCCGCGTGGCGTCGGTGTTTGCGAAACGCGAATACTGAGATTGCTGAGCAAGGGTGATGGCGGCGAGCCGTCGGGCTGATTCCGTGCTTAAATTATTGGCACTGGAGGTAATCGCGACGGACACGACAATAGAGAATATTTGCGCGGGGAAATGATCTTTACATTGAGGTGGGACGGCGTACAAGCTGACTGTGCCCATGTGGAAATATAATGGGTAACAATGAGATCACAGCAGTTTGACGGAGGTGAAATGAGCAGGCTAACGGCGATATGGATGAGTCTGATACTAGCGGGAGCCAGCGCGCCGGCGCTGTCCCATCATTCCTTTCCCGCCACATATATTGTGGATAAGCAAGTGACGATCAAAGGAACGGTCGTGCAATTTTTATTCCGCAATCCACACTCGTTCGTGCATGTCGCGGCACCAGATAAAGATGGCAAGATGATTACGTGGGCAGTGGAATGGGGCGCCGGCGGCGCACTCGGTTCGGACAATGTCACGCGCGAGACGCTCAAGCCGGGCGACAAGGTGATTATTACGGGCAATCCGGCTCGCGACGAATCTTCGCACCGTCTCCGTATGCACTCGATCGAGCGGCCATCGGATGGCTTTAAGTGGGAAGGTACATTTGGTTGATTCGAGACAGTTGGAAAGCCATTCATCTTCATGCCTCTGTCCTGAAAGCGCGCATGAGCGTCGACGCCGCACTCGAGCCCGCTGCTGAGTGGCGCGGATCCCATTTCCAGTGAGCTTAAGGAGCAGGTAATGACGCTGGAGCACGACGCGGCGATTTCGCATGAAAGCAACCTTTACGGTCGAGCCGACGCTGCGGGCGACGACCACTAGCAACCGCACGGATAAGCGCAGTTTTCAGGCTGGCAGCTGCAAGGACGCCGAGCGCGGGCTGGCAGGTGTGGCTGACCAGGACGACGAACCTGATGAACCTCTACCGCGCCCTGGGTGGCGATTCATCGGGCCGTGGATGAACAGTAAAACGCAGTCCGGGGGGAATGCATGTGCGCATCGAACAAGGAAGATACCGGGCCAGGGGCCTGGGTCCGCCGGCTGGGGCTCGTCGCGGTGGCATCTGGGCTCGCTGCCGCGGGAGGCATGGGCGCGTCGTGGGCAGCGGCGCCCGAGCGGCTCAGCGATTCCCGGCAGTGGAACGAATACGAGCGCGAAGCGGTTCGGATTGCCACGGAATTCACCGCGGCGTGGGACATGGGCGATACGCAGGAGACGGCGTCCTACGTGGGCAAGAATTTCGAATACCGCTCCGACCCGTCGTACGGCGTCGTCCGTGGGCGCGATGCGTTTCTCAAGCGCATCTCGCACCAGAGGCCGTCTCGCCACTGGCCCCTGGCCGTCGATGAGGGCTGCCCGGGCTTTTTCCGGATTCGTGGCTCCGTAGGCTGCTGATGCGTGTTCTGGTTTCTTTCCTGAGCCTGTTGATCAAAATAATTGGAGGGGAGTTTGACATGATTACTCGCAATTCGCGTGGTGTCCTGGCCGCCAGCTCGCTGGCCTGCATGGTGGGTTCGCTGTTGCCGATCAACTGGGTGCATGCCCAGGAAGCCAAGCCGGCTGCCGCCGAGAGTGAGATCGAAGAGGTGGTGGTGACTGCCGAGCGCCGTGCCTCCGACGTCCAGAACACGGCCACTTCCATTACCGTGGTCACGGGCGCCGAGCTCAAGGCGCAGGGCAAGTACTCGCTGCAGGAGATGCTCGAAGACGTGCCCGGCCTGACTCCGCTGACGCCCACCCCGGGCGCGCAGAGCGGTTCCGACCAGAGCGGCAATAACATCACCATCCGCGGCATCCCCTCCAACATCGGCGGCGCCACGGCGGTCACGTCGACCGCTGCCGCTGCGGCGGTCTATGTGGACGGCGTCTTCGAAGGCATCGGCGGAGCCTATGACATCGACCGCGTCGAGGTGCTACGCGGCCCGCAGGGCACCCTCTATGGCCGCAGCGCGACCTCGGGCCTGGTGGCTATCCACACGGCTGATCCGAATCTCGACAAGCTCGACGGCACCGCCGGGGTGGAATACGGCTCCTACGCCTTGCTGCACTACAACGGCGCAGTGAGCGTGCCGCTGGTCGATGACAAGCTCGCCGTGCGCATTTCGGGCAACCGCTACCAGCGCGATGGCTACGACACCGAAGTGGGTGGCTCGCTGACCTCCACGGACGGCAGGTTGAAGGTGCTATTCAAGCCGGTCCAGGGGTTTTCGCTGCTGCTCGGCGCAGCCCTGGAGAACAACGTGACAGATTCCGGCGGCACGACCATCGTCTTGACGGCGCCGACCCGCTACCAGTTCAACCCGACGCCGGTGGGCCATGGCGACAACGACTTGCGCCAATACTGGGGCGAGCTGGACTGGGACCTGGGCTTCGGCACGCTGACCTGGCAGCCGGCCGTCCGCACCTACGAAACCGCTTCGACGGCCTTCATACGCAGCGGCTTGGGCCTCAACCAGACAGTGATGGTGCCGCGTGACCGCTTCCACACCGAGGAGCTTCGTCTCGCGTCCAATGCGGGCTCCAAGCTGATCTGGCAGGCGGGCGGGTTCTATTACCACAACGGCGAATCGAGCAGTAACGTTGTCAACATCGTTTCCCCGCCGCCGCTGGTAGGCTTGGCCTTCGACTCGCAGCTCAAGGACAAATCCACGACCGCCGCCAGCGTATTTGGCGAGGCCACCTATCCGGTGGCCGAGGGCTGGCGCATCACCGGCGGCGTACGCTACGACGATACCAAGGTCGCTGTGACGCAGGACTACACCTCGGCGACCCTGGTGACGGGCCATCTTTTTGGCGATGCAGGTAAGCGCGAGTTCGAGAACACTACCTTCCGGGCCCGCGTGGAGCACGACCTCGCCGACCGCCACATGGTCTATGCCTCGATTTCCTCCGGTGCCTCGCCCGGTGATATCTCGATCGGAACCGATGCCAGCGGGAATCCGATCGCGATCGAGTTGAAGGCCGAGACGCTGGTCGCTTACGAGATCGGCTCCAAAAACCGCTTCCTCGACAACAGCCTGCAGGTCAACGCTTCGGCCTACTTCTACAACTACGGCGGCTACCAGACGATCATCAACATCACGCCTAGCACGCTGCCGACCAATACCGCCGTGGCGGTTCCGGCCCAGGTGGCCGGCGGTGAGCTGGAGACGATCTGGCAGTTCACGCCGGCCGATCGCATCAACTTCGACGTCGCGGTCACCAATTCCTACCTTGTGAAGAAGAACTCCACTCAACTGGGAGCGGCAGGTTCGGGGATCACGGTGGCGGATTTCTTCGCACTCAACGGCATGCCGAGCGTCACGCCCTTCAGCACCAACCTCTCGTATGACCACGAGTTCCTGCTGCCGGGTAGCTCCAGGCTGACGCTGCGTGGCGCCGTGCGCTACTTTTCGCCGCACGACCTCACCAACCTCACGGTGACCGAGGCGCAGGCCGGCACCTACTACCCGTACTATCGCGTGGATGGGCAGGCAGTGGGCGACCTGAACCTGGCGTGGAACTCGGCCGACTCGAGGTGGTTGGCAAACGCCTACGTGCGCAACATCGCCAGCAATCGCTACAAGACGATCGTGAACGTGCAGGGGCCAGGTGTGAACTACGTGCCGTCCATCTACGAGCCGCGCACCATTGGCGTCAACCTGAATGCCCGCTTCTGAAGGAGCCTGCTATGAGCGAGGGTGAAACCCGGGCGACCACGCGGCATCTGGCCGCCGCGCTGCTGATCACATCGGCCATCGCCATCGCCATTGGGGCATCGGCGGCTTCGGCCGCCGATGCCCAGGTCGTGGACGACACGCCCGGACTCGGGCCCAACGACTTCGGCGCACCGTCGGTCATCCAGCCCGATACCGGCACGACGGCAGCCAACTTCCTGCCGGCGAACCGCGTGATCCGGACTGGCCCGGTCAGCGCGCTGCAGGTCCGGCCCAATGTCTACATGCTGACCGTCGGTGGCGCCAACCTGGCGTTGCTGACGAGTCCGCAGGGTTCGGTGGTGGTGGACAGCGGCGGCGACGACTGCGACTCCGTGGCCTCGGCGGTGAAGAAGGCGCTCGCCGGACCGCTCCGCTATGTGATGGCGACCGGAAGCGACCCGGATCGAATCGGCTGCGCGAGCGCCGTGGCTGCGCTGCGCCCGCAGCCGCCCGCTGCGAGCCTGGGCGCGCCCGGTGCCGGTGGTGCAGGAAAGGCGCCGATCTTTGCTCGCGCCGAGACCCTTTTGCACATCGCAGAGGGGCCGCAGAGCGCCAACAATGCGACTGAGGTCTTCACGCGGCCGGCCATGAGCTACTCGGTGGGCGGGCAGGGCATCACAGCCCTTTGGACGCCCGCGGCAATTACCGATGGCGATATGATCGTGATCTTGCGCCAGGCCGACGTGATCGTGACGGGGAACATCGTTGACCTCACGCGTTTCCCGGTCATCAACCTTGGCAAGGGTGGCAGCATCCAGGGCGAGATCGACGCCCTCAACCGGCTCGTCGAGGAGCTTACCGTGCCGCCTACTCCGAAATGGCAAGGGTGGTATGGCACGCTGGTCATTCCCGGTCGCGGTCATCTGGCCGACCAGGCCGACCTAGTCAACTACCGCGACATGCTCACCGTCATCCGTGATCGCATCGCCTCGCTGATGAAGCAGGGCCGCAACCTTGTGCAGGTGCAGGCTGCCGATCCGGGCCGCGGGTATTCGGCTCGCTATGGGGCGACCACGGGTCCCTGGACGACGACGCAGTTCGTCGAAGCCGTCTTCAAGAGTCTGCAGGCAGAGCGGCGCCCCGCTCGGAAGGAATAATCGTGCAACATTACAATGCAAATGCAGCGAGGCCGGCGACCGTGCGGCGCCTGGCTGGCCGCGCCCGCTGGCTGTCGGTGCCGTTAGCCGTCGCCACGCTAGCAGGCGCCGGTCCGATCCAGGCGGCCGAGCCTACCCCGGGCGGCGCACAGGCACAGGTACCCGTCGATATCACGGGATACTGGGTCGCGATCATCAGTCAGGAGTGGCGCTTGCGCATGGTCGTCCCCGGCAAGGGAGAATTCATCGGCATCCCGCTCAATCTCGCGGCAAAGCAGTACTCCGACGCCTACGATGCCGAGAAGGAGACGGCCGCGGGCAACGCCTGCATGGCCTATGGGGCGCCGGCGCTGATGCGCATGCCCCTGCGCCTGCACATCACCTGGGAGAATGCCAACACCCTGCGGGTGGAGACCGACGCAGGCCAGCAGACGCGGCTGCTGCGTTTCGACGCCGCGGCGACTCGTGGTGCGCCAAGCCGCCAGGGCGATGCCAGGGCCACGTGGCTGACGATCGCGCCGCCCATGTTCGGCGGCGGCCGGGGAGGACCCCCGGGCGGCGCGCCTCCGGGTGGTGGAGCACCCCCGGGTGGCGCAGCGCCTCCGGGTGGCGGCGCGCCTCCGGGTGGTGGAGCACCCCCGGGCGGCGGTGTGCCTCCGGGCGCAGGCGGTCGTCTGGGCGGGGGGGCACCTCCAGGTGCCGGCGGCCCCGGTGGTGGCGCACCGCCGCCTGCCAGGGCGCAGTTCGGAACGCTGCAGGTGCTGACCGATAATCTCCTGCCGGGTCTGCTGCGCAAGAACGGCGTGCCCTACAGCGATCGGGCGACGATCGAGGAGTACTGGAAGTTGCTGCCGGTCGATCAGGGGCTCGAATACCTGAGCATCACCTCGATCGTGCGCGATCCCGTGTATTTCCAGGGGAAAACCTACACCACGACCCCGATCTTCATGCGTGAGGCCGATGGCTCCATGTGGCATCCATCTCCGTGCTCACTGAGGTCAGTCCCGTGAACATCTCATTCATTAATGTCATTCGTGCCGGCCGATGGTCGATCGGGCTCCTTGCCTGCGTTGTACTGCTGCTGCGTACGCCCGTGGCGCAGGCGCAGGTTGACCTGTCGGGAACCTTTGGCAACGTCGTGGACCAGGATATCCAGGTGATGACGGAGGGCCCGAACTTCGTCGACTACGGCGGCATCCCGCTCAATGATGCTGCGCGGGCGACGGCGCTCAGCCACACGCCCGAGGTCATCAACGAGATCCAGCGGCAGTGCCAGCCGTACGCGCTGCACTATCTGCTGGAGGCCGCCTGGGGCTTTCGGATGTGGCCCACCGTGAGCCCGGACACAGGCGAGATCATTGCGTGGAACCTGACCGGCTCGATCGATCGCCAGCCGACGACGATCTGGATGGACGGCCGCGAACCGCCCGCCGACACGGCCCTGGCAACGCCGGCCGGCTTCACCACGGGCAAGTGGCAGGGCGACACCCTGGTCACGACGACCACGCATTTCCAGGACGGCGTCTTGACCCGCAACGGCGTGCCGGCCAGCGAGAAGGAAGTGCTGATCATGTTCTTCACTCGCCAAGGCCAGTGGTTGCTGATCACGGGCGTCATCCGTGATCCGGTCAATCTCACTGCGCCCTACGTGCTCTCGAACGTGTTCAGGTTCGATACGGACGCATCGCCAAACGCGATCGTCGGCGGCACGAATCCGCCCGCCTGCATGCCGGCGGAGGAAGTGCTCACCGTGCTCAACGGGCACGTGCCGACCTACCTGACGCCGCAGGACAATCCCAACCTGCTGTCGGTGTCGAAGACCTACGGCCTGCCGCAGGCGGCGGTGCTCGGCGGCGAGAAGACGATGTATCCCGAATACGCGCGCCAGCTTGCCCCGGATTACGTGCGCCCCAAGAACTACTGCGAGCACGACTGCTGTGGCTCGGGATTCGCCAATCGGCTGCAAGGCTACAACCGGCAAGTGCTGAACTGCCCGACGCGGTGATGGACATGGTTGCACGCAAGGAGACAGAAATGTTTGCACTGATGATTTCCGCCGGCCGGATGAAGGCCGGCTTTCGCGGATGGCAGATCGTGGCGGCGGCCTGTGGCGTTGCCGTCTTAGGCGCCGCGGCACCGTCCTGGGCCGCGACGCCCGCTGCGGCTGCGAATCCGGCACCGGCCCCGGAACCCATGAGCAATTCGAGCCAATGGAACGAGTTCGAGCGCGATGCGGTGAAAGTCGTCACCGACTTCATCGACGCCTGGGACAGGGGCAACGTCGAGAAAGCGCTGTCGCTGGTGGGCAAGAACTTCGAGTTCCGCGGCGATCCGTCGGCCGGTTTCAGCCGCGGGCGCGATGCCTTAAAGAAGAATATGACGCACGTGGTTCGCGACGAGCCGCCCGGCGGCATGCCGCCAGGCTCGCCCGGCAGCGGCGGCCTGGGCAGGCTGGAGATCAAGAAGATCTACGCCGTCGGCGACTGGTACGACACCACGGTGCTAGTGCTGCGGGTGGATACCAGCATGCTCAGGGGCAAGAAGATGGTCATGCCCGTGGCTGCGACCTACCGCGTCGCCAAGGGCAAAATCCAGGAGTGGCTCGACGCGCCGACCATCAAGTGGGATATAGCCCCGCCGAACCTGACCGACTGCGCAGACTCGAACTGCGACGAGTGACGCCGGGCCCTGACCGGCGGGGCTGATCCACGGCCCGCCGGTTCAGCCGTCGGCACCGACGCCAGTGCGCGTGCGCCCAAATGCTGAGCGCAGTCTCCGCGACGTCGTGGTGACCCGCCCGGATGCAATACGCGCCGTCGTGGCGGCGTTCAACTAGAGCGCATTCGCCATTGGCCGCCTTGTTCCGAGCAATTTCGTACCCCGACCGTCCGAAAGCGGCCGAAAGCGTCTGTTGTCTCTCCGGCCCATCGACCGAGATTCATTTGCTGTCCCTTGCAGTGCGCGTCCGTTTGTTCTGCGCTTTGGCCTGGCGCAGTATCAAATCCAGCGTGACCGGTGCGATCTCGAGCCGGTAGTCGGGCGCCGGCAGATCCTGCGCCCAGGCGGGCATCGCCGCGGATGCGGCGGCAAAACCAGAGAGCGTCAGCGCATCACGGCGTGACAATATCGGGGGATCATAGCAATAGGGGGCGATGGCGATCGAATGCGGCGCGAACACGCGCATACTAGCGCCCCAGGGAGGCGGCAATATGTCGGTTGACATCGGCTATCACGGCGCCTTCGATTTTCTGGTGAATGTCAGCCGATCGACAAGCGCTGGACTGTCTATAGCGAGATCTTCACCACGCAGTCGCTGCAGACCGGCGAGCCGGCGGTCTATACGCTGGATGCGGCGCTGAGCTGCGCGCTGACCGCCACGCTGCAGCTCGATCTGGGCGGCAATTTCAGCCTGAACGGCGTGGCGCCGCGGGCGCAGCTGTATACGAGGCTGTCGCAGGGATTTTGAGGGGGGGGGTCGATCCGTGACAATCCGATCGTTTCCGCTGTTGCGCAACGCCACGTACGCGTTGCGCGGCGGCTTTCTGGTGCGGCCGCTGCTGATCTCCATCGCGCTCGGCGTTGCCGGTGCGGTGCTGTCGTCGCTCGAGGAGACGGTGCCGGCGGTCAGTGCCTGGGTGCCCAGCGTGCTGTTTCCGTCCCATGCCGATCCCCAGGTCTCGCAGATCGTGCTGGCGACGATCGCCGGCTCGATCATGACCGTCGTGTCGATCGTCTTCGCGATCCTGCTTATGACCCTGACGCTCGCATCGATGCAGTTCTCGCCGCGAATTTTGCTGAGCTTCGTCAAGGATCGCGTGACCCAGTGGACGCTGGGTATTTTCCTCGGCACGTTCGCCTATTGCATGGCCGCTTTGCCGGCCGCGCGCTCGTTGCCGCGCCCGTTTGCGCCGGTCGCCACGGTCACCTGCGCCATGCTGCTGGCAGTGATGTGCGTCGCCTGGCTGATCTTCTTCATCCATCACATCTCCGAGGCGATCAGCGTCAATCACATCGTCGATCGAATCGCGCGCGAAACCGAGGGCGTGATCGATGAGGTCATGCCAGATTCGCGCCGACACGCCTATGAGCCCGAAGGGGTGCCGTTCGATGATGACAAGCGCGAGGTTGCGGTCGGCAGCCCCGTCTCCGGCTACATCCGCTATGTCGACAGCGGCCGGCTGCTCGCTCTGGCGGCTCAATTCAAGCTCCGCGTGCGCGTGCTGCGGCGGGTCGGGCATTTCGTGCCGGCCGGTGTCGGGCTATTCGGCGCCGCGCCCGCCGAGCGCCTCGATCCCGAGCGCATGCGCGAACTGCAGGCGACATTCGATATCGGACCGACGCGCACCCTGCAGCAGGACATCGAGTTCGGGGTCATCCAGATCGTCGACATCGCGCTCAAGGCGATCTCCACCGCGGTCAACGACCCCAGCACCGCGATCACCTGTGTCGACCAGTTGGGCCGGATTCTGATCCGCTTCATGAGCCGCCACGTGCCGGCCTCGCTGCTGTGCGATCCGCCGCACGTAGTGCGGGTCATCATGCCGTGGATCGGCACCGAGAGCCTGCTCGATACCGCCTTCGAGCAGATCCGCCACTACTCGGCCTCGGACATCGCGGTCAGCCTGCGCCTGCTGCGCGCGCTCGACGACATTGCCTCAATCTGCACGGAGCCGCGCGCCATCGAGTCACTGATCGCGCGCGGGCGGCGGATCGTCGCCGGCTGCGCCGAGCGGCTGATCGCGGAGCATACCGAGAAACTGCGGTCGCGCCTACTCGTGCTGGAAGCGCGCCTGCGGCCTCTTGTTGCGGCCGGTGCGAGCGAGGCGTCGCGGCTGCCCTAGATCTCAAACTCGACGCCGATTTCCATCAGCTGCGCGGTCGGAATTTGGAAATAGGCGCCGGGGCGCTGGGCGTTGCGATGCATGAGCGCGAACACCGATTCGCGCCAACGCGCCATATCGTGCCGCAGGCCGAGCGGAATGACGGTCTCGTGACCGGTGTAATAGGTCACCTGGTGCAGCTCGCATGGCGGGATCTGGCCGCGCTCCACCGCGCAGGCCAGTCCCTGGGGCACGTTCACCTTCTCCATGAAGCCGAAGCGCAGCTCGACGCGAGTGACGTGATCGGTAATCGGGCTGACCACGGCGCGATTCTCGTTGGCTACGCGCGGGGTCTCGGTGATCTGAATCGCGACCAGTAGCATCCGCTCGTGCAACACGTGGTTGAACTTGAGGTTCAATGTGAGCGGTAGCGGCACGCCCTGGGTCATCCGGCCCATCACGACGGCGGTGCCCGCAATGCGAAACGGCGACTCGGCCTTGATCCGCGCGATGAATTCGGTCGCATTCTCGCGAACTTCCAGGCGCACCCGGTCCATGATCTCCTGGCCGCGGCGCCAGGTGAGCATCAGAAATGCGATGATGAACGAGATCAACAAGGGGAACCAGCCGCCGTCCACGAGCTTGGTCGAGGTCGCTGTCACGAACAGCAAGTCCAGTGCCAGCAGGCTACCGTTGACGGGGATGACGAGCGCTGGATTGACTTTCCACTGCAACGCGACAAACGTGGCCATCAACGTCGTGATGGCCATGAGCAGCGACACGGCGATTCCAAAAGCTCCCGCCAGCGCCGCCGATGAGCCGAAGCCGATCACGGCGATCAGGGTGCCGATCGCCAGCGCCCAATTGACGATCGGCACGTAGATCTGACCGATTTCGTGCCCCGCCGTGTGAATGACGGTCATGCGCGGCAGAAACCCGAGCTGGGTGGCCTGGCGCGTCATCGAGAACGCGCCCGAGATGATCGACTGCGAGGCGATCACGGTGGCAATCGTCGCCAGCGCGACCAGGCCGTAGTGGGACCATTCCGGTGCCAGCAGATAGAAGGAATTTTCGATGGCCGCAGGATTGGCCAGCAGCAGACCGCCTTGACCGAAATAATTCAGCGTCAGTGCCGGCAGCGCCACGCCGAACCAGGCGAGACGGATCGGCAGCGGGCCGAAATGACCCATGTCGGCATAGAACGCCTCGCCGCCCGTGACGGCGAGAAAGGCCCCTCCGATCACCGTCAACGCCAGCGGCCCGGCGTGCGAGAGATAGGTGATCGCGGGCAGGGGACTGAGGGCGGCGAGGATCGCGGGCGCCTTGGCGATGCCAGCGACGCCCATGATGCCGATGACGATGAACCAGATCAGCATGACCGGCCCGAACAGCCCGCCGATCCACGAGGTACCCTTGCGCTGGATGGCAAACAGCACCACCAGGATCACGACGGTCAGGGGCACGACGAAGCGCTGCATCTGCGGCGCGTACAGCTTGATACCCTCGATCGCGCTCAGCACCGAGATCGCCGGCGTGATGGTGCCGTCGCCATAGAGCAGCGTCGCCCCGATGAGACCCACGACCACCATGACAGCGCGCCACCGGCTCTCCTTGGCCCGCTGCGGACTGACCAGCGCCAGCAGAGCCAGGATGCCGCCCTCGCCATGATTGTCGGCACGCATGATCAAAAGCGCATACTTGATCGAAATGACGATTATCAGCGACCAGAAGATCAGCGACACGATACCGAGGACGGCTGCCGGTGAGATCGCGCCGTTCGGACTGGCCGCCTGCGTGGCGACTTGCAGGGTGTAGAGCGGACTCGTGCCGATGTCGCCGAAGACCACGCCCATGCAGGCCAGCGCGGCATAGCTCGAGGCGCCACGCTTGCGATGCGGAGTGATTGCCAGAGAGGACATGGCTGCCAGCCTTGAGAAGTGAAGCCGTTGGGCTCGTTAGGCCCGTTAGGCTATTGCGAAGCGCGCAGCGGCGCAAGCGCGCTACCGCAACCGCAAGAGTCAGCGAATTGGAGCATGCGTTGCCGCATGTTGCCCATAAAACCGGGGACGACCGCAGCAGTGTTCTATTTGATTACTCACCGTCGCTACGCGCCGAGCCATGAGACTGGGGTCGCTCCTTTGCTGCGCTGACAAGGTCTTTGGTGCCGCGACCAGAACTTCTATTTGGTGTTGCCATCAGTTCCAATAGGCACTCGATGAACAGACCGACCACTGTGCGACCTCGAGACTATGACCCACTGTCACAGCCATCACACTAATTTGATGCTACCAATGTCGGACCCATTGCCTCATCGTTTATGCGGCCGCAAATGGCTACGTGGTTGTAGGGATTGCAAACCAGTCGAAGCTGCGCCACGCTCTAGATTGAGGCTCGAGTCATGGGACCAACAGCAGCAGCACGGGATACTGATACCGACGTACTGATCGCCGGTGGCGGCCCAGTCGGTCTGGCACTTGCGATAGAACTCGCATGGCGGGGCGTCCGATGCCTGGTCGTGGAGCAACTGCAACACAAGGGTCTGCAAGCGCGCGCGAAAATGCTGAACGTTCGGGCAATGGCTAACGTGCGACGCTGGGGTTTGGCGCACGAGATGCGTCAGGCGATCCCGATGACGGCTGACTACCCGACGCACGTTGTCTACGCGACGCGTATGTTGGGGATAGAAATAACGCGATTCGAAAACGTCCTGTTCTGCCATGCCTATGGCGATGAGAGATTCCCTGAACCGTCCGCGTGGCTACCACAGGCGAGAATCGAGCAGGTTTTCCGCGGCTATATCGAGCGAACAGCGCACGCGCAAATCCAGACTGGACAGCGGCTCGAGAGATTTGAGCAAGATGCCGATGGGGTGACCTCGACGGTTAGTGGGCCGGAAGGCGTGGTCCAAATCCGCTCGCGCTATCTCGTCGGCGCCGACGGTGCACGAAGCACCGTACGGGAACTGATGGGCATCAGTATGCAAGGGTCGCAAGGCCAGGAAACCAATGTCAATGCGGTCATTCGCGTCCCGGGGCTGACGGCCAGACACAGGCTCGGACCAGCGATTATCTATAATCTCGTCAATGCTGACGCACCAGCCGGCATTGGCCCGCTTGAACCGGGCGACGTGTGGTTCTTCAACTGTCACCCGCCAAACTGGGACGGAGCGCTTGGTAACCTTGATCTCACCGACTATGCGAAACGCGCCATTGGCGCTGACCTCGGTCTGAGCGTTTTGACCGCCAGTACCTGGACGTCGCGCGCACTCGTAGCGTCCCACCACCGTACCGGGCGCGTATTTCTCGCGGGAGATTCGTGCCATCTGCATCCACCTACCGGCGGCTTTGGAATGAATCTTGGGATCGGTGATGCAGTTAATCTGGGCTGGAAGATTGCTGCGGTGCTCCAAGGCTGGGGCGGTGACGATCTACTGGGCAGTTATGAATCAGAACGCAAGCCCGTTCATCAGCATGTGGTAGCGGAAGCGAGCGCCAACTATGCCTCCATTGCTTCGAAGCTCGTGGCCGATGGCATTGAGGACCTGACGCCTAAAGGCGACGCCATCCGTGCGGCGATCGCCGCTGTCGTGCAGAAGACAAAAAAGCGGGAATTTGGCCCGATCGGTGTCGTCTTGGGCGAATGCTATGCGGCATCAAGCGTCATTGCCAGAGAGGAGGGCGCGCCACCAGTGCGGCACTATATGAATTATGCTCCGAGTACCTACGCTGGGTCATTGGCGCCGCACTATTGGCTTGAAGATGGCAGCTCCCTTTATGACCATTTTGGCCCGGCGTTTTCACTGCTAGTGCGAAATCCTGAGGCGAGTGAGTGCCAAAAGTTTGCCGCGGTCGCGCGCCAGGAGGGTTTTCCACTGCACATTGTGGAACTGTCTGAGGCACGTGCCGCCACGCTCTATGACCGGCGCCTTACCCTTGTGCGACCAGATAATCACGTTGCCTGGCGAGGCAACGACCTGCCGACATCGATAGCGGATCTGCTTCGCTATGTAGCCGGCCAGCACCTTGCCGCTCCGACGCGAGTGTCCCTGGCCCGCCAAGACAGTACATAGGGTGATATTGCGCCCCGTCACGCCGCTAGCGCGGTCCTTAGTGCGTCAGACAGCGGAGGGGTCAGGCACACAGGTTTGCGAGCTCACTCCGCGGCGTTGCCAGCTCTGGATAATGCGTTCGGATGTGCATGCCCCTCAAGCCATCGCCTCGGAATTGCTCCGTAAACAGATAGCACCGTCCCGTGGATACGCCGCAACATCGGTATCTTCAATAGGGACGTGCACTGGCGCTATCACATTGCCCCCGAGGCCGCCGCAGTGAGAAATACTAACGGTTACGGTTGCTCTGGAATATCATAATATTTAGGCCAAGATATCGAAGTATTAGCTAATCGCCCGGCTTAACATGCGTTGGTGTATCTGCCTGATGTCGCGACGCATTTGTCATGGGGTACACTGCGCCGATGTCAGACTATGAATTGCATTCGGCACCAACCAATAACCTCGACCATGTGCTGATTCACCATTTTGTAAATGGTGGCCCACCTAGTGCCATTGCCTCGAATCCGCTTGCTGTATTGCTGGCTGGCTACTTACTCCAGGTGGACACCGCCGCTGGCATGGTACAAATGAGGTTCGCCCCGGATCACAGGTTTTTGCAGGGTAAAGGGGTCATCCAAGGTGGCATAGTCTGTGCGATGCTGGATTTCGCCATGGCCTTTGCGGTGCTGGCACGTCTGCGGCTCGGCGACGGAGTCACCACGGTGAATCTGAATGCGTCTTTTCTACGATCCGCTGGGCAAGGCATCTATGTCGCGAGCGGATATCTTGATCAGCTCGGTAATAACCTGGCGTTTTCTCACGCTAGCCTGACGGCTGCGGACGGATCGATAGTCGCGACAGCTTGCAGTACGCTTAAGTTGTTTCGCTGACGGTGAATCTGGTAAGGATGCGCAGCCTAGCCCCATCGATATTGGGTATATCGATCGACAATCATTTTGGTAGCGCCACGAGAGCTGTTTCGGCATCATTGCTCGATGAAGACGTTCCTGCGCCGCAGACGCAAGCTGTTTACCTGGCGGTAACGCTTAGCATGCGACGGCGAACGGAGCTCGAACGCTCACGCAAGGCGCTGCCTCAAACCATGGAGTGAATAATGGACTCCGTAAATTCACTTCGATTAGGGCATGTAGGAATTTTTGTGCACGATCTGGAGCTAATGGTCGGCTTCTATCAACGGGTTCTTCGATTTATAATTACCGACACCGATATCGACAAAGACGGCAATCGGCATGCGGTGTTCTTAAGTCGAAATCCTGCCGACCATCATCAACTCGTTCTGGTTTCTGGTCGCGCCGCCCATGCGCCACCGCTGTCGATCCAGCAAATATCGTTTGTCGCCATGACTATCGATGAGGTGCGCCGCACTTATCAAGCTTTATTGCATGAGAAGATCTCCCAGATTGATCCAGTTACCCACGGCACAGCGTGGTCCGTCTATTTTCGAGATCCTGAAGAGAATAGAATTGAAGTGTTTGTGGAGAGTGATTGGTATATCACTCAGCCATTCGTCGCACCGATAGACTTCAACAAATCGGACGCGACGATCAGAGCTGAAACCGAGGCCCTGTGCCGCCGCCAGCCGGGCTTTCAGCCTATGACAGAGTGGCGTCAAAATACCGCCGAGCGCCTGATGCGCGCCATTGCAGCTTCGCCTACCACTCGTGCGTAATCGCGCAAGACGGTAATGCCCGCCTATATACTTGCAATGGTGAACATCAGCGCATCGTCGTGCAACATATGAGTCGCCTTCCAGCAATTGACATTGGCACCTTGTCGTCGGAACAGAGGAAGGTCTACGACACCATAATGAGCGGACCGCGCCGATCGGTCGACGGGCCATTGCGCGCCTGGTTGCTGAGTCCAGAATTTGCGGATCGTGCGCAATCACTTGGGTTGATTTGTCGATTTGGATCCTCTTTAACCCCTAGATTGTCCGAGTTGGCGATTCTCATTGTCGCGGCACATTGGAGATCGGAGTTTGAATGGGCGGGACATTCGCAGCTAGCCATTGCAGCCGGTCTATCTGATGCAGCAATTGATGCGCTGCGCCGCCGTGTCGAACCGAGCTTTACGGAAGCTGACGAGGCGGCTGTATATCGTTTTGCATGCGAGCTGCTTGAAAATCAGACTATCTCTGACACGGTCTTTGAATCGGCTGCCCAGCACTTTGGATTAATAGGCATCGTCGAATTGATCGGTATTCTGGGCTATTACACGCTTATCGCGATGACGCTTGCGGCATTTGAGATTCCAGCTCCCGCCGGTACGCCTTAAGCATTTGCCGAAGTGCGCGTGTAACCATCGCGTGTAGCCACCGTACGCCATCGCTTGGCAGCCGCAGCCGGGCGTGTCAAAGCCACTCGCTTGTAGTGCCTCCAGCCGATAACGCTCGCGCACATGGAATCGGACAAGGGGTACTTTGTCCTGCAATTGATCGATGAACATTTATGTCATTATGACAATGGCTGATAATGTATCATTGCAGCAAAATCGAGAGGCCCTTGCGCCGGGATCGAGTGGCATTGAAGTCGAGGTGCCGCCGGCCTGCCGCTGGTAGCCAGATCGTGTGGAGGCAGCGTTGGACTCGTTCGTTGGCACGAATGCCCTGATTACGGGAGGAGCAAGCGGCATCGGGCTGGGGCTTGCCAAGGTACTCGGTCGCAATGGCGCCAGAGTCGCGCTTGCGAGCACTAACCGCGCCAAGATTGACCGGGCAGTTACCGACCTCAAGCGCAGCGGCATTGAGGCGATTGGTATCGAGCTCGATGTCGCCGACCCGGCCCAGTGGACGGCCGCCCTGGAGACTGTAGAGAGCACCTTGGGCCCTCTAGGCTTCCTGGCACTCAACGCCGGCGTCGCCCCTCCTCCGGCAACGGTAGCGGATACTCCGCTGTCGGTTTGGAAGTGGTCGCTTGGCGTAAATCTTTGGGGCGTCATTTACGGATTGCATGTCTGTCTTCCGCGCATGCAAGCGCACGGCACGCAGGCGCATGTCCTTATTACTTCCAGCATAGCTGCGTTTATTTCAAGATCCACCATGGGAGCTTACGCCGCAGCGAAGGCGGGAGTGGTGCAACTCGCGGAGGTGTTGCGCAAGGAATTGCAAGGCGGCCCGGTCGGCATATCGGTGCTCGCCCCAGCGGCAGTCCATACCGACATAGTGGCGAGTTCTAAAGGTCACACGCCTGTCGGCAACGATGAGGGATACGCCGCGATCGATGCGATGTTGTCCAAGGGCTTGGACCCAGTCGTGGTGGCGGAGTACACGTTGGCGCGCATTCGTGAGCGCCAGTTCTACATTTTCACGCACAACGAACACCGCGAGGAGATCAGCGAGCGTTTCTCCAATATCATCGCCTCCATGCAGACCTCTGCTTAAGCGTCGCTAGCCAGGTTAGTTGGCATTCATTGCCCCGGCTGCAATTTGTCGGCCGTCTTGGTCGCGAAGTCGGTGGCATCATGGCGCTCGCGCAATTGGGTCGAAGGTTCGCCGAAGGTGCGGTTCACCATACGCCCGCGCTGCACGGCCGGTCGTTCGAGCAGCCGATCTGCCCAGCGCTGCACATTCTTGTAGTCCTGCACACTGAGGAATTCGGCTGCGCCGTAGCTCCAGCCCTTTGCCAGTCCGCCGTACCAGGGAAAGATGGCGATATCGGCGATCGTGTAGCTGCTGCCGACGATGTACTCGCGGTCGGCCAGACGACGGTCAAGTACATCGAGCTGGCGCTTCACCTCCATGGCGAAACGATCGATGGCGTACTCGATCTTGGTCGGTGCGTAGGCGTAGAAGTGTCCGAATCCACCGCCGACATAGGGCGCGCTGCCCACCTGCCAAAAAAGCCAAGACAGACACTCCGCTCGCGCAGCCCGCTCGTTGGGCAGCAAGCTGCCGAATTTCTCTGCAAGATACAGCAGGATCGCGCCGGATTCGAATACCCTGATCGGTTCGGGACCGCTGCGGTCGAGAAGTGCTGGGATCTTGGAGTTGGGATTTACCGCGACGAAGCCGCTGCCGAACTGCTCTCCTTCATTAATGCGAATCAGCCAGGCGTCATATTCTGCACCGCGATGACCGAGAGCCAGCAGCTCCTCCAGCATCACGGTGACCTTCACGCCGTTGGGCGTTCCCAGCGAATAGAGCTGCAAGGGATGCCGGCCCACGGGTAGTTCTTTTTCGTGCGTGGGTCCCGATATCGGGCGGTTGATACTCGCGAATGTACCTCCACTGGGCTTGCTCCACGTCCACACTTTCGGCGGGATGTATTCGGACGAGTCAGTCATCTGCAGTACTCCTTGAGCCCGGAGGAACCTGACGGCAGTCTGAGCCGACCCGCAAAAGCCAATCGTAAGCCGTTGGCACAGGTGCTGCGGTTTTTCGAGCTCATCAACAAGGGCGCTAGCGTAGTCATTGTGCACTCGGGAGGAATTTGTCCGCTGTCCTTCAGCAGCTTTCCGGGCGCCACCTCAAGCGAGCCTGCGCCGCCGACGGCAATGTACCACTTCACGCCAGATCTGCGAATCGCCTGTACGAGCTGGGTTGAGCTTCCCGGCAGAAAGGTCGCGAAGTGGCTGCGCTGTCGCACCAGATCAGCGGCATACCGTTCACGCGCTCGGCGAGAATCGGAAAGTCGCGGCGCACGGCCTGCACATCAAACGGCGGATGGGAATCGAATGCTACCCCGATCGCGGTGGCGGCCTGGCGGTGCTTGAGCGGATGAAGAAAATAGAAGCCGGGGCTGCGAATCTCGGTCGATGGTGCCTCGGGCCCGCGGGCCGAGCCGGTCAATGTTCCGAGCAGTTCGCGCAGCTGTGTATCTCCAGGCAGACTGAGCGAGCGCGCCTGCAGATCGTCGAGCGAGGAAGAGTCTCAGGGACGCTCGCCGTGGCCACTGGCGCGGCCGGCGCGTTCAGCTGCGGCACCGCCCGTCGCCAACACACGAATCGAGAACACTTTTACCGTCATGGCGAGTGACGGTAGGCTGACGGGTGGCAAAGTCATCATCAGTGCCGCGGCAGGCCCCGCGCCCACGCCCAAAGCGAGCATGGCCTGGACGATGGGCACTTCCCCCGCGGTGGGGATGACGAACAGCAGCCCGACCGCAGACATCAGGCCCCCGCGCGGGTCACCGAGATCATCGACAGACTCGATGCCATCCTGCGATAGGGTGCGATCTGCATCCCTGCTCGGTGGGCCGGGCAAGTTGCATTTTATCGCTGTCGCCCCCATGGTCGGTGGGACAAGGACTTACGTGAGTGAGCGAACATGAGTGAGCGAACATGAGTGGGCGAATATGAATGCGCGGAGCCGTGGCATCTGGATGTGGTCGCAGGCCTGCGCCGCACTGGACGAGGCCGAGCGCCGGCACCGGCGTCTCTTCGAACTGCTGGGTGCACCGGCGCGAGCGCCGGTGTGGGAGCCGCCGGTGGACGTATTCGTGCTAGAGCGCGAGCTGTGTGTCGTGGTGGCGCTGCCCGGTGTGCGGCCGGACAGCGTCTCGATCGAACTGTCGTCCAGCAGTCTGTGGGTGCGTGCCGAGAGCCACGTTCCGATGCAAGTCGGGCGCGGTCGGATCCTGCGGCTGGAGATTCCCTACGGTCGCATTGAGCGTCGCATCGAGCTGCCCGCCGGACGTTATCAGTTGCTTGGCGAAGAATACGCCGACGGGTGCCTGCACCTGCGTCTGGGCGGGGCGGTCCCATGAGCGCCGTCGTGACGAATGAGGCCGCGCTGGACCAGACCGACGGGCCGCGCGTGATCGGCGATGACATACTGATCATCCTACCGGTACGTAATAGCGTGCTATTCCCGCAGGTGGTGCTGCCAATTGCGATCACGCGTGAGCGCTCGGTCGCCGCGGCGCAAGAAGCGCTCAAGACTGGGCGCAAGGTGGGTCTGTTACTGCAGCGCGAACCGGACCAGGACGATCCGGGATCGCAGGATCTGTATCCGGTCGGTACCATGGCCACCATCGTGCGCTATGTGACCGCGGCGGACGGCACCCATCATCTGATTTGCCAGGGCGAGCAGCGCTTCAGCGTGCTGGATTTCGTCAGCCGTGAGCCGTTCATCGTGGCGCGCATCACCCCACATCCGGAATCGACGCTGAGCGATCCCGAGATCGAGGCGCGCGCACTGCGCCTGCGCGAGTTGGCCATCGAGGCGCTACGGCTGCTGCCGCAAGCACCCGCGGAACTGGTCAATGCGATCCAGAACATCGAGTCGATTGCGGCAATGGTCGACCTGATCGCCAGCTTCCTCGATCTCAAGCCGATCGACAAGCAGCAGGTGCTTGCGACGTTCGATCTGCGCGCGCGGCTCGATCTGGTGTTGAATTACCTGCAGCAGCGCGTCGAGGTGCTGCGCATCTCGCGCGAGATCGACGAGCGTGCCAAGGAGGCGTTCGACGAACGGCAGAAGGAAGCCGTGCTGCGCGAACGGTTACGTCAGATCCGCAAAGAGCTCGGCGAGGACAAGGAGGAAGCCAGCGAGATCGCGGAACTGCAGCAAGCGCTGGCAAAGGCGGGAATGCCGGCCGAGGCGGAAGAGCATGTGCGCAACCAGATAGCGCGTCTGGAGCGCATGGGCGAGGCGAGCGCTGAATACTCCATGACCCGCACCTATCTGGAGTGGCTGCTGTCGCTGCCGTGGTCGAAGCTCGACAAAGAGGAGATCGACATCGACAAGGCGCGGCGCATCCTTGATGAGGATCACTTCGGGCTCGAGACCATCAAGCGCCGCATCATCGAGTTTCTGGCGGTGCGAAAACTGAACCCCGAGGGTCACAGCCCGATCCTATGCTTCGCCGGTCCGCCGGGCGTCGGCAAGACCTCGCTCGGCCAGTCGATCGCGCGCGCACTGGGACTGAAATTCGTGCGCGTGGCGCTGGGCGGCGTGCACGACGAGGCCGAGATCCGTGGCCACCGCCGTACCTACGTCGGGGCGCTACCCGGCAACATCATCCAGGCGCTGCGCAAGGCTGGCACGCGCAATCCCGTCATGCTGCTCGATGAAGTGGACAAGCTGTCGGCCAGCTATCAGGGCGACCCGTTCTCGGCATTACTCGAAGTGCTCGATCCGGAGCAGAACCACACGTTTCGCGATAACTATGTGGGCTTGCCGTTCGACTTGAGCAAGGTGCTGTTCATCGGCACCGCCAATATGCTCGATTCGATGCCGCCGCCGCTGCGCGATCGCATGGAGATCATCCAACTCTCCGGCTACACCGAAGAGGAAAAGCTCGAGATCGCCAAGCGCTATCTGTTGCGGCGGCAACTGACCGCCAACGGGCTGGCGGACGGCCAGGTACAGCTGACCGACTGCGCGTTGCGGCGCGTCATCAGCGAATACACACGCGAAGCTGGCGTTCGCAGCCTGGAGCGGCAGCTCGGCGCGCTGCTGCGCCACACCGCGGTCGCGATCGCCTCCGGGCAGAGCGGGCCGATCGCGCTGGATGCCGGGGACATACCGGGCATTCTCGGGGCCGCGCGGTTCGAGAACGAGGTCGCTATGCGTACCAGTGTGCCGGGCGTGGCGACCGGCCTGGCGTGGACGCCGGTCGGCGGCGACATTCTTTTCGTGGAATCCAGCCGCGTCAGCGGCTCGGGCAAGCTCATACTTACCGGTCAGCTCGGCGATGTAATGAAGGAGAGCGCGCAAGCCGCGGTGACGCTAGTCAAGGGGCAGGCCGAACGGCTGGGCATCGATCCGCTGGTGTTCGAGAAGTCGGATCTGCACATTCATGTGCCGGCGGGAGCGGTGCCGAAGGACGGACCCAGCGCCGGGGTTGCAATCTTCGCCTCGCTGGTATCGTTGCTGACCCAGCGCACGGTGCGACACGATGTCGCGATGACCGGGGAAATCAGTCTTCGGGGCCTGGTACTGCCGGTCGGCGGCATCAAGGAAAAGACCGTGGCGGCGGCACGCTCTGGCATCAAGACCGTGATCCTGCCGGCGCGCAATCGGCGCGACCTGGAGGATATTCCGGCCAGTGTGCGCGCGGCGCTGGGATTCGTCTGGGCGGAACGGGTCGAGGACGTGATCGCGGCGGCATTCGATGGCGAACTGACGCCGCGCAGCGGACTGAATGTCGCGAGCTAGGTCCCGTTACCAGCGTTCGCGCGGCGCTTCGACGATGAGCGCGAAGCTGCAGACCACATCGATCCCAACAAGGAGGACGCTCAGGTGGTCGTCAAGGGCGACGCCAAGCCTTCTACCGCAAGTGGGACGCGCGCAAATATTTCACCGGTAAACCTGCACCGGACAAAGATGCGCGCCTGCTGCGCTGACCAGGCGCTGGCAAGCCATTCAGACGATTGCAAAGCGCCTTTTTCTGTTCGGCGGTCGAATGACATGTGTGAATGTGGTTTGCCCTGATTCGGATCGTTGAGCTTTCAAATATAAAACTGGTTCTCGAACGCGCATGGTTTAGCGCCCGAGCAAGCGGTGCAGAAACGCGATGGCTATCTCCGCGCCCAGGTTAAGCTGCCTTGGGGCGCGATTATTCGGTGAAGTAGTGAGGCAAACTCAGAATCATGGCAGATATAAATGTGCAGAAGGGTGTCATATGAAGGCGTTAGTGTACTTGGGTCCTGGAAGGAAAGCCCTTGAGGAACGAATAAATCCGGATATCTCGGCGCCGACAGATGCGATCGTCAAGATCACTAAGACGACGATCTGCGGCACTGACTTGCACATCCTCAAGGGCGATGTGCCGAGTTGTCAGCCAGGCCGCATTCTTGGCCACGAAGGCGTTGGCATTATACAAAAGGTGGGCGCGGCGGTGACGGGGTTCAAGGTCGGCGACCATGTGTTGATTTCATGCATCAGCGCCTGCGGCAAGTGCATGTATTGCCGAAAGTTGATGTATTCGCACTGCACGACGGGCGGGTGGATCCTCGGCAATCGCATTGATGGTACGCAGGCCGAATTCGTGCGCATACCCTATGCCGATACCAGCCTCTATCCAATTCCGGTGGGGACAGATGAAGAAGCGCTCGTCATGTTGAGCGATATTCTACCGACGGGTTTTGAGTGCGGTGTCCTCAACGGCAAGGTTCAGCCCGGTTGCAGCGTGGCCATCGTGGGCGCCGGCCCGATCGGCCTGGCAGCTTTGCTCACCGCCCGGTTCTACTCCCCGGCGCAAATCATCATGATCGATCTAGATGGACATCGCCTCGAGGTGGCGAAGCGGTTTGGGGCGACATCGGTGATCGACAGCGCGGAGCCTGGGATCGCCGATAAGGTGATGAAACTAACTGGCGGGCGCGGCGTCGACACTGCGATCGAGGCGGTCGGTGCCCCGGAGACTTTCGAATTGTGCGAGCAGCTCATCGCGCCCGGCGGCACTATCGCCAACATCGGTGTACACGGGATCAAAGCGGATCTTCATCTGGAGAATCTGTGGGACCGCAACATCACGATTACGACACGACTGGTCGACACAGTGAGCACGCCGATGTTGCTCAGCACCGTGATCGCCGGGACGCTTGACCCCAAGCGCCTCATAACCCATCACTTCGGCCTCAATAGAATCCTAGAGGCGTATGAGACCTTCGGACACGCGGCGGGCAAACAAGCACTCAAAGTCATCATCGATTTGTGACAGGCATGTCACATGATGGCGGCTGACAGGCCAGAGGATACGGTCACGAGCGCGATCGCCTTTTCGCGTACCGGCGTTGGCATTCGCCTCATGGCTGCGGGATATCTTTCATCTGTCCATGGCATAGCAAATTTTGTAGATGCAGTTGAGCCTACTGTGTGTCGCACATCAATCCGGCGTGCGGCACAACTACGGAAAGTCCCTGGATCGCACACGGCTGCCGCGGTCGTGGCGCAGCGCGCCAGCGGCGCCAAGCATCGCGGCATCGGGGCTCAGTATCAGCTTGGTCGGTATTTGCTGCACGTAGGCCGACAAGCGGCCCTTGCCCTCGAAGCGCGCGCGAAATGGGCTGGTTAGCAGAAAGGGCTCGATCTTCTGCGCTATGCCGCCGGCGAGATAAACACCTCCCAGCGCACCATGGGCGAGCGCGATATCACCCGCGGCTGCGCCGAAGATCGAGCAGAACATCGTCAACGCCGCACGGCAGCCGGCGTCTCCGGCGATCGCATTGGTCGTCACGTGCGCGGCCGATAGTTCGGGGCAGTGATGTCCCGACAATCGCTCCAGGGCCACGTACAGGGCCTCAAGGCCCGGGCCCGACAGCAGACGCTCGATCGACACACGGCCGTCCTGTCTCCACAGGAAGCGTAAAACGGCGATCTCCTGCTCGTTGCTCGGCGCGAAGCCGATGTGTCCACCTTCGGTGGCCATCGGCACGGCGCGGCCGCGAGCGCGCGCCAGGCAAGAGACCCCAAAACCGGTGCCCGGGCCGATAACCGAGATAGAAGCGTCATCGAGTCCGGTGAGCTCCGGGCCGATGCTGCGCAGTTCGGATGCATCGAGTTCAGCGACCGCACACGCCACCGCAGCAAAATCATTGATCAGCAACGCCTCTGCAAAGCCGAATTTGCGTAGGGCCGCTTCTGAGATGTGCCATCGGCGATTCGTAAAATGAACCGCGGCTGCCATCACGGGTCCGGCTACCGCAATGGCGGCCGCCGCCGGAATGCAAGCAATCCCGCTGCGCTCGATGTAGTCGCGCAGCGCTCCGTCAAAGTCCGGATATTCGGCAGTGAGATCTAGCCCTTGCTGTATGTGCCATGGCCGGGGCTCATGGGTATCCACGATCCCAAAGCGGGCATGAGTGCCCCCGACATCGCCGACTAAGATGGCAGTGCTTGCGCTCAAGGTTTGCTCCTGGTCCTCGCTGACATCAATGAGGGCCAGAATATTAACTTATCATGGAAAAAAGGGGCGGTGTGTCGGGGCGATAACGTAGATGACAGGATAGATGACAGGCCAAGTGCGTATCACCACGGACTTGCACTCGCGCTCGCGCCGCTGGAATCTGATTTAAGAATTCGAGTCGACCCATGACACGGTCCAGGTAGTAAAAATGAGTGCTAAGAATGTGTTGTTCAGAGTGGCAGCGCGCGAAAAGGTCCTGCGCGGCACGAGTCAATTGGCAGCTGCGGTGCGTCTGACGTTGGGTCCGAAGTCAAAGTCGGTGCTGATTCAGAAGAAATGGAACACGCCGATCATCTGCAACGACGGAGTGAAGATCGCCAAGGAGCTTGAGCTCGAGGACCCGGAGGAGAATCTGGGGGGCTCAGATGCTACGACAGGCGGTGGCGAAGACCGGAGGCGTCCAAGGCGTTGGGCAAACCTGTCAGCAGCCGCAAGGAAAAAGGCCAAGTCGCGACCATCTCCGCCCACAATGATGCGCTCATCGGCGAGTTGGTGGCCGAGGCTATGGAGAAGGTCGGTGTGATCGACCGCATGCTCAATGGGAGCGGCAATATCGGCTTCGATGCTGCGCGCAAGCGGTACGTCGACTTGTTCGAGGCATGTAGTCTCACTCGTTAATCTCCCGGGTGCGCGCAGATTGCGATTTGCGAACGCTATTGCCAATGACGGCAAGCGTAGATAGCGGAAACTACTGACTCTCAACGGCTGGTTGAGGCGTATGCTCGTCGGTCATGGGGTTGCGCGGTGTCAACTGCCTGTCGCAGTCAGCTTCGAGCGCCGTTTTTTTGCTGTCAAGGCCGTCTAATGGGAGCTACCTCGGAAGATAAAGCTGGCGTCTGGATTGATCACCGCAAGGCAGTGATTGTGGTGATTTCATCCAGCTCGGACCATACGACAGTGATTGTCTCGAAAGCGGAAAAGCACCCGGAACGCTCGGGGGATTCGCCGTTGAAGGGAAGCTATGAAGCGGCTCAGGTTCCGGCGGACGACAGCCGGCAGCGCGCATACACCGGAGAGCTCAACATTTACTATGACGCCGTGGTCGCGGCACTTCATGAGATCGCGTCCATCATCATTTTTGGCCCGGGCGAGGCCAAAGTGGAGCTGAAGAAACGGCTCGTGAAGCGCAAGCTCGGTGCCCGAATTGCCGCCGTCGAGACGGCGGGGAGGATGACCGATCGGCAGCTGGTGGCCAAAGTACGATCATTTTTTGCGGGCGCCTGATCGGCTCAGCGGCGAGCAGATTGTGAAGTGGCGGATAGTGCAGGGGGAGCAGTGTAATGGAACTCTACGAGGCAATCGTCGGGCGACGCGCGGTGCGCGAATACACGCAGCAGACAGTCGATGAGCAGGTGATTCGTCGCCTTATCACCGCCGCGGTGAATGCGCCGAGCGCAGTGAATCAGCAGCCTTGGGTTTTCACAGTGGTACGTGATCAGGATATCCTAGCTCAGCTCTCGCGAGCTTCGAGGGTCCACATGCTCGCCAGCATGCCCGCCGGCCCGCATGCCGATCACTTTCAATCGCTGCTCAATGATCCCAATTTCCACATCTTTTATCACGCTCCGGTTTTGATCCTGATTTCGGTTCTCGCGCAAGGTCCTTGGATCGTCGAGGACTGTGCGTTGGCGGCTGAGAACCTTATGCTCGGGGCCTACGCATCCGGGCTGGGTACCTGCTGGATCGGCTTCGCGCAGAGTTACCTCAACACCTCGGAGGGGAAGAAGATCCTCGGGCTGCCTGCCACTTGTATAACGGTGGCTCCAATCATCGTCGGGTATCCGAAAGGTACGCCGCCGCCGGTGCCGCGCAAGCAGCCGGATGTACGCTGGGTAGGCTGAAAATTACGTTGGGCGAAGGATAAGGGAGTAAACTTCACGATGAGGCGGCTCGTCGTCGTAACGCATCCGGCCGTGGAGAGCTTGACGATGTAGCTGGCGCGCGCCTGTCCCGATGAATTGAAACAGCTGGGCCACAGGCAGCGCACGTATGATCTGTATCGTAGGGGTTCAATCCTATCCTGGCGCTACAGGAGCTTGCGCCGCTCAGCTGTCGATGCCGGCAATGCTGAGAGGGTATATCTACCGCGTGTTCGCCCGCGGATTCGCTTATGAATCCCATGATGGTGTCGTGCATGGGCTTCTATCCGGAAAGAAATCCGTCAGGGGTGGCCCACGGGCACGCACTCCAGGCATTGATATCGTTGGCAAATTCGTGGGCACGCCGAAGCCGTTACGCGTTTGCGTCCTAGAATTGATCTGGCCCGCATCTCAGCTTAGGCCTGTTTCGTGACAGCTGTGGAATAGCAGCTTGTGGGCGGACGTAAGATCGACCGGCTTGCACTGGGGGCTGGCTGCCACGATGTCGAGGAAGTGGCTATCTACATTCTGAGGAGTGACTTCCGTGCTTTCGACCCCGCCCGATCTCGCGCGCAGTGCGCTCGACGCTGCTCCCGACGCAATGATCATCATCGACTCGCTCGGCGTTATCCGCTATACGAATCGCCAGGTGTCTGCGCTGTTAGGCTATCCGCACGACGAAATCATCGGCCAGAGCATCGAACAGCTGATGCCGGAGCGTTTTCGGGCCCGTCATATCAGCCACCGGGTGCATTACCTCAGCAATCTGCGAGGGCGCCCGATGGGGGCGGGGCTGGACCTGTTTGGACTGAGGCGCGATGGCACGGAGTTTCCGCTGGAGATCAGCCTGAGCCCGATCGAGGATGCTGACAGAGTCCTGGTCGCCGCCGCCATTCGCGATGTGACCGACCGCAAGCGGGTTGAGGCTGAGCTGATCCTAGCACGCGAGGCCGCCGAAGGTGCACGCGTAGTCGCCGAGCAGGCGCGCGAGAGTGCTGACCGCGCGAACCAGGGCAAGAGCCGCTTCCTGGCCGCCGCCAGTCACGATCTGCGCCAGCCGCTGCAAACTTTGGCGCTGCTCAACGGCGCCTTACGCCGTTTCGTCACCAGCCCCGACGCTATCGAAGCGCTGTCGCAGCAGGAGCAGGCTATCGGCGCCATGTCGCGGCTGCTCAATGCGCTGCTCGACATCAGCAAGCTCGAGTCCGGGGCGGTTAAACCCGAGCTGACGGATTTCACGGTGGCAGCAATCTTCGAAGAACTGCGTGCGGAATTCGCAAGTCTTGCGGCGAACAAGGGGTTGCAACTTGAGATCGATCAGTGCCAGGACGCCGTGTTCAGCGATCCCTCGCTGGTCGAGCAGATTCTGAGGAATCTGGTCTCCAACGCTATCAAATACACCCGCGAGGGCTGCGTGCGTTTGCGCTGCCTGCATGAAGCGGGGCTAGTGCGCATCGAAGTGCTTGACTCAGGCATCGGCATCCCGGCCGACCAGCTGCCGTATATCTGCGATGAGTTCTATCAGATCGGAGTCCCGACCAACAGCGCGCGTGAGGGCTATGGCCTGGGCCTGAGCATAGTGCAGCGCCTAGTCAAGCTGCTCGCTCTCAGGCTCGATATTCGCTCCGAGGTGGGCAGCGGCTCGGCATTCTCGCTCACTCTGCCGGCGAGCCGTGGACAGATCGTATCGGGGCAACAGCAGTCCCCGGCGTCGCCGATCGATAGGCCACAGATCGGGACTGCCCGGGTTCTGCTGATCGAAGACGATGCGGCCGTGCGCGCCGCGACGCGCATGTTACTCAGTGTGGAGGGCTACCGGGTCACGGCGGTTGCTTCGCTGGCAGAGGCGTTAAATCACCTGCGTGACGGCAATGGCGTGGATCTGCTGATCAGCGACTTTCACCTGGGCGAAGGACAAACGGGCACTCAGGTCATCGCCGCGCTGCGCGAAACGCTAGGAGTTTCGCTAAAGGCAGTTCTGACCACCGGAGACACATCTTCGGCTATCAAGGAACTGCCGCGTGATCCCTTTCTTCGGGTGGCCAGCAAGCCGATCCAGGCGGATGAACTGTTGACGTTGCTCAGGGCATTGTTGGCCGCTTGAAGCGCCTGGCCAGCTCGCTACCTGGCGCAGCGGTTTGCAGGCAGGACGGGACCGCAGTCGTAATGCAACCGGTGCCTGCAGGTTCCGCAGGCCGCCGCTCGGCTTTCGTCAACTACGTATGGCGCACGTCACTCTATAAGAGATTAAAATAGCCTCACACTCGCGGCCGTGGGGTTTGGGTGAAAGCGGGTTGTATGTGTGCGGCAGCCAAAATTTTGCCAGTGGGCCGTTTCACTAATTCTGAAGCCACGGTGAGAAGCCGTGATTTCCACTTCGAAGATTATGTCGAGAACAACGAGCGTGACGACGCCACGGGACTTTGTGACGTCGATCGTGGGCTGGAAACAATGCATTCCAATGCGGGAGGGTCGATCATCTCGGCCGGCGCAAACCGGTACTGATCGGCGGCGCAGCTCTCATGCTCATCACCGCGCTGATCATCCTGTGCGTGCGGCCAAAGAAATTCCCGCCGTACCTAGGGCTTCGTGCTCGGTTTCGGGTCGGAGTCGTCGCTATCGCAGCGATCGTGATCGCGATCATGCTGGCATTCTTCATCAGGGAGACCGGTAGTGCGGTTCGCCCCCACAGTGACAAGGCCGGGCCTGATGGCTGCGCTGTTCGGGGGTGACTAAAACATTGGATGGCGGCGAGTTGCCACCCATCTTCAGGAAGGATGTCTTCTATGGAACGCGATACTTTACACCGGCTACTTCGAGACATGCTGTTGTCGCGAGTGTTCGAAGAGCGCGCCGCCGAAGAGTACGGCAAAGGCAATATCGTGGGCTTTCTCCATCTGTATCCGGGAGAGGAGGCTGTGGGAGCCGGTGTCATCAATGCCGCCGGTCCGGCCGACTACATTGTCAGCGACTACCGTGAGCACGCGCACGCGCTGATACGGGGAACGCCAGCACGTAACGTCATGGCCGAGCTGTTCGGGCGCGCTGATGGCATGAGCGGCGGCATGGGTGGCTCGATGCATATGTTCGACAGCAAGCGGCGCTTCATGGGTGGCTACGCGATCGTGGGTGAAACCTGTCCGATAGCACTGGGCGTCGCCTATGTGGTCGCGATGCGTGGCCTTCCGGAAGCCGTCATCTGCTTCTTTGGAGACGGCGCCGTCAACCAGGGTACCTTCCATGAGTCGCTGAATATGGCGGCATTATGGCGCCTGCCGTTACTGTTGGTGTGCGAGAACAATCATTACGCGATCGGGACCGAAATTCACAGGCATTCAGCCGTGGTCGACGTCTACAAGCGAGCCGCTGCGTATAACATTCCAGCGGAGAAGATCGACGGCATGGATGTGGTGAAGGTCTACGAGAGCACGCGCCGCGCTCTCGAGCGGATCCGTAGCGGCGGCGGCCCGCAGTTCATCGAATGTGAGACCTACCGCTATCGCGGCCATTCGATGGCGGACCCGGGAACCTATCGGCCGGCGGTGGAAGTCAAAGCGCACGAGGCTTGGGACCCGATTTCGGCGGCGGTTCGCGAGGTCGAGTTCCGATATCCGACGCAGGCTGAGCTGGCGGTGGCGGGACCAGACAACATTGGCCGGCTCAGCGCCCATATGGTGGAGGCCGGTCATCTGGCCGATACAGAGGTTGAGGAAATCAGAAAGGAAGTGAACGCAACGGTCGAGGATGCGGTGCAGTTCGCTCTGCAAAGTCCGCAGCCGACGCTGGAGGCGGCGTGGGGACATCTGAACTGCAACCGACGCCATGAAGTGCTGGTCTAGGAGGGGGTATGTCACAGGAATTGCTTTATTGGCAGGCGCTTAACCGGGCCATGGATATCGAGATGGCCGCCGATGAGTCGGTGTTCACGCTCGGTGAGGATGTCGGGCTCTATGGTGGCAGCTACCGCGTCACCGAAGGCCTGCATGCAAAATATGGCGAATGGCGCGTGCGCGACACGCCGATCTCGGAGAACAGCTTCACCGGACTGGGTGTCGGTGCTGCCCTGCTGGGTATGCGTCCGGTGGTCGAGATCATGACCATCAATTTTATGCTGTTGGCGCTGGATTCGATCATCAACGGCGCCGCCAAGATTCCATTCATGTCGGGCGGTCAGTTCAAGATGCCGCTCGTGGTGCGCGTGCCCGGCGGCGTGGCTCGCCAGCTCGGCGCCCAGCACGCGCAGAGGCTCGAGCACACCTTGATGAATGTCCCTGGCCTGCGTATTGCAGTACCGTCCACGCCGCAGGACGCCTACTGGCAACTTCGTCAGGCGATCGCCAGTGACGAGCCGATCATTGTTCTGGAACATGAACTGCTCTATTTCAGCAAAGGGCCAGTCGACCTGCTGGCCGATGCGCCGCCACTGCATCGGGCAGCCGTGCGCAGGGAAGGTCGCGACCTGACTATCGTGAGCTATTCGCGCCACGCACTGCTCTCTCAGGATGCCGCAGGGGAGTTGGCGAAGGAAGGCATCGAAGCTGAGGTCATCGATCTGCGCAGCCTCAAACCGATCGACTGGGAAACGTGCGCCAAGTCGCTCGAGAAGACACATCGACTGTTGGTGGTCGAGGAGGACTGTCGTTTTGCCGGTGCCGGGGCCGAGATTGCAGCGAGTCTTGCCGAGAAATGCTTCTATTCGCTCGACGCTCCGGTAAAACGCGTGTCCGGTCTCGACATCCCGACCCCGTTCAACGGCAAGCTGGAGGCGGCGACGATTCCGCAGGTGGCTGACATCGTCGAGGCCGCGCGCGAGCTTTGCAATCCCGCGAACGACGCCAAGGCTGCGTAATCGTGAGCCAGCCGATCACGATGCCGGCGTTGTCCGATACCATGAACAACGGGCGACTTATCAGATGGATCAAGAAAATCGGCGATCCCATAAAGAAGGGTGAAGCGGTCGCCGAGATCGAGACCGACAAGGCGGTGATGGATGTTGAAGCGTTTCACGATGGCTTTCTGGCCGGTCCATTAGCGCAGGAAGGCGGTGAGATGTCAGTCGGCTCGATCATGGGTTTTATCGCGGACACTCCGCGCGCCGCCGCGCCGGCAGGCGACAAAACCACCCCCGAATCGACGCCGGTTTCGACTGCGAGCTCCAGCCCGACAACGGCGCCCGCGAGTGCCCCTCCACCTCCCTCCTTATCGGTCAGGGCCCCCGAGCACCAGGTGGCAAGAGTGAGAGCCTCGCCCTACGCCCGCAGGCTGGCGCAGGAGCAGGGCATCGATATAAGGCAGGCGATATCGCAGACGAGAGAGCGACACGCCGGGGCGGGCGCGGCCGCTCGACAGGGCGCGTCGATCCCGGAACTTGCGACCGGTCCGCCATATCGCCTGGAGCGCCCGTCGAGCGTGCGGGAAGCGGTGGCGCGTAACATGATCGCGAGCGTTGCGACACCCTTGTTCCGGGTGAGTGCGCGACTGGCACTCGCGCCCTTGATCACAGTATCGAAGGAAGCGCGGATCTCGCTCACACTGCTGCTCGCACGCGCCTGCGCGCTGACAATTAGCGCGCAAAAGCTGTTCAATGCGGCATATACGCCTGAGGGGCTCGCGGTGCGCGAGCGCATCGATGTGGGGATAGCAGTCGACACGCCTGAGGGACTGATCGCACCGGTATTGCGCGACGTTGCCGTGCGGCCGCTTTCGGAGCTTGCCGCCGATTGGCGAGGCATTCAGGAGAAAGTCGTCAGCCGCCGGCTCGGCGCCCAGGATTATCAAGGTGCGACGTTCTATCTGTCCAATCTTGGGATATTCCCGGTGGTCGATAGCTTCGATGCGGTGTTGCCCCTGGGCGCAGCTGCCATTCTATGCGTAGCGGCGGCGCACGGCGAGCGGGCATCGTTTACGCTCGGGTGCGACCATCGTGTGTTGGCGGGCGCCGATGCCGCGCGCTTTCTGCAGACCCTTGCCGAATGGTTGGCGAGCCCGCAGAGGCTCATCGGAACTGCGCCTCAAGGGACGTGAGGCGCGCGCTCATCAGTTTGTGGCCATCGCCTCGGAATATACGGATTGCCGGTGGGGGGACCGCTGCATATGCTGTATGCAGTCGTTCGCAACAGGTGCACAATATGACGCAGCAATTCAATCCGCTTTGGTTTTGCGGACCTGGCGACGAGGCGGCGCAACGTCAAGCTATGATTGCCAATTCGGCGTACTTCCGGGCCCAACGACGGGGCTTTGCACCGGGCCATGAACTGGAAGACTGGCTGGCCGCCGAACAGGAAGTCTACGCGCTGATCGCGGGGAGTCATTCCACGCCGACGGGCAGCGCTGGCGGCAGCTCCGAACTCGATACGCAGCGTGCGCCGCGCGGAGGCGATACCGCGCTCGTGGGGGCGAAAGACGTGGAATTGCGGGCACACGGATGAAGACTCATTGTGCCAGCGCTCGGTATATGGGCGTTCCCCTCGGCGCACTCATGCTGCTGCTAAGCGCAGTAAGCGGGGCGGAGAATCTGTCCGAATACGGTGGCGCCCAGTTGTATCAACGCTTCTGCGCCAGCTGCCACGGCGAACGTGGGCACGGGGACGGCCCGGTGGCCGACTCGCTGAAGGTCATGGTGCCTGATCTCACGCGCATTACCAGGCGACACGGCGGTGCGTTTCCGGCCGACCAGATACGGCGCATCATTGATGGGCGTGCGGTGCAGCCGCCCCATGGGAGCCGCGACATGCCCATTTGGGGTTACGAGTTTCGGAATGCGGGAGCCGGCGACCGGGGTTCAACGGCATCGGCGGACGACCTGGTCGAGCGCTTGCTTGAGTTTCTGAACTCGATACAGGTCAAATAGCCGGTCTGCAGCGCCAATCGAAACTTTCGCTATGGCGTCGTCGCCGCGCATTCCGGGGCCCTGCATTGCCGGAGTAGTTCACTGACCGACTGCAGATCCCGGGTATCGACATCGATGACCGATATCTGCTCATCCGCTCCGATCGGCTCGAACTGCGTGAGTTGCCAATCGAGAACAGCGATATCGGCCTCCGACTCATCGCTCCCGGCACCGTGCCGCTGTGCCACACGCTCCCGCAGCAGCGGAAGCGGAGCATGGCAATGAACGATCCGTACGCATACGCCGATTTGCGCGGCCAGAGACCTAAACAGGGCACGATCAGCGCGGCGGGCGAAGCTTGCATCTACTATGGTATCGTAACCGCCGGACAGGGTGTCGTGGGCGCAGAGCGACAGATACCGGTACAGGTCCGCGCTCACCTGAGGCGCGTACAGGTCCCGGGCGAGCGCAGAGCCCGAGGGAGCCAGTGGACTAAGCCCGGCCTGGCGCTTGCGCTCGACGTCCGAGCGCAGCAGGATGGCGCGCAGCGCCGGCATCAATCGTTGTGCCGCCCAGCTCTTACCGGATCCGGCCACACCGCACATCAGCAGCAGCTGCGGCAAGCGCGGCTTGAGCGTACGCGTTGCACACTCGATGAGGTGGGCCTGCTCGGTGCGCTGGCTAGCCTGAACCTCGCTGTCGACAGCATCGGCCGCAGTCAGAGCCGCCACCTTGGCGCGCACCAGGGCTCGATGCGCCTTGTACAGATCCAGTAGCCGGCAGGCCTGATAGTCTCCACCGCACGAGAGGTAGCCGTGCAGAAAAGCGTGGGCTTGCCCGGCGTAACCACGTGCCTCGAGGTCCGTCAGCAACAGGGCAATTTCATCGGCAACATCGATCCATCGAAACGCCGGCTCGAACTCCATACAGTCGAAGGCCCGAAGGGCCGCGCGCAGGCGCAAAATATTTCGGCAGTGCAGATCCCCGTGACATTCGCGAACGCGTGAGCCGGCGCGGCGTATCGCGAGCCACTCCTGCGCACCATCCAGCTTGCGAGTAAGCGCGACCTGCAGCGCGTCTCGTTCGGCGCCGAGACCCGCAAATACCCCTAATTGGGCACATTCCGACAGGTTGCCAAGGATCAGTGCCTGAATCTGCGCCTCGTGCCCCCACGGCAGCGCGGCGTCCGCCACCGGCAACCGCGCATGGATGTCGGCCAGCGACCGTCCGAAGGCCTCCATCTCATCGACCGAAACGCGCTCGGCAGCCAGTAGTCGATCCAGCTCGGTTTCTCGATCGAACTGGCGCATACGTACGGCATATTCGATGATCTTGCCCTGGCCTGCAAAGCATGCCGCCCCATTAACAGTGGTAATGGGACACACATCTAGATACAACTCGGGCGTGAACCGTCGATTTAGGCGCAGTTCCTCCTGGCAAAGGAACGAGCGGGTCTCCAGTTGACCCATGTCGATGAAGGCATAGTGCACCGGACGCTTGATTTTGTATGCAAATTTGCCGGTCAGCAGGATCCAGGAAATGTGGGTCTCGACCAGTTCCACTGCCAGTACTGGATGCGGATAGGCGCTGGGGGTCAGCAGTGATCTTAGCGCCGGTGGAAAGCTGGCTGCCGGGCGACTCTGCACACGAACCTCCCGCCGCGAACCGGATTAAAATGCCTGCGGCTGCTTAGAGCGTCGTAATGTGGTTGCCATTCGGGCGTGGACGATATACGTAGTTCCCGCAGTCGGCCGCAAATACGTCTTGTGCGTTCGCATTGCCGCCTGTGACCCGCGACAATGCTCTTTGCCAAGCCAGAAACGGTCGGGATAGTGATGTTAATTCGCCTGCTGTTATCGCTCTGGATCGCGGCTCAGGCGATACCGGCGCAGACTGCCCAAGTCACGGGGCAGGGTGGGGGGATCGGCGCGCTAGTCCAAGAGATCGAAGCGCAACCTCTGCCAGGAACCCGCGTCGAGCGCGAGGAGGCGATGCTCGACACTATTTACGCCGCGACCGGTCCACGGCTGCTGTGGAGCGAGCATCAACAGCTTTCAACCCAGGCCAGACAGCTGCTCGACATTCTGAAATCGAGTGAGAGTTATGGGCTTCGACCAAGCGACTATGGTGTCGATGCTCTGCTCGCCTCCGAACTGCAGTTGCCCGGTGGCTCTGCGGTAACGGATTGGGAACGGTTTGATGTTCGAATGTCGCGAGCCGCGATCCGACTCATTACGCACTTGCATTTCGGTCGCATCGATCCGCGCGCTGCGGGCTTCGAGCTGGCGCAAGCCCGTGACGCATTCGATGTCGCGGCCACTGTGGCTGCGATCGCATCGACCCAAGATGTGGCTGATGCCTTGACGGCGCTCGAGCCCGATTTTGTTCACTACCGGCTGCTCAAGACGGCTCTGGCACGGTATCGTGCGCTGGCAGCCGACCCGGCATTGACGCAGCTCCCGAGCTTCGGCAAGCGCACGCTGCACGCCAATGATGCCTATGCTGGCGCAGCAGCACTGCGCCGGCTGCTGGCCGCGACGGGGGATCTAAATCCAACTACCACATCTGGTACACCTTCAGACCCGACATTGGATGCCTCGCTCGTCGATGCCCTGAGGCACTACCAGGATCGTAACGGTCTGCCCGCGGATGGCGCACTGGGCGCTCAGACCTACCAGGCGCTCACGATGCCGCTGGCGCAGCGCGTGCGCCAGATTGAGCTAACGCTCGAGCGCTGGCGCTGGCTGCCGCCGTTCGATACGCCGCCCATCATCGTCAACATCCCGCAATTCAGGCTGTATGCATTTCCGACGACGCAAGACCGAATCCTCAATGGCCTGCAGATGCCGGTCATCGTCGGCCAGACTTACCCCAGAACGCGTACCCCGGTGTTTATCGGCGATCTGCGGTATGTGGTGTTCCGCCCCTACTGGGACGTGCCGCGCAGCATCGTGCTACGGGAAATGCTGCCGCAGATCCGGGCCAATGCTGATTTTTTGCAACGCAATAATCTGGAGCTCGTGGACGGCCAAAGTGATGCTGGAACAGTAGTTGCACCGACGCCTATGAGCATCGCGGCCCTGGCGGCCGGTCGAGTGCGGCTGCGCCAGCGGCCGGGCGATGACAATGCGCTCGGCTTGATCAAGTTCGTGTTTCCGAATGCCCATAATGTGTATATGCACGGCACACCGGCGCAGCGTTTGTTCCTGCAGTCCCGGCGCGCCTTCAGCCACGGCTGCATCCGCGTCAATGATCCGGTTGCACTTGCGCGCTATGTATTGCGCAATACAGGAGAAGACTGGGACGATGCCAGAATCAGCGCGGCCATGCACGCCAGTGCACCCCTGCGGGTTGAGCTCAGGCAGCCTATCCGGGTGATGATTCTCTACGGTACCGCTTTGGCCACCGAAGCCGGCGCAACCGATTTCTTCGACGATATTTACGGTCATGACCGCAAATTGGAGACGCTGTTGGGACTTTCAGCCGTCGTTCCTGCACAATGACACGACAGTATAAAGGCTCGACCAGCCGGAGAAATTCCATGCCGAAGCCCATCCACGGTTCAGAAGCGACCGCATCGCCCGAGCGGCGCCGCTTCCTGCACCGCGCGGGAGCTGTTTGCGCCACGGTGGGCGTTATGGCGGCATGCCCCGTACGCGCGAGCGCGTCGATTGCATCGGTGCGACGACTGCGGTTCGTGCATACCCACACAGGCGAATCGCTAACGGCGGAATATTTCAACGGCAGTGACTACAGTGAAAGCAGCCTGACCTCCGTCGATCATCTGCTGCGCGACTTTCGCACCGGCGAGAGTCATCGCATCGATCCGCGCCTGCTGGATATTCTGTTTGATCTGCAGAACCTCGCCGATCGGGATAGCGCCTTCGAAGTCATATCCGGCTACCGATCGCCGGCAACCAACGCCATGCTGCACCGCCTCTCAAGTGGCGTGGCCGAACACAGCCAGCACGTGCTGGGTAAGGCTGTCGATATCCGCTTGACCGGCTATCCCACACGCCGGCTCGGCGAATATGCGCGCTTACTGGCCCGTGGCGGCGTGGGATACTACGCCAGCTCCGACTTTATTCACGTTGACACTGGCTCTGTTCGATTCTGGTGACGCGGCCGTTCAGATCCACGCCGTACGCCGAACGAAACCGGGCCAAGCGCCATGCCCGTCGCTACTCGCGTCTGAGTACGCGAGCCCGGGCCGCAATCGGCGCCACCAGCATACCGTCGGCGCCCGGGTGCAGGTCCGCCGCATTTCCTTCATCGGTATCCAGATGTAACTCCATTCGAAAGTCGCTCGCGACGCGCACCAGGACGTCGCCAAAGATTAGCCGCCGATCAGGGCTTTCTACGGCCACTTCGACCCGATCCTGGTCCTTGAGTCCGAGTACGTCCGCATCCGCGGGAGTCATATGAATATGGCGCAGCGCGCAGATCGCCCCATGGGTGAGCGTTACCTGGCCCGCGGGTCCCTCGATGGTCAGGCCCGGAGTATTCGCCAGTTGCCCCGACTCGCGTATCGGCGCGTCAAGTCCGAGGGTATAAGCATCGCTGCGCGAGATCTCGGCCTGATCTTCCCGACGGGGCGGTCCGACGACGCGCACGTGCGCCAGCCGCCCGCGTGGCCCGATAAGCGTGACGGTCTCTTGTGCGGCAAACTGCCCTGGCTGCGAGAGCGGCGCATGGACATTCAATGACCGGCCGGGGCCAAATAGTCGTTCGACGCTTTCGCAGGTCAGATGCACATGCCGCGCGGAGATCGCGACCGGAATGAGCGCAGGCTCCGTGTCCCTCGGCGCCGGATTGCGATGCGGTTTCATCCTGACTGCCGGTCGGTGATGCGCAACACTAACGGCGCAGGTGCTGCTCGCGCCGCTGACCTTTGTCGGTGATCTCGGTCAAGGCGCTGATCGCGGCGACGAGAATCTTCAGTAAATCGTCTAACGTCACGATTCCTACCAAGGCGCCATTCTGATTGACCACCGGGACACGCCGTACGCCGTGAGCACGCATCCGCTCGACCAGCGAACTGGTGTCCTCTGACTCATGGGCGATTACCACCGGCGTGTGCATCAGGCTCGCAAGATTGATCGCGGAGGGATCGAGCCCTTGGCCCAGCACCTCCACCACAATATCGCGGTCGGTGACGATCCCCAGGGGGATGCGTCCGTCATCTGGATCGTCGACTACAACCAAATCACCGACATGTTTGTGGCGCATGATGCGCGCCGCTTCCAGCGCAGAGGTAGCCCCGCTGCAGCAAACCACATCCGGTGTGCATGCGTCCTTCAGTAACATCGCGATATTCTGCTAATCCGAACCGGGCGCTGTCAGAGGTAGCCGAGCGACGCGAGCGGCAGCGTAGTCAGCAGATGCGCGCCACGGGATGACCGCGGCACTCGATTGCGAAACTTTCCAGGCTTGACCACCAGAACATCGCAAGGCACCTGGTCCAGGATACGCTCCGCAGTATTGCCGATGAGCAATCTTTTGATTCCCGAGCGCGATATGGCGCCCAACACCACGATGGCGCTGCGACTGCGTCGAGCCGCCTCAGCGATGGCATTGACCGGGTCGCGTGCGATCAGGTAGCGATGTGCACGTGTAATCGGTAGCCTTTTAAGGATACGGGCGAACGCCGCCTTTGCGGCACGCTCCGCGTCCTTGTCGATCTGCTCGACCAGTGCCGGCGTCAGAGCTGTGGCCGGAAAGCTGCCGCCGGGCGCCTGGGCGTAGGCGTGCACGGCCTGCAGGCTGCCGCGCAATCGCTGACATATGCTGCGTCCCAATTGAAGGATTTCCTCATCTAGTCGCAATGGCTTTGCGAAGGCGTGGGTGGGATCGACTGCCACGAGTATGGCGGGATGGTGATATGGGCGTGAGTCTTTGACCAGCAGTACCGGGATCGGGCTCAGGCGTACAAGTTCCCAGTCGGTCGGGCGCATCAGCGCGGGCACGTGATGCCGACCCGCACGTGCGGACGCGACGAAGAGATCCGCCTTGACACGCAATGCCCGTCGGACAATTGCTTCATAGGCGGGAAAATCCCACTCGGCGCGTACGGTTATGTTGATTGCACGGCGGCGGACCTTACTGGCAATGGCCTCCAGTCGCCGCATGGTCCTGCGCTGCAGATCTTGCTCGATGTCGGGCAGAGTCCGATTTTCTACGTTCTCCAAGCCGATGTACAGAGGCATATCCATGCAATGATATATCTCAACTCGCGCTCGGCAAGCCCGTGCCAGTTGTGCAGCCTTGAGCACTGCCGGCAGTGAAGTCGCATCCAGCGTCCTGAGCGCGACAAGAATCCGACGAATCGATCGCATCAGCTCGCTCCCGAAAGCGGCATACAGATGCGCAATGTATCGCGTTTGACGCGCGTGCCCATCCGGATAGTTACGTATGTCCGTAGCGCGGGGAATAGTGAGGCTGCGGCACCTAGATCCAATGCCTCCGGAGCAACTGCACTTTTACCACCTGTGTGAGCGCCATATAGCTGAGAAGGGTCAGCAGCAGGATCGGCCAGTACATATGCGGCAGGCGCGTGAGGCCTAGCGCCGGCGCCAAAGGTGAATACGGCAGCCACATACCCAATGCCATGATGGCAAATGTGGTGAGCGTTAGTGGGATACTCGCCCGACTCTGCAGGAACGGAATCCTGTTGGTGCGAATGACGTGAATGATCAGCGTCTGCGTCATCAACGACTCGACAAACCAGCCGGTCTGAAATAACGACGCGCGCGACGGATCCCAGCAGTTGAATACCCAGAGCATGACGAAGAAGGTCGTATAGTCAAAGATGGAACTGATTGGCCCGACAAACAGGATGAAGCGCCTTATTTCCCCGATGTTCCAGGGTCTAGGTCGCGCGACTTGCTCCTCATCTACTGCATCAGCCGGAATCGGCACTTGGGAGAAATCGTACAGCAGATTGTTCGTCAGCACCTGAATAGGGGCCATCGGCAGAAAGGGAAGGAAGGCACTTGCCCCCAATACACTGAACATGTTCCCGAAGTTTGAGCTCGCGCCCATGCGGATGTATTTGACGATATTCGCGAACACCTTTCGGCCCTCGATCACGCCTTCTTCAAGCACCATGAGATCCTTCTCCAGCAGAATCAGATCTGCCGATTCCTTTGCGACGTCAGTCGCGGTATCGACCGAGATGCCAACGTCAGCGGCTCTTAAGGCCGGCGCGTCGTTAATGCCATCGCCCATGAATCCCACGACGTGAGATCTTCCCCGGAGGATGCGGATCACTCGTTCCTTGTGCGCCGGTGACAGCCGGGCGAATAGCGTCGCCTTCTCCGCTGCATCGGCCAAATCGGAGTCGGAGAGCTTCTCGACATCGCTGCCGAGCAGCATCGGGTCGGCAAGGAGGCCAACATCCTTGCATACCTTCCGGCTAATCAGGGGGTTGTCTCCGGTGAGGATCTTCACCGCGATGCCGTGTGTGTGCAGAGCTGCAAGAGCCCGAGCGGCGGTGACCTTCGGTGGATCCAGGAACGCAACGTATCCCCTGAGTACGAGCTGCCGCTCGTCATCTTTGGCACAAATGTGCTTGCCGGGCAGCTCCCTGGTCGCGACTGCCAGTACGCGAAATCCATCGTTGCTCAGGCTCTCGTATTCCTTTTGCAGACCGACGATCAGGCTTGGGTCCATTGCGGACAATGTGCCGTCAAGTTCGAATTGCGAACAACGCAGGAACACCTCTTCCGGAGCGCCCTTCGTAAGCAGGAGTGCCTTTCCCTCCGGATCCTGCACCATGACCGACATCATGCGTCGTGTGAAATCAAACGGCAGCTCATCCAATTTCTTATATTTATCCACCAGCGCCTTCCCGTGGAAGTCAGGGCTATCCAGAATCGCGCGATCGAGCAGGTTTTTGAGGCCGGTTTGGAAGTAACTGATCAAGTACCCGTCGAGCAGCACGGCATCGGATTCACGTCCGGCAACGTTACAGTGACGCATGAGAACGACGCGGTCCTCTGTGAGGGTACCGGTCTTGTCTGTGCACAGCACGTCCATGCCGCCAAAGTTCTGTATCGAGTTCAGTCGTTTGACGATGACTCTCTTACGACTCATCGCAAGTGCCCCTTTTGATAGGCACACTGAGACAATCATCGGCAACATTTCGGGAGTCAATCCGACGGCTACCGCTAGTGCGAAAAAGAAGGCCCCTTTCCAATCGTGCTTGGTGAAGCCGTTAATGAGAAACACCAATGGCACCATGACTGCCATAAACTGGATCATCAGCCAGGTGAAGCGGTTCAGACCCTGATCGAAGCTGGTCTGGGTCCGTCCGCCCGTGATTGAACGGGCCATGCTGCCAAAATAGGTGTGCACGCCAGTCGTAACCACGACCGCTGTCGCAGTGCCGCTTGCCACGCTTGTTCCCATGAAGCAAATGTTCTTGAGTTCGATAGGGGAGCTCGCCTCATCCGTTTCAGGCTGGCAGTTCTTTTCGACCGGGAGCGACTCGCCTGTGAGACTGCCCTGGCTCAAGAACAGATCCTTCAATGACAGAAGTCGGACGTCAGCCGGAATCATGTCGCCAGCGGCGAGCTTGACGATGTCTCCAGGCACCAGATCGTGCAGCGGTATCTCCCGCGGCGTCCCGTCCCGAACAACCGTCGCGGTCACGCGAATCATGGCCTTGAGCTTGTCGGCGGCGGCGTCGGCCCGCGCCTCTTGCAAGAAGCGCAGCGCTACACTCAGTGCGACCATCATTGCCATCACGGAGCCCGCGCGTGCGTCACCGGTGGAGAAGGACACGGCCGACAAGATCGTTAGCAGGATCACGAGTGGATTGCGCATGATCTTCAGGAGCCGGATCGGCCAGCCTTGCTTGTGCTCCTGGGCGATGGCGTTCGGCCCGGCGACGCGCGCCCGTTCTTCGGCCTCGGCTTGGGTCAGCCCGGCGAGTGACGTCTGCAAGTCGCCGAGCAGCGCCTGGCCGTCCTTGCGGGCAGCGTCGAGGACGGCGGGTGCGACACGAATATTCTGGCGTTTCGATTTGTCGGTGATCGATGGCTCTATTGGGCGAGCTTGTGGCAATGCGATCATGGTTTCTGAGATTCCTGCGGCCGGCCTATCAGAGCGTGGTGACAGCCCGTAGCAGCGGTCGCTGTCCCGGCGAGATTTTTGCTAGAGCGTGCTCCAAAGTAAACCAGGCGCCTCGATCGACCTCTGGAAAGCTTTGCATTACGCCAGAGTTCGGTGGCCACTCGAGTGAGAACGTATTGCTGCGCAGCCGACCCGGGTCCAGATCGCCCTCGCAAGCCCAGGCGGATATGATCTTCCCGCTCGGCTGTCTTACTGGCGTCAGCGCCAGGAACGGCCCCGACAATGCAATGCCAGTTTCCTCGAGAAATTCACGCTGGGCGGCCTGCAACGGCTCTTCGCCCTGATCGTACTCACCCTTGGGGATTGACCAGGCGCCATCATCCTTGCGCGCCCAATATGGACCGCCGGGGTGAACGAGAAATACCTGGATGCTCCCGAGGCGTCTCCGGAATAGAACAATTCCCGCGCTTGTTTTGCTTCGAACAGATGGCACTTGAGATTTGCGCCGGTGGGGATTTCTGACCCGTCATACTACGGGTTTTATCTCTGCTTGCTATCGCTCGCCGCCGGCTTCTGGTGAGCTGTATTCAACCTTCTCTGGATAGCCAATCGACTGAAACAGGGGCACCTTGTCTGCGATGAGTCCGATATCAACGAAGTAATACGACTTCTGTATCTCGAGGTCCTGCAGCCCGGATCCGTAGATGACGCGGCAAGGGGACAGCGGCATCGGGGCCGCTGTCCTGACGACCGTGCGATCGGATACTACTGCACCTTGATTTCGATCGGTTTCTTGACTTCGGTCTTGCGTTTGGGCACATGAATTGTGACGATGCCATCTTTCGAGTCAGCCTTGATGCCCGCAACATCGACGCTCTCTGGCAGCGTGAAAGTGCGAGAAAACTTGCCGTAGAAGCTCTCAACGCGGTGGAATTTCTCGCTCTTGTCATCCACCTTCTGCCTGCGCTCGCCGCTGACAGTGAGCATCCCATCATCAAAGGTGATCTGCAGATCCTCCTTCTTCACGGCCGGCAGCTCTGCGCGAATCAGGAATTCGTTACCGGTTTCACTGATATCAACCGAGGGTGCCCACTCGAACCGCGATCCCATCCGGTTCTCCGACAAGGCGAGACGGGCCGCCGGACCCATCAGACGATTGAACGCGTCATCCATGCCTGCGAAAGGTTCCCAACGAATTAGGCTCATGACAATCTCCTTCGAATAGAGCTAAGACGATGGTTACAGTAGACGCGCGTGAACTGAATGGCGATTCGGAAAAGTACCTACGGCGTGCGCGGGGCGCCGCAACCGCCGTTCGTATTATCCCAGGCCGCGATCCAAAGCGCTCACGCGTCGCACCCGCATCAATTTTGCTTTGCGCGAGGTGCGGCACCCGCGTTAGTACTTGCTTCCGACCAGTCACCGCCAAGGGCGGCAAACAGGGCCACGGTGTCCTGATAGCGAAGCGCTGTTGTCTGCAGGTCGACGATGGCGGCCTGATGATATTGCCCATCCGAATTCAGCACATCGAGGTAGGTTGAAAGGCCGGCCTGGTAGTTGGTCCGTATGAGATGTAATGCCTGTTTCGCTGCCTGAAGGGCCTCGTCCTGCGCCTTGAGAGCCGCTGCATCGTGCTCAAGCGCACGCAGCGTATCGGCGACCTGAGCGAACGCGGCCAGCACAGTCGCGCGATACAGTGCTGAGGCCTGATGGTAGTTGTCGATCGCCGCCTTGCGTTTGAACCACAGTGTCCCGCCCTGGAAAATAGGCGCGGTCGCGTCCGCACCTAGATTCCACGCCCGCCCGCTGGCCGCCAGCAGAGTCCCGGTTGATAGTCCATTGGCGCTGTAGCCGCCGTTCAATGTGAAGTTCGGAAGCAGTGCTGCAGTCGCCACCCCGATATTGGCACTGGCCGTGTGCGAGGTGGCTTCAGCCATGAGGATATCGGGGCGCTGGCGCACCAGTTCCGAAGGCAGGCTCACCGGCAGGTCGCTGGGCAGCGTCAGATCCGCCAGCTCAATCTCCGGGGCGCTCCACTCGGCCGGCAGGTATCCGACAAGTGTTGCCAGCAGATCATTGCTCTGCGAAAGCTTCTGCTGCAGTGACGGAATCGTGGCCTGATAGGACGCGAGTTGGCTTTGCAGACTCAGGACGTTGGAATAGGGCACGACTCCGGCCTGGGACTGGATTTCCGCCAGCTCAACCTGCTCTCGTTGCAGGTCAATCAACTGTTGGGTCGCTTCGATTTCAGCCTCATAGGCCGCTTTGGCGATGACCGTGTTGACGATATTGGACGTCAATATGAGTCGCGTGGCCTGTTCGCTCGCGCGCTGCAGGTCGACCTGCGCCTTTAATGACTCGATTAGACGGCGCTCGCCGCCGAACACGTCAAGCGCGTAGCTAACCGACGCCCCCAGCGTGAATAGATTGAACACGGCAGAAGGCTCATGTTGTCCAAGCTTGATGGGTGAATACCTCTGGCGTGTCGCGCTGGCGTCGGCATCGATCTGCGGAAAGAAAATGCCGTAACCGCTGCGCAGGCTGTCCTGACTCTGGCGCAAATTTGCCTGTGCCGCCTCGAGCCCGGGATTTCTTGCCAGCGCATCGTCGACGATCGCGTTCAGCTTGCTGGAGTTGAACAGGTGCCACCAACCCGCGGCCGGGATGTCTACGGGCGCAAAGCGCTGTGCCGTCCCCTGAGCGGCCTGGGTCGTGGACGGATCTTCGCCGTACCCATAGTGCGTCACGGCCGGCGCGCTCGGGCGTACAAAATTCGGACCTGCGGCGCAGCCGCATATCAACAGCGACAGCGCAACCGCGCCGTGGCGCTGCAGCACCCCGCGGCACAGATGACTACTTTTCGCCGACATACACATCGACCAGCTGGCCGGGGTAGAGATGAAGACTGCTGGAATTCTCGAAGCGAAAGATAACCGGCAGAACACGTACGTCTACGCGCTCCAGCCGCCCGTCGGACAATTCGATCTTGGGCGAGACGTAAGGCTGAATGCGCGCAAAAGTCAACGGCACATGCGTTTGCGTGCCGCGGACGAACATTTCCGCCTTGATGTTCCGCGGCTCAGGCAAACGATCGATGAGGATTTCGTCGATGTAGGCGCGAACTTCCAGATGAGCCTGGGGCATCCCCATCACGATCAGCGGATCGTAGCCTTGCGTGTAGGAATCGTAGGCTCCTTGTGGCGAAACGTAGCTGCCGACGCCGGTCTGCAGGGTCAGCACCACGCCATCAGTCGGCGCCCGGATAGTATATTTGCCCAGCAGAGCCGCCGATGCCGCGTATCCTTTTGACAGCGCGGCGTACTGGCGCTCCTGATTCTGAACGTCATAGATCCATGCCCCAGCCTTGGTCAGGGTGTATTGCCTCTGGACGACCTCGAGGTTGGTCGCGGCGATCTTTTCGGCGTTCCTGGCGTTGTCCAGCGCATCCATGCTGATCGATCGATGATCCATCTCGTACGAATGCTCCTGCTTGGTAAGCGCGTCCTGCGCGTTCTTGAGGTTTGCCTGAGCGTTGTCGACTTGCGCATTTGCAACGGCCAGGTTTTCCGGCCGTGGCTCGGCTTTCAGCTCGTTGAGCATCGCCAGCGCGGCATCGGACTGTGAGCGCAACTGCTCCGTAGTCGCACGCTGCACGGAGTCGTCGATAGTCAACAGGGTATCGCCTCGATGAACAAGTTGACCCTCGCTCACTTGGATCTGGGTGATTGGACCGCTGACTTCGGGATAGATGATGATGTTTTCGCCCTGCGCCTGATCGCTTTCGATCAGGCCCTCGGAGTAAATGCCCTGCGCATAAGGATTGGCTGCCGGGGTGAACAGCGGCGGCTGCGCCTTGGGCTGCTGCGCGAACAGAAAGGCGCTTACGAGAGCCAGAATCAGGCCCAATCCAGAGACAATGAACAGGATCCTATTGCGCATCGAGATTTCCTTTTTCAAATCCGGTCAATTTCCCGTCCTCCATCTTCATGATGCGGTCCGCGAACTCATAGATCCGGCTGTCGTGGGTGACGATGATGATGCAGCGCTGCTGGGATAGGATCTGCTCGCGCACGAATTGCACGATGTTGCGCCCTGTGTCGCCATCGAGAGATGCCGTGGGTTCATCGAGGATCAGGATGTCCGGACGACTCACGATCGCCCGTGCTATGGCAACGCGTTGCTGCTCGCCACCGCTCAGCTTCACGGGCGCCAGGTCCGCGCGCGCCTTCAGTCCGACAATTTCCAGATCCTTCGCCGCCTCGCCAAGCGCCTCATCCCAGGGTTTGTGCTGCAGGATCAGGGGGATCGCGACATTCTCGAGCGTCGTCAGGCGTGGAAACAGGTGATAGTCTTGAAAGACGAAGCCGATCTTGTGCAGCCGGAAGTCCGCGAGTGCGTCGGCCGAGATTGACCAAATGTCCGTATTTTCGATCTTCACGCTGCCACTGTTTGGCCGCAGGATGCCGGATATCATGCTGAGCATCGTGGTCTTGCCGCTTCCCGAGGGCCCCACGACGTACAACATTTCCCCGAAGCGGGCCTCGAAGCTCGCGTCTTTGACGGCATGGGTTCTTGCCTCTCCCTCGCCAAACCACTTATTGAGGCCGGTGGCCTGTATCGCGATATTCGGCATCGCTAGCCCCGGAAAATGTCGAATGGTTCGATGGTAAGCACCTTGCGCACTCCGACGTAGCTCGATATCGACGCGATGATGACCACCATGACAAAGGCCATACCAAGATTCCAATAGGTGATGATCGCCGCGTAGTCGGGCAGGTAGAGCCGCGCCAGCCAGATGACCAGAGCGCACAGGCCAACTCCGATGCCGTACCCGGTGAGCGAGACAAACGTCGCCTGGAACAGGATCATCAGGACCAGTTCAAGTCCTTTGGCGCCAATTGCCTTCAGAGCGCCGAATTTCTCGATGTTCTCGATGATAAATGTGTAGAAGGTCTGGCCAGAGATCGAAAGACCGACCAGGAAACTGATGAGTGTCATGATCAGCATGTTGGTGCCCAGGCCGGTCTGGTACATGTAGAAATTCGAGATCTGCCGGACGAATTCCTTTTTTGTGAGCGCCAGATATCCCGCCGCACGGACTAGCTGTTTGATGTTGGCGACGTCGGCGGGTGTCTTCGGTTCCACCAGGACGTAGGAGATGGTGAAGCGGGAATTAGGTATGTACTGCAGTGCCCGGAAGTAGGTAGTGTAGAGCGTTGGTACGCCGAATAAGCCGCTGGAGGCAACTCGCGCGATGCCGACGATGACACCACGATGGTCATTGAGCTCAAAATCGCTGCCAATATCGGCGCCCTTGAGTTTGTGGAATTCAGCGTCCTTGATAGCGATGAAGGCATTCTCGGCGAAGATGTCACGGATGTTTCCGGAAATCAGATCCGGTCTGCCGAACAGGCTGCTGTCATCCAGTCCGATTACATTGGCGGCCTGATAGGTGCCATCGCGCAGCTTCAGCAGGGCGGCGCCCGAATATAGCGGCACGGCGAATTTGACTCCGGGAATGCTTCGTACCTGGTCCAATACGTAGTCGGGCAACGGAATCGTGTTGGCAACCGTCTGCACCGCCGGATCCATGACCCAGATCGATGCCCCGATATTGAGTACCGTCGAGGAGGCGCGGCTCAGGATGCCGGCGAATAGTGAGGTCATCTCGATCATCAAAAATACGGCGAACGTAATTCCGACGAGTAACGCCGCAAACTTGGTCCTATCGTTAACCAAGAGCTTGTAGGCAATCCTCAAAAATCCTGGCATCTGGACTTCATCATGTGGAGGCGAGATCGCACTGGGCTAGGCTCACGCGCTGCCGCAACAATGCAGCACGGGACGCCGCATCGAAATACGTATTAGGTGCATTACTCTGGGCGTTGCTACCGATCGAAAGCAAGCTATACCGCCGCGGATTGCTGTTTGGGCAGTGGTCATTTGCGCCGCCTGCTGACCAAGCTGCTGGCCGGCTTGGCGGGCGGCGTGGTTCTATTGGCCGCTCGGCCGGGAGCCGAGGGCCGATAAAAAGTCGGCCGCGCCCTGATAATCGGGGCGTGTGAAACGATCCAGGAACACGCGATGGTCGGTCAGATTTGGCCGCCGATTATCGAAGGTGTAATACATCTCCCGCAGCAGATACTCGTAGTGCTGCCCGGCGAGCCACGGCACGGCTTTTCGCGCATCCCCCTGGCCTGACGGTCCGTGGCAAGACGCGCATTCGCGCTGATACACCTGCATGCCGTGGGCGCGCAGCTGGCCGTCGCCTGTTCCCGGGTTTGTGATACGGGGCAGTGCGCTGACATAGGCGGCAACATCGGCCAGATCCTGCGCACCCGACAGATTATGCGAGCTCGCAATCGCCTCCATACGCACATCCCAGCGCTTGCCGTAACGAAAATCAACCAGCTGACGCAGCAGAACACGCTGGTACTGACCGGCTATGGCAGGAACGTCGCCGTTGGGTTCGCCACTGCCATCGGAGTTATGGCACCTAACACACGCTTCGAACAGGCTCGCTCCGTGCTCCACGTCTGGCTTTGCGCTCAGGGCGGCGGTGAGCTGCTGCTCCGCCACGGACGCGGTCCATGCCGGCGCCGACAGGGCTGCAAGCGCCACCAATACCAAGATCTTCGCGCTCATTAGTGCTCGCATGACCGCTCGCCACCTCAGTGCATCATGAATACAGGGAATAAGGCATGTTCAATCAGCGCCCGCGTGACGCCGCCAAATACGCTTTCCCGCAAGGGGCTGTGCCCGAAGCCGCCGACCACCAGCAGATCCGCTTGCAGCTCCTCTGCGACCTCGGGTAGCAGCGCATCGGCGGGCTTCGGACTGTCACCAATTTGACCACCGGTCCCTATACATTCTGGAACGGCGAAAAAGTCATCCGTGCGAACCGATGGTAGACGGAGCTACGAGCGGATGCTCAAATGGTCCTTTACCACGGCAACGCCCGGCGCGGCCCAAGCAGCGGCCTCTGCATGCTGCCGCTCGTGCAAGGAATCGACTTCGCCCTCAAGTGTGACTGTGCTACCAGTGGTCTGCACGCGGATATTGCGTGCGTCCAAGCTCGCGTGACGCCGGAAAGCGTCTTCTATTTTTGCTCTGACATCGCCGACAGTCGCCCGCGGCTTTATCGCGAGCTCATTCGCAAGGCCTTTTACTCCGCGCAGATGAGTAATAGCCCGCTCGGCAGCCTCTCTCTGATACCAGAAATCCACCTGGCCGCTGAGTGTGACCCAGCCATCGTGGACCACGACCTTGATGCCTGTTGCAGGGATGAAAACATCACCATTGAGTGCTTTTAGCGCGGCGTCGGCGATTTGCGGGTCAGTGCACTGGGCCTCCGAGGCGAGATCCACGACGAGCTCGTTAGCAATCGCTCTCACACCGGCAACCGATTGCGCCGCGTCCTGGGCTGACCAGCGATCGGCGTACGACGCAACGTGGCCTGACAACGCTACCACCCCGTCCTTTACCGCCACGCCGATTCCTTGCGAATCGAAGCGCGGATCCCAATCAAGCTGAGCCTCCACATCGTCCCGCAACTGGATATCGATCTTCATAACAAGCCTCCATTAGACGCACATATCGTGCTGCTCTTACGAATAACAGCTAACTTATTACTCTTGGACCGGGCAGAAATACATACGCATAATCCACACATGCTCTAGCTTCGGGATACCTGCGCCACTCCACCCAGCTCTCGCTCGGTCGTCGTGCGCAGCAGGTCATGCGCCGCAAGACCAGAGATATAACACTGTCCAGCACCCCTTACCGTCGCCCCGGCGCTGCTACGAACTGGGGCAAGCGGTGGGGCCGCGCGTTTTTTGAGCTATCCGGAGGATCTCAAGGTGGTCGTTTTAGGCACCGGCGGGCCTGTCACATCAGCTCGAAGTCGCACGTGCCGGGCACACAATAAACCCTCTAATTTGCTATGCATGAACAAATTGGTCGACGACCCGGCCGCACTCATTCGTTATAGCATCGAGGACCTGGTCGAGACCACAGGATCGCAAGGCGTCGAGCAGATAATGTGGATTGCCGCGCGCGGCTATGACGGGATCGGTCAGCAAGGTTCACAGTAACTACTACATACCGATTTCCAATACCGTCCCTGGCCTGCTGGCGCTAGAAAATAGCGACCCACCTCGGCTCATATGAAAGCATGAGTTCTCCTGATGCATGGAACGGACAATCACGCAGGCCGATCAATCGCCCTGATGCTCCAGTTCAATCATCATGCGCACAAGCTGCGCCAGCGAACGTGCTTCCATTTTCTCCATGACACGGGCGCGGTGAATCTCGACCGTGCGCTGGCTTACGCCTAGTTCGCCCGCCATCACTTTATTTTGTTTACCAAGCGTCATCAGGCCGAGCACCTCGCGTTCGCGGGCGGTAAGAGAATTGAGGCGCTCCCGTATGTGTCCGAGCTCACGCAATTGGTCTCTGCTGACGGCATCCCTTTCCATCGCCTTCTGAACACGGTCGATCAAATCCTGGTCGCGGAATGGCTTCTGAAGAAAGTCGAAGGCGCCGTGCTGCATCGCCTCCACCGCCATCGGTATATCCCCGTGGCCGGATATGAAGACGACGGGTATTACCGCTCCCCGGACATTCAGCTGCTGCTGTAGTTCAAGGCCGCTCATGCCTGGCATCCGAATGTCCAGGATCAGGCAGCCGGCTTGCTCGGGTCGATAGGCTGCGAGGAATTCCGGAGCGGACGGAAAAGTCATTACCGGAAGACCGAGTGACTTCAGTAACAACTTCAAGGAGCCACGCACCGCTTCATCGTCATCGACGACGAAGACGGTGGGTTGCGATTTAGTTATCATCCGCTTATACCCTGTTCACTCGGCAGTGTCACGATAAACACGGCACCGCGAGGTTTGTTAGCACGATATTCCAAGCGTCCCCTGTGAGCTTCCACAATCGTGCGGCTAATCGCAAGTCCTAGGCCAGTCCCCAGGGCCTTATTGGTCGCGAACGGCGTGAAAAGGTGCGGTAGAATATCTACCGCTATCCCGGTGCCGGTGTCAGCGATCTCCACAATCACGTCACCGGCGCCATCGGTGGCGGTGCAAATGGTGACTTCTCGGTGGCCGCATGGGATGGACTCGAGCGCATCGATTGAATTTCGCAACAGGTTAAGCAATACCTGCTGGATCTGGATGCGATCCAGGCTCACGTGCGGCAAGTCGGCGCCTAGATTCAAGATGATGCGCACATCGCTACTGCGAGCGTCGGCTCGTGCCAGTGCGTCGAGTTCTTTAATGAGTTCATTGAGATCTGCTTGTTCATGCTGCGTGCTCTGTTTCCGTACCAGTGCACGCAGACGACGGATAATCTCGCCGGCTCTAAGCGCTTGACCAGAAATCTGCGTCAGGGCCTCGCGCACATCGATCAAATCCGCGTCTGGTGATGCCAGTAATCGAACACAGGCGTGCGCATAGTTTGCGATCGCAGTCAGTGGTTGATTAAGCTCGTGCGAAATCCCCGAGGCCATCTCGCCCATAGTCGCCAGGCGCGATACGTGCATCATGCGCTCTCGCGTCTCGGTGGCCTCCTTCTCCGCCCGCCGGCTGTCGGTAACGTCATCCCCTGAACACAAAATGCCGGTCACTGCGCCGGTATCGTCATGCAGGGCGACGCAACGCCAGGCGATAAGGCGCAACTCACCGCTTGTTGCCGTCACCGAATATTCGCTGTAATGCGGTCTATCTGGCGTACGTTCGGCAAGCGCGTCCATCTCGATAGCTACTTTGCGGCGTTGGTCGGATGGCACGACCCTATCGAACCAGTTCGCTCCCAACAAGGTTTTTTCCTCGCAGCCGAGGACCTCGCAGCCTTTTCGGTTGATTAATGTCACCCGGTGAGTAAGGTCCAGGGCCACAAGCATGGTCTGGGCAGCTTCAAGATACTGAGCGGCGCGGTCGCTCTCTCGTTGGACTGCTGCCAGTGCATGCTTTTGTAGTGTAAGGTCCTGAAGAAAGCCGACGAAGCGCGGCGGATCACACCCTGAAATTCGGCCGACGGATAAAAAGGCGGGAAAGAGACTGCCATCTTTTCGCCGCGCCTGAACCTCTCGAGCGGTGCCAATGATGTGGGGGATGCCCGTTCGAACATGGTTCTCCAGGTGGCTGTCGTGGCGCTCAGAGTCCGAGGCAGTCATTAAGATCTTGACATTGCGGCCCAGGACTTCATCGGACCCGTAGCCGAACAGTCGTGTGGCGGAATGATTGAAGACCTCGATGATTCCGCGATGATTGATGAGAACTACTGCATCGACCGCCGCGTCGAGAAGTGCCTGCAGTTCAAAAGCCTCGGGGGCTGGTCGATCCGACACTAGCGTCCTTCCACACAGTTATCAGTGCTGGAGCCAATAATAGCGAACTGCGCGACTTGCAGAGTTACCGGGCTGAAGCCGGCTGAAAGCAAGCACTGCGACGTGAGCGATTTGCAAAGAGCCCTATCGCGGCACAGCCCGGGTAACATTACGCATCATGAATCGTCGTGCCCGGTACCGCCGATCTGCAAGGCCATATCAACTTCGGCTTCGGCCGCATGCCAGTCTTCTTGCTCGTGGCCCGGTTCAAGCCCCAGGCATTTCGCGCGAAAGTAGGCCGCCTGTGCTGTGAGTTCGTGCCGCATCGATGGCTCTAAACAAAAGTTACCTAAGGGGGAGACACCGCTGAGGGGCTGCGCCATTAGGCGTGCCGGTACACAGGTCGATAGCGCGGAATTGTCCATGTGCCCTCTCCTTTGCCACGTTCGGCTTCTCTGCGAATTGCCTTACTCTCTTGCGGAGACTCCCACGAGCGATGATACGCGTCGGTAGCGCGGCGGGCGACTCGCAGATCCACTTATGCGCTTGCGATAAATACCTATAGTCGCTGCAATGGTCGGCGTTGAAATATTACAGCCTCTCTGTGTGAATAAAGGACGCGCGGGGCAAAAGAACATGGCTAACATCGCACTAGCACACCCCGCTCGAAGCGACCAAGCGTCTTGTGGGCATCGTGCTCGTAATGCTGAACGCGACCGTGGTGTTCGCTCCTATTCCACTGAGTAATGTCGTCCCTGCTGAGCTGATTGCCGTGATCTCGCTCGCCTATCTTTAGGAGGATGGGCTCGTGCTCTCTATCAGCTTGGTGGGCGTCCTCGTCGTGTTATGCGTCGTGACCGCGACGGTGTGGGAGGTGGTCGTCGGTACCAAGTGTGTCATCGGTCTTCCGGTAACGCAGCGTGGCCGCCCCGAATGCGGCCACCATGGATGGGGCATGGGTTATGGTTCGAGCCGTTATTGGAATATGCTTAACGATGCTCGCTTGCAGTATTGAATAAATTGGTAAACGCGAGCAGAGGAGCGATATAACGACGGAAGCGCGTCAAGCAGGCCATCGATGAGTTCTTTCGGCACGTGATTACATGAGGAGAAGCAACATGCTCTATACCATTGCGGTGATATTGATCGTTCTCTGGCTTTTAGGTTTCGTCAGCTCGTACACCATGGGCGGATTCATTCATGTCCTCCTGGTCATTGCGGTTGTGCTAATTGTCGTCCAGCTTATTCAAGGTCGACGTCTATAGAGACCAAGGACGCATACTGACCCAGTTATGCTGGCTTAGTTTCCGAGACCAAGCTAGCCCCGAACTGGAAGCTGAACAAAGCGGTGAGCCCGAGATGATCTGGCGCATTGAACGCAGTCGTGGTCCATATGCCGAACCATCAACCGATGAGTGCTGCCCCAGTAATCGCTCTCAGTGACGTTTCACGCGTGTCCATTGACGAAGCACTATGCACACGGAACATTCTGAACTGAGCTTGACCTGATAAGACGCGAGGACTTTGTACCTATCGCGCTGCCACCGTTCGGTGGTTGATCGGCGCTTCGCAGGGCACCGGGCAACGTAAAGAAGAATGTAGTTCCATGGCCGATCTTACTTTCGGCCCAGATTGTGCCCCCATGGGCTTCCGCGATGCCTTTCGCAATAAACAGTCCAAGGCCCGTGCCTTCACGGATGCCCGGGTGCTTCGTCCAATAATGATCAAAGACATGGCTGAGCTCGCACTCTTGGATACCACAGCCGGTGTCAGATACCGAAAAGCACACCGCATCTTCCGTGGCCATGGCGGCTATGCAGATCTCGCCGCCTGCTTGGGTAAATTTGATCGCGTTACCAACCAGATTGGCGATGATCTGCAGAACGCGTTCCCGGTCACATTGAACGGCCGGTAACTGATCTGTGAGCCGCGCCTTCAATTGCAGCGACCGGCCCTCGATCTGCGGCCTCAATATCCTAGCGGCCTCGTCCACAAGCGCGGCAACGTCCTCGGTCCTGAGCTCGACCGTGAAGCGTCCTGTCTCGATCATGGTGGCGTCGAGCAGGCTGTCGATAAGCCGGTCCATCCGCACCGCCGAACGCTGAATAGCGTCCACCTGAGTGCGTCCAGCCTGAAAATCGTCGGTCTGAGTTGCTCGCGAGAGCAGCACGCTGCTCATGCGAATCGTCGACAGGTAGTTTCGCAAGTCATGCGAGACGAGTCCAATCAGGTTGTCTCGGGCGCGTATCGCCGCCTGCGCGTCCCGATACAACGTGGCGCGCTCGATGGCGAGAGTCACGTGGCGCGCGATATCCTGGGCCAGCGCAATATCCCCGTCGGTGTACATTCGGCCCGACTCCGCCATTGATAAGCGCAGCACGCCGATAACGCGGCCATGAAGAATAAGGGGGGCAAAAATAGTGGATACGGCGCCGATTTGTCCGAGGACATCGCCGAAGTCGGAATCCGACATGCCGCCCCTCGGAAACTCTGGAGTCCGATTGCGACGCTGAGGTCTCGCCGTTTCAATCGCAGCGCGCATCCCTTCCGGAAGGCGATCGAGCGGTCGCATCCCCAGAAATCGGTCAAGCAGCTCCTGTTTGTGGCGCTCCGGATGATAGGCGACAAATTTGGTGACGCTGCAGTGCTCTTCGATAAGATCGATCGCGCTTAGATCCGCCACGGCCGGAACCATGACGTGTGCGATGGCGCTGAGAGTCTTCCCGTAGTCACTCGACTCAGCCAGGAGCAGGCTCAGCTTCGCCAGGTACTCGAGCCTGGTATGCGCAAGAACTTCAGTCTCACGAAGGCCTGCCAGCTGCCTGACTTTGAGTGGGCGGCCGGCAAGCATAGTTGTCACCGTTTGATCCTCTCGGGAGACTTGGTCTAGGCATCTTCGGGCGGCAGAGTAGCCGGCCGATCTCATGGCCAGAGCAACTCGCGCCTATGTTCTGTATCATACAGAAGTGTTCACGCCGGTAATTACGGAAGATACGTACGCTGGTTAGATACTTGGCTGCGGAAGGGCTCGTTATCGCTGGCACAGGCGTTCACAGCCTGGACCCAGGCGCGCTAACGGACAGTTGGGATAAGCCTAGGTGCTCGGCTTGTCCGTCGCTTCGAAGGGGCAGCGCACGCAATTGAGCGCTGCGATCCGCGCGATAGCGCGCATAGTGGTTTGTACGACTGCTGGCGTGACAGGCGATGATAATCTAATAGACGTGCGCAGGCGGTCCGTGCGGTAGCGCACTGAATCTCAGAAATGCTTCGTCACAATATGAGTTCTGGGCGACGAGCAACATTGGAGAGTAGTTGTGGAGAAAGAACAATGAGCTGGAAGCGTTCCGCCCGCAATCTCGTGCGCCAAGGGTTTTATGCCACGCTGCTGTATGCAGCCATCGCGACGGCGAACGCGGCGCCGGGTGCGGCCGTGGTGCTGCCGGCGCTAACTGAGCCAGCCAGTGGCGAGCATCACGTTGGCAAGGTCATTTGGGCCGATCTGGTAACCCCAGACCTCGAGGCCGCGAAGCATTTTTATGGCGCACTGTTCGGCTGGACCTTCCGCGAAGTGCCGGGTGATCCGAATTACACGTTGGCGCTGCTCGATGGTGAACCGCTGGCCGGGCTGTTCCAGAAGGCGTTATTGCCGGGGCAAGCGCAGCAGCCACATTGGTTGACCTTCCTGGCCGTGCGTGACGTCGATGCCGCGCAGCAGGTCGCCCGGCAGCACGGCGGGGCGATATTGGTCAAACCGCACAATTACCCGCAGCGTGGCCGCCAGGCGGTGCTGGCCGATCCCGATGGCGCCGTGTTTGCAGTGTTGGCGGCCCAGGGCGGTGATCCGACGGACTACCTGGCCGCGCCGGGGCAGTGGATTTGGAGCTCCCTGCTGGTGAAGGATCCAAAGCAGGAGACAGCCTTCTATAAGAGCCTGTTCGGGTACGAGGTGTACGACCTGGCGAGCGAGGGCGATCCCCAGCACTACATCCTCTCGGGCGACAGTTACGCGCGCGCCAGTCTCAATGCCGCGCCAGCTGATTCATTGCGCCGTCACCCGCACTGGCTCAATTTCGTGCGCGTCACGGATGCGGCGGACACCGCCAAGAAGGCCATCGGGCTGGGCGGCCGCGTGCTGGTCGAACCGCGCATCGATCGTCACGGTGGGCAGCTGGCCGTATTGGCCGATCCGAGCGGAGCGATCTTCGGCGTCATGGAATGGTCCGACACCGACACCAAGCAGGAGCCGAAATGAATCGCATGCGTCGAAGCTGGAGGATCGGCACCGTGGGCCTGTTTGCGTTGGTCGCGCTTGCTGCCTGCGTTGTCGGGGGCTATGGCGGTGACGTCGGCTATGTCGGGGGCGTTTACCTCCCCGGTGGCTATGACTACGGCGGCTGGGGGGGCGGTTATCGGGTGGGTCCTCCGCGCGGCGGCGATCGCAGGTCGGGTGGACATGCGGCGCCATCGATTCCGCATGGCGGGCGCGGTGGTGGCGGCGGACATGGTGGCGGCGGTCACGGCCGCTGAGCGCGCGCCTTGATCTGGCTGGGCTCCGCGGCGCAAGTCGGTGGAGCCGCGCGCAGGCTACGTGGTGCGCGACGGTCGCGCTAGGCGAAAGCACAGTATCGTGGTTGCGACTGACCGCCTATGCGGCCACCGGCGGTAATTTCCCCAAACTGATCGAACGACTGAACCTGGTTCGAGCCCTGGGCATCGAGCCAGAGCGCGCGACGCGCGTTTACCAAAACTATTGGCTCAAACTCGCTCGCGAGGACGCCCAAAGCACTGTGCAGCATCCCGGCGGAGCTGGAGCCGCTGCGGCGCTATCCACTCCCGCGGCTTTGGTATTGGAACTCACCGCGACATTGACCAATGAGCCGCTCACTATCTTAGAGCGTCAGGTCGGCAAGCTGTTCGCGAAAGCCGAGCGCGCCCACGCTGAGCAATTCCACGCCAGTGGCAAGGCGATCAATGAAAAGATCCGGCTACGCCCGGATCGGCAAAGCCCTCATCGAGGCGCGTTCCAGTAGCGCCGATGCCTTTTGCCGCCATCGAATCCGCGTTGTCATGGCCTAAGTTTGCATCGACCGTCGCCGAAGCGCAGACGCTTGCCTAAACAGAGGAGTTTGACGATCTGGCATTGCGCGACGAACGATACGGAAGTATCCGGAACTTCGCGCCGCTGCTGCTCGCGCATTTTGAATTTCATGCGGCTCGGGTGCCGTGCACTATCGAGTGTGATAGCCAGCTCCAATCTGCGGAAATTCCTTATTAGCACCTATGGAGTAAGGCGGATATACTTGCATTGTACGCTCTGTGATGGGCGCAACTAGATAATGGCCCGCGAGGAAAGATCACATGCCAGTGAGCAAGGGCGCGCTGCTCGAATTCCTCAGACTCCACCGCTACGCTGTGGAAGCCTCACAGTCTGCCGAAGGGCCACCCGAGGCGGCGCTGGTCGGGTTCTTGGTCAACAATCGTCTCGAGCTGTTCTTCGATAGCTTTGACTCGACCCGCAAAGTGGCCAACCTGCGCCGCGACCCGCGAATCGCGTTTGTCATCGGCGGCCACACCATCGGGGACGAGCGCACGGTGCAGTATGAGGGAGTAGTGGACGTGCCCATCGGCGCGGAGTTGGAGCAGTTCAAGCGCGACTACTTCGCCATCCAGCCCGACGGCGTCCGACGATCGAAATTGCCCGGGATCACGTATTTTCGCGTTCGCCCGCGTTGGGTTCGTTACAGCAATTTCAACGTGAAGCCACCTCAGATTGTCGTATTCGAGGGTGCGGCTCTGACCGCCGATTACGGCGCAGAGGAGCACACGATGACAGGGGAACGCAAACATCTGGAGAAGCCCTGGCAGCCGACAATTCAGCGTGAGCCAATGTTCAATCCTTTTGCTAATCCGCAGGACCGCACTGGTGAGTTGGAAAATCCACCGCCACTGGAGGATCATGAATGACCCTGGGGATAAGGCCCGTACGCTATAGGGAGCCTGCGGATAAATTCTAATTGATCTCGGATTTCGTATCTGCACCCTCGCGTCACGTCGCGCCGCACGGCAAGTCGGAAGACGGCGAGTAGCCGCCCATCAGGGTTCAGGTTACTCAGAGAAGGGGTCGCGTGCATGTGCCCCGATAGGTAGAAGAGGGCAACGAAGGCTGAGCAAGACCTTGCCTCCACGGCGAGCCTCCTATACCCCACAGCTGCTCGCTGATATTAGCCGCCGCATTCGATCGCCATCGTCCCCTATTGCTATGATCCCTCGATGTTGTCACGCCGTGATGCGCTGACGCTCTCTGGTTTTGCCGCCGCATCCGCGGCGATGCCCGCCTGGGCGCAGGATCTGCCGGCGCCCGACTACCGGCGCACGGTCATCTCCTGGACGTAGTAGGCGACCGGGATGAGGATCAGCAGGAACCAGATCAGGTGATAGCCGTACTTCGCCCCTGTAGCGGCGTAGGTGGTAATGCCGCCGGCATCGTTGTCCGCAACCATGACGACGATGCCCGGGCCGGCCAGGACCAGATACAGTCGAACCGCTTTCCAGGCCTTCCGAAGTCAATAGCAGAGCTTCTAAAAAAAGTTCACGCCCGTGCCCTGTCGCCACGCCAGGGCCGCCGCGCCTCGGTCCACCTCTGCGCAACAGGCGGCCTCCTCATACCAAGAACCTCGCCGTTTAGGTCTGTAGGTCCGTGAATCGTCGATTCGCTCGAGCAACTCATGGCTTCATTCCCGTCTAGTAGTCATTAGAATTGCGCGTGTACGCGCACGGCGAATATCGATACTGGCCCACGGTCGGTGTTGTAGGCCGGATTGATGACATACTGATAATCGAGCGTCAGCTGAGCCCATTGCACCACCGCCAGCCGATAGTAGGTTTCCAGGATCTGTTCCGCTCCCGGGTGCGGCAGCTTGCCATCGCCCACCAGGATGCCGAGGCCGCCGGCATTCAGGTACTGTTCGCGGGCGGCGGAGATGCCGTTGTCGATGGCCGCCAAACCCACGGTGTCGCCGGCACGCCCCCAGCGCTTGCCAGTGAGTGACAGCCCCGCAACTGCCGTGCGATCCACATCCGTGAACTCATAAGGTTCGACATTGCCGCCCGCCTTGCCGGCGCGCGCGAACACCCCCAGATCCGATGTCAGTTGCTGCTCCAGGCTCAGGCTCACGCCAGCGCGACTGCGATAACGACGCACGTCAACCAGGGCCGTCGTGACATCCAGGCCGGTGGCCTGCGCGAGGCTCACGGCCTGATCGAGCAGTCCCATGCGCCCGCGGCTGTCGAACACCGTCATCAGCAGCTTGCCGGGCATTGCCTTGAGCACATACCGCCGCTCCAGCTCACCGTCCCACTGAAACTCGTGGAATCCGTGATCCAGGGTTTCACTGTTCGGCACATCTGATAGATCGAACACCCCGGCGCGCAGCGCCCATTGGCCCTGGTACCACTCGGCGAGAGCACCGACCGAGTAGCCCCACGAATCCGCCGCATAGTCCCAGGTGCCGGCATCGACCGCGGTCCAATTCAAGAAGTCGTTGCGCGGATCATGGGCATACCCGTTGGTGTCGAATATGTCCGAGGCACTGATCTTACCTACGGTAAACACCCAACGATTGGCGCTCTGGGGGCCACCGAGCTGGTTGGCGTTGGCTTCGACCGGCTCCCGATCTCCCCCCAGATCAAGGGTCTGACGCACGAACAACCGCGGCAGGCGCCAATAGGGGTGGCTTCGGCCCACCTTATAGGCGGTGCCGCTGGGAAAGCCGGCCACGCCAAGCGTGTTGTCGAGACCGAACCCCTGATCGATTTCGGGGTTTATCCACGCCTCGGCCCCCGACCACAGGCGCGCGCCCAGAAAAAACGTCATGTCGAAAGTCTCTGCCCCCTGCCCGGACGATAGGCTATTGGGCCCGCTGTAGGGCGCGTGGAACGGCGCCGTCACTTGCTCCATGAAAGTGGCTTGTCCGTGGACGGCGAACCTTTCACTGACGATATCCTGCGATGCATCTGCTGCTGGTGCGTCGTCGACGGGGGACGAATGCAGCGCCGCGCCGGGTAGATCGATGGGCGCCTGCTGAGCAAGACCGGCGTGCACCAGAGTCATCCACAGCGCAGGAATGGTGGCGTGACGAATAAACTTGAACGGCATGATGTCTTCCTCAACCTCATCCAGCCGGCGTGATCCGCTCCACAGCGGATTGAGTCTTGCAGCGCAGCATGTGATGTTTTGGTTTCAACGCCGTGTCACCCAGCGCGCCTCGAGGCACCACGGGACTATCCGCGAGCGTCTGTTGCGCGAAACCCGCGCGCGCTAGGGCGACGCAGAGCGCGGTCATGACACCGTGGCGAACCAATTCGAAATGCATGACAGCCTCCTCAACACTTCAGCTCAGTGCGTTGTTAGCGCGCCGGGCAAGCAAGCCGCGCGCCCATGACGCTCACGCGATCGACTACGGCACCTAGCGAAGCTGGAAGCCGCCCGATGGTCTGACTAAACCGATGGTCTGACTAAAGAAGAGTCTTGGAGGGAGGATCGAGACGGACCATGCGGTCCGGCCTCAAACGCGGTTCCCGCTCTCGGCGGGAGGACCCCAGTCGATGCGGGGCGCTAGCGGGCCGGGAGTCCACTGCGCCGGGCGTAGCGCCAAATGTCTCTTCTACAACCACTGTCCAATGAAGGACACCTCGCTTCACAATGCAATGGGTCGCGATCCTATGCCTTCTTCCAGTATCCTGTCCAGGGGGATAGCATCGATAAAGGAGGCAACGCGCAATGCACAAGTTTCCAGAGATCGGGACACGGCTGAAGCGGGCCCAAGGACATTTGGCCGGAGTGATCGACATGTTGGACCTCGGGCGACCCTGCATGGAACTTGCCCAGCAGTTGCACGCGGTAGAAAAGGCCATCGGTAACGCCAAGAAGGAACTGATCAAGGATCACCTTCACCATTGTATGGAGGACACCTCCAAGGTGATGCCGCGCGAGGTCAGGGACCTGATTAAGGAATTCCAGGGGGTCACCAAGTACCTCTAGCGGAAGGGACGTGCACCAGAAAACGCTCAAGCTCCCCATAGTATAGGGGCATATACTATTACATGATATAATGTGCGCGTATGGCACACACGATCCGCGAGAAGAGCAAATTGCTGAATCGGGTACGCCGCATCCGTGGCCAAATGGAGGCCATCGAACGCGCCCTTGAGGAAGAAAAGGCCTGCAGCAGCGTGCTGCAACTGATTGCCGGCGTCCGTGGGGCCATCAATGGCCTGATGGCGGAGGTGGTCGAGGACCACATTCAGCTGCACGTCGCTAACCCTGATCTGGCCAAGACGCAGCGCAGCGAAGGCGCGGCAGAACTCATCGATGTCGTACGCGCGTACCTTAGGTAGGCAGGAGGCTTAGATCCATGCCGGCCAGAGAAACTGTGCATCCTCACTCGCTGCAAGACTCGACGCCGGCTGACCCAAAGAAGTCCCGTCCTGATGCACATGAACATGATCATACGCATGATGATTATGAGCATGACCACCCCTTCGAATTGGCGGAGTTGCTTCGCATCGCTCTAGTCATTGTCGCCTCCGCGGCGGTGTGGTTCAGAGTCTGGGAACCCTTTCCGACAGTGAGCGTGATCGGCCTCGTCGGCCTTCTAATTGGCGCTTGGCCGATATTGAGGGAAGCGCTCGAAAACATTGTCGCCCGCCGCATGACGATGGAGCTGTCCATGACCATTGCCATCGCCGCGGCGGCTGCGATCGGACAGTTCTTTACGGCGCTGGTCATTACTGTTTTCGTTCTCGTGGCCGAAGTCCTGGAGGGATTCACGGTGGGACGCGGCCGGCGCGCGATCCGCGATCTGCTCGAATTCCTGCCGGATGAGGTCAGCGTGCGCCGCTCCGGGGCGATTCAAAGCGTCTCGGCGGGCGAACTTTCAGTGGGTGATGCCATTCTGGTCGCGCCAGGTGGGCGTGTACCTGTGGATGGCGTCGTACTCTCGGGCCATTCGTTCGTCGATGAGTCGCGTATCACCGGCGAATCCATGCCGGTGGAAAAGACGGGCGGAACGCAGGTGTTCGCGGGCTCAATCAACCAGTCTGGGGTGCTGGAAGTGCGCGCCGAGCGCATTGGGCGCGATACCAGCTACGGCAAGATCATTGAGGCAGTCGAGCGTGCCGAGCAATCTCGCGCTCCGGTGCAGCGTTTGGCCGATCGAATGGCCGGATATCTGGTGTATTTCGCGCTTGCTGCTGCCCTGCTCACGTTCTTGCTCACCCGAAACATTGTCTCCACGATCTCAGTGATCATCGTCGCCGGCGCTTGCGGCATCGCAGCAGGCACGCCGCTTGCTATTTTGGGGGGCATTGGCCGTGCCGCTCGGCTCGGTGCCATCATCAAAGGTGGCGTGCATCTTGAGACGCTCGGCCACGTTAATACGGTAGTCCTCGACAAGACGGGGACGCTGACTTTCGGACGACCGGAAGTGCAGCACATCAATGCCGGGCCGGGTATATCGACCGAAGAACTGCTGGCCGCCGCCGCCGCCGCCGAATTACGCTCGGAGCATCCCCTAGGCAAGGCTATCGTTGGCTTTGCGCGCCAACAGGGGTTCAGCATCGCTGAACCGACCAGCTTCGCCTATACGCCGGGGCGCGGTATTGTTACCGACGTGGACGGGGCCGCCATCCGGGTCGGCAACCAGGCTTGGATGGCGGACAACGGCATCAACGTACCGGCGCACTTATCCCACGATGCCGACACCGGATCTGAGATCTTCGTGGCGCGCGGGGAGCGCCTGCTCGGATCGATCACCGTGGCCGACACCATCCGTCCGGAGGCCAAACGCGCTATCGAGGCCCTGCACCGTATGCGCATCCAGACGGTGCTGCTCACGGGAGACGTGGGTCGCATCGCCGCGGCTGTGGGGTCCGCCCTGGGCATTCAGAGCATCGAGGCGGATCTGCTTCCGGAGGACAAGCTGGAGCGCGTCCAGCAACTGGTCCGCCAAAGGCGAATAGTCGCCATGGTTGGCGATGGCATCAACGATGCCCCAGCGCTCAGCGCAGCCAATGTGGGCATCGCTATGGGTTCCGGGACCGATGTAGCGCAGGAGAGCGCGGACGTTGTGCTGCTCGGAAACGATCTCGAGCGCTTCGTTGATACGGTCGCGCTCGCTCGCCGGACGCGTGCAACGATTTGGCAGAATTTCGTCGGCACCATCGCGGTCGACGCACTGGGCATCGTCTTGGCGGCCCTTGGATTTCTTAATCCATTGTTCGCGGCCGGCATCCATGTGGTTTCGGAACTGGCCTTTATTCTCAATTCCGCGCGTCTGCTGCCGCAGCCTGCCTCAAGGAATGCAAAGGCACCGGCCGTCCCGTCTGAACTCGTGAAAGCCTAACGCGGCTCCGGGGTCTGCCGCCACCGCCTTCTTGACTGCAGCGGCGTTCGGAACTTCCTTCGGCGGCAGCCCCTCACCGGTGAAGGTGATGCGAGACCACCGCGCCTTGGTCTGTGGCGCGTCTCGATCGGTCGCTTTCTTATAAAACGCCTCGCGAAGCGCGTTTGATTCTGGAAGATCAACTGGCCTTAAGTGGTTGTTGCGGCCGAGGTAAACATTCGCGACTTGATCCTTAGTGAGCGCAGCCGCTCCTGCTGCCCATCACCACCACGATATCGTCGGCGTTAGATCGTACCGCCATGGCCAAAGCCGCAATGAGCGCCAGAATCGATGTGGGTAAGCTCTTCTTCATGATGGATGCGCCTAGAACCCGAATTCTGCACCGACGCTGAGATCTTCAAGATCTCTGGTGAACGCGGGGTGCAATACGTGTCCCGGAATTCGCCCGGGGGCTTCAGATTAACGGGGCGCGATTAATGGATGAGCTTGCCCAGCTCTGGCAGGGGGATGCTCAACATGACCTCAAGACCACCACCGGTGCGATTGCGAAGCGATAGCTGCCCGCCGTGGCCTTGCGCGATATCGCGCGCAATGCTCAGTCCTAGGCCCGTACCCCCAGTGGCACGATCACGTGAGGACTCGACTCGATAGTATGGCTCCATGACGCGCTCGAGCTCTGCTTCGGGAATTCCGGGACCGTCATCGGCGATGCGCACCAGCAGCTCATTGCCGCGCTCCTCAACGGCGATTGCGACACTTCGGGCGTAGGCCCGCGCATTGTCGAGCAGATTGGTCAACAAGCGACGTAGCGCCTGGGGTCGGCACCAGACCGGATGGCTGATCTCGCCGCTGACCTCGATCGGTAGCCCGAGCTCCTCGTAGTCGTCGCGCAGCGCACTGAGCAAAGCTGAAAGATTGACAGGCTGCACAGTCTCATTGCTCTCGAGGCCCCGCAGCATGTCAAGCGCTCCCTGCACCATGAGCTGCATGCTGTCCAGGTCATGCGCGAACTGTCGCTGCAGTTGTGCCGGGGTCAGCGTCTCCGCACGCAGCCGCAGGCGAGTGATCGGGGTGCGAAGATCGTGCGACATTGCCGCAAGCACGCGCGTTCGGCTGTCCAAGTAACGGCGCAGACGATCGCGCATGCTGTTGAAGGCGTGAGCCGCTTGCCGCAGCTCTCGCGGGCCGTGCTCTGGCAGCGGCTCGTGCGGCAGTCCTCGGCCCAGGGCGTCGGCGGCAGCCGCCAGGTGGGAAAGTGGTCCCGTGATGCCGCGCGCCAGCAGTACCGCGCCAAGGAACAGGGCGGCTATCAACACCAATGGATACACAAAATAATGATTCGGCGCGCCGATCGAGCGGTCCACCAGCTGCAGACGCAATAAGAGCGAGGCCGCCTGCGGGAAGGCGAGCTGGACGTCGACGTAGGCCGGCAGCCCTACAGCGGGCAGATCGTTGAAGCTGCTGAGGACGATGTCGGCTGCGCGATTCAGCTGTGCTGGTCCAATCGTGATTGCATAGTCCGGGTGTCGTAGCGTCGCGACGCGCTGTCGGAGCAAGTCGATGAATTCAATGTCGCTATCGAGATAGGGACGGTGGCGCGACACGTCCTGAGGGGTGCCTTCACGTAGACGCGAGAGCGCCGCGGCCCGCTGCGCAGGATCGAGCTGCGCGAGCACCTCGGCGATATTGCCGATCCGTTCCGACCAGTCGAAAGCGGAATAGCGCGAACCCATCTCGCGCCGATCATGCAGATAGACCAGGCCGCTGACGGTCTGCGCTGCCAGAATGCTACCGAACATGATCAGTAGCAGGCGCACCGAGAGTGAACCTGGCACCAACAGCTTAAGCAGCCTACGAGCTCGTGACTTCCACGCCAATGACGTAGCCCTCGCTGTAGATGGTCTTGATGATGCGCGGTTCGCGCGCATCATCGTGCAGGATCTGGCGCAGCCGGCTGATGCACATGTCGACGGTACGGTGGAAGGGGTCGCCGCCGCGCTCCCCGGCCGTCTCCATCAGTTGCGAGCGCGAGAGCACCAGGCGCCCAGCGGCAAGCAGCCGTGACAGCAGGCGGAATTGCACGCCACTCAATGGCACGATAACGCCGTCGGCATCGCTGAGATTACGCGTCACCATGTCGAGCGTCCAGGTATCGAAGTGATAGCGCTGTACGTTCTTCTGGGCGCGAAGAGTGCCCGTTGGCGGCCGGTCTGCACGTCGCAGTATCGACTTGATGCGTACCAAGAGCTCGCGCGGGCTGAAGGGCTTAGCCAGGTAGTCGTCCGCCCCCATCTCAAAGCCGACAATCTTGTCGACCGCCTCGCCGCGCGCGGTGAGCATGACGATTGGCACATCGCTCAATTGCCGTACGGCTCGGCACAACGATAGCCCATCTTCGCCGCGCAGCATTATGTCGAGCACTAGCAGATCGATTTGCTCACGCGCCATTATTTTGCGCATGGACAAACCGTCGGCTACGGTCGTGGTCCGATAGCCATTCTGACGCAGATAGTCAGCCAGCAGCGAGCGAATCTCGACGTCGTCGTCGACCACGAGAATATGCGCGCTGGCGGTCACGATCACGTTCCGCGACGCGCGAGCGTGTGACGTGTGGTGCTATCGCCGGCGACCACACTTTAGTCCTTGGCCATCCGTGAGGTGCGCCAACCGCCGCCGACCGCCTGGATCAGCGCTACGCTGGCGGTGAGGCGATCCTGCAGCACGGTGAGTGCGGTCTGCTCGCTGCTAAAGGTGGTGGTCTGCGCCGTGATCACGCTGGTGTACGGCACGGTACCGGCCTTGTACTGCTCAAGCGTAAGCTTCTCAGCTTCCTTGGCAGCCGTGACTGCGAGCGTTTCAATCGATGCTTGATGCTCCAGTACGCGCAATGCCAGGAGGTTGTCCTCAACCTGCTGAAAGCTCGTGAGCACCGTCTGGCGATAGTTGTCGATCGCCTCGGCGTAGGCTGCACGCGCCTGGCGCACCACTGCGCGTCGTCCCTCGACGTCGAACAGGGTTGCGGCCAATTCCGGCCCAACGGCCCAGACACCGTTCGACGCACTCAGCAGACCTCGTATGGCGGAACTAGTGTAGGACGCATTGCCCGCGAGCGTCAGTGTCGGGAAAAAGGCGGAGATGCCAACGCCAATCTGTGCGTTGGCGGCAGCCATACGGCGCTCGGCCTGGGCGATGTCCGGCCGGCGCTCAAGGAGTGTCGAAGCCATGCCCGGTGGAATGGAGGGCACGTCGCTGCGCAGGGGGGCGGGCTCGAGCGTGAAGTCCGCTGGCGTCTTTCCAATCAGTAGTGCGATGGCGTGTTCGAGCTGACCCCGCGTCAGTTCGACATTCACCAGCGAGGCCTGACTCGTGAGCAATTGCGTCTCGGCCGTCACCACATCGGCGCGACCGGCGACGCCGTACTTGAAGCGTGCTTCGGTGATGGTCAGCGCATTCTGGTCATCCTTGACCGTATCATTTAGCAGCTGCTGCAAACTATCCTGGGCGCGAAGCTCAAAATAGTCGGTGGCCAGCGATGCCTGCGCGCTCAGCCGCGCGAGCGCGACGGCTGCGTGACTCGCTTGAGCGCTATCGCGATCGCTTTCCACTGTGCGTCGCGTACCGCCCCAGATGTCGAGGCTCCAGCTACCGCTAGCGCCTGCGGTCCAGCTACCGCTAGCGCCAGCGCCAGCGCCCCCGGAATTGACGCCCTGGACCGCTTTGGCCGCAAGAATTTGGTTGGAGCGCTGGCGCTCAGCTGTCACGTCCACCGTCGGCCAGTAGGCATTCTTGGCTTGCAAGACTACGGCGCGCGACTGCATGTACGCGTCCCAGGAGGCTTTGAGGTTCTGGTTCGAGACGTCGATTTGCCGTTCCAGGTCATTGAGCACCGGGTCGTCGAAAATTTGCCACCACGGGTCGCGATCGAGACTGTCGGCAGGTTCGCTGGCCTTCCAGTCCCCCTGTTCCTTATAGGCGAGTACTGCCTGTGGCTCAGGACGATGGTAGTTCGGGCCGACCGCGCAGCTACTCAGGGCGAGGAGGCACGCGAGCGTGGCGCAGACATAGAGTGGGCGATTCATACCGCTGGGGATCCTTCAAAGGGAGCCGGAGAGTCGCGCAGTACGCGCCGCCGCTCGCTCCAGGCGCGTAGCCGATCGATGTACAGATAAACCACCGGCGTCGTATAGAGGGTGAGTACCTGGCTCACGATAAGGCCGCCGATCACTGAGATGCCCAAAGGCCGGCGCAGCTCGGTGCCGTCCCCGTGTGCGATCGCCAGCGGCAGTGCGCCGGCGATCGCGGCCGCCGTGGTCATCATGATCGGCCGAAAGCGCAGCACGCAGGCGTGTGCGATGGCCGCGCGTGGAGTCATCCCCTGCGTGCGCTGCGCAGCCACCGCCACGTCGACCATCATGATGGCATTCTTCATGACGATGCCGATCAGCAACATGATGCCGAGGAAGGAGATCAGGCTGAAGGCTTCGCCGACCAGCATGAGCGCCAGCAGAGCGCCGATTCCGGCCGAAGGAAGCGTCGAGAGAATCGTCAGCGGCTGGCTGTAGCTCTCGTAGAGCATACCGAGCACGACGTAGATAGCCAGAAACGCGGCCAGTACCAGCAGCGGTAGATTCCCCTGATTCCTTTGAAACAGATCCGCGTTGCCATAGGGAGTGCCGCGAATGCTCGTGGGCATATGCACCTGGTCGATGGTGCGATCGATCGCCGCGAGCGCTGCGCTTAGCGTGCCGCCCGGTGGCAGATTGAATGCAAAGGAGGTCGAGGCCGACGTCCCGGTATGCGTCACCGACACCGGAGTGGTCGAGGTCTCCAGATGAGCAAATGCGGCGAGCGGCACGACTGTCTCGCTAGCGGCGCTGATCGCCGACCCGGTCGAAGTATTACCGCGACCGGCGTTGGCCAGCGAGTTGGCGGCCAAGTTGCGCTCCACGTCGTTGCCGGGGCTGCTGCTATTACTCGTTTTGCCAATGATAGTGGTGCCCGATAGCGCCTGGGTCGCCTGGGTGCCGGAGACCGGTCCGCCGGCGGTGCTGAAGTACATATCCTGCAGGTTTTCCGGCCGCTGCAGGAACGACGGCGCGAGCTCCAGGATCACGTGGTATTGCTGTGGGCTGTTGTAGTTGTAGATCGTCGACACCTGTGCCTGGGAGAAGGCATTGCTGAGCTGGCTGTCGATCTGTCCGATGCTGAGTCCGAGCCGCGACGCTGTGTCGCGGTCAATCACGACATTGGACTGAAGCCCCCCCGGCTGCAGATCGGAATCGACGTCAGCGAGCTCTGGGGCATTGCGCAATGCGTGCTGCAGCTTCACTGACCAGCTGCGCAGCTCGGCGACGTCATCCCCCAGCAGCGAATATTGGTACTCCGCATTGGCAGAGCGCCCACCGCCACCGCCCAGGTCCTGCACCGACTGCAGCAAGATCGACACGCCGGCCACGCGCGCGAGGGTGGGGCGCAGGCGTCCTATGACCTGCGCCGCAGAGAGATGCCGCTGTGCCAGCGGTTTGAGCGTGATGCTGAGGGTCGCGCTGGTGGCCCCGCCGAACATCGGGCCGCCGCCGCCACCACCCACGCTTCCGACGACACTTTCGACCGCGGGATCGCGCTGCAGCAGGGCGCTGACCTCGGTGAGCTTGTCCTTCATGAACTGGAACGATGCCGGGGCATCCCCCCGGATCACGCCGCGCAGCCCGCCGGTGTCCTGTTCGGGGAAGAAGCTCTTGGGGATGACAAGGTAGAGAAAGATGTTGAGCCCGATTGCGGCGACCAGGATGCCAAGCATCAGCCGCCGCCGATCCAGCGCCCAGTCGAGTGAGCGCCCATAAGCGGCGTGCAGGCGGGTAAAGGCGCGCCCGAAGTAGTCCCCAAACCGCGTCCCGCGCTGCGTCCGACCGCGAGGCAGCAGGTAGGCGCACAGCATCGGCGTGGTGGTCAGCGAAAGTACGAGCGATATAAGAATAGCAAGCGTCAACGTGACGGTGAACTCACGAAACAGCGATCCCAGGATGCCGCTCATGATCTGAAACGGGGCGAACACTGCCACCAGCGACAGGCTCATCGACAGCACCGTGAATCCCACCTCGCGCGCTCCCTGAAGCGCTGCACGGCGACGCGGCACGCCGGACTCGATAAGGCGGATGATGTTCTCCATGACCACGATCGCATCATCGACCACAAAGCCTGTGGCAATGGTGAGCGCCATGAGCGAGAAATTGTCGAGGCTATAGCCCAGGAAGTACATCGCAGCAAACGTGCCGATCAATGAGACCGGTACCACCACCGTGGGGATGAGCGCGGCACGCACGCTGCGCAGGAATGCGAACACCACCCAGATGACCATGGCCACCGCGAGCACGAGTGTGCGCTCGACCTGCCGCAGCGAGGCGCGGATGCTCACCGAACGGTCAGTTGTCACGACCAGGTTGATCTTGGGATCGATCATGCGGGCAAGCTGCGGCAACTGCGCGCGCACCGCATCGACCACTTTGATGATGTTGGCGCCTGGTTGCTGCACCACATCGACTGAGATGGCCGGATGGCCGTTGTAGAGCCCAAAGGTGCGAGAGTTCTCGGTTGCCCCGTCCTGCATGTCATGGACCTGCGCAACGTCGCCCAGACGCACGGTGCGCCCGGAGCGGTTGGCGATGATCAGCGAGCGGTATTGCGCCGCGTCGCGCGCGTTGTCGTTGGTGTAGACCTGCCAGCGCTGATCCCCCAGATCGATCGCACCTTTGGGCGCATTGGCATTGCTGTTGGAGATCGCAGCCGTGATGTCCTGCAACCCGATACCGTACTGCGACAGCGCGAGCGGATTGACCTCAACCCGCACCGCCGGCAGCGCGCTGCCACTGACATTCACCGAGCCGACGCCGGGTATTTGCGCGATGCGCTGGGAGATCACGGCGTCCGCGGCATCGTAGATCTGCCCTGCCGTCAGGATGTCAGAGGTCAGCGTGACCGTCATGATCGGAAAGTTGGAGCTGTTGAGCTTGCGATAGAACGGATTTTTCGTCATCGCCGACGGCAGGTCCGGGTGGGCGGCCACGAGTGCGGCCTGAACGTCGCGCGCCGCGCCGTCTAGATTGCGGCCCAGGCCGAAGGTCAGAGCGATGTTGGTCGAGCCGACCGAGCTGGTGGAAGTCATGTCGTCGACATCTGCGATGGCACCCAGATGGCGCTCGAGCGGCGTGGCAACGCTGCTGGCCATCACCTCGGGACTGGCGCCCGGCAACTGCGCCGAGACAAAGATCGCCGGCAGCTCGATCTTGGGCAGTGGCGCCACGGGCAGCAGGCCGAATGCGACCACGCCCGATAGCGCCACTCCGAACGTCAAGAGAATGGTGGCGACCGGCCGAGCGATGAAGGGCGCCGATATGCTCACGACGCGATCCCGTCCGGCTCACCGAGTTCGGGCTCGACGCCCAGCCGCTGGCGTAGCCGGCTCGATAGCCGATCGAACGCCAGGTAGATCACCGGTGTGGTGAAAAGCGTCAGCACCTGACTGACCAGAAGACCACCGACGATGCTGATGCCCAGCGGATGGCGCAGCTCCGATCCGGTGCCGGTGCCGAACATCAGCGGCAACGCACCGAATATGGCCGCAACCGTGGTCATCAGAATTGGCCGGAAGCGCAGCAGACAGGCCTGATAGATGGCCTCGCGCGGAGACTTGCCCTCGTGGCGCTGCGCTTCGATCGCAAAATCGATCATGAGTATGGCGTTCTTCTTCACGATGCCGATCAACAGGATGATGCCAATGAGCGCGATGATAGTCAGGTCCTCGCCGAACAGGCGCAGCGCCAGCAGCGCCCCGATCCCGGCGGAAGGGAGAGTCGAGAGTATTGTCAGCGGATGAATAAAGCTCTCGTACAGAACGCCCAGGACGATATACATCACCAGCACGGCCGCCAGCAGCAGCAGCAGCTCGTTGGAAAGATTGTTACGAAACGCCAGCGCTGCGCCCTGGAACGTCGTCTGGATGCTTGTGGGGAGAGCTGCTTCCTGCTCGGCGCGCTCGATCGCGGTCACTGCCGCGCCGAGCGATACGCCTGACGCCAGATTGAACGACACGGTCGAGGCCGGAAACTGCGCCAAGTGGTTGATCAAAAGCGGTCGTGTTTCCTGCGTGAGCTTGGCAATGGCGGATAGTGGCACCTGACCGCCGCCACTGGAGGGCACGTAGATCGAGTCGAACGCATCGAGCGAGCGCTGCAGCGCCGGATCGGCCTCTATGATCACCCGATACTGGTTCGACTGCGTGAAGATAGTGGAGACGATGCGCTGACCGAAGGCGTCGTAGAGCGCGTTGTCGACCGTGCCCACGCTCACACCGAGGCGCGCAGCGCTGTCGCGATCGATGGTGAGGTATGCTGCAAGACCCTCATTCGCCTGGTTACTGGTCACATCGATCAGCTCCGGCAGTTGACGCAGCCGCTCGACGAGCTTGGGTGTCCAGGTGCTGAGTACCGTGGCATCGGTGTGCTGCAGCGTAAATTGGTACTGTGTGCGGCTGACGGTGTCATCGAGCGTCAGGTCCTGCACTGGCTGCATATAGAGCGTGATGCCCGAAACCCCTTGGATCTCGCCCCGCAGCCGATTGATGATCTGCGTGACGGTGGCGCGGCGCTGACTTCGCGGCTTGAGGTTGATAAGAAAGCGGCCGCTGTTGAGGGTGACGTTGCTGCCGTCGATGCCGATGAATGATGAGAGACTCGCGACATCAGGATCCGTGAGGATCGCCTGCGCCAGCTGCTGCTGGCGGTCGGCCATGGCGGCGTAGGAGATAGACTGCGAGGCTTCGGACACGCCCTGGATCAAGCCGGTGTCCTGGGCCGGGAAGAAGCCCTTGGGAATCCAGATGTACAGCAGCGCGGTCAACGCCACCGAACAGAGCCACACCAGGAGCGTCAGGTTCTGACGGTCAAGCACCCAGGTCAGGCGCTTGCTGTACCAGGCGATGACAGGGGCAAGCCAGTTGTCCTCGTGATGTTCTTTTGTGACCTGGTTCGCTGGGCGACGCTTGAGCAAGTGTGCGCACAGCATCGGCACCAGGGTGAGGGAAACTACTGCCGATATCAGGATGGTCACGGCGAGCGTCACCGCGAATTCCCGGAACAGGCGCCCGACGACTTCGCGCATGAAGAGCAGCGGGATGAGCACGGCGACCAATGAGACCGTCAGCGAGATGATGGTGAAGCCGATCTGGCCTGAACCACGCAGTGCGGCGCTGCGGGGGGACTCGCCGCGCTCAAGGTAGCGCGAAATATTCTCGATCATAACGATGGCGTCATCGACCACGAAGCCGGTGGCGATGGTCAGCGCCATCAGCGATAGGTTGTTCAGGCTGTAATGCGCGGCATACATGACCGCAAAGGTGCCGATGAGCGACAGCGGTACCGACAGGCTTGGGATGAAGGTAGCGGGCAGGTTCCTGAGAAAGAGCAAGATCACCAGCACCACCAGCGCCACCGACAGCATAAGCTCGAAACTTACATCCTTGATCGAGGCGCGGATCGTCGTCGTGCGATCAGTCAGCGTCACGAGATCCACACCGGCTGGCAGCGAGGTGCGCAGCTCGGGCAGGAGTTCCTTAATACGGTCGACCACTTCGATGACGTTCGCGCCTGACTGGCGTTGCACATTAATCAGCAAAGCGGGAGTATTGTTCATCCACCCGCCCAGTCGCGTGTTCTCGGCGCTGCTCTGGAGTGTTGCAACGTCCCCCAGGCGCACCGGGGCGTTGTTGCGATAGGCGACAACAATATCGCTGTACTCATGCGCGCTGCGCAGCTGATCATTGGCGTTGATCGAGTACGACTGCTCGGCGCCATCGAGCGTGCCCTTGGGGCCGTTCTGGTTGGCGTTGCTGATAGTGGTGCGCAGATCATCTAAATTTAGCCCGTAGGCGGCGAGCGCCTGCGGGTTGATGAGTACGCGCACGGCCGGACGCTGGCCACCGCTGATACTGACCACACCCACGCCCTTGATCTGCGCGATCTTCTGCGCCACGCGGATGTCCGCCAGATCCTGCACCTCGGTCAGCGGCATGACCTTCGAGGTGATCCCGATCGTGAGCACCGGTGCGTCGGCTGGGTTGACCTTGGCGTAGATCGGGGGTGCGGGCAGGTCCTGCGGAATCAGGTTCTGCGCGGCGTCGATAGCAGCTTGCACCTCCTGCTCCGCGACGTCGATATCGAGCTCGAGGTCGAACTGCAGCGTGATGACCGACGCACCCCCCGAACTGGTCGAGGACATCTGCACCAGGCCTGCCATTTGCCCGAACTGTTTTTCGAGAGGCGCGGTAATGGCTGATGTGATGACCTCCGGGCTCGCGCCCGGGTAGAAAGTCTGTATTTGAATCGTCGGGTAGGCGACCTGCGGCAATGCGGCAAGTGGCAGCGTGCGATAGGCCAGCAGCCCCACGGCGAGGATGGCGACCATCAACAAGGTCGTCGCCACGGGGCGCAGGATAAAGGGGCGGGACGGATTCATACCGGTGCAGGCCAGCGGCTGACCAATACCCGCATCACTGCGGCCGCGATCCGGGACCGCCAGGCATGGCCGGTCGCGATCCGGGACCGCTTGGCATGGCCGGTCGTGCCGGCGGCGCTGCGCCCGGCAGCATCACCTTGGCGCCATCGCGCAGCCGATCGGCACCCTCAGTTACGACCATATCTCCCGCCGCAACGCCCGCGGTCACTGCAACGTGGTCCCCGTCGGAGGTGCCGAGCGTGATTGGTCGCACCGCAACAGTTGCTTGCTGCCGATTTACCACGTAGGCGAACGTCGCTGTATCACCCGAGCCGTGGTGCACGCCGGCGGCTGGAATGATGAGCTGATCGTGCAGCACCGTCTCCTGCAACCGAACATTGACGAACTCGTTGGGATACAGCGAACCATCTTTATTGTCGAACAGTGCACGCAGCTTGACCGTTCCGGTCGTTGTGTCCGCAACATTGTCGATGGTCTGCAGCGCGCCGTCGGCGAGCTTCCTCGTATTGGTGCGGTCAAATGCAGACACCGGCAGGCTCGCACCGTTACGAAGTCGCGCCGTGATGTCGCTCATATAGTCTGCCGGGATCGGAAAGATCACCGAGATGGGCTGCAACTGGGTGACTACGACCAGGCCATTGCCGTCCTGCGGGGTCACATAATTGCCGGCATCGACCTGTCGCAGACCTACCCGGCCGGAGACCGGCGAGGTGATGTGGGTGTAGGCAAGGTTGACTTCGGCGGTCTCGATTGCTGCTTGATCTGCCCCGACGGTGCCCGCGTATTGATCCACGAGCGCGACCTGTGTATCGAGTTGCTGCTGCGCGATCGCATTCTCCTTGATCAGGTTCTGATAGCGCTGCATATCAACCTTCGAGTTCTCGAGCAGCGCCTGATCGCGCTTGAGAGTGGCCCGCGCCTGATCGAGCGCGGCGCGATACGGACGCGGATCGATCTCTGCCAGAAAATCACCGGCGCGCACCATCTGACCTTCCTTAAAGGCGATGCGTGTCAGTTGCCCTGCGATCTGCGACTTGACGGTGACGGTGGCCAGCGGCGTTACAGTCCCAAGTGCCGGAATATTGATCGCGACGTCCCCGCGCGTGACGGGAGCCACGGCCACCGCGACTGGGGCGTCGCGAGGACCGGGAAAGCCAGGTCCTGGGCCAGCGCCGGGAGGCCCCCCGCCAGGCCCGGGGCCGGGGCCTGGCGCGCCTCTGGAGCGAATTACGATCGAGGCGATAACGACAAGAATGACCAGCGTCACAGTGACGCCGATGATGCGAGCGCGCCAAGGGCTCGAAGATGGCGTCGTTGTCTGCGGCAATGGAGGTTCTTGAAAATCGTTCATAAGCGCAACGGCCTGGTAGGGGTGGCTGATCTATAGTGAGCGCGGTGCAGATTCATTTATGCCCGCAGACGGTGGAGTGAGTTGTGACAACTTGTAAAATATTGTGCAGAGGGCCCTTTCACTAGACCTTGCGCGTTATGTGCTGTAATGATCTGCGCTGACATCTGGATGAATAGGTCATCAAGGCACTCTCGCATCATTAGATTCCCCGACTGCGGCGCACTTTGTCCGACCACGTCTGATGGAACTATTTTGTTGATAACTCATTAGCTTATTGAGCTTATGGCCCTCCAATCGGTGGCCCGGCATCGTGGTCGGCGTATTGCGATCCACGCCAGCTCCTGACGCGCGATGTGGGTAGGATCGTGATAGCAGCCGCGGTCGTACTCGCAAACAAAATCATTAATTTTGAACTGCCGGAAAGAGCTCGCTCGTTCGTTTCGGTGATTGACGGGCAAGACAGCATTACGATATTAAGCTGGGGGTGGATGTACATCGATCGCAGCGGACGTGCGTACGTCACCACCAAGCCATGGAGCAGTTACACCGTGCTGGGCGATCCGGCCGGTCTCGGGGGGTAAGTTGGACAGATCTGCTGCGCATACGGCGCTTGTATGTGTGCGCCTTTATTG
>Ga0182030_10000371_pt1 | contig 81132 bp, 62 predicted proteins | sample 812S3MmetaG_FD_121299 | JGI IMG/M metagenome (GOLD analysis project Ga0182030, IMG submission 121299) | Permafrost microbial communities from Stordalen Mire, Sweden - 812S3M metaG (Illumina Assembly) | ecosystem: Environmental > Terrestrial > Soil > Wetlands > Permafrost | place: Sweden... | reverse complement strand
TGAAGGTGGGGGTTTGGGTCTGAGTAAATGTGGGCGTTTGGGTTTGAGTGAAGGTCGGAGTTTGAGTCTGCGTAAAGGTTGGGGTTTGGGTCTGTGTGAAGGTGGGGGTTTGGGTCTGAGTAAATGTGGGCGTTTGGGTTTGAGTGAAGGTCGGAGTTTGAGTCTGCGTAAAGGTTGGGGTTTGGGTCTGTGTGAAGGTCGGGGTGGCAGTCTGGGTGAACGTAGGTGTCTGAGTCTGGGTAAAGGTGGGGGTCTGTGTTTGAGTAAAGGTCGGAGTCTGAGTCTGGGTGAAGGTTGGGCTCTGAGTTTGGGTGAATGTCGGAGTCTGAGTCTGCGTAAAAGTGGGGGTTTGGGTCTGCGTAAAGGTCGGAGTTTGAGTCCTAGTGAATGTCGGAGTCTGAGTCTGCGTAAAGGTTGGGGTTTGGGTCTGAGTAAATGTGGGCGTTTGGGTTTGAGTGAATGTTGGAGTCTGGGTCTGGGTGAATGTGGGGGTTTGGGTCTGCGTGAAGGTCGGAGTCTGAGTTTGCGTGAAAGTCGGCGTCTGGGTCTGGGTAAAGGTGGGGGTCTGGGTTTGAGTGAGGGTCGGAGTTTGAGTCTGCGTAAAGGTGGGGGTCTGGGTTTGAGTAAAGGTCGGAGTTTGAGTCTGGGTAAAGGTTGAGGTTTGGGTCTGGGTGAAGGTCGGAGTCTGAGTTTGCGTGAAAGTCGGCGTCTGGGTCTGTGTGAAGGTCGGGGTGGCAGTCTGGGTGAACGTAGGTGTCTGAGTCTGGGTGAAGGTTGGGCTCTGAGTTGGGGTGAATGTGGGCGTCTGGGTCTGAGTGAATGTCGGAGTCTGAGTCTGCGTAAAGGTGGGGGTTTGGGTCTGTGTAAAGGTCGGAGTTTGGGTCTGGGTGAATGTCGGTGTGGCCGTTTGGGTGAAGGTTGGCGTCTGGGTTTGAGTGAATGTTGATGAAGTTGTTTGAGTAAAAGTCGGGGTCTGAGTTTGGGTAAAAGTGGGAGAGGCCGTTTGGGTGAAGGTGGGTGTTTGGGTTTGTGTGAACGTGGGAGTCTGAGTCTGTGTAAATGTAGGCGAAGTTGTCGATGTGAACGTAGGAGTCTGAGTTTGGGTAAATGTTGGGGTTTGAGTTTGCGTGAAAGTGGATGTTTGGGTCTGTGTAAAGGTCGGAGTCTGAGTTTGTGTAAAAGTTGGAGAAGTTGTCGAAGTAAATGTCGGCGTTTGGGTTTGAATGAAGGTCGGGGTTTGCGTCTGAGTAAAGGTTGGCGTCTGGGTTACCGTAAAGGTTGGGGTCTGAGTCTGGGTGAATGTGGGGGAGGTCGTTTGGGTAAAGGTGGGGGTCTGAGTTTGAGTAAATGTCGGAGTCTGTGTTTGGGTAAATGTTGGTGTTTGGGTCTGTGTGAATGTGGGAGAAGTCGTCTGAGTAAAGGTTGGGGTTTGGGTCCTAGTAAATGTCGGCGTTTGTGTCTGGGTAAAGGTCGGTGTCTGGGTTTGGGTGAAAGTTTGAGAAATAGTTGAAGTTTGGGTGGGGGTTTGAGACTGAGTAAAAGTGGGTGTTTGGGTCGGTGTAAAGGTAGGAGTCTGAGTCTGAGTGAAGGTTGGTGTAATGGTTGTTGTGAAAGTCGGCGTTTGGGTTTGGGTAAAAGTTGGCGTAATAGTCGGCGTCTGACTCGGAGTATAGGAAATAGTCTGTGTCACAGAGGGTGTTTGGCTCTGGGTAAAAGTCGTTGTTTGGGTCGTGGTGATCGTCGGGGTAAAGGTGGGCGTCAGAGTGGGGGTGAAAGTGGGTGTTTGGGTAGGCGTAAAGGTAGGGGTTAGAGTCGGCGTGAAGGTCGGGGTTAAAGTTGGAGTAAAGGTGGGAGTAACCGTCGGAGTTTGGGAAAAAGTAATCGTGATGGTTTGGGTCTGGGTAAAGGTAAGCGTGATCGTCGGAGTTTGAGTTGGAGTCTTGGTCTGGGTAAATGTCTGTGTAATCGTTGGGGTTTGAGTGGGAGTTTGCGACTGGGTAAATGTTTGAGTGAAAGTCGGGGTCTGGGTGGGAGTTTGACTCTGAGTGAAGGTCGGGCTCTGAGTTTGGGTGAACGTCGGCGTTTGAGTCTGTGTAAAGGTTCGAGTCTGGGTCTGGGTGAATGTTGGGGTTTGAGTCTGCGTAAAGGTTTGCGTAATGGTAGGTGTTTGACTAAATGTCTGCGTCTGGGTAACGGTCGGAGTCTGAGTGGGGGTTCGAGTTGGAGTGAAAGTGGGCGTTTGGGTCGGGGTAAAAGTCGGAGTTTGTGTTGAAGTAAGAGTGGGCGTTTGAGTCTGAGTCAGTGTCGGAGTGTAGGTAGAAGTCTGCCCTGGTGTTTGCGTCCAAGTGGGGCTCAAAGTGACCGTGGGAGTAGCAGTTGAGGTGGGGGTGTAGGTACAAACGATGGTCGGACTACTACAAGGGGCCAAACCAGTGATCGGGTCTATATTGCCAGACCCATCCAAAACGTTCTGAACAGGCACGCCGTTATAAAGCATCATGAAATAGGGACTGTCTACCCATCCCCCGGGAGAACAATTAGCTCCGCTATAAAGGTGAGAATAATACTGGGAGGGATCTGATGAGCAATTCGTGCCAGTGCCAATGTATAACTGGTCTGGCTGGCCTATCCAATACCCACCATTCGCAGGGATGGTCGCTCCTCCACCCGTGGTCCACGAGGAAGCGGTAATGCAGTAGGTAACCGCGAAGTTCGCGTAATGGTAAGAACCGTATTGATCAGGTGGTGTCGTGTTACACGCGGTGATCGGCCCGACATTTACCGTCGCGGTAGATGTGTTGTTACCCTCCTGGGTACCATTCTGGTAATAGACCGTTCCTGTACCGCCACCCCACTTTGTATAGGGGTCAGCCCAACTGGCGTTCGTACAACCAGCGGGCCCATATCCCCATAAAATAAAACAGATATTTGAGACGGTAACTGGGGTGCTTCCAAAGTTTGTAATTTTGATATTGTAATGGTTCGATTGAGAATTAACTGCCTGCAGGGTGCACGATACTGCAAAGCTCAAATCATTAGCCGTGCTACCGCCGCTGTACGTACCGCATTGGAGAGTGCTGGTAACCGTTGGGGTCGTATTCGACGTAAATGTGGGTGTAATGGTCGACGTTGACGTTGGGGTATAGGAAATGGACGGGGTGAAGGTCTGGGTAGATGTCGGGGTATAGGTCCCGGTCTGGGTCGGAGTAAAAGAATTAGGGGTATAAGTCCAGCTAGGACTCGGGGTAATGGTTGGAGTTTGAGTAATGGTCGGTGAATAGGTCGGTGTGTTCGTATTGATTCCGCAAACATTGATTGCGTCACTTCCAACGATGGTAGCCCCCCCACCGCATAAATTATTACCGTAATTGGGGGCTGACATAACATCAACCGTCGTCCATGATCCACCTACGACCGTGGCGGGTACCGAAACAGTCATGACTTCGGTTATGGGACCATTCGAACCGCTCGGAATGTAATAATTCCCCGACCCATAACAATTTGCCCAAACAAAAGTAGTCCCATTACCAAAACCGCTAGTCCAGTAAATGTTATCGGCTGATTCGTTGGTTGGTCCAAAAACGGCCGTTACGGAGATGGACTGGCCTACCGTTACGCACCCGCTTACGTTATCGGTAACAGTGATGGTCGAAAAAGGGGTTGGTTGGGGAGTAGCCGTATTACCTATGGTCGGAGTCGGGGTGACGGTCGAGGTATTGGTTCGGGTAATGGTCTGAGTAAAGGTTGGTGTAATAGTTGGAGTTTGGGTTTGGGAATAAGTCGGGGTTTGAGTCGGTGTAAAAGAATTCGGCGTAAAAGTCTGGGTGAAGGTTTGAGTTCGGGTCGGAGTAGCGGTTGGGGTATAAGTTTGGGTTTTGGTCGGGGTATTGGTCATGGTTGAGGTGTTGCTCGAACCGGCTGTGACATTAAAACCGACATGGGAATAAGCAACATTACTTCCCTGAATACCACAATCCTGAAGATAGTCTTCTCCCATAGCTACGACAATGTTGTAAGTTCCAGCCGTCGTACCAGCCGGTATTGTCACATTAAAAATCTGGGTTATGGAATTTGAGCTAGTAAACTGATAACCCGTACTCCAAGAATTAGAATTTGTATCAGCTTGAGTGGTGGAGGTGGGGCCTAAGGCCGTACCAGAACCAGAGTTTTGATCCACCAGTTCATATTGGCCAGCAGTCGGACATGTTGAGGGTGCCGTAACGGCAGAGGGTTCTAAAAGAACGTAAAAGAAAATCCCTTGATTATAATTGGAATCGCTATAAACCATCGTGACGGCAAGCGTTCCTCCTGCTGCAACAGAAGCTGAACCAAGCGTTACTGTGACAACCGGCGTGGCTGACGCCGATCCCGGCATTAACGCAAAGACCGTTCCCAGAACAAGTACCATCCATCCGAACAGATGGTTCAGTCGTAGGTGCGATTGGTTCCTAGGCGGACTCTTAATTAAAATCTTCATTTCCTTCGACCTGAGAATTTTTCCCCACTTATATTTTTAAATTCTTTTCCCAAGTTGCTCGTTAAACTTATTAAGTTAAACGGGACAAACCTTTTTTTCCCGTTAAACCTAACGACAAAAACGGCATAAGCACTCATTAAATTTTACCAATTTTCGGCCATTTTCTTGGCATTTTTTGTCTCAAAAACACTCCAAAATCCCTTTAAATACATGAATTTCAAAATTATTTTCACAACGAATTAACAACATCACGACTTTGCAACAAACACAGAAATCCCTTATTTAATGCCAGTTTCTGAGTTGATTTCAGAGACAAAAAACAAACGAAAATCAAGGATTTCTGAAGATTTATGTTTATTTAAAACTGGTTTTTGAGGGCACAAAATGCGGTCAATTTCGGGTTGAATGCCATGGATGGTTGAGGCCTTTTAGCCGCCGAATCCACCCCTTTCGCCCGAGGATCGGCATTCTTCAAATAAAAGGCTCCTGAAACAAAAAAAGCCGGTGCCCTAAAGGCCCCGGCTATTAATGGAATATTACGTCAACGCGGAATGGGTGTTCTGTGTTTTCCCTCAAAATGTTAACGAATGAGAACGACCTTTAGGAATTTCCGGCCGATCATGCCGTTGGACGAATAGAGATCGATCACTGCGATATAGGTGCCGCTGGCGATGGTTTGCTGGGCCACATCCCAATGAACGACCGTGGGGTTGCCAGGATCATTCATGAGGGGTGAATGGGTGACCAGTTCCCCGGCGATGGTATATATCTTCACTGACGCGGATTGGATATCCATCGCGTTCATGGTGATGTTGAAGTAGGGAATCTGCTGGAGCTGGCTGATTCGAATCGGGTTGGGTGCAAGGACCACCCCGTTAATGCCGTTGGCCCCGCCCTCGATTCGGATCACCAGGCTAATTTCTTCATCAGGTTTGCCCTGAACCTTCGAGTCGAATTGGATGTAGTAGGTTCCCGGCGTCAGGATCGCCCCGCTGTCCCCTTCCCCATTCCACGTGAAAGTCCGGCCTGACCCCATGACGATGGTCAGGACTTTGTTGGACGCGGTGGATCCCGAGTAATCGGGCGATATAACGTTGGAAGGCAGCCGGATCTGAGCCACGTCGTAATCCGAGGCGTTGAGGGAACTTAAATTGCCCGCCACCAGGTTTTGCAGGGTCTGCTGGTCGAAGTGTTTCACCGCTTCGCCCGCCTCGTTGTAGATCGTGGCCGTCATGACGTTGCGCCCGATCAACACCTGAACGTTCTTGCTCACCGTGGTGGTAACTCCGTAAGGATCGGTGCTGTCGATCTTGATGAAATAGGTGCCGTTCGAAACCTTATCCCCTGAACTACTGGTTCCATCCCAGCTGCCAACCGAGACGTTGTTATACAGAACCGAAACGGATTGGGAATCAGTGGTCAATGTGCCATTCACCACGGTGAAGTTCGAGATGGGGACATTGAGATCGAAGGCCGGGTAATCCTTGATCAACTCTCCCGCCTCGTTATAAACAGCCAGGTGAATCACGTAGGAACCCGTGATAGTCACACTGTTTGTGGCCGAGACTAACCCGCCCGGATAACTCAAATGGGCGTTATTCACCAGAACGTTCGAATGGGCCGTGGCGGAAACCAAAAGGGCCTGGATTTGATAGGTCAATGTCACCGCGGCATTAGGCGCGACCACGGGCAAAATCCAGGTCAGGCTATTATTCGGGTTGTAAACCCCTCCCGCGGAGGCGGACCCGGCCACGTATTGCATTTGTGACGTGGGAGGCAAGTTATCGGTCAAAGTCGCGTTCATAACCGGCGAAGTGCCCGGATTGGAGTAAACCAGGCTGTACGTGATGATGTCCAACGGCTTGGCGTTATGTGTGGACGAATTCTTTGACAGGCCCAAGACGGCCGTGGATGTGGGCGTGGGGGTCAAGGTGTAGGTGACCGTCGGCGTGGGTGTATAGGAGAAAGTGAAAGTGGTAGTCGATGTAAAGGTGGGCGTTTTTGTGGGAGTGAAGGTCATGGTGATGGAAGGCGTCCAGGTGAAAGTGACTGTGGGTGTATCGGTTGCTGTAGCGGTGACGGTGGGCGTGTTGGTTTTGGTCGCGGTGGGGGTGTGGGTGGGCGTATTGGTAACAGTGTAGGTCGTGGTGTAAGTCGCCGTTTGGGTCGGGGTTCCGCTGGGGGTATTTGTGGAAGTATAGGTCATCGTGGCCGTGGGAGTCGGGGTTTGGGTGAAGGTGAGGGTCTGAGTGGGTGTGAAAGTTTGAGTCTTAGTCGCGGTAAAGGTTGGCGATAGGGTAGAAGTAAAGGTGGGGGTAGCGGTGAGCGAGTTGGTGGGGGTGAAAGTGGCCGTAAAGGTCATGGTTTGGGTAGGGGTAGTGGTTTGGGTTTTAGTCGAGGTTTGAGTGGGCGAATCGGTCACCGTAAAGGTAGGAGTGGTTGTAAGCGTATTCGTAGTTGTCTGAGTGGGGGTGGGCGATGTGGTAAAGGTTGGTGAGAAGGTGGCGGTGGCAGTATCAGAAGCCGTAGGAGTGTTGGACGGGGTAAAGGTAGGCGTTTGGGTGGGGCTGTCCGTCGGGCTGAAGGTCGGGGTGGTAGTTGAGGTTTCAGTCGGAGTGTCAGCCGAAGTGAAGGTTGAAGTAACTGTGGGCGTTTCGGTCTGAGTCCGAGTCGGTGTGGCAGTAGATGTGAAGGTCGGCGAAACCGTTGGAGTGAATGTGGATATTTCGGTTTTGGTGAAGGTTGGCGTCATCGTTGAGGTGACCGTTGGTGTCTCGGTAGGGGTCAGGGTCGGCGTAGCGGTCGAGGTGAAAGTCGGAGAGACGGTCGGGGTGAAGGAAGAGGTTTCAGTTTGGGTAGATGTAGAAGTTTTTGTATCGGTCACGGTGGGTGTTTCAGTGGGCGTTAAAGTTGGGGTGGCAGTAGACGTGAAGGTCGGCGAAACGGTTGGGGTATAGGTTGAAGTCGCAGTCTGGGTAAAGCTTGGCGTCGCAGTCATGGTGACCGTGGGGGTCTGGGTCTGCGTAAAAGTTGGCGTGGCGGTCGGTGTGAAGGTTGGTGAAACCGTCTGGGTAAATGTGGAAGTTTCTGTCTTGGTGAAAGTTGGTGTCATCGTCGAGGTGACCGTGGGTGTTTCTGTCGGGGTCAGGGTCGGTGTTGCGGTCGGGGTGAAGGTCGGTGAAACGGTTGAGGTGTTAGTTGAGGTTTGGGTCTGCGTGAAGGTGGGCGTTGCAGTCTGCGTAACTGTAGGCGTCTGGGTCTGGGTGAAGGTCGGCGTGGCTGTCGGAGTGAAAGTCGGTGAAATCGTTGGGGTGAAGGTTGAAGTCGTGGTCTGAGTAAAGCTCGGAGTCGCAGTCGAGGTGACCGTGGGAGTCTGAGTTTGGGTGAAGGTCGGGGTGGCGGTTGAGGTAAATGTCGGCGAAACCGTCGGGGTGAAGGTTGAAGTCGCGGTCTGAGTAAAGCTCGGAGTCGCAGTCGAGGTGACCGTGGGGGTCTGAGTCTGCGTAAAGGTGGGTGTGGCGGTCGGTGTGAAGGTCGGCGAAACCGTCGGGGTGTAAGTTGAGGTTTGGGTCTGGGTAGAGGTGGGCGTTGCAGTCTGCGTAACGGTAGGCGTCTGGGTCTGCGTGAATGTGGGTGTGGCTGTCGGGGTGAAAGTCGGTGAAATTGTCGAGGTGAAGGTTGAAGTCGCGGTCTGGGTGAAGGTCGGAGTCGCAGTCGAGGTGACCGTGGGAGTTTCGGTCTGGGTAAAGGTAGGCGTGGCTGTGGGAGTGAAAGTCGGAGAAACCGTTGGGCTAAAGGTTGAAGTCGCGGTCTGAGTAAAGCTTGGGGTCGCTGTCTGCGTAACGGTGGGTGTCTGGGTTTGGGTGAAGGTAGACGTGGCTGTGGGAGTAAAGGTCGGGGAAATAGTTGGAGTGTAAGTTGAGGTCTGGGTCTGAGTGAAGGTCGGTGTCGCCGTCTGCGTAACGGTAGGTGTCTGGGTTTGGGTGAATGTGGGTGTTGCTGTTGGGGTGAAAGTTGGCGAAATCGTTGGGGTGTAAGTAGAGGTTTGGGTCTGGGTGAAGGTTGGTGTCGCTGTCTGCGTAACGGTAGGCGTTTGGGTCTGAGTGAACGTGGGTGTGGCTGTCGGGGTGAAAGTCGGGGAAATCGTTAGAGTGTAAGTTGAGGTTTGGGTCTGAGAGAAGGTCGGTGTCGCCGTCTGCGTTACTGTTGGCGTCTGGGTCTGGGTGAACGTGGGTGTGGCTGTCGGGGTGAAGGTCGGGGAAATCGTTAGAGTGTAAGTTGAGGTTTGGGTCTGAGTGAAGGTCGGTGATACCGTTGGCGTATAGGTTGAAGTAGAGGTCTGGGTAAAGGTGGGTGTTGCCGTCTGCGTAACGGTTGGCGTCTGGGTCTGGGTAAAGGTGGGTGTGGCTGTCGGAGTAAAGGTCGGGGAAACCGTTGGGGTGTAAGTTGAGGTTTGGGTCTGCGTGAAGGTCGGTGTAGCCGTTTGTGTGAAGGTAGGCGTTTGAGTTTGAGTATGGGTAGGTGTCTGGGTTTGGGTAAAGGTGGCCGAAATCGTCGAAGTGAAGGTCGGGGTTTGAGTCTGGGTAAAGCTTGGAGTCGCAGTTGTGGTGACCGTGGGGGTCTGAGTTTGCGTAAAGGTGGGGGTGGCGGTTGAAGTGAAAGTCGGCGAAACAGTCGGAGTATATGTTGATGTTTGTGTCTGGGTGAAAGTTGGAGTAGCTGTTTGAGTGAAAGTGGGCGTCATAGTCTGAGTAAATGTGGGCGTTTGGGACTGGGTGAAAGTGGCTGAAACCGTCGAAGTGAAGGTTGGGGTTTGGGTCTGAGTAAAGCTCGGGGTTGCCGTCTGGGTAAGGGTGGGTGTCTGGGTTTGGGTGAATGTGGGTGTGGCGGTTGAAGTAAAGGTAGGCGAGACCGTCGGGGTGTAGGTTGAAGTCTGGGTTTGCGTGAAGGTCGGTGTAGCTGTTTGGGTGAAGGTGGGTGTCATAGTCTGGGTAAAGGTGGGCGTTTGGGTATTGGTAAAGGTTGCCGAAACTGTCGATGTGAACGTTGGTGTTTGAGTTTGAGTAAAGCTTGGGGTAACCGTCTGGGTAACGGTGAGGGTCTGCGTTTGGGTAAAGGTAGGCGTCTGAGTCTGGGTGAAGGTTGGCGAAACCGTTGACGTAAAGGTGGGTGTTTGGGTTTGTGTGAATGTGGGGGTTTTTGTCGGAGTGAAAGTAGGTGTCTGAGTCTGGGTAAAGGTCGGTGTCTGGGTCTGAGTAAATGTAGCCGAAACAGTTGCTGTAAAAGTTGGAGTTTGTGTTTGGGTGAACGTCGGTGTCGTGGTTTGCGTGAATGTGGGTGTCTGGGTTTGTGTGAACGTGGGTGTTTGGGTCTGGGTAAAGGTCGGCGAAGTTGTCGCGGTGAAAGTTGGAGTTTGGGTTTGTGTGAGAGTGGGCGTCTGGGTTTGAGTGAAGGTTGGTGAGGTTGTTGATGTGAATGTGGGAGTTTGAGTCTGGGTAAAGGTCGGGGTTGGGGTTTGAGTGAACGTTGGTGTTTGTGTCTGGGTGAAAGTTGGGGTCGCGGTCGGCGTAAAGGTAGACGTAATAGTCATAGTAAATGTCGGAGTTTGGGTCTGAGTAAACGTGGGAGTCTGGGTTTGTGTAAAGGTTGGCGAAGTCGTCGAAGTAAATGTGGGGGTTTGGGTTTGGGTGAAAGTGGGAGTTCTGGTTTGAGTAAAGGTTGGAGTCTGAGTCTGGGTGAAGGTAGGGGTCTGGGTCTGGGTGAAAGTGGGTGAGGTAGTCGGAGTGAATGTGGGGGTCTGGGTTTGGGTGAAAGTCGGAGTCACTGTTGGCGTGAAAGTTGGTGTTTGCGTCTGAGTAAAGGTAGGGGTCTGCGTCTGGGTAAAGGTTGGCGACGTGGTTGGCGTGAAAGTAGGCGTTTGGGTCTGGGAAAAGGTGGGAGTCGCTGTTTGGGTGAAGGTCGGTGTCTGGGTTTGGGTAAAGGTCGAAGTTTGAGTCTGAGTGAATGTCGGTGTTTGGGTTTGCGTGAATGTTGGAGTCTGCGTCTGGGTAAACGTGGGTGTTTGAGTTTGAGTGAAGGTTGGAGTCTGAGTCCGAGTAAACGTCGGAGTTTGGGTTTGGGTAAAGGTCGGGGTTTGAGTCTGGGTAAACGTAGGAGTCTGCGTCTGTGTGAACGTGGGACTCTGAGTTTGGGTAAACGTGGGAGTTTGGGTTTGCGTAAAGGTAGGCGTCTGAGTCTGGGTAAAGGTTGGGGTCTGGGTTTGAGTGAACGTCGGTGTTTGGGTCTGTGTAAAGGTGGGAGTCGCTGTTTGGGTGAAGGTCGGTGTCTGGGTTTGGGTAAAGGTAGGGGTTTGCGTTTGGGTAAATGTGGGTGACTGAGTCTGGGTGAATGTCGGAGTCTGAGTCTGGGTGAATGTCGGAGTCTGGGTTTGGGTAAAAGTAGGCGTCTGAGTTTGGGTAAAGGTAGGTGTCGGGGTTTGAGTGAAGGTGGGGGTCTGAGTCCTCGTAAACGTCGGAGTCTGGGTTTGAGTGAAGGTGGGCGTCTGGGTCTGTGTGAAGGTCGGGGTTTGCGTTTGGGTAAAGGTGGGTGACTGAGTTTGGGTGAATGTCGGAGTCTGGGTTTGCGTAAAGGTAGGTGTTTGTGTTTGGGTAAACGTGGGTGTTTGAGTGCGAGTGAATGTTGGGGTTTGGGTTTGGGTGAAGGTCGGGGTTTGTGTCTGTGTAAAGGTTGGAGTGACCGTTTGGGTAAAAGTGGGCGAAACAGTCGGTGTAAAAGTCGGTGTCTGAGTTTGCGTGAAAGTAGGAGTCCGTGACTGTGTGAAAGTCGGGGTTTGGGTCTGGGTAAAAGTTTGGGTGATGGTTGGAGTTTGGGTCTGAGTGAAAGTGGGGGTTTGCGTTTGAGTAAAAGTCGGAGTGCGGGTCGGAGTAAAGGTGAGAGTCTGGGTCTGAGTGATGGTTGGCGTTTGTGTTTGGGTTAAGGTCGGCGTGATTGTGGGGGTTGATGTTTGAGTGAAGGTTTGGGTATAAGTCGGCGTAGGAGAACAAGTTGGCGCAGCGACACATGGTAATTGACCCGTGTTGGGATCGAGTGTGCCCGATGTGTCTAATACCTCCTGAACCAACGAGCCGCCATAGTAGAGGGCATAGTAAGGTGAATCATAAAAGTTATTATCCGCACAGTTCCCCGTACCTGGTCCCAAATGGGAATAGTCATCCGCCCAGTTGCTGTTATCCATGTTCGAGTTACTTCGGCCAAATCTCAATAACCCGTTTTGAGTCTTATAATAGCCACCGTTGGGGGGAATACTGAATGTGGATCCAGCCCCAAAATTAAAGGTGACCGCCTGGTTTGCGTAATGACCTGAGATCTGGGTACAGGGTGAATAATTACCGGCGGTTGCGGATTGACCCGATAAGTTGACATTGTTGCAAACGCCCAGGGAGGTACATGTCTGCCCGGCTGATGCGGTAAATTGATGCATGTTTTCCGGGCCAGTCTCATAGAGCCAAACAACAATCGATATATTCGACAAGGTCACCGGCGTCGCCCCATAATTGTAAATCTTGACCGTGAAGTCCTGATTTTGGGCTCCCATGCTGTTACAAGCCACCTGCAAGTTGAGCATGGGTGTGGTGATCCCGCCATTCCCCACACCACAAGGCAAGGGGGCTGTAGTATTGGTTGAAGTGGCAGTGGAAGTTTGGGTCTGGGTAAATGTTGACGTATAAGTGACGGTGGGGGTGCCCGGTGTATTGGTTTTTGTGACTGTGGGGGTCACGGTGGGAGTGTAGGAAATGGTCCAAGTGTTAGTGGGGCCACTGATAGTGGGGGTAATGCTGGGTGTGAGGGTAATAGTGGGTGAAATCGTTCGGGTAGGAGTGATCGTAAAAGTGGGGGTATTGCATAAGAATGTAACCGAAACCGTGTTACTGGTGACTGGTCCTCCCCCATTCCAAGTGGCAATCCCAGCGTTAGAAATAACGGCGCAAGGATTGCTCGTCCAGCTACCGTAATCCGTAATGCAAAAGGTCAGGGGAGCACAGTAACCCGCCGGAAGATTATTGACCGTAAATACGGGCGGAAGAGCGCCGTTTAAATTGACGAAGGTGACCGGTTGACTATTGACCGTGACGTACCATGGGTTGCCCGACCAAGGTCCGCAATAACTCATCATTCCATAATTTGTCTCGCTGTCGGTGATGGTGACCCCGTCACCCGGCCCCCCGGTGTTTGATGCGCAGACATTGTAAACAAAGCTGATGGCCCCGCCGGTGTAGCCCGATGTGGGACCGAGTGTGGTTTTGGTGATACTGATGACGGGCGGAATGAAGGTGGCAGTGACGGTGGGAGTATATGTGGGAGTGGGTGCGTATTGGATATATGTGACCGGATTGGATGTGACCCCTCCACTGGGCCAGGTGACCGCCGCCTGGTCCACCAGGGTTAAACCGCACCCCGCCGTGTCATTGTAGTTGGCAACCTCGGCGGTGATGGTGACGCAGGTGTTTCCAGGAAAATTGGGAAAAACCAAATTGTTGGTGTTGTACACCCAGGGCTCGTTGGGCAAACCGCCCGGCTGGCTATAACAGAGTGCATAGGGCGTAAAGGCGTCCCCGTACCCCCAGCAATGGAATTGGAACTGGTTGCAAGTGGACACGTTGGTCAAGAAATTATCCGTTATCGTCGTGCCGCCATTCGTCACCGGCGATCCCGTATTGCAAACCACCAGGGTGTAATCGATGGTCGTGGTGTTCCCGGCTGTCACAGTACTGGCTGCGGCCTTACTGATGGTGATGGTGGTGGGGCCTAAGGTAGGGGCGGGGGTCGGGATCGGTACGCATTGGTGCCAGTAAAGAGCGCCAGTGGAAAGGCTGGTGTTGTAATCCCCCGAGCAATTATTCGAGATAAAGGGGAGCTGGTTGCCCGAGATCGGGTTGTATATGGGATTCGCCCATGTTTGGGCGGTTACACCCGAGGAACAGTAGGTATTGGTGAAACCATTCGCTAGATAATTATAACTGGGGTCATACCAGGGATGACCGCCTGAGTCGGTAGCAGGCCCATTGGAAATCGTCGTAGCGGTGGGAACGTAATCCATGTACATACCGCCGCTTTGACTTGTGACTTCAGCATTGCCTCCCCCGCTACAGGACATATTCAAATCCCATGAACTGAAAGTGTCATTCGGGGCGGTATTTTGTGTGTAAACCTCCAGGCAAACCGTACCACTTTGCAGTAACGAAATCGGCACACTCATGCAGGTGGGATTTCCCGGATCATTGGTTCCAGGCGCCCCGGCATAGGGGAAAAACCCTATCGAAACACCTTGAACAAACACAACGGAATCATCATCGCTCGAGACGCAAATATTTGCGGCGGTTGGGACGCATTGCGCCCAAAGAATGGCGGGAATAAAAGTCATTGCCGAAAAAAGACCAAGCACCATCAGCCTGAACATTTGGTTCAGGAAAAGGTGTGATCGGTTACTCGGCTGATTTTTCATTTGAATCGCCATACTTTTTGTCCTGAAAAATCACAACTGTTAACGATTTGCAATTATCAATGAACATTAAATTTAAAAAAGTTTCTCGTTAAACTCATTATGTCAAATAGCACGTTTTTAACTTTTTTCGCCAAAAAAAAGTCAAATTCAAGTCTCTCATCACCTTAAATTTTACCAATATTTCACGTGATTTTCACTTTACCTAACGGCTAATTTCACGAAAAACAAAGCAAAAAAAGGCCCGAAAAGCGTTTTTTCTAACTTTTCGAAATATATTTGTTGGAATAACTACCTTCTAGACGGAAATAATCAAAAATATTGTATATTTTTCATGACAAATATTCTTAAAACTTTTCAAATTAAATGAACCTTTAACCTGGGTTTAATATACATGCCTAAATAACCTCAACCGGAATGATTAAAAATTCTTAGATTTTTTTATGAACCGCCCCTCAAGCCATTCCCCCGCGCCAGCACCCGGTTTCATTGGGTAACTGTGTTATACTTTCGCGCTTTCAAAGGATCTTTTTGCAAATTGGCTGAAAAAGGAAAGCTTGATGTCCCTTTCACTCAAAACCTCCCCCCTCTGGGAACAATTGGCCGATCAATCTATCCAGAAAATGGTCCCTTCCCTTTCGGACGCGAGACGAATTTTGGAAGCCCCCGCCTCCGAAACCCTGCCCCTTTTAAATGCCGCCTATCAGGTTCGACATCACTTTCATGGAAACAAGGTCAAGATCCATGTCTTGCAAAACGCCAAATCGGGCGCCTGCTCGGAAGATTGTGGTTTTTGTTCCCAGTCCTCGAAATACGAAACGCCAGCTGAAAAATATCCCATGATGAGCGTGGAAAACCTGGTAGAAGGGGCGAGAAAAGCGAAGAGCGCGGGTGCCTGGAAATATTGCATGGTGACCGCTACCCGGGGGCCCAGCAACCGAGACCTGGACGTAATTTGCGAATCGGCCCGTCAAATCAAGGCCGAAGGCGGTTTGACCCTTTGCGCTTCTCTTGGCATCCTGACCCCTGAGAAAGCCAAACGCCTCTCGGAAGCGGGCATCGACCGTTTCAACCACAACTTGGAAACTTCACGTCGGCTGTACTCCCAAATCGTCTCCACACACACCTACGAGGACAGGATTCAAACCGCTCGGTTCGCCAAGGAAGCCGGAATGGAAATTTGTTCCGGCGGAATTATCGGCCTGGGCGAGGAGATCGACGACATTTTGGAACTTTGTTACAACCTAAAGGAAATAGGCGCCGCCTCGATCCCCGTGAATTTTCTCGATCCCCGGCCTGGGACTCCCTTGGCGGACCGGCCTAGGGTAGAGCCCTTTTTCGCCCTGCGGGTGCTTTGTCTTTTCCGCTTCGTTCATCCGGACGCGGATGTGCGGGCGGCGGGAGGCCGGGAAGCGACCTTCCGTTCCCTTCAGCCCCTCGTCTTGTTTCCGGCCAATTCGATCTTTACGAACGGATACCTGACCACTCCGGGACAGGGCGAATCGGCGGACCACCAGATGATCCGCGACATGGGCATGGAACCCCAGGTGGTTGCCTTCGAATAATTTTTATGTCTGGATTGAAATAAAAAAGCCGCCCCTCCATTTCGAGAGGGACGGCTTTTGTTTTTAAAAAGCAATTCTTGGTTTAGTGAATCACGACGATTTTGAGATTTTGCCGTCCGACCAGGCCCCCCTGCGAATTCAAGGCGTCCACTACCGCGAAATACAATCCGCTGGCGACACCCGAAGCGTCCCAGGTCGAGGTGCTTGGCCCGGTTAGGTCGGTGGGAGAAGGTTTGTGCACCAATTCTCCGGCCGTGTTGTAAACATGGTAAACCAGGTTCAGGCCTGGGGCGTCCGACTTGATCTGGATGGAATAACCCGTTGCCGGGTTGACGATATTGGGCTCCGCAACAATATTGCCCATGCCCTGGTGAGCGTTGTCCGACAACACGGTCACCTTCTCGGTCACCTCGGTTTCGCCGCCTTGTCCGTTGACCGCGTGAACCTCGACGAAATACTGCCCGGATGTAACCACCGCCCCCTGGTCTGTCTGGCCGTTCCAAACCACCGTCGTTCCGTTGTTGAGAATGATCTTGAGATTGGTGGGAATATTGCCGGAGGGGTTTCCACTGGTCGGCTCAAACGCCGTCACGGACAATGTCACCTGGGTGGCCATGTTCGGGTCGGGATTGCTCATGTACCCGTAAAGATTGCGGACCACCTCCCCGGCCTCGTTGTAAATTTTAATGGTGACCTTGGCCAACGACCGATTTACGACCACCGGCTGGGTGACGCTGGTCACCACCCCCAGGTTACTCATGGAATCGACTTTCACGAAGTACTTCCCGTTTGTCACCGGGTCTCCCGACAAATCCAATCCATTCCATGTTCCGATAGGGACACCGTCAAAATAAATCACCGAGTTGCTTCCGTCACCGGTGAGCGCCGTAATGGTGTTCGACTGCAGGTTGATGCTGTTGATGGCCTGCGAGAACTGGCTGACCGGCAGGGACTGGATCAATTCCCCAGCCTCGTTATAAACGCCGATCTTGATCGTGTATTGGCCCGACGTAAGGGTATCCGCACAAGCGGTCAGGGGGCCCGCGGCCGTACTCGTCAGGACTGCGCAGTTTTGAATATCCAGACCGCCCGGAAGCAGGTTATTGATGGAAGCCTGATAGGTCAACTGGTACTGGCCCGGACCAAGGGGCGAAGGCATCTGCCAGCTTAATATCGACGTCGCCTGGTTATAGGCGGTCATGGCCCCTGAAGGCACGGAGCCGAATGACATAAAGGTGGTATAGGCCGGGAGAGGATCGGTGATCACCACGTTGGATTCGCTGTTGCCCGATACATTTATCGTAAGGGTGTAAACCAGGATTGAGCCCGAGGAAGCGGAAGCGGTGGAAACCTGCTTGCTCAGCGTGATGTTTCCGGTGGGAGTGGCCGTCGGCGTAAAAGTCAGGGTGTTGGTTGAAGTCGGGGAGGGGGTCGGGGTAGAGGTATTGGTTAAGGTCGGGGTCGATGTCGAGGTATCAGTCGGGGAGTAGGTGCGAGTAAAACTGGGTGTGAAGGTCGAGGTAGGTGTCGGGGTTTGGGTTCGGGTGTTGGTCACGGTCGGGGTGTTGGTCTGGGTATAGGTGTCGGTAACCGTGGGCGTGAATTGAAGAGTATGGGTCCAAGTGGGGGTATCCGTCTGGGTCGGCGTGTTCGTCGTGGTGTAGGTATCGGTCACCGTGGGTGTGAACTGGAGGGTTTGGGTCCAGGTGGGGGTATTCGTCTGGGTCGGAGTATTCGTCGTGGTATAGGTATCGGTAACGGTGGGCGTGAACTGGAAGGTCTGGGTAAAGGTCGGCGAAACTGTGGGGGTCACCGTTACCGTAATGGTCGGGGTAACCGTGGGTGTGCAGGTAAAGGTGATCGTAAAGGTGTTGGTCGGCGTGACGGTGTTGGTTTTCGTGTTCGTCCAAGTGGGGCTCACGGTCGGAGTTACGGTGTTCGTCACCGTCTGCGTGTTGGTCAAGGTGTAGGTATTCGTAATCGTCGGCGTGAACTGGAAGGTGTTGGTGGGGGTCGGGGTGACCGTAACGGTAGGTGTGACCGTGGGAGTGCGGGTATTGGTGACGGTGTTGGTTACCGTTGGAGTCACCGTATTGGTCACCGTGAAGGTATTAGTCGGGCTCACCGTCGGCGTATAGGTATTGGTCCTGGTCGGGGTCACTGTGGGTGTGACGGTGTTTGTAATAGTGGGCGTGTTCGTTCGGGTAACCGTATTCGTCACCGTGAAGGTAAAGGTCGGGCTGACCGTCGGGGTTTGAGTGGGGGTCACTGTGGGGGTGACCGTAGGGGTTCGGGTATTGGTGACTGTGGGCGTGTATGTGGGAGTTACCGTATTCGTAACCGTGGGTGTGACTGTCGGTGTTGCGGTGGGGGTTTTGGTAAAAGTCACCGTGGGAGTGTTGGTGGGGGTCTGGGTCGGGGTAATCGTGAAGGTATTGGTGTTGGTTTTGGTCGGGGTAACCGTATAGGTATAGGTAGGAGTAGGTGTGACCGTCCAGGTATTGGTGACCGTGGGAGTGCGGGTGGGAGTGAATGTGTTGGTAACAGTCGGGGTAACGGTAAAAGTCGGGGTACTGCATGACAATATCGCCGTCACCGCATTCGAAGTCACAGCGGCGTCCCCATTGGCCGTGATGGCGGCCTGGTTGACATAGGTTACATAGCTGGCAGCCGCGCAAGTGACGGTTCCCCACCAGGTCACAGCGCCCTGCAGGTTGTAATTGGTTCCGTTAAACAACCATTTCAGGTTCGTTGGGCTGCCAGAAAAGGTAGGTAGAGTCGTGGCTGTGGTGTTGGTGTGATTTTCTCCCCCAAAGTTACCCAAAGGATTGGTGTCGGTAATGGTGGCGTTGGTGATTGGATCGCCTTGTTCGAATTTCAAATTGGCATAGTAGGCAGGTGATGAAGTCGCGGTTGATTCCCAACCCTGCTGCCATGTTACGCCGCCACCGCAAAGGTTGGGAAAGGCCGGTGGAGCGCCCCAGGTAAAAGTATCCACCGCGCTTGGGTTTCCCCTCTGCCACACGATTTCCTGGAATGAGAGAGTGCCAACGGCGCTGACCGTCACGATGACCCGGACGGTGTACCAAACCCCCGCCATAATCGTTACCGCGCCACCGGCCCCCCCATAGGTCTTTAAACCCGCCCCGGCCATCGGGCAAGACGCGGGACATTCATTGGCCTGCATCTGGATGTAACCGTAGGGGTTGTTATCAATCGATATGCCTGCCAAAAAGGCGTAGGTCGTTCCCCCCTGGGCTGAGTAAGCCACCACTAAATCGGCGTCAGCCCCGTAGCTGACACCCTGGGAACTGGTCGGAATCTGCATATCTCCTTCCACGACATAAGTACTTCCCGGGGTAAAACAGGTCACCCCGCCGTTTCTTAAATAAACGGGATAGTCGCCTCCGTTCGCGTTATAGCTGGATGTCGCCACCAGGTAGCGGTTTCCTTGTGCGTCGGTATTGACGACAAAACCGCCTGAGCCATCGGTGTCACCAGGCCCGCCGCTACTGGGAATGTCGATATATGGATTCCCGCCCATATCGAGCCCCCCTAGTTTTTGGCCATTGGTGCCGTTGTCGTAGGAGTCGTACCATTGCAGGCTGAATCCGTTAATGCTGTAGGCCAACGTATAGGTGATTGTTTGCCCGTTTGTGAGCTGGCCATTGGCAGGGTTTTGGGATTTGATTAGTTGGAACCCGCTTCCCCCTACGGTGGTGTTGGCGATGTTGGAGGTTAAAGACGGCATGGATCCACTCGCCAATTTGAGGGTCGCCTGGTTGCTGATGGTTCCCGTGGCGCCGTTCGCGACCCGCGCCAAAAACCAAACCTGCCCCTTTGTCTCAAGGCCGCTGCCGGGAACAGTCCAACTGATGGTCGACCCCGGGGCACCGGTTCCCATGGTGGTTCCTACAGGCGCCAAAGGCCCCATTTGAATGACCGTCACACCCGCGGGCACAACATCGGTCACCGTCCCCCCCCCGGGGCTGTTGACGAAATCATAGCTGACCGTGTAGAGAACCAAGTCGCCGGGCGCGGCTTGCCCCCCCTCCGCGGTCTTCTGCACACTCACAATGGTGGCGGGGGGTACTGGAATGGTGATGGGGATGTAGTCTTCAAACCCATTTTGGGGGACGGAACCGCATTGTACGCTGTAGTTTCCACCACCAAAGACCAGATCGTAAGTGCCTCCGTAGGCGGCAGTGGGTGGAACAAACAAATTCCAGGAATGCACGAAAGTGACGCATCCGGTCGTCGCGTCGTTTGCAACAGTCCCCACACCGAGCTGATAGGCTGGCCCTGTCCAGCCCATCTGGCCACCATTGGTTCCTGAGTCAAAAGTGTTTAAGCCCACGTTATCCACAAGGAAAACCTGTCCTGCTGCTGGACAACCGACAAAGTTAGTTCCGTCGTTACCGAAGGCTACCAACCAAGAGGTCGCCGCATTATAAGAGCCCCCAGTGCAGTTATTAGAGTAGGTTACCGATAATTGAAACGCTTGGCCCGGTTGCGGATTGGTCGGGACAATGCTTTTGCCGATTTCCGATACTTGGGCTTGTGAGGGAGCCGCCAACGCCAAAAAGCCGAGGGCCATAATCAGAAAGGAATAATCGAAACATACGCCGAACAAAGTCCCCGATTTAATATTTCGAATGGCCGCCCTTCTATTTCTCAATAATCGCATGACTAGATAAACGAGGGATGTTTTTCCCAAACGCGAAAGATAAGTTGTGTGGGTTTCATTCAACAATTTTTTAGAGTCCTTGCGATAACCGGTTACTTGAAGATGCGGTCTTGTGTCGGTCCCAAATCCCAAAACCATCTGGAAACGCATAAATACTACAATTTCCATACCCTTAAACGGGTAAAAACCGAAGAATTCTCATGGCAAAATGATCAAAGTTTCACGAAAAAACGATTTATGTTTCATTTAAACCGGTTTACAAAAATATTTTTATTGTTCAAAAACCGCCAAAACACTTCTGAAACGTCAGTTTAAATCCAGAATTTTTTACTGTCGTTTAACCGAAAATAGGTCTTGTTAAATCGGAACAATTTTGAAAAGCAATTTGGTAAGTATCCCTTTACAACGAGTAAAAGCAAAAAGGTATGGAACCGCCGATCAAATCCGATGGACGCCGATAAGTTTTAGAAAACATCAAACTATAAATATTTATCGGCCGTAATTGGCGGTTAAAAAATTTTCTTTCCTTGTTTCCAAGAAAGCCTTCTTTATGTGTCATGACGGTATAGTCACCAGCACTTTTTATGTCTGCAATGGTTTTGGAAATCCCGCGTGGAGGCAGATAGAAGACCTTTGTTAGTGGATCACAACGAGTTTGTGGGTGGTCCGTTGGGTCGCGCCCTGGGCGTCTGAGATCACGACCACCGCGATGTAGAGTCCGCTGGCCACGCTGTAGCTTCCGTTTGCCGTCTGCGCGGTTGGGTCCCAGGTCAAGAAGTTGTTTCCCGGAAGGCTCGCCACCCGGTCTACCAATTCACCCGCCACCGTGTAGATGCTCGCCTTCAAGGAGTAGTTGCCTCCCACCCTGAAAGTCACCTGGCTATTCGCGTTTGTCGTTGCGCTGTAAGGGTTCGGATAAACACTCACGTACCCGTTCGGAAGTTCCAACCCGGTGTGGAAAATCGTCACCTGCTTGGTCACCGTCGCGTTGCCGCCCTGGCCATCCACCGTGGTCACTTCCACGGTGTACTGGCCATTGGTCAAAAATTGTCCGTTGTCTCCCCGGCCGTCCCAGGTGATCGTGGTTCCCCCGCTCAATCTGATTTGCAAATCCGAGTTGCTGCCCCCTTCATAGCCAGGAGAGAACGCCGAAGTCGAAAGGGAGAAGCCGGTATTCATCGGCAACGAGTCATCCACCGTTTGGACTAGGTGTTTCACCACCTCACCCGCCCCGTTGTAAATATTTATCGTAACGGTTGCCAGGTGACGGGCCACCAGCACCCGTTGGGTTTGGGTATTCACCACCCCGGAAGGATCGATATTGTCGATTTTGATGTAATAGCTTCCATTGGTTACTTCCGAGCCTGCGTTGGTCGTGCCGTTCCAAGTGGCCAAAACCACCCCATGAAACAGGACCTGGGTCTGATCGTTGATGGAAGTAAGGGTGTTAAGGGAAATGGTGCTATTCAGCGTGGCCTCGGAATAATGGGTCACAGGAATGGAATACACCAATTCCCCGGCCTCGTTGTATACCCCAATACGCACCGTGAAATTACCCTGCACCGTCAAGGCCGCGCTGACGGTTTGGGGCGCTGGGAATTGCGGATAGGTCCAGGCTGCCCAGTTGGTAATAGCCATGCCGCCCGGCATGAAATCATTCACGGTTGCGTTGTAGGTAAAGTTGTAATTGCCCCCCGGCATGGAGGGAAAGTTCCAGACTAGCAAAGTTCCGGTTCCGCCCGTAGGCAGAGGTGTACTGAGGGGGATCACGGACAAGGTCCCGCCCGGCGGGTTCGAAGGCAAGGGTGCCGAAACATAGGTTAGCCCGGCTGGAACCGTATCGGTGATGGTCACACTGGAGGCGTCACCAAAGGGCACATTCGCGTTCAATGTAAATACCAGCGCCTCGTCCGACATGGGCGTCGTGTCCGAAACCCTCTTGTTTAGGTTCACGATGATGTTCGGTGTGTTTGTTTGAGTCGGCGTAGATGTCAGTGTGGCGGTTGGAGTGTAGGTATAGGTGGTGGTGGGCGTCTGGGTATAAGTGCTCGTAGAGGTGTAGGTATAGGTCTGGGTGGGAGTGTGGGTTTGTGTATAAGTCGAAGTAACCGTACGGGTGTTCGTGGGCGTAAAAGTTGTGGTCTGGGTAAAGGTTTCGGTGGGGGTGACCGTGTCGGTTCGGGTATTTGTGACAGTGTAGGTATCAGTGACCGTATCAGTGGGGGTGTGGGTAAAGGTGAAAACGGGGGTCCAGGTCCAAGTCTTCGTTACTGTAATGGTGGGCGTAACGGTGGGGGTGAAGGTATCCGTGACGGTAAAAGTATTGGTCGGGGAAATCGTGGGGGTATAGGTGTTGGTCACTGTGGGCGTGACAGTGGGGGTGCGGGTATCCGTGACGGTAAAAGTATTGGTCGGGGAAACCGTGGGAGTATAGGTATTCGTCACTGTGGGGGTGTTGGTGGGGGTTTTAGTATCCGTGGGTGTGAAGGTATTTGTGGGTGTAACGGTGGGGGTATAGGTGTTCGTCTCTGTGGGGGTATTGGTAGGGGTCCGGGTCGGGGTTTGGGTGAAGGTATTCGTGGGGGTTGGTGTCGGGGTTTGGGTGTAGGTGAAGGTAGGCGTATACGTGGGAGTCCGGGTCGGGGTGTTGGTGGGGGTGTAGGTGGGCGTATCGGTGATGCAGCTTTGCATCGTAATCGTCACCGGGTTAGATACCAGCGTTTGACCTATGGCGGTAGTTAGATTTAGACCTGTTACCGACGCTGTGTTCACCTGGGTCGCGGGCATGCAGGTCACGGCCGCCGCCCAGGTTATCGCGCCCTGCAAAGCGAAAATAGTAGAAGGTTGGTTACCGCCCAAATCCCAAACTAAATTAGGCGGACCCCCATTGAGGGCCTGACTCGAACTTCCAGGTACATAGGTTTGCCCTGGCGGGACTGAATCCAAAAGGGTGGGATTTTTCACGGGGTCTGTGGAATAAAGGGCCAAATCAGAATAAAGATCCCGCCCCTGAATATAACTGCCGCTAGAGGGAGAGGAAGGATCTGCCACCCAGCCCATTTGATACCCTGCGCTTCCGGGGCAAGGTACGACTTGGCCCGTGTTGTCAGTGTAAGTCCAATCATAAGTAAACGGCTCTGCGTTTCCAACCGGCCATATTTTTCCTCTTATCGTCAGTTGCCCCCCTGCCGCCCTCGTGACCGTGACCTGAACCGTGTACCAAGTGTCGGTGGGAAGGGTAGAGTTGATTCCACTTCCGGAGCAGATATTGTTCATGTCCAAAGAAGCGAAAGTGCCGCATTCGTCTCCTGCCACAGCCTGATACTGGACCGTACCTCCATTGTTTTGTTGTAGGGCAAAATTCAATCCATTTGGAAAACCGGTTGGAACCTGAGCTATATAAGCATCACGGGAAACAATCACGTCATAACCTATTCCGGTCGCGTCAGAGGCTATCATCAGTGTCGCATCTTGTCCCGGGCCCGTAGGGGTCGTGCCATCCTGCAAGAAAGATGGGATTTGGATGTTACCCTGAACGATGAAGCTACCCGCACTGCAAAGGGGAACGGGTTTGGGTGTATTTCGCGACATGCTTTGATAGTCGGCAAGGGCGCCACCGGCTTGAGCATCGATATAATTTCCAACGGTAGTATCATTCCCTATGGCCCAACTGTTGGCCGGATTGGCACCAGTAGGGCTGGCATAACCAGTACCGTCAAAACCCGTGATATTGCTTCCCGTAGTGCCACTTGAACCTACCGTATCGTTGTCATAGGAGTCATAAACTTGAAGGCTGGACCCGCCGATGTTGTAGTTGAGCACATAAGTCACGTTGTCACCGGAAGCTAGATTTGCGGAGGGCCCCACGACGCTTTTTCCAAGGGTAAAAATTCCACCCACCGTCACACCAACCGAATTGGAGGTAATCGTCCCCGTATTTTTAGAAGTTCCAGTAGCGGTATTGGAAATGGACCCGTTGGTGAAGGTAACGGGAACCTGAACCAGCATCCAAACATGGCCAGTAGGCTGGGTCGCCGCGTTGTTGATAATCCATTGGATGTTGGATCCGACCTGGGTGCCCGGGGGACTGATACTGGCACTCGGGATTCCCGCCAAGGTAGTGGGAGGCGGGATTGCATCCGTAATGGTGACCGGCCCCCCCGTGTTGGTGAAGTTATAGCCTATGTCAAACAGGATTAAATCCCCACCCTGGGCATTATTGCCTATGACGCTTTTCGTGAGATTAAGGGCGGGAGGTTCCGAGGAAGTGGAGGTTGTTAATCCCGCATGCCCTTGGCCTAGAATAGTGCCGGTATTGGTGCATTGAACAAACCATTCTCCCCCGCCAACGACGATATTGTAATTACCGATGGCCGTGTTAGCTGGAATCGTCACATTGAAAACCTGTGTCATCGGACAGGTTAAACCGGAATTTCCCGCATTCCATCCTTGGCCGGGATCAGCGCCGTCATTTCGAGTAGATGTCATTGGACTCAAAGGGCCGACAGGGAGATTTCCTCCATCCACCAGGAAACGCTCTTTCGGATTAGGGCAGGTTTGAATGGTAGTAAAGTTCGAAGTATCCAATGCTACGATAAAATAAGTATTGATACCCGCAGTCTCGCAATAAGTAACGGTGACTCCAATGACATCACCTGGTGCAGGCGTGGTATTCGAAAGCTTTACGCTGTTAATGGTAACAGCGGCCAATAACAATCCCGGCACGAATGCCAAGGCGGCGAAAAAGAACCAAATAGTTTTTTTAAAAATGCTATTCATAAACACTTATGCCTTTTATTCCACATCGTGCAACGATTTAAGGTGTCGGTTATTTCATTAAAATAACTTGAAGTTAATTGTCTACCCTCACCAATGTGTCGAACGCATTTGAAAAAACGATTTCATTCAATTGATTGTAAGAAGTAGGTTGATCAGATTCTACCCACACAATTCTTTTTTTTCCCACTTTATAGCCCCAAACGAAAAATATTTTTCCTGAACTTCGCCTTGTTCAAAGTTTCTCATGAAACCACTGTTCTGATTTTGGATTTGCTGAAACCGGTTCAAAAAAACAATCTTCATTTCGGTGAACAACCAGAATTATTTTTTCCGTGGGTTTAACGAGGTTTAAACCATTAATTCAAAACGACATTTTTTATGCGTAATGTTTAACGTTAGATCGGTATATTCAGTTAACTGCCATTGTAAAGAGGAAGAAACCCGGAAAGGCTTTGCGGTTGGGGGCAACCGTGAATTGAATTAGGGAAAAACCGGATCTAATGAATCACAACGATCTTGTGGGTGGTCCGTTGCGTCGCGCCCTGGGGATCGGAGATCACCACTACCGCTATATAAACACCACTCGCCACGCTGTAACTACCGCTCGCTGTCTGGGCAGTCGGGTCCCAGGTCATGAAGTTGTTCCCTGGCAGGCTCACCACATGATCTACCAATTCCCCCGCTACCGTGTAGATGCTTGCCTTTAGGGAGTAATTACCTCCAACCTTGAAAGTCACCAGAGAGTTCCCGTTTGTCCGAGCGCTGTAAGGGTTCGGGAAAACACTTACATAGCCGTTTGGCAGTTCTAGTCCGGTGTGGTAAATGGTCACCTGTTTGGTCACGGTTGCGTTCCCACCCTGGCCATCCACCGTTGTCACTTCCACAGCGTACTGGCCGTTGCTGAGGAATTCCCCGTTGTCGCCGCGTCCGTCCCAGGTGATCGTGGTTCCCCCGCTCAACCCGATTTGCAAATTGGAGTTGCTTCCTCCCTGATAGCCAGGCGAGAACGCCGATGTCGAGAGGGAAAAGCCCGTGTTCATCGGTAACGCGTCATCCACCGTTTGAACCAGGTGTTTCACCACCTCCCCCGCTTCGTTGTAAATATTCACCGTCACAGTCGCCAGGTGGCGGGCCACCATGACCGGGGCGGTTTGCGTGTTAACCACGCCTGATGGATCGATGTTGTCGATCTTAACGAAATACTTCCCATTCGTGACTTCCGAGCCCCCGTTATTGGTCCCATCCCAGGTTCCTAGTAATACCCCATGGAACATGATCAGCGCCTGGTCATGGATGGAAACGAGCGTGTTGAGGCTGAGGGTCGCGTTCTGGATTGGCTCGGAATAATGCTTCAAGAGGATTTGTTTCACCAGTTCTCCCGCTTCGTTGTAGACCCCGATCCTCACCGTGTAGTTGCCCTGCACCGTCAAGGCCGCGCTGACGGTTTGGGGTGAGGGGAATGGGGGATAGGTCCAGGCCGCAAAGTTGGTAATGGCCATGCCGCCTGGCATGAAATCATTCACCGCAACGTTATAGGTGAGGTTGTAATTGCCCTGGGGCATCGAGGGGAAGTTCCAGACCAGCAGGGTTCCCGTTCCACCCGTGGGAGGGGGTGTGCTTAGAGGGATCACGGATAAGGTCCCGCCGGGCGGATTCGAAGGCTGGGGTGCCGAGACATAGGTTAACCCGGCGGGAACCGTATCGGTGATGGTCACACTTGAGGCGCCACCAAAAGGAACGTTCGCGTTCAATGTAAACACCAGCGCCTCGTTGGACATAGGTGCCGTATTAGAAACCGTCTTGTTCAGGTTCACAATGACGACGAGGGTTGGAGTCATGGTTTGGGTGAAGGTGACAGTGGGGGTCTGAGTCATAGTCTGGGTCCAGGTTTGGGTATAGGTGAAAGTGGGAGTCTTGGTATTGGTTACTGTGTAAGTGCTGGTAGGGGTCAGCGTCGGGGTGCGAGTATTGGTATTCGTTGGGGAGACCGTCGGGGTATGGGTGTTGGTCACCGTTGGAGTGTGGGATGGAGTCGCAGTGGGTGTTGGGGTTTGGGTGTAGGTGAACGTATAGGCGGGAGTTTCGGTAGGTGTGGCCGTCACCGTGAAGGTTGCCGTGACCGTGAAAGTATTCGTGGGGGAAACGGTCGGGGTATGGGAGTTGGTCACAGTGGGTGTGTTGGTAACCGTGTAGGTATTCGTGACTGTAAAAGTGTTGGTGGGTGAAACCGTTGGGGTGATGGTGTTCGTGCTTGTCGGACTGATCGTGGGTGTGACGGTGTTGGTGGTTGTGGGCGAGTTTGTGGGTGTTTTCGTTGCGGTGATGGTAAAAGTGTTCGTCGGGCTGACGGTGGGGGTGATGGTATTGGTATTGGTCGGGCTGATGGTGGGCGTAACCGTGTTGGTGATGGTGGGTGTGTTAGTCGGGGTTTTGGTTGCGGTGCTCGTGAAGGTGTTCGTCGGGCTGACAGTGGGTGTGTACGTATTGGTGTTCGTGGGTGAAACGGTTGGAGTGTAGGTGTTGGTGACGGTGGCGGTGCTGGTGGGGGTCTTGGTGGCCGTGGCCGTATTGGTGTAAGTGGGGGTTCGGGTTTGGGAAAAAGTGGGCGTTTGTGTGAATGTGTTGGTGGGAGTGCGGGTGGGCGTTATCGTCGGGGTTGCGGTATAGGTAAAGGTGGGTGTGGGGGTTCCACAGGTGAAGTTCAAGACCGTCTTGTTTGAAAGGAATACACCCGCGCTTACCCCGAGGGAATTCTGACCCGTCAAGGCCGCCTGGTTGGTCGCGGCCATGGCGGCCGAGCAGTTGACTAGGCCTTTCCATTCCATGACACCTGAGGCGTCGTAAATTTTTCCCGAGGTGGCGCCATTATTGTTTCCCGTGAAGTCCCATTGGATGAAAGGTGAAGTTTGCGTGGTAGTTCCTTGGACAATGGAGGAAAAAGTGATGCCTGTGGGAACCGTATCGGTTAAAACGGCGTTTTGCAGGAAGTTATTGGCGAAAACCCTGAAATTATCGTATTGGTTCATGTCGCCCTGGTTTCCTATACCGGGCCTCCAGGTATTGGTCTGGGCGCTGGCGCCCTCGCAAGCCCATTGAGGGTCGGTACAGTAATTCCTTGAGCTGTCCGTGTAATCCAATTGCCACTGGGGAGGTTCGGGCGTACCCCGGACCCAGTATTTGGCCTGGTAACGCATTGCGCAACCCACCTGGGTGGTGACCACCTTCATGGTGTACCACTGGAGATTATTGGGGGTATTAGTAATTCCTGCGGTATAGCAGCCTTCAACCGTACGAGTACTGTCGCTGGTGTTGAATTGGATGGCAAGATTTCCGCTGCAGCCGGTTCCAAAGCTCGTATCCTTGGACATCAACAGCCAGATCGATTTGAAATTCGCTCCGGTCTGGCCGTTGCTCCGGATCAGAATACCCAGGTCGGTGGCCGAGTTGCCCATATAAACGTCGGTCTCGATGGTTCCCTCGCAATAATTTTGCTGGGCGTTGAGCATGTTCGTGCACTGGTATTCCAAAAAACCATAATTGGTCGTCGTGGCCTTCAGGTAATGGTTACCTGTTCCGTCATCAATGACCTGCCAATTGGCCCAATTGACCCCCTTGTTGTCCTCGGAAACTGCGGACCAGCCCGGGGGAGCGGAACCGTTGTAGGTGGCGTTGGCTGGAAGCTCGTCAAAACTGTCGTAACATTTCAAACCTAAACCAGATAGGGTGAATTGAATCTGATAGTCCACCGTGTCCCCGTTTTTGGCCGTCGTGATCTGGTTCATCCCCCCCGAATCAAATTGGGTCTTGGATACCGAAATGTTTAACCCCGAGGAAACGATCAGGCTGACGCCGTTGGAGTTCACCGCGCCGGTTTGAGTGGTGGAAACATGGGCTTGATTATTGATGACAGTCCCGCTGACCGCCCCGTTGGGCACCTGGACTTCCACCCAAAGGGTTCCGCTTTTCAAATAGGGCGGAGTGGATCCCGCATTGGCGTTTCCCAGGTTCCAGGTGATGTTGCAGGGACAAACAGTCCCGATGGCGGGCCCGGTATAACCTGGGGAGGCGCCCAAGAAAGTGACCCCGGCGGGAAGCGGGTCAGTAACCACGACGTTTGTAGAATTGGTTGCGTTGTAACTCAACCAGTAAAGGATCGGGTCTCCCGGGTTAGCCACCCCTTCCGCGCTTTTTTGCAAGGTTGCGTTGGAGGGGGGAATACAACTGGTGATGTAAGCATAATAGTCGAGTGCGGGGGTGTAACCGACGTAATTGTCCGTGTATCCCAAGTGCACCCGGTAGCTGGTTCCGTATTTGATCCCAATCGCCGGAGTCGTCAGGGTCACCGTGACATGCTTGCAGAGCGGGGTTCCGTTTACCACGGCATCCGGAGGATTGGTATCGTATCCATGCCCATTGACCCAATTGGTTGAGGGGGGTATCACAGGTCCAGCTTGATCGAGCAAAACCCATGACCCAGCCGCCAACTGACTTCCGTTCCCGAAGGTGGTTGGCGCCGCAGTGATAACCGTCGTGTCTTCTAAGGCGATAATCACATCACCGGGCGGAGCGTAATATTGATTGTCGTTGCAGACATCAAAATCAACGGTGATTTGATCCCCGGGACAAAAGTTTACGGGTGACACGACATAGTTTTGAACAGTTACCCCAGCGTATGTGATTGAGGATAAAGATATGAGAAATATCCAAAGCGAAATTTGTAACAGCGTTTTCACGCCAAATGAATGTTTCACAGTTAGTACTTTCAAGAGTTTCACCGCAACGCCCGTCCCGTTGTAAATATTTACCGTTGGTAGGTGATGGACTACCAACACCGCTTTATTCCTTAGTTTCTCGGCTCCGTTTTTCATCTTCGTCGTTGAAGCGCTTTTTCAATTCTGCGTCCTTCAGGTGCCGTCCTAAAATCGTTATTATGCGTTATTTAACATGGTTAATAAAGATCAACCTACTCGTCCTTTAAATCAATTATAGCATTCCTAATTGAAAACGGTTCAACAAGACCTTTTAAATAAGCCGTTTTCATTGATCAATTTGGGCTTGTTCACCCCAAACCCAACCCACCTGGTTTTCAGCACTAATCTTCACCTGAAATTTCTCTCAAAGTGAAAACGATACCGCGCCTGATGGGGGCTATGCCTTTTGCGGATAAAGCTATTAGTGGATGACAACGATCTTGTGAGTAGTCCTCTGGGTGGCGCCCTGAGGATCGGAGATCACCACTACCGCGATATAAACACCGCTCGCCACGCTGTAACTACCGCTCGCCGTCTGGGCAGTCGGATCCCATGTCGTGAAGTTGTTCCCTGGCAGGCTCGCTACCTGGTCCACCAATTCCCCCGCCACCGTGTAGATGCTCGCCTTCAAGGAATAATTTCCTCCCACCTTGATGGTCACCAGACTGTTCGCGTTCGTCTTGGCACTGTAGGGGTTCGGGAAAACACTCACATATCCGTTGGGGAGTTCCAGCCCCGAATGGTAAATGGTTACTTGCTTCGTTACTGTGGCGTTGCCGCCCTGTCCGTCCACGGTAGTCACTTCCACCGAGTACTGCCCGTTGGTCAAGAATTCCCCGTTGTCCCCTCGGCCATCCCAGGTCACCGTGATTCCACCGCTCAAACCGATTTGCAAATTCGAGTTGCTCCCCCCCTGGTATCCTGGCGCGAAGGTTGAAGTGGATAGGGAAAAGCCCGTGTTCATCGGCAACGCGTCGGCCATCGTTTCGGTCAGATGCTTCACCACCTCGCCCGCTCCGTTGTATATGTTTACCGTCACCGTCGCCAGGTGGCGGGCCACTAGAACCGCCTGGGTCTGGGTATTGACCACCCCAGAAGGATCGATATTGTCCACCTTGATGTAATACTTCCCATTTGTCACTTCTGAGCCGCCTGTCGTGGTTCCATTCCACGCGCCCAGCACAACACCGTGGAAAGAAATCTGGTCCACGTCATTAATGGAGACCAGGGTATTGAGGCTCATGTTCACGTTCTGGATCAATTCGGAAAAACGTTTAGGGGCCATCAGTTGGTCCACCAGTTCCCCGGCTTCGTTGTATACGCCTATGCGAACCGTGAAATTGCCCTGTACCGTCAGGGCCGCGCAAGCTTCTTGGGGCAGAGGAACCTGGGGATAGGTCCAGGCCGCGCAATTGGTGATGGCCGTCCCCCCCGGCATGAAATCATTCACGGTAGCGTTGTAGGTGAAGTTGTAGTTGCCCGAAGGCATGGTGGGAAACACCCATACCAGCAAGGTCCCGGTTCCTCCCGTGGGAGGAGGCGTGCTCAGGGGGATCACGGTTAATGAACCACCCGGCGGGTTCGAGGGCTGAGGCGCCGAGACATAAGTTAACCCGGCGGGAATCGTATCGGTGATGGTCACACTTGTCGCGTCGCTGAAAGGAACGTTCGCTTTCAGAGTAAAGACTAAAGCCTCATCTGATGAGGGCGCAGTGTCCGATACGGTTTTGTTCAGATTCACCAGCACAAAGGCGGTGGGGGTCATGGTGGGAGTCGTTGTGGCCGTGTCCGTTGGGGTGGGGGTGGGGGTGTTAGTCATGGAGGGCGTATTGGTGACGGTATAGGTAGATGTGGGTGTTTTGGTGTTGGTGACCGTGTTAGTGCAGGTGGGGGAAACCGTAGCCGTGACGGTGTTGGTGACCGTAGGACTGTTCGTAGGGGTGAAAGTATAAGTTTGAGTATAGGTAAACTGGGGCGTCTCGGTGGGAGTAGCTGTCAGGGTGTTGGTGGGAGTCACGGTGTCAGTCACTGTGAACGTAAAGGTGGGCGAAACAGTGGATGTGACGGTATTGGTATACGTGGGGGAAACGGTGGGTGTAACCGTATCGGTATAAGTGGGGGAAACGGTAGGCGTGTAGGTGCTCGTGACCGTGGGTGAATAAGTCGGGGTGTAGGTAGTGGTGGGAGTCGGCGACTGGGTCGGGGAATTGGTGGGGGTGTAGGTGGGTGACGGGGTCGGACTATTGGTTGGGGTAAAGGTTGGCGTGGCGGTCGGGGTATTGGTCGGAGTGTAGGTGGGGGTATTGGTAAAACATGAGATGCTTGCCGTTACCGCGTTGGAAGTCACAGGCGCTGAGGACAAGTCATCATTGATGATCGAAACGTTGGTTATACCCGATCCTGCGGCGCAACTTGCCACGCCCCACCAGGTGATCGCGCCCGTCTGGTCGTAAATGGTCACAGGGGCGAATTGCCACTTGATCGGCGGTCCCATGGAGGTCGGGGGAATATTGGCGTTCGTGTAGGTTATTTCCGCGGGAGCCGCGTCCGTGATTCTGACATTGACGGCCGGGTCAGCGCCGAAATATCGAAGATTGGTATATTCCTGTCTGCCTGAACTGTAAACGGGACCGGCAGCGGAAGTAGGGTTCCCTTGGAAACCATAAAGGTACGTGCCAGAGTTACAAGGCAATTCACCGCTGGTTGCTACACTATAAGTAATATCCCAAGTGGTGGGCTCAAGGGTTCCCACAGGCCAGACCCGGGCATTGACCGTGTAGGTTCCCGATCCAGCGTTATAACTCACCAAGGCTTTCATGGTGTACCAGGTGTCAAACAATACGCCAGTGGTCTTCATGGTCGTAGACTGGAAACCCGCGAAAGAAGTAACTTTTTGGGTGGCGCCGCTGACGTTGTATAAACCCAACGGGGCACCGCCGCTTGCCTGGAGAGTGAAATAGCTCGGGTTGTTATCAGCTGAAAGGATTAACACAAAGCCGTAATGGGTGGTTTGATCGATTGCAACCGCCAAAGAGGCGTCCTCTCCAGTCCCGTTTCCGGTCCCATCCGATAATTTTGACGGAATTAAAGCATCCCCTTCCACAATGAAGGAACCGTTACAAAGATTTGAGTTGGAGGGACCACTCCTCAAAAGCGTTTCATAATGGCAAGAGTTGCCGCCCCAATTTCCAATCGGAGTATTGAAATCGATGTAATGGTTACCTTGCGCGTCAGTCTGCATTTTCCAATTGTTCGTACAACCCGTTCCCGCGTTGCTGGCGATGTAGGTTACCCCGTTATAACCCGTGATATTCGACCCATCCGTTGTGGAAGTACCTGAGGTGTCATTCAAGTAAGCATCGGATGTTTGAAGGCTATAGCCCCCGAGGGAATAGTTGAGGGTATAGGTCATGGTGTCGCCCGCGTTGAGCGTGGTCGCGGACTGGCTCTTCGATAACTGGAACCTAGCCCCAATGGATACATTGGCAACGTTGGAAGTGACGCTGTTGGCCGAAGAGGAAGCTGCGGCCTGATTGGAAATGATTTGGCCTGTTGTGACTCCAGCACTGACTTGGCCCAGGAACCATACATAACCCGAGGTAGTCGGCACGCTCGCCGGAAGAATCCAAGTGAAGTTGGGCGCCGAATAGGTTCCGTTCGGGCTGATGTTGGAACCCACCCCCGCTAAGGTCACGTTAGGCGGCATGGTATCCGTGATGGTCACAGGACTGGTTTGATTGACGTAAGTGTAATCCATACGGAAGAGGATTAAATCACCCGCATTGGCAGTGGAACCTTCTGTGGTCTTGGTAAAGGGAGAGATGCTTGGAGGAGGCGGGGGGAGTGTAACTAAGGTATGGATTACTGCATCCCCCGCATCATTATTTTGACATTGCATACTCCAATCATTCTCAGCCACGACGATGTTGTAATTACCCGGGCTCAAGCTGGATGGAATGGTGACATTCCATACGACTGTATAAGGGTTGGAAATAGTCGCCTGCGGTTTGTAACCCACCCACCCGGTGCCGGTTGAATCACTTCCATCCTGGGTCGCTGAATTGACGACAGAACCTGCAGTACCATCGAAAGTGGTTCCTTGACCGCCTGTATTCCCGTCGACCAATAGATATTGATTGGGTAAGGCACATGCCGTTAAAACCGTATTTGTTGAAGGGGTGATGCCAACTAAGAAATTTGGTTGTTGCCATTGATTTGCATCGTAGATGACAGTGACTGAAACGTTGGACCCTGGTGCTGGGTTAGGGTTTGAAACCCCTACGCCTCCAATAAAAGTTACCGTACCAGCCAACCCAAGGGAGGGTAAAAACGTAGCTAGGGCCATGAACCCGAAACTCAATAGGTTTTTAGAAATTGACTTTTTCATTTTTTCCCGCGAATTGAAGCGTAACCAAAAGACTCGGTTTTTCCTTTAACATTGCAAAATACCTGCCATGAACCATCCCTATATTGCTCAAATATCCTTTGTTTTTTCATGTTCTGGGTCAGCTAGAGCAATTTTCCACATACTAAACGTCAGTTTTCATGACTTTCTTTAGGTGTAACGATAAATATTTTACTCTCAAATATCCTTTTTTCCTCCGTTTTCATGAGCTTTCACGATAAATAATAAACAGAAAAAATTTAAGCCCCTGATTTAACCTCAGAAAATGGAGATTCCCTAAAGGAATCCCTATTAACCTTGATCCATAAACACTGTTTTTATTCCATGGATTTGTGAATCGGCGGGCAGGTTTATTTGTTCTTATTTATAAATAGGAATTAAGCAGATTTTTGAAACTCAAATCAACATTTCCGAAACAATTTTCCAAACTTTTTCCGGTGTGATCGAAGTCAGGCATTCCTGTTGGCTATAACTCCCCTGCCTGGCTTCGGTTGGAAAAGGGCAAGTGTTCAAGTCACAGGGGCCGCAATCCAAGAAATGCTGGAGATGGCGGTGGCGAACGTCTCCCGGCTTGACCCAGCTGATTCCCCAGTGGGGTCCGCAAAGTGTGAGGCTTTTCACTCCCAGGGCCTGCGCCAGGTGCTGGGGTGTTCCATCATTTCCTATAAGAATATCCAACTTCCCGATCAAGGCGGCAGCCTGAAGCAGGGTCGTTTCGGGAATCACCCTCACGATTCCCTCAAGACCCAACGCGATTTCCTTGATCAAACTTTCATCCTGCGGCCCCCCCAGAAGAATGGGCCTGACTCCTATTTCCTTCTTCACCCGCTGAGCCAACTCTCGCCAGTAAGCTACGGGCCAGCGTTTGGAGGGCCAGGTACCGGTGGGGTTCAAGCCGATACGGGGTCCCGGCTCGGACCATTCATCCCGCGAAAACAATTGATCCGCCCATTCCCTCTCGCCGTTGAAGTAAAGTTCTGTATCAATACCGTCGGAAGGAACCCCCAGGGCACGGATCAAGTCCAAATTGACTTCACCCTGATATTTACGGACCTGATTCTTTGGGATCGGATGGTTGAACGCCCATCGGCGGAAACGGAATGCATAGCCCGCCCTTAAGGGGGCGCCCGTGGCCAGGGTCAGCCAAGCGGAGCGGGGTTCGGCGGCCAGGTCCACGACCCAGTCAAACCGCGCCTTGCGAAGGGAGGATAAAAAAGAAAAAGTTTCGCCTAGGATTGCCGTCTTCGGAGGGAGAACCCATATTTTTTTGAGCCGAGGATTGTTTTGAAGAATGGGAACACAAACGTCTCGGGTTAGGAAATGCAGTTCCGCGGAGGGATAGGCTTTCTGCAGGGCCCGCAAAAGGTGCGTGGAAAGGATCACGTCCCCGATGCCCTTGAGGCGGATAAGAAGAATCCGGCCGGGAGCGGGCGAAGCCATCTCTATTTAACGGGCGTCAGCCACTCGAAACGATCAGGAGTCTCGCCGTGGAGAATATCGAAGAAAGCCTTCTGCACCCTTTCAGTGATCGGTCCCCGCTTACTGTCACCGATGACGATATTATCGATCTTGGAAACCGGAACGATCTCGGCGGCGGTGCCGCTCAAGAAGACCTCGTCGGCGATGTACAGGCTTTCCCGTGGCAAAACCTGCTGGCGTATCTCGATGCCCAGCTCGCGGGCCAAAACAAAAATGGAATGGCGTGTAATGCCCGGCAGGATCGACGAACTCGTCGGCGGGGTGAAGATAACGCCGTTTTTCACAATGCACACATTTTCGCCCGAGCCCTCGGAAACGTAGCCGTAATGGTCGAGGGCAATCCCCTCATCGAATCCGTCACGCACGGCTTCCATCTTAACCAGCTGGGAATTGAGGTAGTTGCCCCCCGCCTTGGCGAGCGTGGGAAAGGTGTTCGGGGCCGGGCGCTGCCAGGAGGAAATCCGGACCGAGATGCCCTTGGTCAGCGATTCCTCGCCCAGGTAGGAACCCCAGGACCAGGCCGCGATGACCGCGTGAAGGGGGTTATTCAGGGGATAAACCCCCACCGCTCCGTACCCCCGCAAAACGATGGGGCGGATGTAACAAGACTTGAGTTTGTTGGTCTTGACCACCTTCAAAACAGCCTGGTTGAATTGTTTCTTGGTGTATGGAATTTCCATGCGATAAATCTTGGCCGAATCGTAAAGACGGTCCACGTGCGCTTCCAGGCGGAAAATGGCCGGGCCCCGGCTCGTGTTGTAACAACGAATCCCCTCAAAAACACTCGAGCCATAATGAACCACATGGGACATGACGTGGATGGTAGCTTTTTTCCAATCGACCAGTTTCCCATCAAACCAGATTTTGCCTTTGCCGAACAAGGGACGCTCCTCATCTAGGGGATAAAAGTGGCGATATTATAAGGAGAAAGGACCGAGAGTGAAAGAAAAGCGCTACGGAACCCTCGGGGCTATCACCATGCCCAGGGCCGTTCGGGAGACTTCCTCTACCGTTAAATCCTTCATACAGGCCATGAGGGGGCATTGATCCAACCCGCAATGGGAGCAAGGCACCTCGTGGTAGGCATAACGATGAGGTTCGCCATAGGGAAACCAGGTCTCAGGTTCCCCTGGCCCGAAAATTCCCAGGGTGGGTGTGCCTACCGCCGGGCCAATGTGCATGGGCCCCGAATCATTCGAGACCAGCAGGTCCGCTCCCGCGATAAAGGAAACGAGTCCCCTTACCGAGGGACGTTGAATGAGAAGCCAGTTCTTCCCCGCCTTCTCCTCAAAACCCTTGGCCAGGTCGTCTTCCTTGGGGCCAAGGATAAAAACGGGTCTTAAACCCTCCCGTTCCAACCTACCGGCCAGCTCAATAAATTTATCCAGGGGCCAATGTTTGGCGGGCCAAGTGGCCCCAGGCGCATAGATCGCTACCCTTTCGTCAGCCCCGATCTTCGCCCTTCCCCAAACCTTTCGAACCTGGTCCTTTTCCTCATCGGAAACGAAGAGTTCAGTCCGGTAAGCGCCGGATGGCTGGATTCCCAACGCCCGAATCTGATCCAGGTAAGCCTCCGTGACCTTACGCCGGCCGGAGGGAAGAGGAACGGAGGACGGACTTGCGATGTGATTGTAGGCCCAGGTTCTTCCCCGGCCTTCGAAACCCACCCGGGTTTCGGCTCCGCTGAAAAAAGCCATGCGGGCTGTACGGGGGTTACCGAAGAGATCCAGCACCGTGTCGAAACGCTGAGCGCGAATTTCTCTTCCCAGCTTCCAGAGCGCGAAGGGGTTGTTCTTCTTGACTGGGTCCAGGGTCAGCACCCCGGCCACGCCGGGATGATGCGCCAAAACCTCGGCATAAGGCGTTTCGGTCAAGAACCAGACTTCCACATTTTGGCTCCCCGACCGCAGAAGCTTGGGAAGGCCCGAAGCAAGGATCACGTCCCCCAGGAAGCGGGGGCGAAGAAGAAGGATTTTATGGGGGAGGGCCATCCTAAAAAACCACGGTCCGTTTTAATAATTTCTTCAATGCGCCCAAAACCTCATCGGGTTCCAAGGTTTTCAGGCACTCGTGTTTTTTCTCCACGCAGACTGACAGTCCACAGGGGCGGCAGGGCACCTCCCGGAGAATAACCGGATGGCGAGTTTCGCCGTAGGGATGCCATCGGCTCACCTTTTCCGGTCCCCACACGGTCAGGGTGGGCGTTCCCACTGATGCGGCTAGGTGCCTCGGCCCCGAATCCACGCTCACGACCGCCAGGCTCTTCTGATAAAGACCCAGAAGGGGCGTGATCCGGCTCCCCCCGTAAACGGGAATGGTTTTTCCAAGCGCCTTGAAAATTTTATCCAGGCCCGGTTTTTCAAGCGGGGCGCAGGTGGCAAAAACCTTCATGCCGTTTTTCAACAATTCGGAAATCAGCTGGGCCCATTTTTCCGCGTACCATTCCTTGCTCTCGCAGCTGGCGAAGGGATTCACGGCCACCACGGCGTCCTGGACCTCGAAACGGTTGGCTTTCCAGAAGGTGTCGGCGAATTCCTTGGCTTCCGGCGGCACGGGCAAATAGCCCTCCGGTCGGTCATGGGGTTGGGGGGTCAGCCCGATCAATTCCAAAACCCGCCTATCCAGTTCGACGGCCGAAACAGATAACTCGTCATCGCCCCGGGCGGCCAGCTGGTAAAAATTTCGGATCGGGGGCAGGCCCAATCCCACCATCAGCCCCGGCTTGGCCCTAGAAATCAGTTGGGCGCTTCGATGGGCAGCCGAAAGGTCGATGGCCAGGTCAAAACGTCTTTTCTTCATGGCCGAAACCAGCCGGTGATTTTTCCAGGCCCTACTCAAGAAATTCTGGCGGTCGATGGAACCCCGGTGGTAGGTCAAAATCTCATTCACCCAACCCGAGGAGCGGAATAACTCCTGGGCGGGAGGCTGAACCAGGGCCGTGATCCAGGCCTTGGGAAAAGCCTGGCGGACCGCTTCCAGGCAGGTTCCAGCCAGCACGCTGTCGCCCAGGGGCCGTAATTTCGCCACGAGAATCCGCTTCATCGCCCGACCCCCTTCGGGGGAACCGCCCCGGTGACCCGGATCTTTCCCTTCAGTCTCTTCTCCGCTTCCCTGAAAACCTCTTCCACCGAGATTTCCCTCAAACAAGGGTACCCGATGGGGCAGGTTTTCTGGAAGCAGGGACTGCAGTCCAGGTTCTTGGTAAGAATGGAATGGCCATTCCCAAAAGGCCCGGTCCAGAGGGGGGAGGTGGAACCGAATATCGCTACTACCGGCGTCCGAACCGCCGCCGCCAAATGCATGGGCCCCGAGTCGTTGGTGATCAAGAGCCGGCATTGGGAAAGCAACGCGGCAAGCACCTTCGCGTCAGTTTGACCGGCCAGATTGAGTAAGCGCTTGGATTGATCCCCGCTCAAACCTTTAGAGAGCGGGGCGAAGCCGGCCTTTTCCTCCGCCGTGCCGATCACCACCAGGGTTTCCTTCCGTTTTGCAAGAATAAGACCTATCAGGTCTTTCCAGTATTCCAGGGGCCAGCGTTTCGCGGGTCCGTAAGCCGCCCCCGGCCCGAGTGCGATTACACCCCCGGAATCCCGATTTCCCAACAGTTGAGCGGCCTGCCTTTTGGCGGCGTTCTCGATCCCGGTTTCCATTCGATAAAGGGACGGTCCCCTTTTGATGTTGAAAGCCTTCCGGGCCAGGTCAAGATAATCCCAAACCAGATGGATCCGGCGGTCCAGATCATGGCCAATCGAACGGGTCAAAAAAAGGTCCCGTCCCTCGGCGCTCCAGCCAATCCGGTTCGGAATCTGGGCGGTAAAAAAAAGGAAGGCGGAGGAGAGAGAGGTGGGGAATAAGAGGGCAGCGTCGAAACCTTCCGCCCTTAAGGCGGTGGCCTGGCGCCAGAAGGCCTGGGGGCCTTGGGTCGAAAGGGGGATGACCCGATCCATCCCCGGGAAGACGGACCAAAAGCCCTCCACTCGGGGGTGTGCTAAAAGGGTGATTCTGGTTTCGGGGAGAAACTTACGTATTTCCCGAACGGCAGGCGTGGCCATCACCGTGTCCCCCAGCCAATTGGGGACCCGGATTAGGAGATTCGAGCGAAGGTTCTGGGGTTGGGGACTGGGGACTCGCACAGAAGTTCATTGTAGGTATTCCGAAGGAATTCCGTAAGCCTTTTAGAGGAAAAAAGGCTGACCGCCCTCTTCCGGGCCCATATTTTCAAGGGGCTTAAGGACCGGTGGCTTTGTTCCCCCAATAATTTTTGAAGCGCCTGAACCGAGCCTTCCTTGAAAATCATTTCCTTCCGCCCGATGACTTCCGGAATCGCCCCGCTATCCGAACCCGCCGTCGGCACACCGCAAGCCATGGCTTCCGCCAAAACATAGCCGAATTGTTCTCTCCACCTCTTGCGGGTGAGACTGGGAAGCACCAGAAGGTCTGCCAGGCGGTAAAACCTCGGCATTTGCTCGTAAGGGACCACTCCCCCCAAATGCACCCTGGACCCGAGATGAGTCTGGTTCACCCAGTCCCCTATTTTTTCCTCATCCTTTCCCACCAAAAGCAGATGAAGACTTGGATTCGACCGGTATATCCCGCGGAAAGCATCCAGAAGTGAAAATACGCCCTTGCTCCTCGCCAACCGACCGACATAGATCACTGTAAAAGCCCCGGAGGGGATTTGAAGGGAAGCGGCCAGGGCGGCATCCCGGGGTCCGGGGATAAAAAAGGCGGTATCAATGGAATTGGCGATTCGCCGGATCTTGGCTTCCGGAATGCCTTCCTCCATCAGCGTCATGCGGGCACCCTCGGAAGCCGCCAGAAAAAGATCGGCGTTCTCACGCACGGTCTTTTTGATGTGGCGTTCCATGAATTTTTCCTCATTCAAGAAGGGGATATTTTCCAACTGGGTGACAACCAGTTTTCCCCCGTATTTGCGCCGGGCCAGGGCCGCCTCGAAGCTGTAGCAAAAAGATTGATCCTTGAGATGGATCAGATCAAACCCCTTGAGATGGTCTCTCATTCCGCAAAAACTGAAGGTGTCGCCTTTTAGATGATCCTGAACCGCCTGCCACTGGCGTCGACCGCGTTCGAAAGGAATCTTTCCCGCGATGGGGCACCAGAGGGTTTGCTGCGGCAAATGGATTGATTCGGTTTCGAAATGCGTGACGTGGGGCTTGAAGGCCGTAATATCGAATTCATTTTGGAGCGGTTCGTAGGACTGCATTTCGAAGGGGTTGAGAAGGGGGCCGCGAATGATGGCGATTCGAAATTTCCCTGGCACATAACCTCGATCGTTCACAAGATTGCCCGGGTAGTTTGCCCGAGGAAAAAGCAATATTAAGACGATGGATTGAAGACAAAAGTACCGCGAAAAGAGGATCGAAGTGAAATATTTTCGAATGACAAAATCAACTATAGGGAGCCGGGAGCAGAGGTTCCGATAGCCGCATTCCAACCGCCGGTTTGGGTTTTCTCGTTTGTTTCCACGTCCTCATCTTCGCTGGGGGGCGCCGGGCCCATGGCGAGAACCTCCCGGTAGATACGTCGAAGTTTACCCGTCAACACTTGCGTCGAATACAGCTCACAGGCCCTTTGCCGCGCCTTTCGTCGAAGGGATGGACGATAGCCCCGTTTGATCGACAGGAGAACGCTCGCCAATCCCTCCGCATCGCCCGGTGGAAAAACTCTGGAATCATCCCCCACCGCCTGAGGAATGCCGCCGCAATCCGATCCCATCACCGGCACCCCGCAGGCCATCGCCTCCAGGATCGAATAGGGCCCCTGTTCCATCCATCCTTTGGTGGGAATGCTGGGAAGCACAAAAAGATGGGCCAACCGGTAATACCGGGGCATCTGGGCGTAATCCAGGAACCCGGTCAAATGCACTGATTTTTCCATTCCGTGACGTTCGATCCATTCCGCGCCGCCCTCTTCATCGCGGCCTACCAGAAGAACATGAAGGCCTTTTTCCGTCTCCAAGAGTTTCCTGGCCGCTTCCAAGAGGGTAAAAACCCCCTTACTCCTCGCGATCCTGGCCACGCAGATCACGAGAAAGGCGTTCGCGGGGATCCCCAGGGAGGCCCGCAATTTCCCGTCTGGAGGCCCGGGAGTGAAATGGTCGGTGTTAACGGCGCTGGAGATCATCCTCATCCGGCTGTCTGGCACGCCTTCCTCCCGAAGGGCGCGGGCCGCGGCCTCGTTCACCGGCAGAAAAAAATCCGCCTGTTCCTTGACCGCCGATTTGATCTTTCTTTCCATGAATTTATTCTCGTTCAAATGCGGGATGTTCTCCTCCTCGGTCACGACCAGCCGACCTCCCCATCGGCGTTTCGCCAAGGCGGCCTCGTAGCTGAAACAAAAGGAATGATCCCGGATGTGATAGATGTCGAAACCTTGAAGGCGGTCGACCATCCCGCAAAAGGAATGGGTGCGGCCCGTCAATTGGTCCCTGACAGCCTGCCATTTTCGGCGGGACCGTTCGAAGGGTATTTTCCCGGCGATGGGACACCAGAGGATTTTCCGGGGGATCTTGATCCCGGAAGTATCGAACATTCCGACATGGGGAGCGAAAGCGGTAACCTCGAATTCATCCTGTAATTTCTCGTAGTTCTGCATCTCGAAGGGATTCAGCAATGGTCCCCTAAGCAGGGCTACCCTGGGCCTTTTTTTCACCGGCTCCTCCGCATAGACCTTTTCACCGCTCCCCCTACCAGGTCCACCGACAAATCTTCCATGCATTTAAAATGCCCCAGCGGGCAGGCCGATTTGCCGTGAACATCGCAGGGCCGGCAATCCAGGCCCGCCACTTCCACGACCGAATGGGGCCCCCAGGGTTCGAACCCTAAGGACGGGTCGGTAGAGCCGTAAAGAACCACGACCCGGCAGCCCCGGCCCGAGGCCAGGTGGGTGAGCCCCGAATCGTTGCCGATAAAGAGCTCGCAGCGCGACAGCAGGGCCAAGCTTTGCTCGAGCGAAAAATATTCGGGGACGCACAGGCCCCTTTCCAGGGTGGTTCCCCGCATCCGGGCCTGAATCTTGTGGATCAAGGGGATTTCCTCCCCGCTCCCGAACCAGAATAGCTGGCACCGGTAATCCTCCACCAATCGGGAAGCCAACTCGGCGTAGCGTTCCCATCCCCAGCGCTTGGTGGCCCATTTGGCGCCGGGACCCAGTCCCACCACCATCTGGGAAGAAGAAATTTTCCTTCGTTCCAAAAACTCCCTTAAAAACGATTGGCTCTTTTTCGGCGCGTAAATCTCGAAGTTGATCTTGGAAGCGGGCCGGAACCCGAGGGGCTCCAGAACTTTCAGATATTTAAGGATGGTATGGAGGCTGTCCCCCCGGCGGGCCTTTTGAACCAGCAGACGGCGCTGGAGGGCCTCCTTGTCGTAAACCAATATCCGGCATTTCCGGAGAAAAAGGAGGACCAGGTGAGTTCGGAGGGAGTCGTGCAAATCCAGCACCAAGTTGGGATTCAGTGCCCGCAAATTGGAAAGATGGCTGAAAAAGGCGCCCAGGCCCTTCCGTTCCAGCGGGATCACCCCGCTCAAGCCCGGGTGGGCTGCCACCACCGGAACATAGGCTTTCTTCGTGGCAAAATAAATCTCGGCATCCGGCCAAGCCTGCCATAACCGGTCCAGCAGGGGATTTACCAAGGCCACATCCCCCAGGGATGAGTAGCGAAGTATGAGAATCTTTCTTTTGACCGGTTCGGCCGGGGCCGGGACTTCCGCCTTGGTTTTCATTAAGGTTCCATCCCAGCTTGGGGAGTGGGGGAACAGGCCAAAGAAATATTTTTTAACACCAAGTCCCATTGGCTCCGTCCCCCCGAGACTTCCCATTGGATATCCAAGGCGAGTATGGGGATGTCCGCCTTGAAACCCTTCGGTAATTTGACCGCGTCTTTCTGGGTGGTGACCAGGCATCCCAGGCCCCTCATTTTGGAGTCTTTCAAAATCTCGTCGAGTTTCTCCGGGGTATAGGGGTAATGGTCCCTCAGCGTATAGGCGTGGCGGACCAAAACCTTGAACTCGGCCAGGGTACGAATAAAGGACAGTGGATTGGCAACGCCGGAAAAAGCGCCCACTGACAATCGATCCAGCGATCCTGGTTTAACTTCCTTCCCCGTTTCCAGATTCCTCAACAGCACCGGATGATAGCGGGATTCGACCTGGTAGGCCCGGGGGTTATGGTGGCGCAAAACCGTCTTGATATCCTCCGGACTTCGCGCCTGGTTGACCTTGTTCAAGACCAGCACATCAGCCTCCGCCAGGGCCGCCATAGGTTCGCGTAAAAGCCCGGCGGGGAGAACCCAGCCTGTGGAAAAGGGGTTGATGCCGTCCACCACGACGATATCCAGGTCCCGGTGCAATTGGAACCGGCGTTGAAAGCCATCATCCAGGATGATCAGGTCGGGATGAAACAGCCGGATGGCCTCCAGCCCCGCCTGGTAGCGGTTCGCTCCCACGACCACAGCGGCCTGGGGACAGCTCTTGGCGATCAAGACCGGCTCGTCACCGCCCTCCTCGGGGGCCGCCAGCAGTTTCTGCCCGTCCGACACCCAGACCAGAGCCTTATTTTTCTTACTGCGACGGTAGCCCCGGCTCAAGACCGCCACCCTTTTTCCTTCCCCGCAAAAATACTTCGCCAACGCGATGACCACCGGCGTCTTTCCCGTGCCCCCCGTGGTCAGGTTGCCCACGCTGACGACCGGGCAGGCCAGGCGCTTGCGGGAAAGTAAAGCCGAACGGTAGGCGGTTTTCTTCGCCCACCAGCCAGCCAAATAAAAAAAGGAAAGAACCTTGAGAAAGCCCAGCAACGCTTTCTCCGCCCAATGGCGGGGTTTGTCATGAAGAAACTTGAGGTAAGCGGTTTCTAGGTCCATGGTTCCCCTGGTCAAGATTCGGTGTCAAGCGGCCATCGGGCTAGGACGTTTTCCACCGTGCGGCGAGTCGCGCCCCTTAAGGAACGGACGGCTTCAAAGGCCTTTTCCCCCGCCTGACGGGAAACTTCGGGTTTCGACCAATCGGAAAAAATCCGGACCAGGTCCCCCGCCTGTTCCAACCGGATCCCGCCGCCCGATTGAAGCAGGGCTTCGGAAGCTTCCCGGACGTTTTGAAGATGCGGGCCGAAGACCACCGGCACCTGGCTTAAGGCCGGTTCCATGACATTATGCCCCCCAACCGGGACCAGGGTTCCCCCCACGAACGCGCCGCGGGAAGAGGCGTAGGACAAAGATAACTCCCCCATCGTATCCAGTACAACCACCCGACGGGCCTCGCCGGGTTTTCCCAATTCGGTGCGAAGGCATGCTTCCACCCCCGCCTGGCGTAGCTTTTCCATGTAGACAGGGGCGTTTCGAAGATGGCGGGGACAGAGGATCAAGCGGACCCGGGGAGAAAGCGCCAGCAGGTCCGGAACCAGGGGCAAAAGCTGGTCCTCTTCCCCCTCGCGCAGGCTCCCCAAGGTAAAAAGAACGCTCTCCGGCTCCATCCCCAGATCCATTTGGAAGGATTTCACTTTCTCCTCAAGCGGGGGATCCAAGTCGTATTTCATTTGTCCCGCCACCAGCACCCGGATCGGGGAAACTCCCAGGGCGGTCAACCTTTCTCGATCTAAGCCGGTTTGAACCAGGCACAGGTTGAAACAATTCAACGCCCTTCCGAATATTTTTTTGAACTTCAGGTAAGAAGGGAAACTTTTATCCGAAATTCTTCCGTTGATCATGAGGATGGGTATACCATTTTCGGCGGTCCGGAGGATCCAGAGGGGCCAGATTTCCGTTTCGGCGACCAAAACCATCATCGGGCGAAAAGCCTGGAAGGCGCGGGAAAGGGGGCCGCTCGAATCCAGCGGGGCCAAGAAAACAGCGTCCGCAATCCCCTTGTCCAGTGCGACTTTCTTACCGCTTCGGGAAGTGGTGGTCAAGACGATCCGAACCCCCGGTTTGGCCTTTCGGAAAGCGAGGCAGAAGGGCGTGATGGCGTTCACTTCCCCCGCCGAGGCGGCGTGAAGCCAGACGTTATAACCGATCGACAGGCTTTGAACCTCATTCTCGGGGTAAAACCCGAGTCTTTCCTTGAGCAGGGAAGAAGAAAAGAAGAAGGCAGCCAGTCGGGCCGCCGATGACAGGATGAACATAAAGAGCCGATAGAGATAAATCATTTATTTCCGTTTCTCAAAATAATGTTCCGCCTGCTCCGTGACCCGGTCCATTTCCGCCTGGAACTTTTGAAAATATTCCTTTTCATTTCCTTCATTTGAGGGAACAAATATGGGTTCTCCGTAAACGAAAACCGCCCGGGTAAAAGGCCGGGGAATGATGAACTTATCCCAGCTTTTCAACCGCCAGCCATGCTCGGCCGCGAAGCCAAAGGGCACCACCGAACAGCCGGTTAAGCGCCCGATCTGGACCGCTCCCATCTTCATTTGGCGGCGGGGCCCCCTCGGCCCGTCCGGAGTAATGGCGCAGGGCTTCCCCCTTTCAATGAACTCGACCATTTCCCGGGCCGCTTCCTGCCCCCCTCGGGTGCTGGATCCCCGAACCGGGGTATAACCCAAAAACCGCGCGAGGGTGGCGATCAGTTCCCCATCCCGGCTGGAAGAGATCATGACATGAACGTCCCGGCGGCGGTGCCACCAGACGCTGGCCAGGATGGTTTCGTGCCACAGGGGCCAGAGGATTTTTTCTTTCGGACGGGCCCGCGGCCCTAGTTCGCTCCGTCCAGCCTCCTCAATGCGCCAGGACCACCCGAACAGGTGGATCAAAGGCGTCACGGTCAGTAAAATCAGCCAGTCCGCGAAGGAAAGACTGTATTCCTTCTTGAGAACGGTCAACGCTGAGCCTCCAACATCTTGAACAGTTCAACCGCCGCCCCCCTGGAAGCGGAGGCGGGTTTGCCGATGGATTTTATTATCTTCTCAAAACCCTTCGTCTGGGCTTTGCGCTTGTTTTGGTTCTCCAGCAAAGGCAGGGTCTCTTCTAATAAAGAAGGCGGAACCGCCCTTTCCTGTAACAACTCCGGCACGAGGGTTTCCCCCGCCAACAAGTTGACCAGTGAGACATTTTTGAGTTTGACCAGTCTTTTCGCCAGAAACCCCGTCAGGGCGGCCACCTTATAGACCACCAGCATTGGGGTTTGAAGCAGTGCGGTTTCCAGGGTCCCTGTACCCGATTTGACCCAGGCCAGGTCGCAAACCTTTCTCAAATCATAGGCGGGAGCTTCCACGAAGAAAAAGGAATCGTCCGGACCCAGTCCCAAATAATCCTCGTAAGCCAAACCTGTCGGTTTGGGAACGATGAAAGCCGCGTCCGGATATTGTTTGCGCAAGAGGCGGGAAGTTTCCAAAAACAGGGGCCAGATCTTCTCGATCTCCCCCTTTCGGCTTCCGGGCAGGGCGGCAATGAGCGGGAAATGTGAGGGGGAGATACCGTGCTTTTTCAATACCCCCGTCCGGGGACGGGCCTTTAAATCCATTTCTTCCATCAAGGGATGTCCGACATAAACCGATTCAATGCCTTTGCTTTTGAAATATTCCTTTTCAAAGGGGAGTATGACCAGAAGTTTGTCGATGGTTTGCCTTATTTGATCAAGCCGGCTTTCGTGCCAGGCCCAAACCTGGGGAGCCACGTACTGGCAAACCGGAATCCCCATTTCCCGTGCCTTCCTCGCCAAACGCAGGTTGAAACCGGGATAATCCACCAGAAACAAGAGGTCGGGTTTTTCATCCCGCATCCAGGCCAGGCATTGGTCAAAGCGCCGCTTGAGGAGGGGGTAATGCTTCACCACTTCCCAAAAACCGATCAAGGCCTGCCGCGTCAGGTCTTCGCGCACATCCATGCCGGCTTGGGCCATCAGGGGCCCGCCCAACCCGAAAATCTGGAGAGCCCGGTCTTTTTTGAGGAGCGCTCGGATCACCTGGGCCGCGTGCATGTCCCCGGAAACCTCACCCGCCACCATCATGATTTTTCGGGAAGGTTTGGAACTTTTAGATTGGTCCGAAGGCAATGTTTAATCTCCATCATTTTTCGTATCGACTTTAAAGGATTTGACTGTGGCCTGCCGACTGCCAACTGTCGGCTGCCTTTAATAGGCAGGGGCTTCGGGAATGATGGTAAACCGGAAATTGAAATAACCCAACAAGGCATAACCCTCGGTCCACCGCTCATAGGCCAAATTAAAGGCGAAAAGCCCGTCAATCTGGGTATTGAACAGGATAGGGTCATCATACATGGGGAAAGGTTTCCAAATCTCGAACTTCCAATTGGCGCCAAGGAACCGGGTATTCCACCCCGTGTAAAACAGATTCGGCGGGTTGGGAGTATTGGGATCGGTTGGAAGTTTGGAAGTTAATTGGGGAAGCAAATCGGAATAATTGAGCGTGGGCGCGAAATTTCCAATCCCTATGCTATTGAAGGCGTCCCGAAAACCGTAAACGAATCCGAAGTGCACCGCGTTGTCCGGCTCAATGGGGATGCTCATCACCGTGTAAACCCCGCCCATGGAATTGCCCGTCAGTTGGAAATTCTGGCTGGCCGACCCGGTGGCTCCCGGATTGCCTCCCGAGAGAAGCAGGGTGGTCAGGATCCCCGAGGCGATGCCCGGCTGGTCCCCGCCGGCGTCGAGCCAACCGTACTTGAGGTCGTTCGTCAAAAGCCAAAGCCTTAAGGGGATCAGGTAATCGGTCGTGCCCAAGGTAGTGTTCGTTTCCGCGATGGAACCGATGTAATAGGAAAAGCCGATATCCCAATTAAAATTATCCCAGTGGTCCCAGCCGTTGGAAAAAGCCGTCGGCATCAGGGCCAGCGCGCCCCTCGAGATGGGTGGGGTGTTGGTCCAGGTGGGTGTGAAGGTATCGGTCGGGAAAATGGTTCCCGTGATGGTGGGGGTCGGCGAGGTGCCCAACATGGGCGTGGGAGACGGCGAGCCCTCGAATCCGAAAGGCGTGTTGGTCGGGGTGGCCGTAGGGGGGCCGATGAAACCAAAGGGAGTATCGCTGGGTGTGGGAGAAAAGGTGGGGGTGGTAAAAACATCCCAGGAGGCGAAGGGATCTGGAGTATTGGTTCCGGTCGGAGTCCCAGTGATAGTGGGGGTGAATGTTTCGGTGGGGCTGGCCGTAGGAGAGAAAGTGGGGCTGAAGGTGGGTGAAAAAGTTGGACTGGGGGATGGACTCATCGACTGGGCTTGCGAGCCCCCGATGGCCCCCAGGGCCAGCAGAACGCCCAGCCCATAGGCCCTAGCGTAAAAGATAAACTTTGACTGTCTTTCTCCCAAATTGTTGCGCCTCATCGTAAGTATCGTAGCAAAGGTCGATCCGGTCTCCCTTGATGGCGGAACCCGTGTCTGCCGCCAGGGCGTAACCGTAACCCTCTATAAAGAGGGGCGTCTTTAACTTGATCCGCTTGGGATCAACGGCCGCGATGCCATAACCCGCCTTTAAGCCAGAAGCCGTGCTTCCCGTCGAATAGGGCCAATTGTTTTCCGGCCCCGGGTAGTAGGCCGTGGCCGCCAGGGTCAACGTTTTGGCCACCCGCATTTTCCGGCCCAGAGGATACATCTTGGTCTTTTGGGCCGTCCCTTCCAGTACTTTAGCATCCTTGACCGGCTTTAAAACGGTCGTTTTCAAAACCTTCTCGAAGGCTTCTTCGCCATTAAGGAAATAATCTTCGGTTTGCTGGCGGACCCGGCCGTCCTTGCCCTGCTGAAACTCGATAATCTCACCCACGTTCAACGTGTCGCTGTAATCAGTATGGATTTCGTAGGGCTGATTTTTTTCAGTTTCCTTGACCCGCCGTTCCAAAATCCCCAGGTCGATTTCCATGCCCGAAGTCACGGCCGAATCCAGGGAAGGAACCGCCAAATCCTGCGGTTTCAGGTCGATCCTTTGCTCGGCGATCGCCTGTCCCACGGTCTTGGCCCGGGTGAGGACCTCTTGGCCTTTCTCCCCGTTGTAGAGGACGATTCTCACCGGGGCGGGCCGGTGAAGCCAGAGGGAAACCCCCAGAAAGGCCGAAAGGACCGCCACGGTTGCGATTAAGACGCCCGAAAGGGCCGAAGGTTTCACTTCCACGGCCGTACCGCCTAGCTTTCGATGAAATTTCGAAGCAGAATCCGGCCCGACTCGGTCAGGATGGATTCGGGATGGAACTGGACCCCTTCCACCGGGAGGCTCTTGTGGCGCACCCCCATGATCTCCCCATCCTCGCTTTGGGCCGTTACGACCAGACAATCAGGCAGGGTCTCTTTCTTGATGGCCAGGGAATGATAGCGGGTGGCCTTGAAGGGGTTGGGCATGCCTTTGAAAACGCCCTTGCCGTCATGGGAAATCTGGCTGGTTTTTCCATGCATCAGCTTCTTCGCGCGGATGATGTCCCCGCCATAGGCATAGCCGATGCTTTGGTGGCCCAGGCATACGCCCAGGATAGGAATTTTCCCGCCCAATTTCTTGATGATGTCCACCGAAATACCCGCCTCCTTGGGAGAACAGGGCCCGGGAGAAATCAAAAGATGTTTGGGTTTCTTTTTCAGGATCTCCTCCACCGTCAATTCGTCATTGCGGGCCACCTCGATCTCGACGCCCATTTCCCCGAGATACTGGACCAAGTTGTAGGTGAAGGAATCGTAGTTATCGATGACGAGGATCATTTGTGGCCTCCTTTTCGAACGCGGTTTTCTTTTGCGTTCGACCCTGAGCGGGTTTTGCGAGCCTGCGGTGAGTGAGCCAAGCGAACCGAACCCGTCGAAGGGCTTTGTGTCTTCGTGACTTTGTAGTGGACGTTGGGGTTGGCTGTTTCTGCCTGGTGGACCGCCATCAAAACCGCCCGGGCCTTGTTGCAAGATTCAAGGTACTCCGTCTCGGGCACCGAATCCGCCACCAATCCCGCCCCGGCTTGTACATAGGCTTTCGATATCCCTTTTTTGACCGTTTTTAAAACCACCGAGCGGATGGTGATGGCCGAGTCCATGTTGCCGTCGTATCCAAAGGCCACGACCGCCCCCCCGTAAATGCCCCGATGGGCCGGTTCGAGTTCCTCGATGATCTCCATGGCGCGAATCTTGGGCGCGCCGGAAAGGGTTCCGGCCGGAAAACACGATTGGAAAGCGTCAAAGGAGGTCTTTTCCTCTCGGAGTTTACCCGTCACGTCGGAAACGATGTGCATGATATGGGAATAGCGTTCCACCCGTTTGAACTGGTTGACCTTGACCGTGCCGTAGTCGCAGACCCGTCCCAGGTCATTGCGGGCCAGATCCACCAGCATCACGTGCTCGGCCAGTTCTTTTTCGTCCGCCAGGAGGCTTTCCTCCATTTGCAGGTCTTCCACCGGGGTTTTGCCCCTGGGTCGGCTTCCGGCGATGGGCCGGGTCTCCACCACGCCATTCTGGACCTTGATCATCATCTCGGGCGAGGACCCCACCAGGTCCAGCCCATCCATCTTGAGGATGAACATGTAGGGGGAAGGATTGAGCCGCCGAAGCAGGCGGTAAATGGTCACGGGGTCGGCTGAAACTTCTTTTTCAAACCTCTGGGATCCCACCACCTGGATGATGTCCCCGGCCTGGATGTAATGTTTCGACTTCTCAACCATGCCGTTGAAATCTTTCGGGCTCATGTTTGGCTTGAACCCAAAAAGGTCGTTGGGGCCGGGCTTCACCGGAGGCGACACGGGAATTTCCCGAACGCCTTTCAAAGGTGATTCCAGCTTCTTTTCCAGCGCCTGGAGTTTTCCGACTCCCTCCCGGTAAAGGCGCTCGAGATTGGGTTTTCCCTCCACGGCCACGTTGACGACTAGTCGCAGTGTCCTTTTCAAGTGGTCAAAAAGGGCCAATTGTTCGGTGATCATCAAGTAAAGATCCGGCACCTTCAGGGGATCGGGTTTGGCGCTGGGCAGCTTCTCGAAATAGCGGACCACGTCATAACCCGCATAACCCACCAATCCGCCTAAAAATCCAGCGCCCTTCAGGGGGGCCTGCCGGATGGACGCCGCATAGGCCTTCACGGTTTGAAGTGGATTCGTTGTTTTTTCAGAGGTCGTTTTCGAACCCAGGCGGCAAGTGAGAACCCCGTCCTTGGCCTCGAAAGTTCCCGAAGGGGAGAAACCGATAATAGAAAATCGGGCGACCTGCTCGTTTTTTTCCACACTCTCCAGGAGGAAACCGTTCTTTCCTCCCCCCAGCTTCAGGTAAACCGACAGTGGCGTTTCCAGGTCGGAATGAAGGGAAAGGGCCAGCGGAACGCGGTTATAACGGCGGGCCTGCTCGCGGAAAGCTTCAAAGGTTGGAACGACATGGGAAGGATGGGGCTTTTTCATGGATGAAACTCCTTTAATTTGAATTTTGGATCAATGGGCGAACGGCACCGACCGGCTGGGCGTTTAGGAACGCCAACGGTGGGTGCGCCAATGATTCAGGTTCAAATCAAAAGAAGCTTTCATTTATGGCCGTAGACTTTCTCGGGATCGAAGATCTGGACGCCGACTTCCTTCCAGTTATCCCCTTCCCTCTCGTTGAAGAAGCAGGAGCGCTTGCCTGTGTGGCAGGCCGCGTCCCCGACTTGTTCTATTTTTACCAGAATGGCGTCCTTATCGCAATCCGTGTAAAGGGCCTTTACTTTCTGCACATTCCCCGATTCCTCGCCCTTTTTCCACAGTTTCTTGCGGCTCCGGCTCCAGTAGGTCATGTTGCCCGATTGGGCGGTGTGTTCCAGGGAATCCCGGTTGGCGAAGGCGAACATCAGGATCTCGCCCGTCTTGGCGTCCTGCGCGATGACGGGAATGAGACCATCCTCTTGGAATTTCAGGCTGTCGATCCAGCTCATGGGGTCCCCCTGGGGTAATGGAAATGAGGCGTTAAAGTAAGCTTTTCAGAAATAAATTGCCAGCGTTTTTTAGGGTTAAAGTTTTTCGAGAGGGAAATTCAAAACTTTCCGGGCTCTTTTTCCACGATCTGAATCTCGAAGGTGAGAGTTTTCGTGTTGATGGCGGCCTTGGCCAGGAAGGGGTGGCCGTTTTTCCAGGTCTTAGCCAAGTCGGGCGACTGTTTCTTGAGGCCATCCACAAAGAAGTCGAGTTGTTTCTGGGCGAAAGCTTCCACCTTATCCACCGTCTTTTCTGAATTAGGCATGTTGGCGAAATAACGAACGACATTCTGCCGGATCAAAAGTTGAATTTGGGTGAACATGCTCAGATCGGACATGGCTTACTCGTCGCAGGTGACTTCAACCTCGAAAAGGTTGGAGTGGGGTTGGATTCGCAGATGGGCGTGGTAGGGATGCCCCTTGACCCATTTCATCCTAAGGTCGGGTGATTCCTTCACGATGCCGCTGATGAAAAAATCGAGCTGGTTCTGGGCAAAGGCCTTGACCTTGTCGGCGGTCCGTTCGGCGGGCTTGAGGGTGCCGAAAAACTTGTTCACGTTTTGCTGGATGAGTTTTTCAAGTTGTTGGACGACTCCCGGGGGAAGGCTCATGAGCGCACCGGGATGTTTTTATACCGGAGATATTCCCGGGCTTCCCTGACGGTGTACTCGCCGTAATGGAAAATGGATGCGGCCAAAACCGCGTCCGCCTTGCCCAGCAAGATGCCCTCCGCCAAATGGTCCAGGTTCCCCACGCCACCGGATGCGATCACGGGAACGTTCACGGCCTCGCTGACGGCGCGGGTCAGTTCCAGGTCGTAGCCGTTCTTGGTACCGTCCCGGTCCATACTGGTCAGGAGAATTTCACCGGCCCCGAACCTCACGCCTTGGACGGCCCATTGGACCGCGTCCTTTCCCGTGGAGACCCTGCCCCCATGCGTGAAAACTTCCCAGCCCTTGGAAGGGTCGTTGGGGTCCAGGCGTTTGGCGTCGATTGCCAGGACAATGCACTGGGACCCGAATTTTTCCGCTCCCTCCCTGAGAACAATTGGGTTTTCTACCGCGCGGGTATTGAGTGAAACTTTGTCGGCGCCCGATTTTAAAAGGGTTCGGATGTCATCCGCCGTTCGCACGCCCCCGCCCACGGTCAAGGGCATGAAAACCGCCTCAGCCGTTCGGGTCACCACGTCCAGGAGGATGTCGCGTTTATCGGAAGAAGCCGTGATGTCGAGGAAGACCAACTCGTCCGCTTGCTCGGCGTCGTATCGTTTGGCGATTTCTACCGGGTCGCCTGCGTCCTGCAGGTTCAGGAATTTGACTCCCTTGACGACACGGCCTTCCTTGACGTCCAGACAGGGGATGATTCGTTTGGCGAGCATGGGTTCCTTAAAACGCGGGCGGGAAGATCACGCGTTTTTCTTTCTCTTTTTCTTGGTCTTGGGGGCCTTGGGGGCGGTGGGCTCATTGACAATTTTGATGGCCAGTTTCAGGTCGATCTTGCCCGTATACAGGGCCTTGCCGATGATAACCGACGTGATGCCGTACTTCTCAAGTCGCTTGGCGTGCTCGATATCCCGGTAGCTGGAGATGCCCCCCGAGACGATGACGGGAATCTTGACTGCCACGGCCAGTTCCTTGGTACTCTTGAAGTTGGGACCTTCCAGCATGCCGTCGCGCTGGATATCGGTGAAGATGATGGACGCAACCCCCAGGTCGGCCATCTCCTTGGCCAGGTCCACCGCATTGACCTTGGTGACCTGTTTCCAGCCCTTGATGGCCACCATGCCCTTCTTGGCGTCAATGCCGGCGATGATGGCTTTTCCGTACTCGGCCACAGCTTCCTTCACGAATTCCTTGTTCTGTACCGCCGAGGTGCCCAGGATGACCGAGGTAACCCCCAGGGACATGACTTTTTCGATGGTTTTCAGGTCGCGAATGCCGCCCCCTACCTGAACCTTCAGGTCGGTGGCCTTGATGATTTCCTTCACGTAATCCAGGTTGCTGAGTTTTCCCGAGAAAGCCCCGTCCAGGTCGATGACATGCAAACGCTTGGCGCCCTTGAGCTTCCAAAGCTTAGCCACGGAAACAGGCTCTTGGGAATAAACCGTCTCGTCGCGCAGGTCGCCCTGAACCAACCGGACGCAGCGGCCCTTCCTCAGGTCAATCGCTGGAATGACGTACATAACTTAGCCCACCAATTCCTTGAAATTTTGGTATATACGCAGTCCCGCTTCCTGACTCTTCTCGGGATGAAACTGCGTGCCGAAGATGTTGTCCCGCCAGACCATGCAGGTGAAATCAACGCCATATTCGCTCTTGGCCGCCGAGATGGAATCATCTTCGGGAACCACGTAATAGGAATGAACGAAGTAGAGGTATTCCCCTTCTTTTATGCCTCGAAGGAGCGGATTGCCAGGCTTGGTCGCCCGGATCTGGTTCCAGCCCATGTGGGGTACCTTTTGACCCTGGTTGAACTTGACGACCCGGCCCGGGAAAACCCCGAGCCCTTTGGAGATCCCGAACTCCTCGCTTTCGGCAAAAAGCATTTGAAGTCCCACGCAAACCCCCAGGAAGGGTTTGCCCGAGGAAATGAAATCCTGGATGGCCTTGGCCAGGTCCGAGCGGTGCATGGCGTCCATGGAATCCTTGAAAGCCCCGACTCCGGGAAGCACCACGCCATCCGAAGGCGCCACGTCCTTCCAATCGGAAGTCACCCGGATCTGGGCGCCGACCTTTTCCAGGGCCTTTGCCACGCTATGCAGGTTTCCCACGCCGTAGTCGACTACAGTGATCATCCAAGACTCCGGTTCTTAATACCAGCCATTCAAAGAAGAGGTTCTATCTTTAGTTTTCCCTGTCGACTGCCAACTTTTACCTGCTGTGAGCCTACAAGGCGAACAGCGGGGTTTGGTCATCCCAACTGTTAAAAACAGTTGGGACAAGCTGTTAGCTGTCATCAAAGGTTTCCTTTGGTTGAAGGCACGCCCTTCACCTGGCCGTCCTTTGCCGCGGCCATCTTGAGCGCCCGCGCGAAACTTTTAAACGCGGCCTCAACGATATGGTGGCTGTTGCGCCCGTGGATCTTTTCCAGATGCAGGTTGAATTTGCCGTTGTCGGTGACAGCCTTAAAGAAATCCTCCACCAGTTCGGTGTCGAAGGTGCCAATGCGTTTCTTGACGTTCAGGTCGAGGGAAAAATTCATGTAATTACGGCCGCTTAAGTCCACAACCGCGCGAACCAGCGCCTCGTCCAGGGGCACATAGAAATGCCCGTACCGCCCGATGCCCGCCTTGTCACCCAGCGCCTTGTCCAAGGCTACCCCTAAGCAGATGCCGATATCCTCCACCGTGTGGTGATCGTCCACATGGGTGTCTCCCTTGGCGGTGACCTTCAGGTCGAACCCGCTGTGCTTGCTGAAGGCTTCCAGCATATGGGAAAGGAAAGGGACGGGAGTTTTGACCTGGTGAATTCCGGAGCCATCCAAGTTCAAGACGAGTTCGATTTCGGTTTCTTTGGTTTTGCGTTTGAGGGCGGCGGTACGCTTGGGCATTGGAATGCTCCAGGGGGCCTTCCCTCATTTAACGGCGCTTGAGGAGGCCTTTCAGTTCCCGTAACAGACGGTTGTTCTGTTCGGGCGTTCCCACCGTGACCCGAAGGGCTTGCTTCAGCCTCGGATGGGAAAAGTATCTTACCAAAATAAATTTTCTTTTGAGATTTTTATAAAGCGATTCGGCGCTATTGGCCAAAGGCCACCGGGCAAGCAAGAAATTGGCCTGACTGTTAGGGACGACAAAACCCAGTTCACGTAGGGCTTTCGTTAGACGTTCCCTTTCACTTTGAATTATCTTGATTTTCGTTTTTTGTTCCCGGATTCCCTGTGGACTCAAGGCTTCCAGTGCGAGGCCCTGCGTGATCCGGTTCACGTTATAGGAATCCTTTACCTTCATGAGTTGGGATATGACTTCTGGGTGGCCAAACACATAGCCCAGCCGGGCCCCCGCCAGGGAAAAGGATTTCGACATGGTGCGCAAAACCAGCATATTCGGGCATTTGCGGGCCAGGGATAGGCAGTGGCTTTTAGCAAAATCCACATAGGCCTCGTCGATCAAGACCAAGCCCTTGGTTTTGGCGCAAAAAGCAGCCATTTTCTTTGGGTCGAAACAGTTGCCGATAGGCGGGTTGGGGTGGCCCCAAAGGGTCAACCGGGCCTGAAGGGAGAATTTCTCGAATGGAAGTTCAAGATTCTCGTCAAGGGCAACTTCTTTTACCCGAGCTTCGCTCATTTCGGCCAGGACTGGATAAAGGCTGTAGGTGAGGTCGGGGTATTGCACCAAGTCACCAGGCCCAACGCTGGCCCGAAAGAGCATAGAAAGAATCTCGTCCGACCCGTTACCCACCAGGATTCCCTCAATGGGCCAACCGTAATGCTTGGAAAGGGCTTTTCGAAGGGTATGGGCGGTCGGTTCGGGGTAAAGCCTCAGGCGAAAATCACCGAGTTTAGCCACGGCCTTTTGAACAACCCGGGATGGCCCGTAGGGATTTTCGTTGGTGTTGAGCTTGACGGTTCTCAGGTCGGTTGGCTGTTCCCCGGGCGTGTAGCCCTTCATCTTCAGAACAGCTGGCCGGAACCAATTTTTCGTGTTCGGTTTCATGGGAATCTCAGCTCTTCCGGGCTTTCAATCGCAAAAGCACGCTCCGGGCATGAGCACCCAGCCCTTCCTTTTCGGCAAAATCGGCCGTGGCTTGGCCGTAGGCCCTTAATCCAGCCGGGTGCATTTCCAAAAGGTTCGTGCGCTTGAGGAAATCATAGACAGAGAGGCCCGAAGCATAGCGGGCCGTGCCGCCCGTTGGAAGAACATGGTTAGGGCCAGCCGTGTAATCCCCAAAAGCCTCGGCGCTTAATGGACCGATAAAAAGCGCACCGGCGTGCCTCACCCCGATCGCCCAAGACCTGGTATCCTTCACCAATAATTCCAAATGTTCAGGCGCGAACCGGTTAGCGAAATCAACCGCTTGGGCTTTGGAAGAAGCCACCAATATGGCTCCCCGGCTTTTGATGGAAGCAGACGCAATATTCACTCGCTTCAAAGACTTCACTTGTCGTTCCACCTCCTCAGCAACCTCAAATGCGTATTTGTGATTGAGGGATACGAGCAAGGGCATGGCCATTTCGTCATGTTCGGCCTGGGCCAAAAGGTCCGCCGCGGCCCAGGAGGCCGGGGCCGACCCATCAGCCAGGATTAAGACTTCGCTGGGGCCTGGGAATCCGTCGATGCCCACCTGCCCGAAAACCCTTCGTTTGGCCAAGGCCACGAAAAGGTTGCTGGGGCCGGTGATCTTATCGACCGCCGGGATGGACCTCGTGCCATAGGCCAGGGCCGCGATGGCCTGGGCCCCGCCGATCTTGTAAATGCGATCGGCTCCTGAAAGATAGGCCGCCGCCAAGACAGCGGGGGGCACCTTCCCATCCTTCTTGACGGGCGTGACAACGATGGTTTCTTTCACCCCGGCAACCTTGGCGGGAACGACGTTCATGATGACGGAAGAGGGGTAAGCGGCCAGACCGCCCGGCACATAAAGACCCACCCGGTCCAAGGGGATCCACCGTTGGCCCACCATCGCCTCTTTGCCGCCATAGAACCAATCCTTGGGTTTTTCCCTGAGATGGAAGGCTTTGACGTTTTTGATGGCGATTTGAAGGGCTTTCATGAGCGAGGGACTGATCGCCTTCAGGGAAGAACGGATCTCGGAAGTCGTGACCTTGACGTTTTTCGAATTGGCCGCGAAGCCGTCGAATTGACGGCAATATTTAAAGAGGGCCGCGTCCCCCTTTTTTTTGACATCCTCGACGATTCGCTCGACGGCCAGTTCGGGGGAAAGATCCCGGCCGAAAACCTTGCGGGTCAGGGCAGAACGGCTCCCCGCGCCCTTGAGTTCTACCAGCGCCTCGCGGCGCACAAGCTTGGCGATCTGTTTTTGGTCCGCTTTATTCTTGAAATTGAGTATTCGCATTTCAGGCCTTGCCTTTAATCCACGCGTTTAATGTCGGCACCCAGAGCCGATAACTTGGCTTCGATTTTCTCATATCCCCGATCCAAATGGTAAATGCGCTGAACCATGGTTTCGCCTTCCGCCATGAGCCCCGCCAAAATCAGGGCCGCGCTGGCCCGAAGGTCCGAGGCCATGACCGGGGCTCCGGATAATTTCGACACACCCTTCACCACCGCGTAGGAGCGGTCGATGGTGATGTCGGCCCCCATGCGGTTGAGTTCGAACACATGCATAAAGCGGTTTTCCCAAATAGTCTCGGTGACCAGGCTCACTCCATCCACCACCGCCAACAACGCCATGATCTGGGCCTGCATGTCGGTCGGAAAACCGGGATAGGGCAAAACCATGATATTGGCCGGGCGGTAAGACCCGTTTCCTGTGACCCGGATGCCTTCGGAAGAGGCTTCAACCATTACGCCAATGGCTCGCAATCTTTCCGTTACGGCTTCTAAATGCTTGGGTTCGGCCTTGGTCAGGAGCACATCGCCATGGGTAATGGCCGCGGCGGTCATGAAGGTTCCCGCTTCCACCCTGTCGGGGATAACGGAATAAGAAACGCCCTTTAATGTTTTCTTGCCCGGAATCACAAAGCGAGAAGTTCCACCGCCCTCAATTTGGGCGCCCATGGCGTTGAGGAAGCGGACCAATTCCTCCACTTCCGGCTCGGAGGATGCCCCTTCAATCACTGTGGTTCCTTCGGCGGCGGTGGCCGCCATTGTCACGTTGACGGTAGCTCCCACGCTTGGGCCGTGGGGCCCGGCGAGATGGATGGTGGCTCCTTTTAACTTGGAAGCCTTAGCGTGAACGTAGCCGTGCTGGATCGTGACCTTGGCCCCCAATTGCTCTACGCCCTTGAGGTGCAGATCGATTGGGCGGGCCCCGATGGCGCAACCGCCGGGCAAGGAAACCTTGGCCTCTCCCAATTTGGCCAAACAGGCTCCGAGGGAATAAATGGAAGCCCGCATGGTTTTAACTAATTCGTAAGGCGCTTCAAACTGATTGAACCCGGCTGGATTGATTTGAAGTTGATGGTCTTTTATCTCGGCCTGCGCTCCAAGGCGGCGCAGAACTTCGGCCATGGTCTTGATGTCATTTAAGAGGGGGATATTGGAAAGAACGGAAGGACTGTCAGCTAGAAGGGCTGCGGTCATCACCGGCAGGGTGGCGTTTTTCGACCCGCTGATTTCTACCATTCCCCGAAGGGCTTTTCCACCGCGCACGAGGATCTTTTGCACGATAAGCTCCTAATAAAAGATTCCGGAAATAAAAAAAGCCGCCTTAAAGACGGCTTTTTTACGAAAAATAAAAGAAGCAGGTCATAAGCCGAATTCTGTCAATGTGATCATTTCTCTGGCGGGAACCGTTACCGGCCCCGTCCTATAGCGATCTTACCCGAAGGCCTCCCTTTCCTGTGAAGGAACGGGATAAGGCGGACCGCCTTGAAGCCCTCCTATTTGATCTTGCTCCGGATGGGGTTTGCCGTGCCGTCTTCATTACTGAAGCCGCGGTGGGCTCTTACCCCACCTTTTCACCCTTACCTCAAGAAGTCTTGCGGCCTCTCGCGGCGGTATATTCTCTGTTGCACTTTCCTTAACCCCGTAGCGTGGCCGTGAGGCTTCTGCTACCGGGCCACCGGGCGTTACCCGGCATCCTGTCCTTTGGAGTTCGGACTTTCCTCGGCGATGGGGGAAACCCCCACCGACGCGATCACAGACCTGCTTCCAAGGGTAATGATAGAGATAAAAGGGGCCGAAATCCAGCGGGAGAAACATGCAACACCCCAAAGTTAACGGACTAACGCCAATTTTCCAGGGTGATGCCGCTGCCATCGATGATGCTTTTGAGGGTGCCAAGAGGAAGGTCTCTGCCCTTATGGAATGGAACTATGACCTGTTTTTCAGTTTGGGGATGACGCCATTTCTGGTGACTTCCCTTACTTCCGACCAGCACAAAACCATTGTGTCGAAGAACGCGAATCACTTCATTGGATTTAAGGCGGGGATATTTGGAGCCCAAGGTTAAAGGGCGAGCGCTTTGACTTTTGCGTTTTTCGCGAAATGGATCTTCGGTGATGGCTCAAGGTAAAGCTCAATAGCTTCGTGAATGTTCTCCATGGCCTCTTTTTCCGTATCGCCACAGCTTGTACAACCGGGGAGTTCGGGACAATAGACGGCGTAGGATTTGGCTTGTTTGTCGTATTCCAAAACGACTCGAATTTGCATATATCCCTCCCTGCGACAATAAAACCCTCACCGACGCGATCACAGACCTGCTTCCATGGCTCATGATAGGGGGAAAAGGATGCGAAATCTAGCGGAACAACCCCACATCTCCAACGCAGACAAGAAGGGTAAATACCTATTAGTTGATTACATGTTGCGGAAATACCGGGTGCGTTATTACTGTCTGTGGCGGACTATAAGTTCCCGGTGCAGGTAATTCAAAAAGCTTAAACATTTTAAAACAGACAAACTGAACATCCTTTAAAGGCAATTTGGGAATGCCCTTATATTCTTGTAAATAGTTATCACCATATTCTAAAAACAACGAAGCTTCTTCCTTCTTGTCATTATTAACCCAAGTGTACAAAAGCTGCCAATGCCCCCAAGTACGCTTGGAGCGGTCTGGCATATCTTTATTGTATGAAACTATATATTCCCAATTCCCCTGATTAGGCCCGAAGTAGGAATACTTCGCCCAACCTGTAGATTTTAGATATTCATTATAAAATTGAAAAACATCCTTTGAAGGATATTTCAGGTTCACTTTATACGTGATTTGCAAAGAACCATCAGGTGTTGGGGTTTGTTTGAATTCACACGCCCCCTTAAATACCAAATTGAAATATCTTTCATAATTTGTTTTTCCACAACCCATCAGCAAAAAAATAAGTCCAATAGAAATTATGATTTTTTTGTCCAATTTTATGATTCCCTTATTCATCTCTAATACGAGATAACAGGACTATTTCCCTTCAAAATGGTTGTCGATTCCCTCGTTGGACAATCGATCCGCGTGTTTGTTTTTTTCACGGGGAACATGGGTGAACCCGTCGCACTTCACGTACTTCAAATAGTCCTTAGCTTTTTGATACAGGGGAACGATGGAAGGATGTTTCACTTTGTAGATACCTTTGAGTTGCCGGATCATCAGCTCGCTGTCGGCAAAAACCTCGATGGGTTCCAGTTTTTTCTTAACGCAATACTCCAGCGCCGCGAGCAAAGCCGAATATTCAGCCACATTATTGGTGCCCTCGCCGATGTATTCGGCTATTTCGTGTACCACCTTGCCATCTTTAAAAATGACGGCCCCGATGCCGGAAGGGCCCGGGTTCCCCCGGGAGGCGCCGTCGCTGTAGATCTGGTAGGACATGTTTCTCCAAACGCACGTGGATTTGTCTGAATATTGGACTAGTGTAGATTGAGGGATTTTCGGATCGCCAGGCTGTCCCGGAGCACCTGCCGGAAAGTATGGAATGATATCTGGGTGGCCGCGTCCGACTTGGCGTTGGGAGGATCGGGATGCACCTCAAGGAAGAGCCCGTCCACCCCAGCGGCAACCGCCGCCCGCACCAGGGTTGGAACATGTTCCCGGGTCCCCCCCGACGAAGTGCCCTTCGCCGCGGGTCGCTGAACACTGTGGGTACCATCGAAAATCACCGGGCAACCGGTCTGCTGCATCTCAGGAATTCCCCGGTAATCGACCACCAGATTGTGGTAACCGAAACTGGTTCCCCGTTCGGTCAACCAGACCTGTGCCGCCCCGCTGGCGTTCAGTTTATCGACCACGTTTTCCATCTCTTCCGGGGCCATGAATTGCCCTTTCTTCACGTTCACCACCCGGCCGGTCTTCGCCGCGGCCTGAAGAAGGCTGGTCTGTCGTGAAAGAAACGCGGGGATCTGGAGCACGTCGGCCACCTTGGCGGCTTCCTTCACTTCGCTGATCTCATGCACGTCGGTGAGGATGGGCAGGATCAACTTCTTTTTCACCCAGGCCAGGTCGGCCAGCCCCTTCTTGAGGCCCGGTCCCCGGAATCCCCGTATAGAGGACCGGTTCGCCTTGTCGTAGGAGGCCTTAAAGACCAGGGGCACGCCCATCTCACCCGCGATGGTCTTCAGGGTCTTGGCGGTCTTGAAAAGAAACTCCCGCCCCTCAATGACACAGGGGCCAGCGATGACGAAGAAACGACCGCTTACCCCTAAGTTTTGGACATAGCTCATGGTCTTACTTCCTTTTTCCGCGTTTGAGGTTCTTGTGACCATATTTGCAGGCCGCCTTTACGAAATCGCGGAAGAGCGGATGGGGGTCCAGGGGCCGACTCTTGAGTTCGGGGTGGAACTGCACCCCCACAAACCAGGGGTGGTTCGGAAGCTCGATCATTTCCACCAGGTTTCCGTCCGGAGAAAGACCGCAAAGTTTCATTCCCTTTTCCTTCATACGGTCGCGGTAGTTGTTGTTGAACTCATAGCGATGCCGGTGCCGTTCGTGGATGAGGGTTTGCCCGTAGGCCTGATAGGCTTTCGTTCCCTTATCCACCTTACATGGATAGGTTCCCAGCCGCATGGTCCCGCCCATGCCCTGAATCTTGAGCTGGGATTCCATCATGCTGATCACTTCATCCGGGGTCTTGGGGTTAAACTCACCGCTGTTGGCCTCCTTCAATCCCAAAATGTTTCGGGCAAACTCGATCACCGCGCATTGCATCCCCAGGCAGATTCCGAAGAAGGGGATTTTCTTTTCGCGCACGTAGCGCACGACCTGGATCTTGCCCTCGATGCCCCGGTCCCCGAAACCGCCCGGCACCAGAACCCCCGAGATCCCCTTGAGCATGGCTGCCGCGCCCCTTCGCTCCACTTCCTCCGAATCCACCCAGCGCAGTTTCACTTTGGCCCGATTGGCCACCCCGGCGTGGATGAAGGACTCAATGATGGACTTGTAGGCGTCATGCAGTTCCACGTATTTGCCCGCGATGGCGATTTCAACTTCCTGCAGGGGGTCATAGACCTGCTGAACGAATCTTCCCCACTGGGTCATTTCGCTTTTCTTCGTGCTTTTCAATTTCAACTTTTGAATGAGGAAGTCATCCAATCCCTGGCTTTGGAAGAGGATGGGCACTTCGTATATGGAATTGGCGTCGAGGGCCTCAAAGACAGCCTGGGATTCCACGTTGCAGAAGAGGGATATTTTCGATTTCACATCCTCGGTCAGGGGCTTGGAGGTACGGCATAACACGATGTCCGGCTGGATCCCGATTCCGCGCAGCTCGGCCACCGTCTTTTGGGTGGGTTTGGTTTTCAATTCACCCGACGCGTCGATGTAAGGAATAAGGGTCACGTGGATATTGAGGACATTTTCCTTGCCCACATCGAAACGGAACTGCCGGATGGCTTCCAAAAAGGGCAGGCTTTCAATGTCGCCCACTGTCCCCCCGACCTCGACCATGCACACGTCCACCTTGTGTTCCTGGGCCGTCTTGAGGATGGCTTCCTTGATTTCATTCGTGATATGGGGCACCACCTGCACCGTCTTGCCCAGGTAATCCCCCCGGCGCTCCTTGGAAATAACCGCGTTATAGATCTTGCCGCTGGTCACGTTGTTGGTTCTTGAGAGGGTCACGGAAAGGAACCGCTCGTAATGGCCCAGGTCCAGGTCGGTCTCCGCCCCGTCGTCCAACACAAACACTTCCCCGTGCTGGTAGGGGCTCATGGTGCCGGGGTCCACGTTCAGGTAGGGGTCGAACTTGGCCAGGGTGACCTTGATCCCCCGGCTTACCAGGAGCCTCCCGATGGAGGCCGCCGCGATTCCCTTGCCTAAGGATGAAACCACCCCGCCGGTCACAAATATATATTTAGTCATTTAACTTCTCCGCTTTCTGGATTTATTTCTTCTTTTTAAGGTGTCGTTCAACTTTCTTCACGTCCGCGGGAACATCCACCGCGATCGATTCGTATCTTTGCACCGCCGCCCGGATCACGACCCCGTTTTCCATGGCCCTTAACTGTTCCAGCTTTTCAATTCGTTCCAGGGGCGTGGGCTTTAGGCTGGCCATGAGTTGTAGCCAGGCCGGGCGATAGCCGTAGAGCCCCATGTGTTGGTAGGCCTTTGGCAGGCCTCCGTCCCGTGGATGGGGGATAGGTGCCCTTGAGAAATAAAGCACATTGTTGTTGGAAGCCAGAACCGCCTTGACCACGTTAGGGTTCTTCCACTTCCTCACATCCGACAGCGGGATCACCACCGTAGACATGAGCACTTTCGGGTCGTCCTGCAAAACCTTTACCACGGCGTCGATGGCCGCCGGGGGCATGACCGGCTCGTCTCCCTGAATGTTTACCACTATATCCGCTTTCACAGTGCGGACGGCGTAGGCGATCCGATCCGTCCCCGAGGGGAGGTTCGAAGGGGTCATGACCGCCTTGGCGCCCGCCTTTTCGGCGGTTTCCGCGATTCGCTTATCGTCCGTCGCGACCCAGACATCGGTCAGTCGATTAGCTTTCTTGACCTGCCGGATGACCCTCACGATCATCGGCACGCCCGCGATCAAGGCCAGGGGCTTCCCGGGAAACCTCTTGGCCCCAAATCGGGAGGGGATCACTCCAATGACTCTCAATTTCATCCATTCACCCGGTTTCTAATTTTTCTTTCCAAATCGTTCCACCACCATCTGGATCAAATTCGTCGTGGATCTTCCCTCAACCACGGGGATATTCATGACCTTGCCGCCCCAGGATTGAACCAAGTCCCCGCCGATGATCTTATCCAGCGCCCAGTCCCCGCCCTTGACCAAGACATCAGGGCGCAAAATCTTGATGATGTTGTAAGGATTCTCTTCCTCGAAAAAGGTCGTGAAATCGACGCATTGGAGGGCCAGAAGCATCTCGGCTCTTTCGGCCAAGGGGAGGAGGGGTTTCAACGGGCCTTTGATTCGGCGCACGGACTCATCGCTGTTCAAGCCCACCACCAGCAGGTCTCCCTGGGCCCGAGCCGCCTGAAGGTAGGTGACATGGCCCAAATGCAGCAAATCAAAGACGCCGTTGGTGAAGACGACCTTTTTGCCTTGTTTTTGGAGTTTCTGGAGGATGGGCGCTAACTGGGAGGCTTCTAAAAAGTGTTCCAATGCATCTCAACTTTACTCGGGATGCATAATTATAGGAGAAGTTGTTGTTAATGGCAATTTTTCAAACCTTTAAACGCTTTTTAAATCTTTTGCGAAAATTTCAACTGTCCCAACGTTAAGTTGTTGCTTAGAAGATTAACTCTGCATCGATTGAAGGCAAAAAAACAAACTGGCAGAAAGGGAGTATGGGTTAAATAGGTGAAAACAAAGCAGAAAACATTTACTAAAACCATTTTCTTAGCATTATTTCCATACAAGCATTCTTCTCAAAAACCGACCAACGAATTTAATCATTTGCTTCTTCGCCTCGATAAATAGGCTTCAAAGTCATGCCTTCTTTTCGACAAACGATCACAGCATCAGTGCCTGCGCAGCCAGCGCTAAACACAAAATAGGTCTTGCCCATAACTTTGATCGCAAACCAAAAGTCGGGGCCGATGTCTAAGTATGTCGGCACAATACTTCTTAAGTTGTAACGTTCGCCATTTATAAAACATATAGTTTTACCGACGTTATATGGGCCCGTGGGGGTTGTATTGAAATCATTAGATGGTCCCGTTGCCTGAAAGATTTCCAACTTTTCATTTTTAAACCAAAAGGACTGAATATTCTTCGCATCTTTCATCCAACTAATGGGTATTACCGTTGCAGTTGGCGTTGCTGTTGGTACTGAGATAGTAGCTGTTGATGTCGGGGTCGGAGTGAGGGTAAAAGATTCTGATGAAAATAGGTTTTTAATGAACCGTGTCGTTTTTTCATTGAATGTCGGTGTTGGTGTATAAGTGGGTGTGAAGGTCGGAGTAGCGCTCGGAGTGGGTACAACGGGCGGATATTGACTCACACGCGGCGTGATCTGCTCCCGCCATTCCTCATCAATGATCCCCAACATCATTGTTTCTTTTTCTTTGGTGAGCCTCGCCGAAGGATAGACGACAGGAAGGTCTTTAGTTTTTGTCCCAGGGGCCACTGAAACGAACAGGCAGTCTCTGAGCTTTGGGTTCTCGGTCCAAAACATGAGCTCATAAGATTCCGCCATACCAATTAAATATCCAGTTACCCTTGTAGTCCCAATGAGTTTGGAATTCTTGAAAGCCCAAAGTTTCTCTTTTGATTTCGGCAGGACCTTGCCCTGTAAGTAAGACGTCGGGAGTTTCACTTCAAAGCGATCGGTCTTCTTTTGGAATTTTTTCCTTAGTTCATTGATCCTGTCGTTCTTTTCATCACCTTCATCTTCCGTACGGGGTGGCAACAGATCGATGAATTCGGCATTCAAATCATAATAAAAGTGGGGTTGAGATTGACCCCAACCCGCCAAGGGGAAGAATAAAAGGGAGAACAACAAAAGTATAATTTTCATAGCGGCTCAATTCAAAAAAATCTTAATGACACCATTCCAGTAAAATTTTCTCAGAAGTTGAAGAGTGCAATATCATGTTCAGTCATTATTTTACTCTCTGGAGCCCCCATATTTGGATCAGTATTAACTTCCACAGAAAACTTAGTCTCGACCATGAAAACATCTCTCCTTGTTTATATAGCCTCTCAAGGATATCTATTTATTCAGACAAAAGCGTCAATTTAACGATTTCCGGGTGGCAGAGGGTCCGAACCTGAGGAAATCCACCGATCCCGCGATTAATGAAAACCACCGTCTTACCGTCCCTGAAAAAACCGCCCGCGTAGTTGCGGCCCATTTTCGAAGGGACGATGACCGAGCCCAGCAGGGGAAAACAAATCTGTCCCCCATGACAATGGCCCGAAATCTGGATATGGGCGCCGACCCTTTTGGAGAGATAAAAATGGTCGGGATTATGGGCCAGCATTATTTTCGCGTCGCCCAGGTTTCCTGAAAACGCGCTTTCATTCTTCTCGCCGGTCCATAAATCATCCACGCCCATGAGGGAAAGGGTCTTTCCCTTCTTGCGGAAGGTCACCACTTCGTTTTTTAAAACCCGAATTCCGGCTTTTTGGATCGTGTCCATGACCATAGAGCCCTCGGTCCAGTGGTCATGGTTCCCCAAGATCGCGTAAACCCCCAGGGGAGCCTTGAACCCTTTGAGAACTTTTTCCAGCGCCGGGATGTCCCGAGCCCGGGAAATAAAATCTCCGGTCAGGGCGAACAAGTCGGGTTTGAGCTTTCTCATTTCGGCGAACACGAATTTCAGGTATTCGGGATGGATATACCCCCCGAAATGAATATCGGAAACCTGCGCCAGGGAGAACCCGGAAAACTCTTTCGGCCACCCTGGAATCCTGACCTCATATTCGTTCACTTCCAGGTCATGCAATTGGTTTTGCATCCCGACCTTGCCCAGCCAAGCGTAGGGCAACGGCCAGCGGGCGGGGCGGTTCGGATATCGGCGTGAAATGAGGCGGGTATCCGCGTTTTTGCGAATGAAGCGGGCCCAGAAAAGATGCTTGGATAAAACCCAGGCCGAGACCAGGCTCAAGCCAGCCGAGAAAATTCGCAGGGGTTCCGGCAAAGGGGACCAGGTAGCGGGTGAGAAATCCCAGGCTTGGATCAAAAGGATCGTGGGAACGCCGAACGCAAGTAGGAAAAAAGCCGTCCAGGAATTGATCCACTTATTCTCGGAAAACCCATAGCGGGGATGAAAACTGACCCGGTTGGTCAGGTAAATAAATAGGTTACAAAGCAGGAAAAGGTAGATCCAAAAAAAGGGGGAGAAAATCATGGAAGGGCCCGGGCGTTCATTTGACCCCTATTAGCCCTAATTTCCTGAGGGATTTCAAGAACTCTGTTGAAGTGGCTGGTGCGGCTACGAGAGAATCCAAACTTGAAAATAATATATAGTGAACCTCGACACGAGAATCAAAAGCCTCGGAGATCCCATCGGATCATTGGGAAGGATAAAGTCATGAACTTTAAAATAGGCCTAGCCTTAGCGTTGGTTTTGGGACTCATGGGGTCCTCGGGATGTGGAAACAAGGATGAAGATGAAGCAAAGGTTGGAAATTCACCCCCCCTTACGAACGAAAGGGGAACGGCGACTATAAGCGGTAAGGTGGTCTTGAAGGGCAAGGCGCCAGCGGGTGAGCCCATCCATTTCGCTTCCGATCCCGTATGCCTGGCTCAGCATCCCGGAATGGCCTTGGACAATACCGTTCAGGTGGATGGAAAAAACGGCCTCATCAACGTGCTGGTTTATGTCAAGGAAGGGGCGGGAAACTATCCGGCGCCATCCAATGCAATCACCCTCACCCAGATGGGCTGCCAATACGCTCCTCATGTCTTTGGCATCCAGGTCAACCAAAAGCTTGAAATTCTCAATGACGATCCCACGTTCCATAACGTGCACGCCATCCCGGTTTTAAATGACGCTTTCAACTTTAACCAGATGAGCAAGGGAGTGGTAACTGAGAAGATTTTCACGAAGCCCGAGGTTCCGGTGAGGTTCAAATGCGACGTGCATTATTGGATGCATTGCATGGCCGGGGTTTTCAGCCATCCTTTTTTCGCGGTAACAAACGCGGACGGGACCTTCCAGATCACCAGCCTTCCTGCGGGCAGTTACACCCTGGCGGCTTTCCAGGAAAAGCTCGGGGAATCCGATCCTCAAAGGGTTGACTTGAAAGATGGGGAAACAAAAACCTTGGATTTCACCTTTTCAGCCCATTAGTCCAACCGCACGCATTTAAAAGAAAAGGCAGAATCAAAAATTGAAAAAGGAACTATGCACTTGGTCCAGCTTAAAAATTTACCCTCTCCCCTTGAGGGAGAGGGTAGGGTGAGGGGTGCTTTATACTGGAATTCCCCCTCATCCCATCCTTCTCCCTCCGGGGGAGAAGGAGAAAACAACAAACACCCAGGGGTCCTGGTTGGCCAAAACCCCTGGGTGTTGAAAATACAGGTGCGATGATCCTTATTTTCCCTGCTGGTAAAGGTAATTCGCCAAGTCTTGAATCTGGTTCGCCGTCAGCTGATCGGCAAATCCCTGCATGGCCGCGTCCTTGTTCAGTTGGACAGGGTCTTTGATGTAAGCCGCGATGAAATCCGCGTCCCGGCCCTGGCCGATATGCGACAGGTCCGGCCCGATTTCCTCGCCCACTCCCTGGAACTTGTGGCAGGAGGCGCAGTTGTCCTCGAACAATCGCGGGGCCTCTGCGGTGAAGGTGCCGCCGCCCAGACTGCTCATGTAGGCCACCAGGGCCTCCACTTCGCTGTCCATCATCTTGAAATTAGGCATCTTGGTGCCCGGCGTCATCTTCTTGGGGTCGCGGAAATGGGCCGCCAGCCATTCGCGGTTGCGGCGCATGCCCACGTTATCCAAGGCCGGTCCCACCGATCCGCCCTGGCCCTTGAGGCTGTGGCAATAGAGGCAGTGGAAGGAATCGAAGAGCTTCTTGCCTTCCACGATGAGCGGGTCTTTTTTCACCATGGGGTTGGTGAGGGGCGACTGCGCGCCCAGGACGGTCAAGACCACCAGGCCGATCATGGCCAGGATCCCCGCGCCGGTCCACAAAGGCCGCTGAAGCGGGTGGCGCTTGGGCCCCCTGTCCAGGAAGGGCAAGCCAAAGAGCAAACCGAAAGCGATCAGGGGCAAGAGCACAATGGCGAAGGCTTCCAGGGAACCCGGGAAATACTTCAACAGCTGGAACACCGAAAGGAAATACCACTCGGGCCGGGGGTTATAGGTGGAGTCCGTCGGGTTGGCGACGTCTTCCAGCTCCGCGGGTTTCAGGTACGCGATGAGGGAGAGGACAAGGAACACCAGCGTGACGGCCACGATGTCCTTGAAGATGATATAGGGAAAAAAGGAAAGCCCCCGCGCCTTCAACTGGGCGTAGCGCTCCTTGAAGCGCGACTTCCAATCGGGGGCGGCGGCTTCCTGGGCGTTCAACTTCTCGGGCGGGGCCGAGATGCCGTGCCAGATGACCAAAAAGAGATGGAAACCCATCAAAAGGATGGCGATCGCCGGGAACACCAGCACGTGGATGGCGTAAAAACGCGACAGGGTAATGGCCCCCAGGTCCATGCTTCCCTTCATGATCTTGGCCAGGATGGGCCCGATCAGGGGGACCTGTTCCGTCATGTGGGCGCCCACGGTGGTGGCCCAGTAGGCCTTCTGGTCCCAGGGCAACAAATAGCCGGTAAAGCCAAACCCGATGACGATGCAGAAAAGCGCGACGCCGGAGAGCCAGGTGACCTCGCGGGGGTACTTGTAGGCCCCCATGAAGAAGACCCGTAACAGATGCAGGGTAACGGCCACCACCATGCCGGTGGCGCCCCACTTGTGGATGGCGCGGATCCATTGGCCCATGGGCACCTCTTCGCCCAGGTAGCGAACCGAGTCGTAGGCGTGGTCGGGCGAGGGGGAGTAGTGCATGGCCAGGAGGATGCCGGTGACGACCTGGACGACGAAAAGGAACATCGTGATGGAACCCAGGGTGTACCACCAGTTCACGCCCTGGGGGATATGCCGGTCGAGGATGACTTCCTTGACCTTTCTCCAGCCGGTGCGCTCATCCAACCAATCGAGGATCTTTTTCATTTAAGCCTCCTCGGGCAAAACATTGATGACGCCCTGAACGACCTTGACCTGGTAGTGGTTGAGGCCATGGGGCGGCGGCCCGCCCAGCACCTTGCCGGTCTTATCAAACGTTCCTCCGTGGCAGGGGCAGACGAAGGAATTTTTGTCGCTATCCCAGCGATAGGGACAACCCAGATGGGTGCAATGCGGATCATAAGCGGTCAACTGGCCCTTGTCCTTCAACAACCAGACCGTACCCTGGCTCTCGGTGGTGGCCCAACCATCCTTGATGCGCTGGACAAATTCTTTCTTGACGGGTTGGCCCTCGGGTAGGTCCGAATCCAACCCGACCTCGACCCAGTTCTCCTTCTTGCCCTTCCAGCCCGGCGAGAGGAAATAGACCAGTCCGCTCCCCCCCAGCACCAGGCCGATGGCCCCGCCCAAAAAGACGATCATGCCCGTCAGGAAATTCCGGCGTCCCGGTGATTCGGGGACATTCGGTTTCTTTTCATTCGCGTCCATGATCGACTCCTTGTTCGTTGAGATCGGCTTCGCCCCGCTCCCCGTGGGAAGCCAAAGGACCCTACTTCGCGGACGGCCCCTGCAGGCCCTTCACGTATGACGCCAATTGCTCCACCTGGTCGGGGGTGAGTTTGGCCTTGAAGCTCGGCATCTTGTTCTTGCCGTTCGTGACGATCGTCACCAGTTCGGAGACGGCGGCCTCGGCGGCCGCGCCCTTGGTCAGGTTCACCTGGGCTGCGTCCACCTTCAGCACCTTGGCCATCTTCTCATTTCCCGTGGCGTCCTTCGCGTGGCACTGCGAGCATTTCGCCTCAAAGAGTTTCTTCGTCGCCGCGGGATCGGCGGGGGCGGCGGTCTCATCCTTGGCGCTGGCGTTGCCCGTCAATTGCTTCATATACATCGCCACCTGGTGGATCTGGGCGTCGGTGAGCTTGCCCCGATACTTGGGCATCTTGTGGTCGCCCGAATCAACCATGGTCTCGATCTCGAAAAGGGTCTTGTGGACCACCTCGTCGCGGTGCAGGTTGAGCTTGTCCGTGTCCACCTTGAGGTTCGGCGCCATCTTGGCGTTACCCGTGCCGTCCTTGCCGTGGCATCGAGCGCACTTGCCCTCGAAGAGTTTCCGGCCCTGTTCCAGGTCGTCAGCCTTCACGGCGGTCGATAGGCTGAAAAGGACCGCGAATATTCCGGCCACCCAAACTGAGATTTTATGTTTCAAAGGGACCTCCAAGCGAATTCTCGACTCAAAAAACCAGAGAAAGGCCGGGTCCGGGGGGATCCGGCTTTTTTACAACCCGATTAAAACTTGCCAGAACTTTACACTTGGCATGACACATCCAAGTTATCGATAGTTTTTTCGACTTTCACCTTCTCCCCCGGAGGGAGAAGGTTGGGATGAGGGGGATTCGTATACTAAAGCACCCCTCACCCTTCCCTCTCCCTCAAGGGGAGAGGGTATCTTTTTTGTTATGCCAAATGCATCGTTCCGAAACCTGCCGAAAAAGGGCCACGAGAACCCCTTTCCACCACCCTGCGAGTTTCCCTCCCGGGCTGAAAACTTAGTACGCGAACCAGGCCATGACCATCAGGGTGTTGTTATCGGAGGCCCTGCGGCCAGTCACCCCGTCATATCCGATCCCGCTGTTCAATGCGTCGTTCGTTCCGTTGAACTCGAAATACTCGGTGTATTGCAGGGAGAGCTTGGTATTCAACCAGGGCACGTAATTGACCTCGTACACCATCCCGTAGGAGTCGGGAATACCCGTCGCGCTGCCGGAAATCGGGCTGACCGGATAAAGACCACTGTCCCCCGTGCCCGCGACATCGAAGAAGGAAAGGCTCAGGCCCAATTGGCGCTTCGCGTATAGGGTGCCCGTGAACCTCATCTGTTGGAGACTGTTGGTCAGGTTGGCCGAACTTCCTTCCGCGTTGGTCGCGTTGAGGGTTTGGTCTTCCCGGATCCAGGAGGCCTGGACCGAGCCCTGCAGGTCTTTGGTCACATATTGGAATTGGGCGTCGAGGCCGTAATCAACGTAACGGTCGGGGGATATCCCGGCGATCAGGGTACTTCCGTCCGCAGGCGTCTCGTCCATCACCATGCCCAGCGCGCCGATCTCCAGGGAGTTGTCGCCAAATTCCTGCAGGAAGGCTACCCGGCCGTAGGGAGCGTAGCCCTCAAGCGTTGAGTAGGTGGTCGTGGTCCCGAAACCCTGGGGCCCGGTGCGGTAGAGGCTTCCCTCGATATAGAACATCTTGTCCAGGTAAAGGTAGGCGCCCAAACCGCCCACGTTCCCGCCCAGGGCCGAGATCTGGGGTCCGGCAGGGGTCGGCACGTTGGAACTGGGGACGGCAAAGGGGAAGCTCCAGGCCGGGACGCTATTGAACACATCTTGCACTGTCGGGTTATTGTTCAGAGTCAAGCCGAAGATGGTGTCGATTCCGCCCATGTCGAAATGGGTGGCGTAACGGATATCGGTGTTGTCCCAGTGGAAGGTGCCCGAGTTGGAATCGTAGGTCACCTGAACGAAGGAACCGATATTCGGAGTGATCTCCCCCGAGTAGAAGAGGCTGAACTGGGCCGGGAAGGCCAAAAAGCCCCGCTTGTCGTCCCCCGCGCTGGGAGAGGCATCGGGCGGAGTCTGCACCAACTCGTTGGAAACCTGGATCATGGCCGAGAGGGGAGGCGCCTTCTGGATCTCCAGGGCCACTTCACCGGTCTTGTCGTCCTTATCGGTGATCTGCTCGGCCTCGCCGGAGGTATAGCCGTTCAACTTGAACCAGCGACCGTAGGCGGTCAGCTCGGGGAACACCGTGTGGCAAGCCGCGCAGGACATGCCCGTTTGGCGCGAGAAGCTGGGAATGGCTTGGGCCGTGGAGGTCAAGCTCCAGACGATGCCCAGAGCCAACATCAGCAGGCTAAGATTCTTCAAGGACCCGATCTTCTTTCCAAACAGCGAAACAATGTTCCTCATGTTTTCCGCTTCCTTTCTGTCTCCCCTAAGATGTGAAAAGACCTATTTCGACGACAACGTCCGGAGATAGTTCACCACGTTCCAACGTTCCTTATCGGTCAGGTTCTTCGCGAAGGACGGCATGGGCGTCTGGCCCTTGGTGATCTTGTAATAGAGGGCGCCGTCGCTCTCCGCCTTCACGGCCGCGCTGGTCAGGTCGCCGGGCTTCTTCTTGAGCACCTTCATCATGGGGCCGTCTCCCTTGCCTGAGCTTCCGTGGCAAGAAAGACACTTACCCGTGAAAACCTTCTTTCCCAGGTCCGTCGAGGCCTTGTCCGATGGAATGGGGTTCACCACCTTCGCCGCGTCAGCCGGAACCACCCAACCATTCTGCGCCGTATCCGCCATCGCGCGGGTCAAAGCCAGCGCGAAAACCATTACCCCCCCTAAAAACACCAGCTCCCAACCCTTCCTATGCTTTGTTTCTCTCATGGCTTCCTCCTTGGAAGATCAGGTTGTTTATATAAGAACCCTATCAAAAGAGATAGCCCCTTGAGCCCCAAGAATCAGTGTTAATTTGGCGCCCCTTTTATAAAAAAGCCGGGGAGAGAGTCCCGGCTTTTTTCCGACTTTGTGGATGGGGGAAAAAAGAGTCCGTACTCCCCATCTGGTTACTTGGCCCCCTGAAGGCCTTTCACGTATGTCACCAACTGCTGAATCTGCTCGGCCGTCAATTTGGCTTTGAAGCTGGGCATCTTGTTCTTGCCCTTTGTAACGATCGAAGCCAGGTCCTCCGCCTTGGTCGTTACCGCCTCGCCCTCGGTCAAGTTCACATTGGCGGCGTCCACCTTCAAAACCTTGGCCATCTTGACGTTTCCCTTGGCATCCTTGCCATGGCATTGGGTGCATTTGGCTTCGAACAGTTTCTGCCCAGCGCTGACATCCGCCCCGAAGGCATAGGTGGACGTGAAAAGCGCTAAGGAAATTAGAAGGCTCAGGAAGGCTACGATTTCTCGGAAATGCTGTTTCATTGAATTCTCCTCATTCGGCTATTGTGGCTGCTCGTCGACTCAACCCAACATTTGGATCGAGGGCCGCCGAAGCGGCCCCCGTTCCCCATCCAGACTTATCAGAAGAATACGTTCAACGAATCGGTGAACTTATAAACGTCGTTGTAGCCGATCGAACCCTGGTCCGCCATCGTCAAGGTGATCTGGGGGTTCATGTAGATGACATGAACGACCGGCGTAAGGGCGCCCAAGGTGAACTTCACCGTGTCGGTGTACTGCGAGTTCAGGTCGCTTGAGCCATAGTCACATCGGAAGACCAAGGGCGTAAGGTCGTCCATGGTGTAATCCAGTTCGCCGAAGAACCCGCCGTTGAACGGGCCCATGACCGCTCCCGTTTGCGTGAAGATCCCCGTGCCGGTTTGGGCTAACTCGCCGCCGGTCTTGAAATCGAGGTTCTTGACGAGGGGCGTGCTGAAGAACAGGGCGGTGGTGAAATACTCTTGGCCCACCGCGTCCCCGGTGCCGCCCTTGTTGACCGCGTAAGCCGTGCCGTTGGACGCGAGCGAGGAGTTGGATCCGTTGTAGAAGAAGTAGTTCAAGGCCATGCCGTCATCGCCGATGAACTGGTTGATCGTCAATTCCAGGTCCTTGGCGTTGTTGCTGTCGGACGTCGTGCCATTCGGAGCGGCCGTATTGGCGTTGCCATTCTTCGGGTTGATGAGGCCGGTATCTTGATCGTTTTGGATCCCGTTGTAGAAGGACAGGGTCGCGCGGAAATCCTGGTGGGTATAACCCAGTTCAATACCCGTTCCCGTCGGCTTGATGGCGCTCGCGATCGTGGCGTTGCCCGCCGCTCCGCGGTCCGAGCCGCCGAAACCGTCAGCTGCGAACTTGCCGATACGGACGGTGAAGAAATCGTCCTCGGTGCCGGAGACGTAGCCGATCTTGGCGTTGGAAAGGGCCGGCGCGGAACCCGCGAAGATCCCCGAACCGTCGCCCAAACCCAGCTCGCTATAAGTGAAGAAGTTCTTGCTGATGCCGCCGCCGAGGAAGATGCTGGCGCCGCCCAAGGTAAAGCTGAGGTTGTCGGGGGTCGAGGCCTGGTTGGCGTTGGAAGTAGTGGTGGCGCTTAAGCCTCCGCTGTAACGGAAAGACATGTAGTTCGTCAGGTCGAATTTTCCGTCGTTCATGTCCTTCCCGATGTCACTCGGGATCCGGTATCCGGCCGCGCGGAACTTATATCCGAATTTGTTCAACTGGCCGTATCCGGGATAGTGGCAGGTCGAACAGTCGTAGCTATACATCCTGGCGAACATCGGGATCGCGCCCGCGTTCGACGTGAGGCACATCACCACGCCGAGGGCCAAGAGAGCGATTGCTAGAAACTTTTTCATTATTTTCTCCCCCTGATTTATTAAAATTCGTGAAAGCTTCGGCGGATCACCGAACCTCACGGAACGCGGCTATTGTGTCCCTGAGGGAAAATTTAATCGTCCGAGGAAAAGACGGGTTCTGAGGGTGGCGAATCCGTATAAAACCCTGAGAAGCCCAGGGGGCGGGAAATATGGGTATTGGCTTGGTTTCCGGTAGTGACGACCCATCCAACAACCATAAAACCGATGCGTTCTCTATGCAGGAATCTCTGTAAAATACCTCCCCTTGGTCCTGGCCATGAGGCCCTGTTCCAAAACCCTATAGGAGAGGCGGAGAAATCTTGGAATACCCCGAAGTCCCTTCCGACCACTCCCCGCTTCCGCCGGAGCCGGGTTTCACACAAACCCTTTTCAACTTTCTCGCCCGGGGAAAAAAGATATGGATCGCGCTCGGGGTGGTGATCGGCCTGATCGCTCTTTACCAGACCCTCCAATATTCGTTCTTCATCGACATCCTCAACAGCCCCTTCTATAAGGGAAAGATCGACCTGACGGAGCCGCGAACTTCTTCCCCCGAGACCTATTCCGAATTCATGCCCGGCAAGAGCCCGAACCTGCGGGTGGCCGTGGCGCCCCTGATGTCGCCGGAAAGAACCTATCCTCTCTATCTGCCGATCGTGAAATACCTGGCCGCCCGCGTCGGGAAGAAACCCCAATTGATCGAGCGGCAGACCTACAGCGAAGTAAACGAACTGGTGCGCGAAAACGCCTGCGATCTGGCTTTTGTCGGCGACTACCCCTTCGTTCTGGGCGAGCGGAACTTCGGCATGAGGGCGCTGGTCGTCCCTCAGGTCCAGGGGCAGATCACCTACCAGTCCTACGTCCTGGTCCCCCACCATTCCGGCGCCAAGTCGCTTCTGGACTTGAAGGGCAAGAAATTCGCCTTCGCGGACATCCTCTCCAACACCGGCTGGCTCTTTCCCGCGGTGTGGCTGAAAAAGAACGGCGCGAACGCCGAGTCCTTTTTTTCCAGCTACTTCATCACCGGAAGTCACGACCTCTCGATCCAGGCGGTCATTTCGGGTCTCGCGGATGGGACCGCAGTCAACAGCCAGATCTATGACTTGATGGTCGACCAAAACCCCCAGATCCTGAAGGAAACCCGCCTGATCCAGAAATCGCCCCTCTACGGAATCCCGCCCGTGGTCACGTCCAAGAATATCGACCCCGTTTTGCGCGCTTCCCTGCTGAAGGCCCTCCTGGGAATGCACCAGGACCCTGAGGGGAAAAAAGCCCTGGCCGGTTTGCGAATCGAGAAGTTCCGCGTTGCCGACCCGGCCCTCTATGACAGCGTGCGAGCCAACGTGAAATTCTTCGAAGGTTCCCGATGACCGCCCTTTCCCAGGCCCTTCAAAAGCCCCAAGGCTTCCTCCGGCGCCTGCTCTCGGTGCCCATCTTTTGGAAGGTCTTGGGGATCGGCCTGGTGGTCGCGGCCCTGTTCGGTTCGGTGACCCTCTGGCAGCAGCGCACCTTGACCTTGAAGATCCTCCACCAATCCCTCGCCTTGCGGTCTTTCGAGTTGGCCCGTTCCCTTTCCATCCAGCTGGAGCGCCCACTCCTCACCGACAACCGCATCTACATTAAGGAGCTGTTGAAGGAATACACGACCACCACCCCCGACATCCGTTACATCCTGGTGCGGGACATTGAGGGCAAGATCATCGCCCACACCTTTCCCGTGAACGTGCCCTTGAGCCTCCAGCCCCTGGTGGAGGTGCCGGCGGAACAAGAGGGTCTCATGCGGGAATTCACCTCCGAAGACGGCCTGCTCTTCGACACCATCTACCCCATCATGCAGAACCAGGCGGGGCAGGTGGAGATCGCCCTCAACGACCAATCCATCACGGGCCAGGCCTCCTTTTTGAGCCGGGCGCTCTTCTGGACCCTGCTCCTTTGCATGACCCTCGGCATCGCCCTGGCCTGGGGCCTCACCCACTTGATGACACGGCCCCTGCTGGACCTCGACCAGGCCGCGCGACAATTGGGCCAAGGCAAATTCACCGGGAAGACCGAGATCTATTACGACGACGAGATCGGACGCCTGGCCTTGACCTTCAACGAAATGGCGGAGAACCTGGAAAAGTATCGGCTGGAACTGACGGAGAAAGAAAAGACCCGGCTCTTCCTCCTGGAGAAACTGGTGCGCACCCAGGAAGACGAACGCCGGGCCATTTCCCGCGAGCTTCACGACCAGATGGGCCAATCCCTTTCCGGGGTGCTCTTTACCCTGCAGTCGGGCATTGAGACCCCGGAACAACTGATCATCCTGGAGAACAAACTTCGGGGCTTGATTGGCGAGGTGCAAAGGCTGGCCTGGAACATGCGCCCTTCCATATTGGATGATTACGGGCTGGATTCGAGCCTGGCCCGTTATACGGATGACCGGGCCAAGCAATTGGGTCTGCCCATCGACTACCAATATACGGGGCCGGAAGGCCGCCCCCGCCTTCCTGGGTCGGTGGAGACCGCACTCTACCGCATCACCCAGGAAGCCCTGACCAACATCGCCCGTCACGCCCAGGCCACCCGCGTGAGTGTGGTGGTTCTCCACATGCTCGACAATGTGACCCTTCTGGTGGAGGATAACGGCAAGGGATTCGATACCGCGATCATGAACCAGGACGGCTTGCATAGCCTGGGGCTGACCGGCATCAAGGAACGCACCGGCCTTTTGGGCGGCACCTGCACCATCGAATCGACGATCGGCCAGGGCACGGTTGTTCGAATCCAGATCCCCCTTCAGGAGATACCAGTATGAGCATCCGGGTCTTGATCGCCGACGACCACGCGGTCTTTCGCAGCGGCCTGCGCGCCCTTTTGGAAAAGGAAATGGATATCACCGTGGTGGGCGAAACCGGCACAGGGCTGGATACCATCAACACCGTCATCCAAACGCCCCCGGACGTGTTGTTGCTCGACATCAGCCTGTCGGATATCCCGGGTTCCAAGGTGGCGGAAGCGGTCCTGAAAGAACACCCCCAATTGGCCATCGTCATCCTGACCATGCACGAGGACGAGTATTACCTGCAGGAAATGCTGAAGATCGGCGTGAAGGGCTACATGCTCAAGAAATCGTCGGGCACCGACCTGGTGCAGGCCATCCGGGCCGCGCACCGGGGCGAATCCTATCTCGATCCCGCCATGGCCGCCAATGTCATCGATTCGTATGTAGGGGGGAAAAAGAAGAAAAAGAACGACCGGTTAGATCTATTGACCCGCCGGGAGCAGGAAGTCTGCGGGCTTTTGGCTTTCGGCCACACCAACGGAGAGATCGCCGGGAAGCTCAATATCTCGGAACGGACGGTGGAGACCCACCGGGTGAACATTCTTTCGAAGTTGGAACTCAAGAGCCGCGCTGATCTGGTGCGTTTCGCCATCGACAACGGCCTTGTGAAATTCACTTAACCCCTCCCGACCCGGCCCTCCTGGATCACCCGCTGGGCCGAACAAATCCATTCGGGTTCATAACGAATAATTAACGAAGTTTGTCCTTCGGTTCAGGTTCGGTTTTAGCAACCTTTCCCATGGCCTTCAGAAATTTCGCCTTGCTTCCCCGCTTTGCCCGGATACCTAAATACTCATCCGTCATCAAGGCTGAAACTTTTTCCGCGAGGGCCAAGGTGATCATTTGATTGATCGAAACATGCTCCTTATCGGCCATTTCGCGAACGGAACGGTGAAGGGTGTTTGGCAACCTCAAACTGATAGCGCTCATTTTCGTCCTCCTAAAACCGTCAAGAATTCCTGGGGAGAATAAACCTTTAAACCCCAAGCCTCGATGCCTTTGAAATCCCTTCTGTTGAAAGTAACGATTCCACTCGCTTCTGAAGCAACGGCCAACTCGAGAACCATATCATCCCCTGGATCTTTGAGACACGGCCTCCAAAGATAGTTCACTTTACAGTGCCGGGCCTCGGAGCAGAGATAATCCAGAATATCGTCCTTATCCTCAGCAGAAAGTTTGATACCGTTATTCGGATTTTTAATCGCCGCCTCATATTCGAAAAGCAGTGTCACCGACAATTGAATTTGGAACCGTTTGTCGCCTATCGCCAATAACAAACGATGCGAAGCGCCCAAGCGCGATCTTAAAGCGGAGACAAGAATGTTGGTGTCCAACACGATTCGCAGCGGTTTCACGTTGGTATTGTATATGATACCACATTACTTTCAAATAAATTTCTGCTCTATTTTGCTTAAAAAACATTGTCCAATGAGGGCCCCGCCGTAGACATGATAGTGGCCAGAACGATTTACCCTTTTTTATTCAGGTAGGCTTTTAAGGATGCCGGCACGGGCCTGCATCCGCAAACCCGGGAGTGTCTTTTGTGCCAAGCCAGCCGTTGGTTCGGTGTTGGTTTTTGAGGCATAGGATTTTTTCCATGCCAGGTTTTGTTCATCTTACCCATCTTCAATTTCTCCATTCACCTGTCCACTGAGGGTCCCGTAGGGTCGAGGACTGATGCGGTGATGTTCAGGTTAACCCTTGGCTTGTTTCCCCGTTTCCGGTTCCGTGCCCGTTTAGGATCGTCCATCATCCCGTTTCCAGCCCCCGCCACCTCGAACGC
>Ga0182030_10000370_pt1 | contig 81291 bp, 66 predicted proteins | sample 812S3MmetaG_FD_121299 | JGI IMG/M metagenome (GOLD analysis project Ga0182030, IMG submission 121299) | Permafrost microbial communities from Stordalen Mire, Sweden - 812S3M metaG (Illumina Assembly) | ecosystem: Environmental > Terrestrial > Soil > Wetlands > Permafrost | place: Sweden... | reverse complement strand
CGCTCCTCGCGCACTGCGCGGGCAGCCTGAGCGGCGTCGGCGGCGTCGAGCGCCCCGGCATCGTGCACCGCCTCGACCGCGAGACCTCGGGCGTCATGGTGGTCGCCAAGACCGACGCGGCGCACAGGGACCTGGCGCGGCAGTTTGCGGAGCGCACGGTCATCAAGGAGTACTTGGCGCTTGTCTCCGGGGTTCCGAGGCTCATGAGCGGCACCATCCAGAAGCCCATCGGGCGCAACGTGCGCCACCGCCACAAGATGGCCGTGGTGGAGGAGGGCAAGGGCGGCCGCGCATCCTGGACGGACTGGCAGGTGGTCGAGCACTACGGCGACCTGGCGGCGCTCCTCTCGTGCACGCTTCACACGGGGCGCACGCACCAGATCCGCGTGCACCTGGCCTCGCTGGGGCACCCGCTTCTGGGGGACTCGGCCTACGGCTGGAAGGCGAATTCAAGGATGAGGAAGGAGCCGGGCCGCGTGATGCTCCACTCGGCGAGGATCTGCCTCACGCACCCGAAGAGCGGGAAGACCCTCGACCTGAAGGCGCCGCTGCCTGCGGATTTCAAGGCCCAGATCAAGGCGCTGAAGTCCGGTTGAGACCCGCGGGTGCGGGCCTTTTTGTCGTGCCCTCGGCCGGGAATTGAGCCAGCCTCAAGGGTACCGCCATGACTTCACGAACGGCTTCCGGGTTCCTCAGGTCGGTCCTCGCCCTGCCTCTGGCGTTGGGCGCAGCCGCTCTCCTTGCGGACGACGCGGCATCGGACACGACCGCCCTCAAGTCCCAGCTCGAGTCGGCCCGTGAGTCCCGCGACTGGGTCGGCGTCGGTGCAGTCGCCCGCCAGATCCTGGCCCATGACGCGAAGAACTGGGAGGCCGAGAGGGGGCTTGCGCAGTCGCTCTTCCATGCCGAGCAGTACCCGGAGGCCGTGGACGCCTACAAGAAGGCCCTCGAGCTTGTCTCCGTGCAGACGGGCGCCGCCGCGCGCGCCGCGACGGGCGACATGCTGATCGACGAGGGGGACTGCCTCCTGAAGCTCCACCGCTTCGACGACGCGGTGAACGCCTACGACCAGGCGGCCCCGCTCTCGTCGGATCCCGGGAAGATCTACTTCAACATCTGCACCGTCGAGTACAACCACGGCTACAAGGACGGGGCCCTCAAGTTTGCCGAGAAGACGCTCTCGGTGGCCCCCGCCAACGCGGAGGCCTACTACATCAAGGGCTCGGTGCTGGTCAGCAGGGCCACCTGGGATGCCGAGGAGGGCAAGTACACGATCCCCGACGGAGCGATCGAGGCCCTCAACAAGTACCTCTCCCTGAAGCCCACGGGCTCGCGCGCCGACGAAGTGCGCAAGACGATCAAGCTCCTGAGCGGAAACGCCGACTAGGACAGAAGCTCGGAGGCAATCCCCCAGCGCAGGTTGCGCAGCGAGTGGTGGAAGACCCGGAAATTGCCGAGATCGGCGAGCGTGAGGAGCGTGCAGACCGCGGTGGGGAAGACGTCGGCCCGGGCCCGCGAGAGCCCGCTGACCTCCCTTCGCCCGTGCAGGTCCATGGGAGCCAGCAGGGCCTGGATCCGCCGCAGCTCCGCGATCGTGATCAGGGGGTCGCTGTGCGCCAGGTCGAGCCCCTTCGCCTGGCCGGCCATCGCCCGGGCCGTCGTGAGGGTGCCCCCGGTGCCGACGACGCCAAATCCCACGGGCACAGGGAAGGGATAGCCCGAGGCCGCCAGGACCCGGCGCACGTGCGTTGCGACCGCCCTGGAGCTCTCCTCCCCGAACGGCTCCGCGGGGTCGGCAACCAGCATCTCCGTCAGCCTCACGCAGCCCAGCGGCAGGCTGACGGCGTGCTCGATTCGCCGGTCGCGGAAACGCAGGCACTCCAGGCTGCCCCCGCCCAGGTCGAACACGTCGAAGTGGCCCAGGGCACCGAGCGCGGGGTCCGTCGTCAGGCCCCGTCCAATCAGGTTGGCCTCCTCAAGCCCCGAGAGGATGCGAATCTTGAGCGCGCTCGTGGCGCGCACCCTCTCTGCAAACACCTTGCCGTTCGAGGCATCGCGCACGGCGCTGGTCGCAACGGCGACCAGCTGGGTGGCGCCATGCTGCTTCGACTCCAGGGCCAGCTCATGCACGGCCTCGACGCCCCTTGCGATGCCCCCGGCGCCGAGGCTCGGCTCGTCCGAGCCGATGCCGTCGCTGATGCGGGCTTCGATGGTCCTGGAGACCACCTCGAGAGGGCCGCCGTCCGGGCCGCGCTCGGCGACCAGCAGCTTGATGGAATTGCTTCCAATATCGATGACGGCGACCCGCATGGAGGCTAGAGTTTGTAGTCGGCCGGGGCGATGAGAAGCGTGAACTCGCCCTTCAGGCTCGCCGAGGCCAGGCGCTCGCGCACCTCGGAGGCGGTCCCGACCCAGAAGGTCTCGTGGAGCTTGCTGACCTCCTTGGCGACGCACACGACCCGCTCCGCACCCAGCGCCGCCACGATGTCGTCGAGGGCCTTGTCGATGCGGTGGCAGCTCTCGTAGAGGGCGATCGTGTAGTCGAAGTCGCGGTAGCGGCCGAAGAAGGCCAGCCGCGCAGAGGACTTGGGCGCGAGGAAACCGGCGAACAGGAATCCGTTCGTGGGCAGGCCGCTCGCGCAGAGGACGGCGGCGAAGGCCACCGCCCCGGGGACCGGCACCACGGCAAGCCCGCGCCTGCGGCATGCCCTGACCACCCGGAATCCGGGGTCGCTCAGACCCGGCGTCCCCGCGTCGGTGGCCAGCGCCACGGAGCGGCCGGAGGCGACCGCCTCAGCGAGGCGCTCGGCGGCCTCGATCTCGTTGTGCTCGTGGTAGGAGACCAGCTCGCGGCTGATCCCCAGGCGGGAAAGGAGGACCCCGGTGGTGCGGGTGTCCTCGCAGGCGACCAGGTCCGCGCTGCCCAGGATGGCTCGCGCCCGGTCGGTCAGGTCGGACAGGTTGCCGATCGGCGTTGCAACGACGTAAAGGTGGCCGGCAAGGGCCGTGAGCGACGTGTTCGTCTGCCCGGAACTCAATGCACGTTACTTCCGCTTCCGCTCATCCCAGGGATCTGCCCTTCCCAGTCGGCGGGCCGGTTCCATGGGATCGAGGAGTCTGACGGGGCATCCATGGTGCATCCCGCAAGGACGGTCCCAAGTGCGATCAGCAACACCGCTGCCAGACGTTTCGTGGACAGATTCATTCGGTGCATAAGTAGGCGAGCCTTTGGCGGGATGCAAGTCGCCTGTGTCTCATGCCTCGTAGGTCGATTCAAACCAAGGCTCTCGGGCAGTCTTGCGGACGGCTGCGTTCGCGGCCAGGTGCTCAAGCACCTGGAAGGCGACCTCGGGGTCGCCCCCGACCTGCGCCGCCAGGCTCTCTGCGGTGGCGGCCCTGCCCGGGGAGGCCCTGAGGGCCGCCGTAAGGCGTTGCTGCAGAGCGATGACGCCCGAGGCGGCCTTCTTGCCGGCCTCCACGCCCGGCTGGTCATACGCGTTGACCCCGACGAGGAAGGCGTACAGGCCGACCACACGCTCATAGAGGGCGATCAGCATGCCGAGCGAGCGGGGTGAGATCTCGGGCAGCGTGAGCGTGATCGACCAGCGGTCCTTCTCGCTCAGGGCGTCGCGGGTGCCGAGGTAGAAGCCCTTCAGGTAGTCGCCGCTGGTGATGCCGGGCTCCACCTCAAAGGGGGCGCCGGCTCGGTCCCGCAGGACGTCGATGAAGGTGACGAAAAAGTTGTTCACCCCGTCGCGCAGCTGCTGGACGTAGGCGTGCTGGTCGGTTGAGCCCTTGTTGCCGTAGACGGCGATCCCCTGGTTCACGCGGCGGCCCTCGAGGTCGAACTCCTTGCCGAGGGACTCCATGACCAGCTGCTGCAGGTACCGGGAGAAGAGAAGCAGGCGGTCCTTGTAGGGCAGCACAACCATGTCCTTGGCGCCCTTGCCTGCGGTGGCGAAATGCCACATGAGGGCGAGGAGCGCGGCCGGGTTCTCGCGGGTGCTCGTCTTGCGGGTCACCGCGTCCATGGCGGCGGCTCCGGAGAGGACCGCGTCGACGTCGATCCCCTGGAGAGCGGCCGGCAGGATGCCCACGGCGCAGAGCTCGCTCGTGCGGCCCCCGACCCAGTCCCACATGGGAAACCGGGCGAGCCATCCCTCCTTCTGCGAGAGCAGGTCGAGCTTGGATCCCGCTCCGGTGACGGCGACGAAGTGCCTCGCATACGCGAGCCCCGCAGCCTTGAAGGCCGCGGCGGCCTCGAGCTGGCCGTTGCGGGTCTCGAGGGTGCCCCCAGACTTGGAGATGACCACCACCAGAGTGCTCGCGAGGTCGGCGCCAATCTGGCCGAGGACAAAGTCGAACCCGTCGGGGTCCGTGTTGTCGAAGAAATGCACCGCCATCCTGTCCCGGCCGGGCGAGCCGAGGGCGTGGCTGACCAGCTGCGGGCCCAGCGCCGAGCCGCCGATCCCGACGACCAGCAGGTGCGTGAACTTGCCCCGGGGGCCCGCCACCGCCCCGGAGTGAACCCGGGCCGCGAACTCCTTGATGGAGGCGAGGGTGGAGGTGATCTCCGCGCGGATTTCGGCGGTCGGCGCCAGCTGGGGGGCGCGCAGCCAGTAGTGGCCGACCCTGCGCTTCTCGCTGGGGTTTGCCACCGCTCCCTTCTCAAGGGCGGCCATGTCCGCGAAGGCCTTCTGGATCGGGCCCTCCATCGAGCCGAGGAACGTGTCGGGGAAGGGGATCCGGCTGATGTCGAGCGCGATGCCGAGCTCGGGATTGTGGTAGCGCAGGGCCTTGTATCGGTTCCAGCTCATAAGAATAGGTTCTTGTCGGTTACCGCGCCCTCGGAGGCGCTCGTCACGAGCCTCGCGTACTTGGCGAGTGCCCCGCGGCTCTCCTTGGGTTTCTTGGGCCTCCAGGCCTTCAGGCGCGCCTTGAGGGTCTTGGAAGGCAGCTCGAGGCTGATTGAGTTGGCGACGGCGTCGATCCGGATGGGGTCGCCGTTCCTGACGATTGCCAGGGGGCCGCCGACCGCCGCCTCGGGCGTGATGTGGCCCACCACGAATCCGTGGCTTCCGCCTGAGAAGCGCCCGTCGGTGATCAGGCCGACGGAACTGCCCAGGCCCTTGCCCATGACGGCACTCGTCGGAGCAAGCATCTCGCGCATCCCGGGCCCGCCCACGGGCCCCTCGTTGCGGATGACGATCACGTGTCCCGCCTTGACGCGGCCGTCGAGGATCGCCGCGAGCGCGGCCTCCTCGGATTCAAATACGATCGCCTTGCCCGTGAAGAGAAGCCCCTCCTTGCCGGAGATCTTGGCCACGGCGCCGCCGGGCGCCAGGTTGCCGTAGAGGATGCGCAGGTGGCTGTCGGCCTTGATGGGGTTGGAGAAGGGCCGCACCACGTCCTGGTCGTCGGGGTAGGGCTTCACGCCGCGAAGATTCTCGGCGACGGTCTTGCCCGTGACGGTGAGGCAGTCGCCGTGGAGGAGGCCCTCGTCGAGGAGCATCTTCATGAGCGGTGGCAGGCCCCCTATCCGCACGAGGTGGGAGACGCCGTACTTGCCGGAGGGCTTCAGGTCGGCGAGGACGGGCACGCGCTTGCCGATGCGCGTGAAGTCGTCGATCGTCAGTCGAACCTTGGCGGTATGCGCCATGGCGAGCAGGTGAAGGACGGCGTTGGTCGAGCCGCCGAGGGCAATCACGACCGTGATCGCGTTTTCGAACGCCTTGCGCGTCATGATGTCGCTCGGGCGGACCCCGTTCTTGAGAAGGCTCAGGGCGGCCTCGCCCGCCCGCCGGCAGTCCTCGCGCTTCTCGGCTCCCACGGCGAGCTGGGTCGAGCTGTTGGGCAGGCTCATGCCGAGCGCCTCAATGGCGGAGGCCATCGTGTTGGCGGTGTACATCCCCCCGCAGGAGCCCGGCCCGGGGATCGAGCACTTCTCGACCGTGTCCAGGCCCGCGTCGTCGAGCGTTCCGGCGGCGTGCTTTCCCACGGCCTCGAAGACGGTGACGATGTCGCACTCCTTCTTCGTGCCGGGGTGGATGCCGGGCAGGATGGTGCCTCCGTAGACGAAGACGGCAGGGCGGTTGAGGCGGGCGAGCGCCATGACGCAGCCGGGTATGTTCTTGTCGCAGCCGCCGATGGCGACCACGGCGTCGAAGCCCTCGGCCCCGGTGACGGTTTCGATGGAGTCGGCGATCACCTCGCGCGAGACCATCGAGTAGCGCATCCCGGGGGTGCCCATGCTGATGCCGTCGGAGACCGTGATGGTGCCAAAGATGATGGCCTTGCCCCCGGCTGCGTCCGCGCCGGCGGCCGCCTCGCGGGCCAGCTGGTCGATGTGCATGTTGCAGGGGGTCACCATGCTCCAGGTCGACGCCACGCCGACGATGGGCTTGCCAAAGTCCGCGTCCGAAAAGCCGACCGCGCGCAGCATCGAGCGGTTGGGGGAGCGGTCCGCTCCGTCGACCACGATTGAGGAGTGCTGGCGAAGGTTGCCTTTGGTAGTGCTCATGAGAGGGCATCAAGGAGACCAGAGCGGCGAAGGCCGGGCAAGCGGTGTTTTCGTGGTTGCATGGGCCCAGTGGCAGCCCATTCACTCGTCCACGATCCTTCGCATGGCGTTCAACCTGAAAAAGGTGCTCAAGGCACTGCTCTATTCCTCTAGCCAACCGCTCGCTACCAAGGACATCCAGACTGTCTTTGAGCGATTCCACCGGCAAGCGGAGCCGCCGCCGTCCCCCCAAGCCCCCACCGAGGCCGCCCCGGCGGCCGCCGCGCAGGCGCCTGCTGCCGAGACCCCCGCGCTCGAGGCTGCGGAGGTCCCTGCGGAGCCCGCGGACTCGCCGGACCTGTATGAGGAGGTGCCGGCACTCGTCACGACCGCCCAGATCCGGGAGACGATGGACGAGATCGCGGCCGAGCTCCTCGCCGCCGACGAGGGCCTGGTCCTGGTCGACGGGGCCAGCGGCTACCGATTGGCAACGGCACCCCGGTTTGCGCGCTGGATTCGCATCCTTCGCGAAGAGCCGCCCCCGGTGAAGCTGAGCCAGTCCTCCGTCGAGACACTTGCCGTCGTTGCCTACCGCCAGCCGGTCACCCGGGCCGAGATCGAGGCCGTCCGTGGCGTGTCGGCCGACGCCGGGATCGCGAAGCTGCTTGAGCGCGAGCTGATCATGGTCGTCGGCCGCGCCGACCTTCCCGGGCGCCCCATCCAGTATGGGACGACGGACAGCTTCCTGGAGTTCGTGGGGATCAAGTCCCTCGACGAGCTTCCGGCCTCGGATGTCCTTTCCTCACGCCAGATCGACGCCTGGCTGAAGGGCGGCAGCCCGGGACACACGCCCAACGACGCCGACATGGGCCTGGACGAGAACGAGCTCGCCCTTGTGCCCCCTGCGCCGCAGGCCGCAGCCGAACCCGCCCCCGAGCCTGCACCCGCATCCGAGCCCGAACCCGCAGCCGCAGCCGAGCCTGCGGCCGCACCCACCGCCTCCTGACATGGAACTCGGCCCCATTCGCAAGCAGATCGACGCCCTCGACCACAAGCTGGTCGATCTGGTCAACGAGCGCCTGGCGCTCGCCTCTGAGATCGGCAAGATCAAGCGCAAGAAGGGGGACGAGATCTTCGTGCCCGAGCGCGAGGACGCCGTGATGCGCAAGGTGTGCGAGAGCAACAAGGGTCCGATCAAGAACGAGGCCCTGAGGGCGATCTACCGCGAGATCATGTCCGCGGCCATCGCCCTGGAGAAGCCGCTGCTCGTGGCCTACCTGGGCCCCGAGGCGAGCAACACCCATGCGGCCGCGATGAAGAAATTCGGCGCCAGCGTCGACTACCACGCGATGGCCACGATCGAGGATATCTTCACCGCCGTGGAGAAGGGCGAGGCCGACAACGCCGTGATCCCGATCGAGAACTCGACGGAGGGCAGCGTGCGCGAGGCGCTCGACAGCTTCGTGGAGAGCGACCTGAAGATCGTCGGCCAGATCTATCTCGAGATCAGCCACTGCCTGATCTCGCGCTCGCCCCTCGAGAAGATCGAGAGGGTGTATTCGAAGGACCAGGCCCTGGCGCAGTGCCGCCACTGGCTCCAGCGCCACCTTCCCCATGCCCAGCTGGTCGACGCCCCGAGCACGACCCGCGCGGTGCAGATCGCCAAGGACGACCCCAAGGCGGCCGCGGTCGCGAGCGAGACGGCGGCGGCCTACCACGGGGTGCCCGTGCTTGTCCGCAATATCCAGGACAAGGCGGACAACACGACCCGCTTCTTCGTCCTCGGCCGCAAGCCGGCGGGCACGGTGGGCGGCGGAAAGGACGTGACGAGCTTCCTGATCTCCCTGGGAGACGAGGCCTCCTCCCACTCGGGCTCGCTCCTGAAAATGCTCAATCCATTCGGGGAGCGGGGCATCAACCTCTCGAAGATCGAGTCAAGGCCGAGCAAGAAGCGCCCCTGGGACTATTACTTCTTCATCGACGTGACGGGCCACTACGACGACCCCGCAATGAAGGCCGCCGTGGGCGAGCTTTCGAAGTTCTGCCCCATGGTGAAGTGGCTGGGGAGCTTTCCCTCGGTGACCTGAAAGGTGGGGGTGTTCCTGCGGCCCCGGGGCCATTCCAGTCCTTTATAGTCTGGCACAGGAGAACTTATGCCGTACGGTTTCTCGGAAGATGCCTGGCGACTCCCCGACTTCCCGCGACGGGACTCTCCCTCGCGCGGTATTTCTGAGCTATGCGCGCGAAGATTCGCCTGCCGCGCTGCGCATTGCCGAGGCGCTGCGCCTGCACGGCGTGGAGGTGTGGTTTGACCAGAGTGAGCTTCGCGGCGGCGACGCCTGGGACCAGAAGATCCGCCGCCAGATCAAGGAATGCGCGCTCTTCGTTCCCGTCATCTCCGGGAACACCCAGTCGCGCGGCGAGGGGTATTTCCGGCTGGAGTGGAAGCTGGCCGTGGAGCGCACCCACCTCATGGCGGAGGGGGTCCCGTTCCTGGCCCCGGTCGTGGTCGACGCCACCCCGGAGGGCGAAGCCATCGTCCCCCCGGAGTTTATGCGCGTCCAGTGGATCCGTCTTGCGGGCTCGCTGCCGACGCCGGAATTCGTGGGGCAGATCCGCCGCATGCTCGAGTCCCCGGGCAAGCCTGCCGCGGCCCTTAAGCCGGCGCACGCGGGCCCCGTGGCACGACAGGGCAGGGGATTGATATGGGCAGCCGTGGCGGTCGGGGTGCTGGTCGTGGCCGCGGCAGCCGGTCTTCTTTTCCTGCGCCGGCCGGCGGCCGCGCAGGCCGTCCAGCCGGCCCCGTCCGCCGCGCCGGCGGCGGTGGACCCCAAATCGATCGCCGTCCTGCCGTTCGAGAACATGAGCGACGACAAGGACAACGCGTTCTTCGCCCAGGGGGTGCACGAGGACGTGCTGACCAACCTCTCGTACGTGCGGGACCTCCACGTGGTGTCGCGCACCTCGGTCATGAAATTCAAGGAGACGACCAAATCGATCAAGGAGATCGGCCAGGAGCTCGGCGTCGCCTACGTGCTGGAGGGAAGCGTGCGCCGCGAGGGCAACAAGGTCCGCGTCACGGGCCAGCTGATCGACGCACGCACCGACGAGCACGTCTGGGCGAAGGCCTATGACCGCGACCTCAACGACATCTTTGCCATCCAGGGGGAGCTGGCGCAGGCCATAGCCGCGGCCCTGCAGGCGGTGCTCTCGCCGGAGACGAAGGCGCTGATCGAACGGCGTCCCACCGAGAACACCACGGCTTACGACGACTACGTGAAGGCGCGCCAGGACGACAAGGGCGGCTGGATCAACTTGGACCGGAGCCTGGCGCTCCTCAGGGAAGCGGTGCGGCTGGATCGTGCCTTTGCCGCGGCATGGGCGGAGATGGCCTCCCGGCTGGCGTTCCTCTATTTTTCTTCCGAGAGGACGGATGAGACTCTCAAGGCGGCGACCGACGCGATCGACTCGGCGGTGCGCCTCGCCCCCGACGACCCCGCCGTCATCGAGGGCCGGGGGGACTATTACTACTACGGCTATCGCGACTACGGCAAAGCCCTGGAACAGTATGTGCGGCTTGCCGCGATGCGCCCCAACGACCCGGTGATGTACCTCTCGCTGGCTCTGATCGAGCGGCGCCAGGGCCGTGTCGACGATGCCATCGCAAGTGTCAAGAGGGCGATCACCCTGGACCCTGCCAATCATGCGCTGGTGGGCCCGCTGTACCAGTGCCTCTGGGGGCTGCGCCGCTATGACGAGGCCGTGGCAATATTGGGGAAGGCGGTTCAGGATCATCCAGACTCCCTCGATGATGGATATGCGCTCGCCGTGGTCCGGTTCTTCCAGGACGGTTCGACCCAGGACATCGAGGCCTTTGCGCGCCGGAGCGTGCCCGCCAGCAAGCAGGCCACCTTCATCTACCTGCAGGCAGACCTCGCCTACCAAAGTGGCCATTGGAAGGAGTTCATTCGCCTGCGCGGCCTGCAGCGGTATTATGACGGCAATTCGGATGACCCCCAGTGGGGCCAGGACGTTTTCCTTGCGGAGGCCTACGCGGAGGCCGGGGACATGGCGTCGGCGCGAAGTTTTGCCGCCGACGCTCTGGCCCGGCTCAAGGCGGAGAGCGTGCGCCAGCCGACGAACTCGGTCGTGTGGTCGGAGCTGAGCCTCGCCCATGCACTGCTCGGCAACCGCCATGAGGCGCTGGACTGCGCGGCAAAATCAGCGGATCTGCTGCCCGAAGCGCGCGACGCGCTGGTGGGACCTGCAAATTCCATAAACGGCCTCTTGGCCCTTGCCTGGCTGGGTGAGAACGACCGGGCGGTGGGGGAGATGAAGCGCCTGTTCAGCGTCCCCTGGGGGGCCGACATCTACTATTGCCGGGCCCATTTTCGCACCCTTAAGGACGATCCGCGCTTCAAGGCCCTGGTCAACGATCCCACGAACAACACGCCGCTGCCGTGACGCCTAGGGGCCCCGGCGGGCGCGCTCGCGCAGATAGAAGAGGGCGAAGCCCGCGGCGACCACGGCCATCGCCAGGATGAAATAGATGAGGCAGCCGGTGCGGGTGTGCTTCTGGATAGACTCCGGCGCCTGCCGGAACTGGCCCATGATGTCCTCCGAGCTCGATGGGGCCGGTGACGGGGCGTCCTCCAAGACGGGAGGAGTTGCGTCTTCGTCCGAGGGCATGATGCCCTCCAATTCGGCGATCTGGCGGTCAAGCCACTCGAGATGCTCCTTTTGGAGCTCCCTCTGGCGCCTCAGCTCTTCCAGGCGATCGGACACGGAAGTCCGGCCCGGCCGTTCAGACCGCGGTGACGACCGAAACCTTGCGGTGCGGCTTGTCGTACTGGACCACGCCGTCTTTGAGGGCGAAGAGGGTCCAGTCGCGGCCGACGCCGACGTTCTTTCCGGGGTGAAGCTTCGTGCCGCGCTGGCGGACGAGGATGTTTCCGGCAATGACGCTCTGGCCGCCAAACATCTTGATGCCAAGACGCTTGGAGTGGCTCTCGCGGCCGTTTGTTGATGTTCCCTGACCTTTCTTGTGCGCCATGGACGTGTTCTCCTTAAATCTTGATGGACTCGATCTTGATGACGGAAAGCTCCTGGCGGTGGCCCTGCTTGCGCTCGTAGCCCTTACGCTTCTTCTTCTTGAATACGATCACCTTATGACCGCGCTTGTTCTCCAGAATCTTGGCCGAAACGCTCGCGCCTGCCAGGGTGGGCTTGCCGATCTTGAAATCAGCGCCCTCTCCTGCGGTCAGCACGTCCTTAATCTCGACGGTCGCACCGGCTTCCGTGTTTGGGAAGCGGTTCACAACGAGAATATCGCCCTCCGTAATGGTGAACTGCTGCCCCTGGGTTTTGATCGTAGCTTTCATGAAATAAAACTGGTGACTAAGCCGTTTTCGGAAAGTCAACGCAAGGCTATTTTGGTGGCTGATAATCCAGGAGTGTCGCGGTGCCGGTGCCAAACCGGAAACCGACCGAAAAACGCACGGGAAGATGGCGTTCGTCGTCGGTCTCTATCCACACCTTGACGGTCGAGCCCCTGCGGAACATGCCGATCGGCTGCGTCTTCTCCATACGCGGCACCAACCCCAGCGCCTTGAAGACGCCGACCGAGGTGAACACATAGTCGTAATCCTCGGCGCGGATCGTGAGCGGGTAGAACTGATCCTCGAAGATGACCAGGGCATCGCGCGCCTCGCCCGGCTGCAGGTTCCACCCGCGGGTCTGAATCAGCGCGAGAATGAGGTCGGAGGGGTTGCCCTTGGGCATGGAGATCGTGCGACTCTTCTCCGGGTGGATGTCATCCGTGTAGGTCGCGAGCGCCTTGTCGTAGTTGATCACGATCGAGTTCTTGATGACCTTGTTGCGGTAGGTGCTCCACTCGCTCGAGGAGAGCAGCTGGCCGGTCTTCTCCAGATAGAGCGATTCACCCTTCCCATCGAAGGGGAAGAGGCCCCGTGCGAGGCCCCAGGTCGACGTCGTCGTCGTGACCCGCAGGACCGCGCCATCGCCCTTGCCGACCTCCTCGGCCGCGATGGTGATCCGGCCCACGGACGGGATGAATCCCCAGCGCACGCTGTAGGTGATGCTTTCGCCGCTGCGCAGCGCGAAAAAGGGAGACGTGGGCGCCGCCGCCCAGCCGGCGCCCGGGCAGGCGCACACGGCCCCCATCAACGCCAGGCATGCAAGGGCGCGGGCGATTGCATTTGCGCCTGGGCGTTTTTGAGTACGTTTGAAGTTTGCGATCATGGAGGCGGCTACCCACATACACATCAAAGGTGCACGCGAGCACAACCTAAAGAACCTGGACATAAGGATTCCGAGGGGACGGCTGGTTGTGGTCACCGGGCCAAGCGGGTCGGGAAAGTCGTCCCTCGCCTTCGACACGATATACGCCGAAGGGTATCGAAAGTACATGGAGAGCCTGTCGACGCAAGCGCGCCAGGTCCTCGACCAGCTCAAGCGGCCCGACGTCGACTTCATCCACGGGCTCTCGCCGGTGCTCGCGATCGAGCAGAGGACCGGCGGGGTTTCGCCGCGCACGACGATCGCGACCGTGACGGAAGTCTCGGACTATTCACGGCTTCTCTGGGCGCTTGCAGGCGAACAGCTCTGCCCCAAGGACGGCGGCCGCGTCGTCCGGCGCTCGCTCGACGACAACGTGAACCGGATCCTCGCCGAGTGCGCGGGCCAGCGTGTGATGCTGCTGGCCCCGGTGATCGTCGCCAAGCCGAGCGTCCTCAGGGACGAACTGCCCCGACTGCGCCAGCGCGGCTTCCAGAGGGTGCGTCTCGGCGGGAGCGTGCGCGAGTTGGACGAGCCCAACCTCATCCCCTCGGGCGCGGCGGCCGTCGCCGTGGACGTCGTCGTCGATCGCCTTGTGGCCTCCGCCGAGCAGCGCAGCCGCATCGCGGATTCCCTGGAGCTCGCGTTCCGTGAGGGGCATGATCGCGCCTTCGTGCTGTCCCAGGCGAGCGCCGACGCGCCCTGGCGGGAGATGGGGCTGAGCCAGCACCTGGCCTGCGACCTCTGCGGGGACGTGTTCGAGAAGCTGACGCCGAGGCATTTTTCCTTCAACCACGCGGAGGGGGCGTGCCCCGAGTGCGGCGGGCTGGGGCGCAAGCTGCGGCCCGTGGCCGAGCTCATTGTGCCGGACCCCGACAAATCGGTCCGCGAGGGGGCCATCAAACCCTGGCGGATTGGAGGCAAGAACCTGATAATCAAGCACAACGCAACTCTTAAGCAGCTGGCTGAGCAGCTCCCATTCGACCCCGAGACCCCGTGGAAGGACCTTCCGGAAGGCACCCGCTCGGCGCTACTCAACGGCACCGGCGAGCGGCTCTTCGCCTTCAAGCTGCGGCGGATGCGCGAGGCCAAGGCCCTGCCCTTTGCCGGCATCATCGCCGATATGGAGGGCAGCTTCCGCGACACCCAGAGCGAGGGCTTCCAGGCGCGGCTGTCGACCTTCATGGTCGCGGGGCTCTGCCCCTCGTGCTCGGGATCCCGCCTGAACCCGCGCAGCGCGGCGGTGCGCCTCGGCTCCGCGGAAAGCGCGCTCGGCTTCGCGGGCTTCATGGCCATGGACATCGCCGCGGCCCACGCCTTCGCCTCGGGCCTCGCCGACTCGCTCGGCTCAAGCGAGGCGCTGCGCGAGGTGGTGACGGGCATCGAGAGGCGCCTCAGGTTCCTGCTCGATACGGGGCTCGGCTACCTGACGCTCGACCGCGACTATGCAAGCCTCTCGGGCGGCGAGGCCCAGAGGGTGCGCCTGGCGACGCAGCTCGGCATGGGGCTTATCGGCGTCATCTACGTGCTTGACGAGCCCAGCATCGGGCTGCACCCGAAGGACAACGAGAGGCTGCTCACGCAGCTGCGCGCCCTGCGGGACACCGGCAACACGGTGATCGTGGTCGAGCATGACGAGGACACGATGCGCGCGGCCGACCAGATCATCGAACTCGGGCCCGAGGCCGGAGTGGAGGGAGGGCGGCTGCTCTTCCAGGGCACGCCCGAGGAATGCGCGCGCCAGCCCGTGCGCGTGTCGCAGACGGGGCCGTTTCTCGCGCGCAAGCTCTCCGTGCACAAGGACGCCGCGACCAAGAAGTCCGACGGGGCGTGGCTCACCGTGAGGGAGGCGCGCCAGCACAACCTGCGCGGCGTGGACGCGAAGTTCCCGGTGGGCCTGCTCACCTGCGTCACGGGGGTGTCCGGGTCCGGCAAGAGCACGCTCGTCAACGACGTGCTCGCAGCCGCGGCGGCACGGCGCCTCAATGGGGCCAAGACGATCCCGGGCAAGCACCGCAGCATCGAGAACCTCGATTTCTTCGACAAGCTCGTCCAGGTCGACCAGGAGCCGATTGGCCGCAGCCCGCGCTCCAATCCGGCGACCTTCGTCGGCCTGCTCGACCTGCTCAGGGATCTCTTCGCGCAGGTGCCGCTCGCGCGGGTGCGCGGCTACACGGCCAGCCGCTTCTCCTTCAACGTGCGCGGCGGCCGCTGCGAGCGCTGCCAGGGCGACGGCGTCATCAAGCTCGACATGCAGTTTATGGCGGACGCCTACGCCACCTGCACGGGCTGCGGGGGTCGCCGCTACAACCGCGAGACGCTCGAGGTCCTCTTCCACGGTAAGTCCATAGCCGACGTCCTCGAGATGACCGTCCGCGAGGCGATCGTGCTGTTTAGGAACATCCCCAGGGTGCTGGACAAGCTGCAGACCCTGGAGGCGGTCGGCCTCGGCTACCTGGCGCTCGGCCAGTCCTCGGTGACGCTTTCCGGAGGCGAGGCGCAGAGAATCAAGCTGTCGCTCGAGCTGAGCAAACGCCAGCAGGGCCCGACCCTCTACATCCTCGACGAGCCCACCACGGGACTGCACTGGGTCGACATCCAGAGGCTCATGGACCTGCTTTTCAGGCTGCGGGACGCCGGCAACACGGTGATCGTGATCGAGCACAACCTCGACGTGATCAACCTGGCGGACTGGATCATCGACCTCGGGCCGGGCGGAGGCCGCAGCGGCGGGGACATTGTCTACGCCGGCGAAAGGGAGGGCATCGAGTCGTGCGCGGCCTCGGAGACCGGCTCGGCGCTGCGGCGCTGGCGGGCGCAGCCCGGCGTCAAGCCTACTTCTTGATAAGCCCCAAGCCGAGCGCCCCGCCGACGGCGAGGATGGCGCCCGCGGCGTAGTACTTCACGTGCGTCGGGATGTGCCCCTCGCCGTCAACCTTCGTCCCCAGCGTCGCGAGCGAAGCGTCGGCCTTGCCGACCAGCGAATGCTGCCGGTTGTAGCCCAGGGTGATCAGCCAGATGCCGCCGGCGAGCGCGGCGAGGGAGATGAGTGTCCTCATGGCGCATCAGGCTGGCTGCGGCGCGCGCGATGGCAAGGCCTTGCGCCCCTCCCAAGGAGGACCGTCGTTGGGCGCGCCGGCTAGGGGCCCTTGCGGTCGAGGAACAGGTTGTAGCCGTGCTTCTCCAGGAACGAGAGCTCGAAGGTGAGGGGCACCGGGTACATGTCGAAGTGGGCGCGCCGGTTCGACTCCTTCTCGTCACGAGTCTCGAAGTAGGAGGCCTTCCATGTGGCTTTGGTGTCGTGGTACCAGTCGATGTAACCCTGCTCATTCTGCCTGAGGATGAGGCAGCCCGGGGCGATCGCTGCCGCGAAGCCGATGCAGGACCAGAAGGAGGCCCTGGGCCGGAGCGCGGCGAGCTCAAGGACGATAATCATGCCGACGGGAATCACGAGCGTCACATAGCGCGAGGCCAAGGGCGCCGCGTCGCCTCCCATCACGCGGCCGACGGCGGTGCTCGCGCAATAGAGGACCTCGAACGCCGCGAGGACAAAGATCGCGGTGCTCCGGGGGTTCTCCCGTATCCCCGTGCGCAGCAGGCGCCATCCATGGCGCGCGCACTCCGCGCCGAGACCCGCCAGGAGCGCAAGACCGAGCGCGATCGGGCCCGCCCCGGGGCTCACCCAGCCAAAGAAGCTCGAGAGCATGCGCGCCGCGAAGAGCGGATACTGGATCGGGTGCTCGTAGGGGAAGCGAAAGCCCGGCTGTGCGGAGTCAAAGACGTAGCCGTGGGCGAACAGGGCCCACGAGGCGGCAACCGAGGCGAGGGCCGCCGCGGCAAGAAGCGCGCGCAGGCGCTCGCCCGCGCGAAGCGCCTGGACCGCCTCGACGGCGAAGAGGATGGGGGCGATCATCCCCACGAACGCCCCAAATCCGGTGAAGACGAGCAGGAAGCTGAGCAGGGCAAGGAGGCCCAGGCGCAGGCCCGAGGTGCGCTGGAAGCAGGCCACGCAGAACAGGGTGAGCATGAGGATGGGCATCGCCCCGTGCGACAGGTTCGAGGCCCCCACAAACCCCTCGAACTGGTGCGCGTTGAAGAAGAGGACGGGCACGGCCAGCGCCGCGGCGAATCCCGCCGCGTTGCCGCACCTGCGGATAAGGACAAGGAAGAGGAGGGCGGTGGCGATGAGGGTTGCGGACACGGCGAACGCGTCCCAGCGGGAGTTCCATCCGCTCAGGTCTGCGAGGATCCGCGTCACGACGAGGCCGATTCCCTCGCGGTGGGGCCCGTGGCGCCTGTCGAAGGTCTCCCACCAGCTCTGGCCGTGGAACAGGGGGTAGTAGAAGCCCCACTGGTCGAAGAAGAGGACGTTCACCGCATAGCGGTCGACGAAGCGAAGCTGCCTCAAGGCCAGGGCCGCAAACGCCGCCGCGGGCACGGCCCAGGACAGCAGGCGGGCCTTGGAGGCAAGGGGGTCGGGCATCTGGGGGGCGGCCTAGTCGCCGAGCGAAACGGCCTTGTACGGGTGGTGGTCGAGCCAGGTCGGGTGCCAGCCCTTGACCGATGGCTGTATCAGGAACGCGTGGGTGTAGTGGTAGAGGGGCAGGATGGGAGCCTCGCCCAGCATGAGCCGCTCGGCCTTTGCGTAAAGGACCGCGCGGGCCTCGGGGTCCGCGGTCCGCTCGGCCGTGAAGAGCAGGCCGTCGTAGTCCGCATTCGCCCAGCCCGTAAAGTTGTCCCCGTTGTCGGACCTGAGGACGTCCAGAAACGCCGAGGGGTCCTCATAGTCCGCGATCCATGAGGACAGCAGCAGGTCGTACGAGCCGCTCCGTCGGGCCTGTTCGACGCTCTTCATCTCCTGGTTGGTGATCACCACCCGGATCCCGAGGTCGCGGCGCCATATTTCCTGGAGGGCTTCGGCGACCTCGCGGTGAACCTCGGAGGTGTTGTAGAGGAGCGTGAACTCGGGCAGGACCCCTCCGGAGGGCTGCCCCGCCTCGGCCAGAAGCCGCCTGGCCTGCGCGAGATCGAGCTGCTGCACCGCCGGGGGAACGTAACCCGGCAGCCCTGGAGGGGTGAACGAGAACGCGGGGCTCTGGCCGCCGCGCAGCACACGCCCGACAAGGGCGGAGCGGTCCACGGCCAGCGCCAGAGCGAGGCGGATGCGCGAGTCGTTGAGGGCGGGGCGGCGGGTGTTGACCCTGACGAAGTAGGTGCCGAGGAGGGGATCGATCCGCAGAAGGGACGGAGCCTCGCGCTGGTAGGCCTCGATCCGGCTTGGGGGGATGGCCTCGGTCACGTGGAGCTGGCCGGAGCGGAAGGCCCGCTCTTCGGCGTCGATCGAGTCGAAGGCATGGAAGTGGATCTCGCGGAGGCGCACCTGCGCCGCGTCCCAATAGGTGTCCGAACGGGTGACGACAATGTCCTGGGCAAGGTGCCAGGAGGCGAGGACGAAGGGGCCGTTGCCGACCCACCTGCCCGGAGCGGCCCAGGGGTTGCCGCGCTCGGCAATGGGGCCGTACTTGGCGACCGTGGCGAGGGGCACCGGCATCCAGGCGGGGCCGCTGAGCAGCGAGAGGAACCAGGGCGCGGGGTGCTCCAGGGAGACGACCAGGGTGTGGGCGTCCGGCGCCGAGAGGCCCACATGGGAGAAGTCACCCAGGCCCTTGTTGAAGGCCTCGGCGCCCGAGATCAGGTAGAGCTGGCTGGCGCGGGTGGCCCCGAGGGACGGGGTCAGGATTCTGCGCCACGAGGCGATGAAGTCGGCTGCAGTGACCGGGACGCCATTGGACCAGCGGGCCGCGGGGCGAAGGTAGAACGTGTAGGTGAGCCCGCCGGGCGCCACCTCCCACCTTTCGGCGACCGCGGGCACGGGGTGCAGGTCCACCGGGTCCTCGGCTACCAGCCCCTCGAGCAGCGCCGAAAGGACCGTGTAGTCGGAGGCCAGCGTCGCCAGGTGCGGGTCGAGGTCGGCGATCTCCGGGTCGATGCCGCGGTGCAGGATCTGGGCCTGGTCGCCGGAGCGCACGTTGCTGGCGCCGCGGGTGCAGCCCTGCAGGAGCGCCGAAAGGGCGGCGAATGCGACGAGCGCGGCCCGCTTCATGCCTGCTCAATCAGGACCACGGCGTGCGCCGCCATCGCCAGGCCGCGGCCGATGTCGCCCATTTTCTCGTTGGTCGTCGCCTTGATCCCGATCGACGCCGTGGAGAGGCCCGTGCTCGCGGCGAGGATGGCCTTCATGTCGGCGATGCGCCCCGAGATGCGCGGGCCCTCGGAGATCAGCGTTGTGTCCAGATTGACCGGCTTCCAGCCGTTCTCCCGAAGGACCTGGATCACCCGGCGCAGCAGCACCTGCGAGTCGGCGTTCTTCCAGGTCGCGTCGGTGTCGGGAAAGAAGTTGCCGATGTCGGGAAGGCCCGCTGCCCCGAGAAAGGCGTCGCAGATCGCATGGGTGACGCAGTCCGCGTCGCTGTGGCCCTCAAGGCCAAGGGGCGACTCGAAGCGCACGCCCGCCAGGATCAGCGGCCGGCCGGCGACGGTGCTGTGGATATCATATCCATGGCCTATTCGAAGGGACATGGCCTCTCCATAGCCCCTCAGGTCTCGCGAGCCAACAGGAATTCGAGGTAGGCCAGGTCCTGGGGCGTCGTCAGCTTCGGGTTGGGAAAGGTGTTTTCAAGGAGAGCCACGGGATGTCCCAGGGTCTCGACCGCGGCAGCGTCGTCGGTGACGCGCAGGCGCCTCGCATCGACCCGGGCGTACGCGCGCTCGATCAGGGGTTTCGAGAAGACCTGGGGCGTCTCCATGGCCCATAGGCGCGTGCGGTCGACAGTGCGCAGCTTGCCGCCTGCCCTGTGCTCCTTGATCGTGTCGGTGACCCGGTGGGCGAGCGCGACGGCGCCCTCTTTTCGGACGATCTTGTGGAGGGCGACCAGCTGCTCGGGCCTGATGAGCGGCCGGGCGCAGTCGTGGATGAAGACGTGGTCGATGTCCCCGGGAAGTGCGGCAAGGGCCGCGGCCACGCTATCCTGGCGCTCGCGGCCCCCGCGCACCAGCAGGGCGGGGGTGGGGGCGAAGGCCGACAGCGCCGTCATCTGGGAGCGGTCGCGGTACACCACCACGTAGAGGTCGGCGACGCCGCTCGCCGCAAAGGCGGCCGCGGAGTGGGCGAACACGGGTCGCCCTGCGAGCTGCGCCAAGACCTTGTCGCGGACGGCTCCCGCCATCCGTTTGCCGGCTCCGCCTGCCAGGAGAATTGCTGCTGTGCGCGACATGGTGTGTCCGGATTGCCTCTTGGGACATGCAGTTTGGTACAACCGCCCGCCGAGCGCCACACGGAAAATCATGGCGCACGGTGATTTTTTGGTGACGATGTACGGTCTTGCCCAAACACGAGCTCCAGGCCCCAGCCAAGATCAACCTCTTTCTCGCCGTCACCGGACGGCGGGCGGACGGCTTCCACGACCTGCTTTCGGTCGCCGCACCCCTGGACTGGGGCGACACGGTCTCCGTTGAGCTCGGGGGAACCTCGTTCACGGTGAGCTGCGACGATCCCGAGATTCCCGTTGACGGCCGCAACCTGGTCCTCAGGGCGGCAGAGGCCTTTGCTCTCGAGACGGGCTCTAGCCTGCGGGCGCATTTCTCGATCACCAAGCGGATTCCCTCCGGCGCCGGGCTGGGAGGGGCCAGCTCCGACGCGGTGGCGGCCCTGCGCGCACTCAACGCGGCGGCGGGCAAGCCCCTGGATGCGGCCGCTCTCGCGAGGCTGGCCTCCGGGATCGGCTCCGACTGTGCGCTCTTCCTCGCCGGGGCGCCGGTCGTCATGCGCGGCAGGGGAGAGCGCGCGGAGGCGCTGCCCACGGAGGCCTATCGGCGGATCCGCGGCGTGCGGGTGCTGCTCTTCAAGCCCTCGTTTCCCATTTCAACGGCCTGGTCGTACGCGCAGATCGCGGCCGGTGCGCCCCGCAGCTACGTTGAGCCCGCCCGCGCGGAGGCCCGGCTCGCGGCCTGGCTGGGCCAGGCCGGTGCGCCGGCCGAGGGGCTCCTCTTTAACTCGATGGAGGGGCCTGCGTTTGCGAAGTATCCGGCGCTTCCCGTGCTGCTGGAGCAGATCCGCTACCGTTTCGGGCTGAATGCCCGCATGAGCGGCAGCGGGAGCGCCTGCTACGTCCTGCTGCAGGAAAGCTTCTCGTCGGCGCCCGTCGAGGCGGTCATCCGCGAGGCCCTGGGCCCGGCCGCGTTCATGACCGAGACGAGAATCGCCTGAGAGAGCGTTATTTTTGCGCGGTAAATCGCATTGACCGCGCCGCCGGTCGGGGACGTTATCGAGTCAACCCAATCCGCCCCCCTACGGATTGGGAGCCCTTGCAATGCCCACGGATCCTAGCACCAAGGAAGAAGTCATCGTGCAAGGCATCTCCGCCTCGCAGGGCATCGCCTATGGCCAGATTTTCGTGTACCTGCAGAGCGAGGTCGAGGTTCCGTCCTATCAGGTCGACCCGGACAAGCGCATCGACGAGATTGCTCGCTTCGACAAGGCGCTCCTGTCCACGCGCCAGCAGATCGCCAAGATCCAGGCCGAGGTCGAGAAGAACCTGGGCAAGAACGAGGCGCTGATCTTCGACGCGCACCTGCTGGTCCTCGAGGACCAGGCGCTCATCTCGGAGACGATCCGCGAATTCGAGGACACCGGGCGCAACATCGAGACGTGCTTCAACGCCGTGTCGAAGAAGTACATCCAGGCCTTCTCCGAGATTGACGACGAGTACCTGCGCGAACGGGCGGCCGACATCCGCGACGTCGCCCAGCGAGTCCTGCAGAACCTCCTGGGGCAGGCCGAGAACAGCCTCAGCCGCCTCGTCGAACGGCGCATCGTGGTCGCCAACGACCTCTCGCCCTCGGACTCCGCGGGCATCGACCGGGGCTCGGGCCTCGCCATCGTGACCGACTCGGGCAGCAAGACGAGCCACGCCGTCATCGTCGCCCGCTCCATGCAGATCCCCGCCGTCGTGGGCGTGCGCGACCTGACCAAGAGGGTGAAGACCGGCGAATGGGCCCTGGTGGACGGCTACGAGGGCCTCGTGATCCTCAATCCCTCCGAGACGACGCTCTTCCGCTACGGCAAGATCCAGTCCCAGAAGAAGTCCTTCCAGGGAAGGATCCTCGAGGCCAACCGCGAAAAGGCCGTGACGCTCGACGGCGTTGACGTCGTCCTGATGGCGAACATCGAGAAGGTCGAGGAGGTCGCCGACGTGAAGAAATTCTACGCGCAGGGGGTCGGCCTCTTCCGAACGGAATACCTTTTCCTGAACGCGGCGCGGATCCCGACCGAGCAGGAGCAGTTCCTGGCGTATAAGGGGGTCGTGGAGGGCCTGGCCCCCAATCCCGTCATCATGCGGACCCTCGACCTGGGCGGCGACAAGCCGATGGAGTCAAACCCCGACCTTTTCCCGAAGGAGGACAACCCGTTCATGGGCTACCGTGCCATTCGGTTCTGCCTGGACAACCGGGAGCTGTTCAAGGACCAGCTCCGGGCGATCCTGCTCGCGAGCCACTACGGCAACGCGAAGATCATGTATCCGATGATCAGCGGCTCCGAGGAGGTGGCGCGCGCGAACGCCATCCTCGACGAATGCCGCAAGGAGCTGCGCTCGCGCGGGCAGCCCTTCGACGAAAAGCTCGAGGTCGGCGCCATGATCGAGATCCCAAGCGCGGCCGCGACGGTCGACCTTCTCTGCAAGCAGTGCGCCTTCTTCAGCGTGGGGACCAACGACCTGATCCAGTACATGCTCGCCATCGACCGGGGCAACGACCGGATCGCTCACATGTACGAGCCGGCGCACCCCGCCGTGATCCGCACGCTCAAGAGGATAGTCGACGACGCCCACAAGCTGGGGATCCCCGTGGGGGTCTGCGGCGAGATGGCGAGCGACCCGCCCTATGCCGCGCTATTGCTGGGATTCGGGGTGGATTCGCTGAGCATGTCCCCGCCCTCGGTTCCCGCAGTCAAGTTTCTCGTGCGCGCGATGAGGATGTCCGACGCCCGCGAGCTGGCCAGTCAGGCCCTCGCCCTCACCTCGGCGAAGGACATTTTTGCGGTGTGCGACCGCTTCCACCGCGCGCGAGTCAAGCTCGACTGAGGGCGGCGGAGCCGGCCTAGAATCTTTTCGATTTAGTTGGGCCCAGTATCTTCAGGCCGTTCCAGCTCTTGAACGTATGCGTCCGCTCGGCGACCTCATAGCGTGAAAGGGGTCGGTCGTGTACGTCCTGCGTGGCACTCCTCTGGTCTAATCTGGACGGCACAGTTCTCCGCAGCTTGCTGCGGAGATGGATGCCGCCCGCTGGCATCGGGGCAAAGCCCCTTTTTGTGATACCTCGGGGCTCGCCCCGAGGAGGGTTCATTTCCGAGAGACTGGGTCGCTCCGCACTTAATTTGCATTGCTTGAGCGTGGCATCGCTGGCCTGCTGCGCACGGGTTCGATGCTTGGGCATCGAAGGCATCAGGAGCAGTCGGGCCACTGCTTCAAAATCTGCTTATGCGGTCCGGCCGCATTCACTATGAAGTATCTGATCGTTTTCGCCTGTCTTGTTGTCTCCACTGTCGCGGAATCGTTTGGTGATGCAACCATTCGGATCGGCCTGTTCGAGAGAACCGGAGCAGCCCGCCTCGCCACAATTCTTGGCGGGGGCGTCCTGTTGCTAATTTACGGACTGATGCTCAATGTCGCGCCGTTGCCATTTGCCCGCATCGTCGGATTTTATATCGCTACGCTTTTCCTGATCTGGCAGCTGACGAACTTCGTCATGTTCCGTACTGTACCGAACGCACCGATCCTCGTGGGTGGCGCCCTCATTGTCGCCGGAGGGCTGGTAGTCTCCTTCTGGAAGGCATGACGCTCTCCCATTAAGGAGACCGGGTTGAAAATAGATCAAGGAATCGGGGACGTTCGATTTGAAATGTCCTGGTCGCTTGCCGGGGCGTCGGTTTGCGGTCCTCGACCGGACGCATTTTTTTGAACGAAGCTCGGACGAGTCTAACTAAATCGAAAAGGCTCTAGGACGCCTTGGTGCCGCTCGCGAGCAGCGTCTCGAAGTGGGGCTCCACGGCCTCCTTGGAGACCGAGGTCACCTCGACCTTCACGAACCGCGCCTTTTTCAGGAACGTGTCGAGGGTGCCCTCGTTAAAACCCAGCCACAGGTCCGCATAGAGCTCGCGCGCCTTCTCAAAGTCGTGTTCGGCGAGCTCCAGCACCAGCAGCTGGCCACCCGGGCGCAGGATCCGGTAGGCCTCATCCACCGCCCTCTGGGGGTGCTGGGCGTGGTGCAGGGCCTGGCTGAGGATGGCGAGGTCCACGGACTCGTCGGGAAGGGGGACCTGCTCGATGTCGCCCAGCCTGTAGGTGAGGTTGGCGAGGTCGTTTTTGCGCGCGAGTTCGGTGCCGACCTCGACCATGCGCGGCGAGTTGTCGATGCACCAGACCTGCTTGGCGTTGCGCGCGAGCAGCTGGGAGATCATCCCCTCGCCGGCGCCCAGGTCTGCGACGACGATGCTCGGCACGAGCCTGAGGGCCAGGCGGCCTATGGCCTCCCACGAGCGCCCGGGGCAGTGGCTCTTGCCCAGCCGGCCTGCGATAAGGTTGAAATACTGCTCGGAGACGCGCCTGCGCTTGGCGAGCGCGCGGTCGAGATGGCGGCCATCCTCGGCAATCACATCCAGACCGGCCACGCTGTCGATGGCAGCCTTCAGGAGGGCCATCTGGCGCGCGGGAAGGTCCTGGCGCAGGGAGTAGAAGGCCTTCTTGCCGTCCCGGCGGTCGACAACGAGGCTCGCCTGGCGAAGCAGGGCGAGCTGCGAGGAGATGCGAGACTGGCCCATGCCGAGGATCTCCTGGAGCTCAGCCACCGACAGCTCCTCGCGCATGACCAGCGAGAGCAGGCGCAGCCGGGTGGGGTCCGACAGGATCTTGAGCGTGTCCCAGGAGGCGTTCACTGCGCTATCGACGGTGCCGATTTGGCCGGCCTTGGCAACGACGGAACCCTTTTGGGGGCTCCGCCGCCTAGACGTAGCGAGCGATGCTGACGATGGAGTAGGACTCCTCGGTGGCGCCCGTCTTCACCTTCACGGTTTCGCCGACCTTCTTGCCCATGACGGCGGCGCCGAGCGGCGTCTTGTAGGAGATGACATGGTGCTCCGGGTCGCCGTCCCAGACACCCAGTATGGTGTAGCGGGTGGTGCTGCCGTCGGGAATGCGCAGCTCGACGACGCTGCCGACGCTGACCTGCTCGACCGTGGCGTCCTTGAAGTCCGTGACGCGGGCGCGGGCGAGCTCGCGCTCGAGCGTCCTCTTCTGGGCCATGAGGACCGACTGGTCCTGTTTGGCCATCTTGTACTCCGAGTTCTCGCGCAGGTCCCCGTGCTCGCGAGCCGATGCGATGGCCTTGGAGTTCTCGGGGATCTTCTTGGAAACGATGGTTTCGTACTCCTCGCGCTTTCGATCGAAGCTTTCGCGGGAGACGAGCAGCTGTTCCTCCTTGCTCTCGGCGTCCGCGGCAACGAGGGACTGGATGTTGGGGAAGATCTTGATGAAGCGCGCCAGGAGCGACTTCTTCGTCAGCTCCTCGAAGCCCTGGTTGAGGAGCAGCGTGTTGGCGAGGTCGCGCGCGGTCTCGGGGTCGGCCGTCGAGAGGAGGTCGGCGATCAGCTCGGTGTCGTCGCTGAGGATGTCCCCGAGCGGGATGCGGCGGGCGCTGGCGGCCTGGAGGGCCTCATAGTCGATCGCAAAGAAGATGGCGCTCAGGAGCCTCGGGGTGATCAGGTCGTTGAGCAGCTTGGCGAACTTCTTGGAATGGCGGTTCTTGACGATCCAGAGGAGGACCGGCGCCCTGAGATTCTGCTCGGTCTGCCAGCGCTTGAGCGTGGAGGCGAGGTCCTCGGCGTAGCCGTTCTCGACAAGGAAGTTGATGCACTCGGTCGTGAACTTGCCCTGGGAGACCTTGAGCAGGCTAAAGACGATGTCCCGGCACTCGATGGGATGGGTCTCCTTGATCAGGTCGAGGAAGTGGCCCTGAAACTGGACCGGTATCTTCTCGGCGATCGCGGGAAGGTCCCGCAGGTTCGCGACGAGGGAGGATTGGGAGGGCTCGAAGGTGGCGGCGTCGACGCCGGCGACCTTCGCGATGCGGTCGCGGACCGCGGCGCCGTAGAGGCGCTCGGCCGCGTCAATCTGGTTGCTGTCCTTGACGGCGTCGGCGATGCCCTTGAGGACCTCCGTCAGATTGGACTGGGCGGCCTTGTGGGCCGACGCCGCGGCGTAGTCCTCCGCGAGCGCGATGCGCCTGCGGGCGGAGCGGGTGGAGCTGAACTGCTCAAAGATCTCGTCCTCGGCGGAGACCGGGGTCTCGCGCAGGACATAGCACTCCGTCTTCTTCTCGGGAACGGCCACCCGGGGGTCCTTGGCTACCGCCTTGCGCGCCTCGGCCCACCACTTCTTGAACTTTTCCTCTCCGACCACCTGGGAGAGGGTGATCTCCAGGTCGATGGCGGTCGTCGCCTTGTTGGGATAGGACTCGAGGGCCTCGACGATCAGCTGCGCCGGGTTATCGGCGATCAGCTCCTGAATCTTCTTCGGCTCGGTCTCCTTGCGCACCAGAAGATGGTTGGCGGGCAGGACTTCCATCGTGCCGACGCAGAATGCCGGATCCATCGCGTGGGACTTCTTCCCCTTGAAGTCGATGACCAGGCGCAGGGTGGTGTCATCAAAGCTCTTGATTTGACCGAAGCCCCAGCTGCGGTGCACCACGTAGGCGTCCGTTTTCATGGCCTCCAGCTTGGATTTGAAGCCCTTTAGGGCGGGATTTTTCGCTAGGAGCGCGGAAACGGCTTCGGAATTCATAGTTGCGCAATTGAACGCGTGAACCGGAGAGTAAAGCGGAGTATGGCGAACATTGTCAAACCGAGTCTCGAAACTGCATGGCCCGCCTCAGTGCGGCTCGTTGCGCGCTGGCTGGACCGGCGCGAGCGCATCGACCTGCTCATGGAGTCGCTGCCACCGGCCATGCCGGGCACCGAACGGAGTCGCTGCCAACACCTTGTCTTTGGTGTGATCCGGCATTTCGGGCGCATTGAGGCCGTCCTGGACGGCCTGGTGGCGCACCCCCCGCGCTTCATCACGCGCGCCGTGCTCTTTGTCGCGTCTTTCGAGCTGATTGAGTCGGCCGCAGCGGGTGCCGAGGCCGGCCAGCACGCCCGGATCGTCCACCATGCGGTCGAGCGGACCAAGGAACTGGCGAGCGCGGCCGAGGCCCGGCTGGTGAACGCCGTGGTGCGCAAGGCCTCCCAGATTCTGCCCCAGCAGACCGAGCCCGGGCCCCTGGCGCCGGCGGCTGAGCTGGCGACGTACTATTCGCACCCGGACTGGCTGGTGCGCCGCTGGCTGGCCGAATTTGGCGCCCCGGCCACTCGCAACCTCCTTGCATGGAATCAGTCGCCGTCGCCGCTCTATGCGCGCTGGCGCGACACCTCCAGGCCCGCGCCGGACTGGCTCCTGTCCACGGAATGGCCCGGCTTTCACGCGGTGCCTCCGGGACACTGGGCGGAGGTCGAGCGCCTGCTCAAGGACGGGGCCCTTTATCTCCAGGATCCCGCCACCCGGCTCGCCGTGGGGATGCTGGACCCAAGGCCGGGTGAGGCGGTGCTCGACCTGTGCGCGGCCCCGGGAGGAAAGAGCCTGCTGATCGTCGATGCCATGGGCTCGGGTCGGATCGTGGCCATGGACCTGCCCACCTCCAGGATCGACCGCTTGAAGGAGAACCTGTCGCGGACGGGAACGGTGGAGGCGGCGCTGGTCCAGGCGGACCTGTTGAAGGGCGCTTTGGAGGACCTCAAGGAGCACGGCCTGCCGGCCCAGTACCCCGCGGTGCTGATCGACGTTCCCTGCTCAAACACCGGGGTCATGCGCCACCGTGTGGACGTCAAGTGGCGTCTGCAGGAGGCAGACCTGGCGAAGCACGCCCGCCAGCAGGGGGCTATGCTTGCCGCAGCCGCCGGACTCGTGGCCCCGGGTGGGCGCCTTGTCTATTCGACCTGCAGCATCGAAGCCTGCGAGAACGAGAAGGTCGTCGAGGCCTTCCTCGACCGCAACCGGGGCTTCTCGCTGGCGAAGAGCGCGGTTGCGTACCCCTGGGTCGACCGGCACGACGGCGCCGCGGCCTTCCTGCTCAACAAGGCCTGAGCGGCGGGGCGCGCCTCCTCTCTCTAGAGGAGGTCCGCCACCCGGCGGAAATGGTAGCCGACGACGGCGAGTTCAATCGCGAGGCGGAACTTGCGTGGGCGCAGGACCAGCGTCCCGAGGACCAACCTCCAGTAGGCGAAGCGGCCCCTGCGCCAGATTCCGAGCAGCCAGAAGGACTTGACCAGGGCCTCGACATCGACCCAGGAGAGCCTGAGGCGACTGCCGTGGGATCGGTGGCTCTTCAGGAAAGTGCGGATGCGCCGGTAGTAGTTGCGCGGCTCGTAGAGCCTGCGCATGAGCTCGCGGTAGCCCTTCTGGAGAACCTCGCGGTCCAGCGTGGGCCGGAAATTGAGCGCGGACGCCGACGTGTTCTCGCCGTTCGCCTCGGAGAGCAGCCGGCCCTCGCGCTGCAGGCGCTGGTGCAGGCGGGTCTTGGGCAGGGCGGTCAAGAGGCCGACCATCGCCGTGGCGACCCCTGAGCGCTGGATGAAGTCGAACTGCTGCTTGAAGATGGACAGGGTGTCGCTGTCGAAGCCGATGATGAACCCCCCCATCACTTCCAGCCCGGACTCCTGCAGGGTCTTGACCGCGGCCACGAGGTCGCGCCCGGAATTCTGGTGCTTGTGGCACTCCTCGAGTGACGCCGCCGACGGCGTCTCTATACCGACGAAGACCTTTCGAAAGCCGGCTTCGACCATCAGCGCGCGCAGCTCGGCGTCGTCGGCCAGGTTGATGGAGGCCTCGGTGAGGAAACCCATCGTGGGGTGGGTGCGATGGCGCCATTCGATGATGGCGCGCAGGAGCTCTCGGGTGCGGGTTTTGTTGCCGATGAAGTTGTCGTCCACGACGAACACCATGTCCTTCCAACCCCGTGCGCGCAGGGCCTCGAGCTCCGCCACGAACTGGGCGGGGGCCTTTGTCCTCGGCACACGGCCGTTCATCACGGTGATGTCGCAGAACTCGCAGTCAAAGGGGCACCCGCGGGAGAACTGTGCGGCCATGGTCACGTACTGGCGCATCCGGATCAGGTCGTAGCGCGGGATCGGCGTGTGGTCCAGGGTGGGAAACCCCGGGGCGCGGTAGGTGTGCTTGAGGGCGCCCGCCTCCATGTCCGCAATCACCTGCGCGATCACGTCCTCCGCCTCGCCGAGGACAAAGTGCGCGATCTCGGGGAAGGACTCGAACCCCGTGGTGAACAGCGGGCCGCCCGCCAGGACCGGCCGGTGGAGGGTGCTGCAGCGCAGCGCGACCTCGCGCACGGACGGCTGGTGCACGATCATGGCGCTCAGGAACACGTAGTCGGCCCAGAGGATGTCGTCGTCGTCCAGGTCCTCGATATTGAGGTCGACGAGCTTCAGTTCCCACTCGGCCGGGAGCATGCCGGCAACCGTGAGCAACCCGAGGGGAGGGAAGGCGGCCCTCCTTGAGACCAGCCTGAGCACGTGTTTGAAGCTCCAGAAAGTGTCTGGAGTGCGAGGGCTGACGAGGAGGATCTTCATAGCGGACATTCCTTGGGACCACCCCATGGTGATCCCTTGGCAGGGTGCAGCATAACCCCGCTTCTGCGGGGTCGCCAGAAGATTCCGGCGCAGGCGTGCGCGCCTCAGGGAACGAGATCGACGACCTTGAGGGTCTTCACGCTTTCGCGGGTCCCCTCGATGAACGTAAACTGGACCGAGGAGGCCCCCTCGGTGAGGCGCTCAGCGCGCCGCGGCCCCCAGCCCGCGACGGGCTCGCCGTTGATCCTCGACACCAGGTCTCCGACGCCGACCCCGGCCTCGGCCGCGGGGGAGCCCGGCATGACCCCGACGACCTTCCAGTAGGCCGGCGTCTTGCGGAAGCTCATCCCGGTGCCGCGCAGCGCGGGGATCGAGACCTCGTCGGGCGAGTCGCGCTGCAGGAATGCCTCGTCGTGCTCCTGGTCGAACGTGACGATGAAATGCCGCAGGAAACCGCCGCCGATGGAGGAGAGTTCGTCGGTCACCTCGGCGAGCGGATTGGCGACGTCAAGGGTGCCGACGTGGATGACCCCGTCGATGCGCCCCACCCGCGAGGGGCGGTCGCCCGCAAGCGTGTTCACTACCGGGCCGTCCACGGGCCCCGAGAGGAACTTCGGGTCAAGCCCGGCCGGGTTGATTTCGAAGGCCTCGCTGCTTCCCGAGTCGATCAGCGCCACCAGGCCCCGGCCGCCGAGCCGAATGTCGATGATCGGGGTCTTGTCCGGGTTGCTGAACAGCAGGGCCTCGGCCGGCAGGTCGTCCTCGGCCAGCTTTGAGCGCAGGATGACCCGCTCATGGGGGTAGTCGAGGGTCAGCACCACCTTGCGGAACAGGGGGAAACCCAGGACCCCGTCGATCGGCACCCCAAACTGGCTAGTGAGGTCGGTGCAGTCATAGATGAGGGCGGGGGCCTCCTCGAATCGGGCGCTGCCGAGTTGGATCGACTTAAGCGTCACGGGCCGCAGGAGCACCTTGGCGCCCTCGGCCGAGCGCACCTGCACGCGCGGCTCGTCCTCGGGCGGCACCTCTCCGCGTGAATAGCGGGCGGCCAGATCCGGCGAAACCAGCGTGACCGAGGAGCCGGTGTCGATGATGAAGTGGTACGGGCCGAACTTGTCCCATTTCGTCTCGACCATGAGCACGTTGCCGACCAGGCGCGCCTGAAGCACGACGGGCTTGGACCCCACGTAGGTGAGGCCGGGCTTCGGTGCGCTGCGCTTGAAGGAGAAGCAGCCTGTCAAGGACAGGCCTGCACACACCGCAAGGGCCAGCGCCGCACGCTTCATTTACCGTACGGGTTTGGTCAGCCTGGTGGTCAGGCCGAGCGCGAGGACCGTGAGCACCGCGGCGGCGATGAACACGCTCGTCTCGCCAAACATGAAGAAGACGGCGCCCGCGAGCAGCGGGGTGACCGCCCGGGCCAGCGAGCCCAGGGAGCGGAAGATGCCGAGCACGCGGCCCTGCTCCTCCTGGCTGGTGTAGAGGGAGATGAGGCCCGTCGTCGACGGATTGACGAGCCCGGAGCCTGCGGCGATGAAGGCGAGGCCCACGTACATGATCCACGGGTGGGGCCCGAGACCGATGGCCAGCAGCCCCACGACGGTCGAGAGCAGCCCCCCGACCAGGACCTTAATCTCATCGGCCTTCTTGAGCAGCATGCGCACGATGAAGCCCTGGGTGATGATCGAGCAGAACCCGAGAAAGCCGAGCATGATGCCGTTCTGGCCGGCCGTGTAGCCGAAGCGCTTCGCGGCGAGGAACGTGACCGATGTCTCCATGGCCACGAAGGCCAGCGCGAAGATGAAGGCGACCTCGTTGGCCCGGCGCACGTCGCTGTTGGACAGGTGAAGGATCGCCTTGATCGGGTTGCGCAGGCGGGTCTCCCGCCCCACCGAGCGCGCGCTCTCGGGCAAGGTCTCTTTGAAGCTGCGCCGGATCCAGCCGAGGTTTACCAGGCACAGGATGAGCGACACCAGGGCGGGTACGGAGTAGGGATTGACGCCGTAGCGCGCAAGCGAGGGGTGGTGGGCGAGCAGGTTCAGCTGGGCGCAGGCCGCGCCGACGACCGGGCCCGTCACCAGCCCGAGGCCGAATGCGGCGCCGACGATCCCCATGGCGCGCGAGCGCTCCTGGCGCGTCGTCACATCGGCCACGGCCGCCGTGGCGACCGAGAGGTTGCCGCTGAAGGCCCCGCTGACGACGCGCGAGATCAGGAACATCCAGAAGGATCCGCTGACGAACCAGAGCACGTAGCCCAAGGCGGTGCCGGCGACCGTGATCAGGAGCACGCCCCGGCGGCCCCGCTTGTCCGAGAGGGTGCCCCAGAAGGGGGAGAAGACGAACTGCAGGATGGAGTAGAACGAGGTCAGCAGTCCGCCGAAGAGCACGGCGGCGAACGCGTGGTTCTGGCCCAGGGCCCTGGCGACCGACTCACTCTCTTTCAGCAGCCAGCCGAGGAGGCCGGAGCCCCCGTCGATGCGCAAGTAGTATCCCACCAGGTCTGGCCCGAGCGGGAAGATGATCGAGAAGCCGATCAGGTCGATCAGCAGCGTCAGGAAGATGACGCCCAGGGACAGGGGGCGCTTGGGGGGCGCCGGCGCCTCCTCGGGAACGGGGCTCGGGGCGTCCTCGGCCGTCATAGCCTGTAGGGCAGGGGGTAGGCGGCGGTGAGCGCGGCGGCGCGCGTCTTCACCGCGGCGATGGTCTTGGCCTCGGCGGCGGTCCCGATCGAGCGCAGCACGGTGTCGATCATCTCGGCGATCTGCTCCATCTGGGGCTCCTTCATGCCGCGGGTGGTCACGGCGGGGGTTCCCAGCCGGATGCCCGAGGCCTGGAAGGGGGAGCGCGTCTCAAACGGCACGGTGTTCTTGTTGCAGGTGATGTTGGCCAGATCGAGGGTCTCCTGGGCCTTCTTGGCGGTGAGCTCCGGCAGCGTGGTGCGCAGGTCGGCGAGGAAGAGGTGGTTGTCGGTGCCCCCGGAGACCACGCGGTAGCCACGCGCGGCCATCGCCGCCGCAAGCGCGCGGGAGTTGCTGATGATCTGGGCCGAATAGTCCTTGAACTCCGGCTTCAGGCACTCGGCGAAGCACACCGCCTTGGCCGCGATCACGTGCATCAGCGGTCCCCCCTGGGAGCCGGGGAACACCGCGGAGTCGATCGCCTTTGCGTGCACGGCCTTGCAGAGGATCAGGCCGCCGCGCGGCCCGCGCAGCGTCTTGTGCGTGGTCGTTGTGACGAAGTCCGCGTGGGGGACCGGCGAGGGATGGTGGCCCGTCACGATCAGGCCTGCGATGTGGGCCACGTCCGCAAAGAGCAGGGCGCCGCTGGCGCGGGCAATCTCACCCATGCGGGCGAAGTCGATCACCCGGGAGTAGGCGCTCGCGCCCACCGTGATCATGCGGGGGCGCTCGGCCAGCGCCACCTCGGCCAGCTGGTCATAGTCGATCAGCTGGTTGTCCTCGCGCACGCCGTAGGCGACCACCTTGTAGAGCTTGCCGGAGAAGTTGGCCGGGTTGCCGTGGGTCAGGTGCCCGCCGTGGCTCAGGTTCATGGCGAGGATCTTGTCGCCGGGCTGGAGCACGGAGGCGTACACCGCGTAATTGGCCTGGGAGCCGGAATGGGGCTGCACATTCGCGTGTTCCGCCCCGAACAGCTGCTTGGCCCGGTCGATGGCGAGCTGCTCGACCTTGTCGACGAACTCGCACCCGCCGTACCAGCGCCGGCCGGGGTAGCCCTCGGCGTACTTGTTGGTGAGCACGCTTCCCTGGGCCTCGAGGACCGCGGGGTACGTGAAGTTCTCCGAGGCGATCAGCTCGATATGGCTTTGCTGGCGGCCGAGCTCGGACGCGATCGCGGAATAGATTTCAGGGTCGAGGCTCTTGAGCGAAGAGGTGTTGAGCATGGGGGAAAACGACAACGGTCGTTCAAAACCCCACGGAGGCAAAACTTTTTCGCGGCATCCTCCCGGACGCGGACGGCCCTGGCGCGTCAGCGCCCCGGAAGCACCTCGGGCGGCAGCTTGGCGAGGTAGGTGACGATGGACGGGATGGCCCCCACGATCTCGTCCCGGCAGGCCTCGTAGGCTCCCAGGGGAAGGCCGTAAGGGTCGGGGATGTCCAGGTCCTTCTTTTCGCCCATAAACTCGCGGAAGAGGTGCAGCCTGGGTGGGATCGGATGGGCCGTCAGCTCGATCATGTCCCGGTGGGACTCGGTCATGCAGAGGACCAGCAGCGCGTGGTCGAGGAGGTCCTGGGTGACCGGCCTGCTGGAATGGCCCTTCAGGTCGATCCCCACCTTCTTCAGGACGGTGACGGCATAGGTGCTTGCGGGGTAGCCGCTGCGGCTGGCGACCCCGGCGGAGAGAACCTTCAGCGAGCGCAGGGGTTCGGGCTGGGCGGCGAGCGCATGCTGCAGGAGGGCGGCGCCCATGGGGCTTCTGCAGATGTTGCCAGTGCAGACGATGAGAATGTAACCCGGTTCGGGCATTGTCATGAAGGGGACACGTATACCGCCAAAAAGCAAAACCGTAAGAGGCGCCTGGCGTGCACGCCTCTCACAGGCGCTTGAGCGCGACGAGGCCCCGGTGCAGCTGCACCGCGCGCTGGAGCAGGGCGTCGGTCATGGGCATGGGCGGCGGGGGGCTGTCGCTGGCGCTTTCGGGCGCCTCGCTGTCGGGGATGTGCTCCTTGTCGAGGAACGCCTCGTCCACCCTGGGCTTGTCCGGGTAGTCGTGCAGGAGGGAGTCGACCGGGGCCCCCTTCTCCACGGCCTCGTAGGCGCGCCGGTCGGCGGCCGGCTCGACACTGACCTCGATGTCCGCCGCAAGCTTGGACGCACGCGGCGCCAGGACGATGACGCCCGGCGTCGCCGCCGGCACCGCGGCGAGGATCGAGGCCCCCGTCGAGGCGTTTTCCAGGACAAAGACCGGGGTGCGCTCCGAGGCGTTGAAGCGTATCCAGGCTCCGAGGGCGCCGGCCGAGGCCGCGTCGGACGAGGCGTAGCGCAGGTCGAGGACGCAGGCCGAGGGGGCGCCGAAGTGGGACGGCAGGTCGGCCGGCAACGCATGCACGCGGTGGTAGGCGAGGCCCTGGCCGAGGTCCACGGACGCCGGCGAAGCGAAGGCTGCGGGGGCGCAGAGGGCGGCGCTGATGCAGGCGAGAAGTTTCACAGGCGTCTAAATTGCCGGGCCCCTATGTCGCGGCGATAATATTTGCTGGCATAGCGGATCCCGGCGCAGGCCTCATAGGCGAGGGCGGCGGCCTCCCGCAGCGTGCCGGCCACCGCCGTGACGCCCAGGACGCGTCCGCCGGCGGAAACCAGGCGCCCGCCGGTGTCGGCGCGGGTGCCGGCGTGAAACACGGTGACGGCCCGGGGCAGCTCAATCGGGAGCTCGATCGCCTCCCCGCGCGGGAAGGCCTCGGGGTAACCCCGGGCGCAGACGACCACGCAGAGCGCATATTGGGCCGACACCTCGAGCCGGAAGCCGGCCAGCGTTCGGGTCGCCGCGGCCCAGAGAAGGGCAAGCAGGTCTGTCTTCAGGCGCGGAAGGACGGCCTGTGTCTCGGGGTCGCCGAAGCGCGTGTTGAATTCCAGCACCATGGGCCCCTCGCGGGTCAGCATGATTCCGATGAAGAGGGTGCCGCAGAAGTCGATGCCCTCCGCTGCGATGGCTTGCACCGAGGGGCCGACGATCTCTCGCTCGATGGCCTCGAGGAGCGCGGGCGTCACGACCTCGGCGGGGGAGTAGGCGCCCATGCCTCCGGTGTTGGGCCCCGTGTCGGCGTCGCCGACCCTCTTGTGGTCCTGCGAGGTGGGAAGGATGACGTAGTCGCGGCCCGACACGACCACGAGGATCGAGGTCTCCTCGCCCTGCAGGCAGTCCTCGATCAGCACCTGCCTGCCGCCGTCGCCGAAGCGGCCGCCTTCAAGCATGTCGCGCACGGCGGCCTCGGCCTCTGCCAGCGACTGCGCCACGACGACGCCCTTTCCCGCGGCGAGGCCGTCGGCCTTCACGACCACGCAGAGCGGACGCGAGCGCAGGTACTCGAGCGCGGGGGCGACCTCGCTGAACTCGCGGGCCTGGGCGGTCGGGATGCGGTATTTCTGGAGGAGGCGCTTGGTGAAGGTCTTGGACGCCTCGAGACGGGCCCCGTCGGCCTTGGGCCCGTAGACGGGGATCTTTGCCTCGGCCAGGCGCTCGGCGAGGCCGAGGACCAGAGGGACCTCGGGGCCCACGACGACGAACTGGACTTTCTCGTTCACGGCCAGCGCGACGAGCCCGTCGACATCGTCCGCCTTCACCGGAAAGCACGCGGCCTCGGCGGCGATGCCCGCGTTGCCGGGGGCGCAGAGGATGCGGGGGCGCCCCGCGGACGCCGCCAGGGCGCGCACGAGCGCGTGCTCGCGGCCGCCCGCGCCCACGACCAGGATCTTGCTCGGCAGTTCCGGCGGCTTCAAAGGACTTGCAGCTTCTTGCGGTAGAACTCCACGACCTCGTCCGGATTGTCCGAGAAGAGGATGTAGTCCGCCATCCACGCCGGCGAACGGCCGGTGCGGATCATTTCGCGCACCTGACGGCGCAGGTCCGACCAGTACTTTGCGTTGAAGAAGACGTACGGCACGCGGGGGCGGATTCCCAGCTTGAGGTTGCACAGCTCGATGCCGATCTCCTCCAGCGTCCCGACGCCGCCGACGTTGAAGATGCAGAAGTCCGCAACCTCGAACCATTTCTGGCGAAAATGGCGGGACGACTCCTGAAACGTGTTGAAGAAGTCGACGCCGAGCTCGGGCGGCTGGGCCTCGAGCTCGAGGAAGCAGGCCCCGGTGAGGGCGCCCTTGCTGCGGGCCTGGTCTGTGGCCAGGCGCATCACGCCTCCGCCGCCGCCGGTCAGGACACCGACGTTGGGCCCGATGAACGCCGAGAGCTTCTCGACCAAGCCGGAGATCCGGTCGGTGTCGGCCTTCTCAAGGCCCACCGCAGAGCCGTAGAAGGCGAGGATGGTGGTCTCCTGGAACTTGCGGCCCATCTCATCGCGCACGAAGAACCCGTGGTCCTTCTTGTACGTGTGGAGATAGAGGTCCTTTGTCAGCTCGTCGTACCAGTACACCTGCACGTTGATCTGGTCGAACGTGTCCAGCCGCGCGTGCGCATTGCTCGAGAGGAAGTAACCGTGGGTGCGCGAGGCCCTGCGGAAGATGATCCTGCGGATCTTCACCTCGCTGATGCGGGTCAATAGCTCGATATGCTCGAGCAGGTCCGGGAAATAGTCGACCACCAGGGTGTCCGCGTCCTTGGGGGCGGCGTCCACCGCCTGGATCAGCGTGCGGTAGCCGCACGAGGCCCCGCTCTCGGCGAGGAGCTTCTTCGCGTCGTCGGCGCTCCCGGCCTTCAGGCAGATGGCGCGGTTGTCCATCGTGGCGCTCTGCCCCTTGACGGTGATGCCGGTCTTGGGCCTGGCCTCCCCGGAGTCCCTGGCCGGGCGCTCGTCGAGGCTTTTGTAGAGCTCGTTCACCGAGCCGAGGAGCTTCTGGCGCCTGCGGGCGAGCTGGTTGAACTCCGGGTCCGTCGCCTCGGGCGCCCGGAAGACCTCGACCGAGACCATGGGGTTCACCACCGGGTGGTCGCCGGTGTTGTAGATCTCGAGCATGACGTTTGTGCCGAAGGTCTTCACCGGGTCCAGGAGGACGGCGCTGGTGTGGATGCCAAAGTTGCCCGCGCCCTGGTTGAGGACGACGTAGTGCTCCTTGAGATACATGGAGCAGCTGGTCAGGATGCCGGAGCGCGGCGCAATCGTGAGCGGCGAGGCGTCGTGGCGAATCTGAACCTTGTCGAGGAAGTTGCGCCCCGAGGAGCCGCTGACGATGAGCTCGAAGTTGATCCTCTGCAGCCGCGGGCTGAGCGTGTAGCTCACCTGGTGGGGCGTCAGGAAGACGGAGCCCTGGCGGTCGATGCTGATCGTGTTCGGCAGCTTGATCCGGTTCTCCTTGATGGCGGTCCAAATCTCCTCCGAGGAGAGCCTCGCGCTCGCCGGGGCGTGGAAGATCCGTCCAATGGGCAACCCTGAGCGCAGCAGCTTCTTCCAATAGCCCGAGTTGGGGAAACTCATGTCGTAGACAAACGCGTCGACCTCCAGGGTTAGGCGGTTGCCGTCCACCTCCAGCCCCCGCTGGATCTGCATCTCGATGCCGATGCGGGCAAGGGAGCTGCGCTCGGTGAACTTGAGGCCTCCCATCATCGACTTCATGAAGTCGAACTCGGCGGGATTGCGGGGCCAGAACGCGAGGGTGAGGCTGACGGAGCGCTCGTCCTTGTTCCTGACTAGGAGGATTTGGCCGTCCTGGCTCGTCCAGAATTGCTCGGGGCTCATATTGGGAACCGACCACCATGGTGGTGAGGCTGCCGGGACTCAAGCGGCGAACGCTATAGAATTGCAATGGCCGCCTGGGATGCCTTAAGTCTGTCCTTTCACGAATGAACCCAAACCTCCTCCGGAAATCCCTCGTCCTCTTCGTTGCCGCCACCGCCTGCGCCTTTGCCCAGGACACCAAGACCGCGGCCCCCGCGGCAGCAGCGCCCGCAAAGGCTGCGGCCCCCGCGTACACGGACGCCCAGCTTCTTGAGGAGTTCGGCTGGTACGTGGGCCAGAAGACGGGCCTGTCGCAGCTCGATCTGACGCCGGCCGATGCGGATTCCCTCGGCAAAGGTGTTCTCGAAGCCCTGACCCACAAGGACGCCCCCTACGACCTTCAGCAGATCGGGCCCGCGATGTCCGAGTTTATCCAAAAGAAGCAGCAGGCGATCATCGAGAACCTGCGCGTGAAGAACATGCGCGAGGCGGCGGCCTTCTTCACCCGGCTCCAGAAGGATAACAAGAACGTGGTCGAGCAGCCGAACGGGCTACGCTACGAGATCCTCGCCCCCGGCGCCGGCGACTCGCCCAAGCCCACGGACACCGTCAAGGTGAACTACAAGGGCTCGCTGCTCGACGGGACCGTCTTCGACAGCAACGAGAAGGCGGGAAAGCCGGCGGAGCTTCCGCTCGGCCAGATGATCCCCGGATGGATCGAGGGCCTGCAGCTCATCCACAAGGGCGGCAAGATCAGGCTCTACATCCCGCCGCAGCTCGCCTACGGCGACGCGGGCCAGCCGGGCATCCCCCCGGGTGCCGTGCTGATCTTCGACGTCGAGCTGGTTGACTTCTCCCCGACACCGGCAGCTGCCAGCATTTCGGTGCCGGCGCCCGCCAAGTGACGGGGGGCAGCGCCGAGCCCAGTCGTGGGACGACCCTGAATCCTGCGGATGTAAACCTCTATCTCGTCGGTTTCATGGGAACCGGCAAGACGACCATTGGGCGCACCGTGGCCCAGCGGATAGGCTTCACCTGCGTCGACAGCGACCACGAGGTCGAACGCAAGGCCGGCAGGACGGTGGCGGAGATCTTCGCCACGGACGGCGAGGCGGCCTTCCGCAGGTTGGAGAGGCAATTCATCGAGGCGGAGCATGCGGACATGCGCCTGGTGGTCGCCTGCGGCGGAGGACTGGTGGTCCAGCCGGGGATGGTCGAGGCGCTCGGCGGCAGGGGGGTGGTGGTGTGCCTGCATGCCTCCATTGAGACGATACTGGAGCGCACGAAACGGCATGGCGCGACCCGGCCTCTCCTCGACGTTCCGGACCCCGACGCCAAGGCGCGGGCCCTCTATGCCGAGCGCGAGGCCATCTACCGGTCCGCGGGCACGGTCCTGCTGACTGACGCCAGGCCCATGAGCGAGATCGCGGCGCACGTGGTCCGCGTGTGGCGGCGGGAGTCCGTGGAATTCGTGCGAAAGCGCGCCTCGGGCGCGGCCTGAAGCCATGGCCGCCCGCCAGGAGGAGCTGCGGCAGCGCCTTTACGGGCTGGGCTTTGACGAGGTGCGCTTCGTGCGCCTCACCTGCGCCAGCGGAGCCGACGGGCTGACCCCGTGGCTCGATAAGGGCTACCACGCCGACATGGAGTGGATGAGGCGCACCGCTCCGAAGCGGCTTGATCCGGGGCTCGTCCTGCCGGGGGCTCGCTCCGCGGTGCTCCTCGGGGTCAATTACCTGCAGCCGCCGGGCAAGCGGGAGGCGGGGGGGGCCGCATGGGCCCGCTACAGCCTCTACCGAGACTACCACGACAGCCTAAAGCCGGTGCTCCGCGAAGCGGGGCTCGCGATCGAGTCCACGCTCGGTGCGGGCCCTGGGGACTACCGCTACTATGTCGACACCGGCCCCGTCCTGGAGCGCGCCTGGGCGGCGCGTGCAGGGGTCGGTTTTATCGGCAAGAACGCGATGCTGATCTCGCGCAGGCACGGCAACTGGCTCTTCCTTGCGGCGATCCTGATGCGGGCGCAGGTGGATTCCGACCTGCCGGTGCGCTTGCGCGGCGAGCCCGGCGCTGTGGGGCTTCTCTGCGGCAGGTGCACCCGGTGCATCGACGCATGCCCCACGCGTGCCTTTCCGGAACCCGGGGTCCTCGACGCCCGGCGCTGCATCTCGTACCAGACGATTGAGAACCGGGGGATCATCCCCCGGGAATTCCGGGCGGCGATCGGCAGCCGCATCTACGGGTGCGACACGTGCCTTGAGGTCTGCCCGTGGAACCGGTTCGCGGCAGCGGGCCGGGCGCTGATCCTCGAGGCCCGTCCCCATATAGCGGCTCTGCGCCTGGCGGAGATCCTTGCCCTCACGCCCGAGCGCTTCGCCGAGGTCTTCAGGGGCACGGCAGTGAAGCGCATCAAGCTCGCGGGCCTGCTGCGCAACGCGTGCGTGGTCGCGGGAAACGCAGGCGACCCTTCGCTCGTCGACGCGCTCGTTCTCCTGGCCTCCCACGAGTCGGCCGTCGTTCGCGCCCACGCGGTCTGGGCCGCGGCGAGGCTGGGCGGCGCCCGGCGCTTGTCCGGGCTCGCCGCCACGGAAACCGACGCTCGCGTCCGGGAAGAGTACCGCTTGGAGGGCCTGGCTTCGTGAAGGCGAAGATCGCCGGGGCCTACGGCCTCATGAGTCTCTTTGCCCTGGAGGCTGTGTTCTTTTACGCGGTCATCGGCCGCCATAACGCGTGGGTCTACCCCCGCTGGTTCGACCAGCTGCAGTACCTGCGCGAGGCGTACCGCGGCTACGAGCAGCTGCAGGCGGCGGGCTTTTCCGCGGCGGCGGGAGAAATCGTGGCGCATCCGGCGGCGCAGGGCTCGCTTCACGGGCTCCTGTTCCTGGCGTCGGCATCCCTATTCGGCCCGTCGCGGATGGCGGCCCTGGCGGTCAACATGGCTGCGTTCCTGCTTCTGCAGGGTGCGACGTACGCCGCGGTGCGCTGGATGAGCCGCTCGACGTCCTGCGCCTGGGCCAGCGTGGCGTTTCTCATCGCCCTGCAGTTTCCCTGGAGCCAGGCGCCGGGCTCCATGGTGGACTTCCGCCTGGACTGGATCGGTGCCTGCGCCTTCGGCATCGCCCTCGCCGCCGCGGTGCGCAGCGACGGCTTCCGCTCATGGCCCCTGTCGGTCTGCTTCGGACTCGCGGCGGGGGCCGCGATCCTCGTGCGCTTCATCTCGGCCGCGTATTTCGGACTGATCTTTGCGGTTCTCTTGGCGTGGCTGCTCTGCAGGCCGCACCGCCGCCGCCAGTGCCTAAGCCTGCTGCTGGCGGGTGCGGCCGCCCTTGCCGTGGCGGCGCCCGCCCTGTGGCGCTCCAGGGGCGTCATCCTCGACTACTACTGGGTCGCTCAGATCACCGGGCCCGAGCATGTGTTGCGCGCCAAGAACCTCGGGCTCACAGAGTCTCTTGAATGGTTCCTGACGCAGATCCTTGAGGTGCAGGTGGGCTGGGGCGGCGTCGCACTCGCGGCAACGGCGTTGGCCGGCCTTGGCGCGCTGGGGGCGGGCGCCGGGCGGGCCGGCCGACCGGACGAACGCGCCCGCGACACCTGGGCCGTCGCGCTCGCCTTCTTCGCGGCCCCCGCTGCCGTGCTCCTGGTCCACCCCGTGAAGGACGGCCAGCACCTGAGTATCCTCGCCCCCGCGCTCGCGTGGATGTTTGCACTGGTCTGGGCGCGCCTGGAGCGCGGGGCTCCCCGCGTGGGAGCGGCCCTCGCGGCGGCGGCCGTCGCGGGTTCACTGGTCCTCGCGGCGAGCGTGGAGGTGCGGCAGCCGCGCCCGCAAGCCGTGGAGCGCGAGTTCAGGGAGATCAATGGCCTGGGCGACTACATTTTCTTTCGCTCCGAGCAGGCGGGGCTCGCGGCACCGCGGGTGGGCGTGACCTCCAACGTGGAGATGCTCTACCCCGGGGTCTTTGAGCTCCTGGGCTTCGAGAGGCACCGCCGGCTCCTGCCCGTCGTCGTCACCCTCCCGACGGGGCTCGCCGCGCCGCAACGCTCGGCGGTGCTGCGCGGCCTGGAGGACAGCGACTTCGTGCTTCTGGTCACGCAGGGGTCGACGGGCTTTCCGTTTGACGAGACCACAAGGGCAATGCTCCCGGAGCTTAGGGAATGGTGCGACGCCCACCTGCGCCACGTCGGAGACCTGCAAGAAGCGCGCTTCTCGGCATCGCTCTTCGAGCGAAGGAGCCTTCCGAATGCCGGGCTGGGGACCGTGCTGGACCTGGGCGCGTTCGTGCGCGCCGCCTCTCAACAGGGCTGCGCCACGCGGGGCGAGCCACCCTCGCCCCCGGTGCTGCTCTCGGCGCGAGACCTCCTTGCATCGACCCTGGAGGCGTTCGACTACGAGGTGCGGGGCGCCTTTGGACCGGTGAGGTTCGCCGCGAGGGACCTTCCCCTTGGGCTTGAATTCGATGCAAGGCGCGGGCGGATCGCGGGCCGCTTCGAGCGCGCGGGAACCTACGCCCTCCATGTGGCCGCGACCAATCCCACCGGGACCACGGACGAGACGATCCGGGTGCGCGTCGAGGAAGCGCCGAGCTTCTCCGTGCTCGAGGCGCCGTCCCGCTGCAGGAGCGGCGAGGCGATCGAGATCGCCTACGGAGCGCTCGACATCGCCGGGAAGCTCGACTTTGTCGAGTTCACCGACCTGACGCAGGGAAAGTCTCTTGGCCGGATCGCCGCCGCGCCGGACCAGAAGGGCCACTGGCTCGGCAGCCTGAAGATCGCCTTCGAGCGGCCCGGCAGGCGAGAAATCCTCTGCAGGACCGTGCGCTACGACGAGCGGGCACACCCCGCCTATTCCTTTGTGGACAAAGTGTGCGCGATCGAAGTCGTTCCCTAGGAGGAGCGGCCCAGCCCGGGGCGCCTAGCGCGAGGGGATCGTGGACTCGGACTGGACGACCCCCACCAGGTCCTCGTTGAAGGAGGGGATGGGGAGCGAGGCCACGCCGTGCTCGGCCTGGCCCCGGGTGATCTCCCTCAGGTTTCCCGTGGCCGGGGAGACCCAGAAGGCCCTGGCAGGCCCGTCGGGCCAGTCGAGGAGGGTGAGCGTCTTTCCCTCGATCCGCTGGGGGTTGTAGCGCAGTGCCCCCGCGGGATAGACGATCCAGGGGGAGGTCACGTAAACGACGGCCTTGGCGCCGCTGCGCAGGGCGACCACCTCGGGCTCGAAGTCCCAGCCTGCCTTGAAGCCCACCGCGCGGACGCGGTGAAGGCGGACCGAGTCGAGCGCGGTGAAGTCGCTTCCCTCGTTGACGATCTCGAGCGCATGTCGGCCGCGGGGCAGGGCCACCTCGAACTCGTAGTCGGCATCCTTGCTCGAGAGGTCCCTCATGGGGCCCGCGGCGAAGCGCCGGCGGAAGACCTCCACGCCGCCGAGGCGCACGACAAGGTGGTTGTCCGACGCGGCCGAGTTGACGCGCACGCGAAGGGCCGCGTCCGAGTCAAAATCCCCGATGAGGGTCATGCTCTGCGCAAGCTCGGGATTGCGCGTGCCGTAGATGAAGCGCGAGAGCTGCTCGGATGAGCGCTCCGCAGCGAGCGGGGAGGCGATGGCTGCGACGGCCGTCAGCTTGAGCCTGCGGCCGATGTTGAGCGCCAGGGAGGCGTCGAACACCTCGGCCGCCGGGTTTTCGGGGCCGAGCTCGGTGGGCGTGTCCGCGGGGGCGCGCACCCGGGCGGGCTCCCAGCGGCCCTCGCGCCAGCCCGCGTTGTGGAGCACGTGGTCCAGGGTGGCGTAGAGCGTGTAGGCGCGGTCCCGGTCGATGTCCTGCCACCACCACGACATGGACGTGCCGACCGAGCCCCCCAGGGCCCCGGACCAGAGGGCCTGCCTGAAGCCGCGCAGGTAGGGGTCGCTGGAGATCTCCCAGCTCGCCGCACTCACCCCGAATTCGTCGATCAGGACGGGCTTTCCGTAGCGGTGGACAAAGTCGTCCGACAGGGAGGCGATCTTGCGGCCGGGCGCCGGGTCCGAGTACGAGTGGTAGTCCGAGAAGTCCATCTCGGGCAGGGTCCACATCTGCGGCCGGTCGCTGCCTCCCGTCAGGCTGGTCGTGATCAGGTGGCCGTAGGGGTCGTGGGCGCGCAGCCACCGGGCCATGTCGCGGTGCCAGGCAATGACGTCGGCGCCGTTCAGGCCCCGCGTGAAGACGTTGTCGATCTCGTTGAAGAACTGCCAGGCCAGCAGGCGGTGGCTGTAGCCGTAGCGCGCGACCAGGTAGCGCAGCCGCTTCTCGTAGATCGCGCGCGCCGCCGGGCTCGTGAAGAAGTCGTTGGGCGTCTCGCACGGGCCTCCCTGGACGCTGCTGTAGGGATTGACGGCCCAGAAGTTGTTGTGGCCACCCCAGCTCTTGTTGTCGACCTGGTACATCCCGTGGTGGTCGAGGCTGAGGAGGAGGTATATGCCGCGCGCCTCCGCCACGTCGAAGACGTGGTCGAGCTTCCAGGCCTCGTCGAGCGCGTAGCGGTTCAGCGTTCCCGGAGTATGCTCCAGGCCGGCGAACCACGGGCAGAGCCAAATGCGGGCAAAGTTTTCGCCGGCCCCCGACATACGCTCGAACCAGCGATCGTAGTCGGCCACGTCCTTGCCCTCGGGCCAGCACACGTTCTCGCCGATGAGGCGCAGCGGCCGTCCGTCGGACGTCTCGAAGTAGCGGTGGTCGGGCGCCACCCGAACCCAGCCTGCGGGCTGCGCCGCCCCAGCCCCGATGATGAAGCGCGCTGCGATCGCGTCCGGCATCTCGCGTCCGCCGAGGCGCCAGTGCACCGCGAACTGGTAGCTGCCCGCCTCGGTCGGCATGCAGCGCAGATGCCAGCAGGGCGCGTTCACGGCCTTGAGCGTTGCCGGCGAGGCCGGGTCGAGCGCGTACTCCTGGTACCAGAAGGCGGGCACGGTCTCCGAGGCGCCGGAGGGGGCGGTGATCGTCGCGTCGACGGCGATCTGGTCCGGGTCAAAGTTGTTTGCGCCGACCGGGACCGCGTCGAGGCGGAACTCGGCCCTGCTCCAGACCCGCAGGGGCGTCAGGGCAACGAGCGCCGGGGTTTGCGCGCCGGCAAGTTGAGGGGGCAGCAGCAGGGCACCGGCTGCCAGGAGTGCGAGTGGGGCGAGTTTCATGGCCGGGCGAAGACCCGGTGATTGCCGCATCCGGCCCACCCCAAGTCAAACCGCATCCGAGCCCTCAGCGGCGAACAGGCGCTCGATCGTCTCGGCCACCCAGGACGGGGGCCTGACGGGCCGGCCTTCGCGGTTGATGAAGGCGTGAACGGTGGTCCCGGTGGCCAGCAGCTCGGCGCCTCGGCGCACCTCGTACTCGAGCTTGATCCGCAGCAGGGGCTTCTCCCTTAGGGTGGTGATGATCTCGACCGTGTCGTCGTAGAGCGCGGGCCGCAGGTACTTGGCGCAGACTTCGAGCACGGGCAGCCGGAAGCCCTCCTCCTCGAGCTTGCGGTAGGAGATGCCGATCTCCTTGAAGAGGTGGGTGCGGCCCACCTCGAACCACGGCAGGTAGTTCGCGTGGTAGACGACGCCCATCATGTCGGTCTCCGCGTAGCGGACCGTCACCTGGGTGCGCCCCTGGATCACGCTCCCTCCCCGACTGTTTCGAAGAGGCTGGTCGCGTTCTCCTCCCACCGGTTGCGGGAGGCCCACACGCGGCCCGCCTCCCCGAGCGAGCGGCGAAGGCCGCCGTCGTGGAAGAGCTTCTCAAAGGCGGCTGCGAGCTCGGCGGGCCTATCGGGCGTCACCAGGAGGCCCGTCTCACCGTCGATCACGGCCTCGGCGACGCCACCGATCCTGTGGGCGACGATCGGCAGGCCGTGCGCGGCCGCCTCGAGGTAGACCAGTCCGAAACCCTCGACGCTGGTGCCGTGGCTGACGCTCGTCAGCGCAAAGATATCGGAGCGCTCGTAGACCTCGGCCAGCTCCTCGTCGGGAATGTTGCCAAAGAAGCGCACGTTGAGCGCGGGGTCCTGGCCGGCCTGCTGGCGCAGCCTCTCCTCGTAGTGATCCTTGTTTCGGCCTCCCACGATCCAGTACTCGATGCGGGACTTCACCTCGGCGGGCAGCATCTGGAGCGCCTTCAGGGTGATCAGCTGGCCCTTTCGCGGGTGCAGGCGGCCCACGGTCAGGACGACCATCTTGGCCGTGGGCCGGTGCGCCTTCGGCGGGACGATGGCAAAATCCGTGCGCAGGGCCCCCGGGGTCAGGAGGATCTTCTCGGCCGCGTGAGGGAACCGCTCCAGCAGGAGCTCCTGGGTGTAGGTGGTCAGGGTGCTGACCCGGGTGGCGTGGCGGATCAGTCGACCCGCCAGCCAGCGGCGCACGGGGCTGGCGCCAAAGCTGAGGATCTCGGAGCCATGAAAGGTGAGGATGAGCCGCTTCGGCCTGAACGCCGGGAAGAACTGCAGCAGCATCATGGTGAGCATCGGGCCTGGCTCCGGAATATACACGGTGGCGTTGCGCAGCTGCCGGCGGCAGGAGATGAACTCCTTTGCAAGACGCAGCTGGCAGATCAGGTCATGGGTGCCCTTCAGCGGCAGGCGCCGCATCCGGAAGGGCCACTTCTTGTCGCTCAGAGCGGGGGCCGACTGGGCCCACACCTCGACGTCATAGCCGAGAGTGACGGACGCCTTCGCGATCTCCTCCGCAAAGGTCGCGATTCCTCCGCTCACCGGATAGAATTCGTGGGTGATAAGAAAGAGCGGGGAGGAAGGCTTTGTGATTGAAGATGCGCTCATTGAGCGTGTTGGACCGGCGATCCTAGCGAGAAGGGGGGGCGTGTTCAAGCTTGGGTTAAGGACGGGTATTCCCAGCCAGGGTTGCGGCGTTTTTGCGGCACAAGCGGTGCTATATGGGAGCGGGGGGCCGTCCAAGAAATGGGTTTACTTTATTTGCCGTCGTAACATACAAGAACTGACTGACGCCTGAAACCGTTCCTCCTAAATTGAGTACTACTAAGCCGTTTCCCATTGCTACCAAGCCTTTTGCGCCCGACGACGAGGCAGCGCTCCGCGAAGCGCTGAAGCGGTGCTCCCCGTCGACCTTTGAGGCGGCGGTGCAGTTTCGTAAGACCGGCAATGCCGACCACATGCCCGCGATCGTCATCGGGGTGATCGAGCGGTTTGTGGAGCCCGACCTGCGTCCCAAGCTGAAGGATGCCGACGACGACCTGCGTCTCATCGAGGACTTGGGAATCGACTCCCTGACGATGATGGAAATCGTCATCCTGGTCGAGGAAGTGCTCCAGCTGACGATCAACAACGACGAGCTGCGCAATCTGCGCACGGTGGGTGACGTCAAAACCTTCATTGACTGCAAGATACGCGGGCTTCCGCTGCCGAGACCCACGAAGTTCCTTCCGATCGAGCACATCGGCAGCGTCATGCCGGTCCAGCCTCCCTTCCTCTTCCTGAACGAGGCCTCGGTCAGCTCCACCGGTGCCAATGGCAAATACAAGATCACGGGCCAGGAGTTCTTCCTGCAGGGCCACTTCAAGGACAACCCGGTGATGCCGGCCTCCATCATGCTCGAGGCTCTGGGCCAATTGGCGGTGCTCTTCCTGCTTGAGGGGGCATCGACCGAGCCCGGCAAGTCCATCGGTTCCAACACCATCTTTTTCACGGGCTGCGAGGGCGTGCGCGCCCACCGCATCTGCAAGCCTGGCGACCTGCTGACCCTATCGATCAAGCCGAAGCGCATGAAGATGCCCCTCGCCACGTTCGAGGGCGCCATCCGCGTCGGCCAGGAGAAGGCCGTGATCGTTGAGGAAATCACCCTGACGTTCGCCTATGTCGAGAGCGCGGTGGTGCCAGCCGCCGCCAATGGCACCGTCCAGCCTGCCGCGGATTCAGAGGTCGCCGCCAACCCGCCCCTGCGGGTGGCGATGAACGCCTGAGATTGACCGAGGCGCGGCGGCCGTCACGATGGGCGGGGCAGCCCCTCATCAGAGCATGCCCCGAGTCTTCATCACAGGCCTAGGTTTTGTCACCAGCATCGGCAACGACGCGCCGAGCGTCATCGCCAACCTGCGCGAGCTCAAGCACGGCATCGAGCTCTACCCCCCGTTCCAGAAGCCGGAAATCCCCTGCAAGGTCATCGGGACGATAAAGGGCTTCTTCACGGATTCGCACGACGCCGAGGACTGGACTTATCCCGAGCGCTACGAGATCAAGAGGGAGACGGTGCGCACCATGGCGCCCCACGGGCTGTTCGCCCACTGCGCCTTCCTGCAGGCGCTCGAGGATGCCCGGCTGGACGAGCCCGACGTCTCCAATCTGGACACGGGCCTCTACGCGGCCTCGGGGGGCTCGCCCATGCTTACGCACTACCACCACGAGCGGATGGACAGGCTGGGCCCCCTGCGCTGCTCGCCGCTCGGCATCGTCTCTTCCATTGTCGGGACGCTCAATTTCAACCTGGTCGCCGCCTTCAAGATCCAGGGTGCATCCTGCGGGTTCTCCTCCGCGTGCGCCTCGTCGGCGCACGCCCTGGCCTACGCCTACGAGGACATCGCCCGGGGCCGCCAGAAGCGGATGTTCATCGCCGCAGGCGAGGACGGAAACAAGGACGCCATCCTCCCGTTCGCGGGCATGCGCACGCTCTCGCTGCAGACCGACCCCGCTCTGGCCTCGAGGCCGTTCGACGCTGCGCGCGACGGCTTTGTCGGCACCGGGGGCGGCACGGTCATCGTGCTGGAGTCGGAGGACGAGGTGGCCCGCCGCGGCGTCCGGCCGTACTGCGAGCTTGCGGGGTGGGGGCAGGCCTCCGACGGCTACAATGTGGCGATCTCGCATCCCGACGGCACGGGTTCGCAGGTCGCGATGCAGCGCGCCCTTTCATCGGCCGGCATCGCCGCGGCCGATGTGGACTACGTCAACGCCCACGCAACCTCGACCCTGATCGGGGACGTCTCGGAGGCGCGCGCGCTGAGGGCCGTCTTCGGCGCCTCGGGGGGCCGCCCGGCGGTCAGCAGCACCAAGGCCCTGACGGGGCACGGTCTCTCCCTGGCCGGAGCCATGGAGACCGGCTTCTGCGCGCTGATGATGCGCGAGGGGTTCGTCGCCGGCTCGGCCCACATCACCCACCTCGACCCCGCCTGCGAGGGCCTGAACATCCAGCGCGAGACGCGCCAGGGCGCCCCCGGGGTGGTGCTCAAGAACAGCAGCGGTTTCGGCGGCGCCAACGTGGCGCTCCTATTCAGGCGCATCTAGATGGGTCGCCTCAGCCAGCTGTACCCCACGGCGTTCATATCCGGATCCAGCTCCGGCATCGGGCGCGCCTTCTGTGAGATGCTGCTTGCCGAGGGTGTCCGCGTCTGGGGCACGTCCCGGGACCTCTCCAGGCTTGAGGACCTCGCCAAGGCCCACCCCGGAGCCTTTTTTGCGGCGAGGCTCGACCTGGCCGACAGCCGCGGGGCCGTAAGCGCCTACAGGCAGTGCGCCGCCGCCGCGGGGGGCGCGTTCGACCTGGTGATCGAGAACGCCGGCTACGGGATCTTCGGTGACTTCTCGAGCGTGGAGGCACGAACCTGGCGCGCCCAGGCCGATGAGATGCTCGGGTCGACGCTCGAGCTCAGCCACGAGGCCTTCCGCTCGATGCGCACCCGGGGCCGGGGCTGTCTCGTGCATGTCTCCTCCATCGCGGGCGAGTTCCCGCTACCGTACATGAGCGTCTACAATATGGCGAAGGCGGGCCTGTCGGCCCTGAGCGAAAGCCTGATCTTCGAGGCGAGGGGCTCCTCCATCACCGTAATCGACTTTAGGCCCGGGGACTATAGGACAGAATTCAACCAATCCATGAAGAAGGGATCGACCACGGAAGCCACCCAGCGGGCCTGGCGCGCGCTGGACGCGATGTTCAACGCCGCGCCCGAGCCGGCGAGGGCGGCCCGCGACCTGAGGCGGGCGCTCCTGCGGGGCCATAGCGGCGTCGTTCGCTCCGGCGGCTTCTTTCAGGCTACGGCCGCCCCCTTCCTCGCGCGCTTCATCCCGCTCGGCCTCAGGCGCTCGATGACCGCCCGCTACTTCGGCGCCTGAGGGCGCCGCGCCAGCATGTCCAAAGTCCGCATCCTAGTACTGACGTCGAGCACCGGGGGTGGGCATGACGCCCGAGCGGAGGCCTTCGCCGACTGGTGCTTCCAGCTCTACCGCCACGAGGTCGACGTGCGCATCGAGCAGATGCTCGAGAAGTCGTCGTTCTTCAACCGGGCGGGCGTCAACTTCTACAACAGGATCCAGGCGAGTGCCCCCTGGGTTCACAAGGTGTTCTACGCGGTCGTCGAGATGCAGAGCATCCTCAACAAGAAGACCGTCACGATCGGAAGGCACTACTACCTGAAGGTCCTGAAGGAGTACCGCCCTCACCTGGTGCTGAGCGTCCACGACTGCCTCAACCGGGGGTATTTTCAGCTGGCGCGCAAAGTCCTCGGCCAGGGAAAGGTCACGTGCGCCACCTACTGCGGCGAGTTCTCGGTGGGGTGGGGCTACTCCCGCAACTGGGTCGAGCCGACAGTGGACCTCTACTTCTCCCGCACCGCCACCGCGCAGGACTTCGCCATCAAGAAAGGGATCGCCCCCGAAAAGGCGAAGGTGCGGGGCTACCTGATGCAGCCGCGGGCCCACTTCGAGGTCGTGACCCCCGAGGAAAAGGGCACCTTTAGGCGGGAGCGCCTCGGGCTGCGTCCCGACCTCTTCACGGTTTTCCTGGCGACCGGGGGCAACGGCGCCAACAACCACTTCGACCTGCTTCCGGCACTCCTGAAAAGGGCCGACCGCTGTCAGGCCATCGTCATCTGCGGCAGGAACAAGCAGGCCTACAATGACCTGGTTCACTGGAGGGCGAGCCATCCTGAGTTCAACTGCTACATCGAGGGGTACTCCGAAATCGTGCACCTGCTGATGCAGGCGAGCGACGTCATCGTCACGCGCGGCGGCACCACCACCTGCGCCAAGGCGCTTCACTTCAGGTGCCCGATCATCTTCAACGCGCTGGGGGGCATCATGCCCCAGGAGGAGCTCACCTGGAAGTACCTTCGAAACGGCGCGGCCTCGGACAAGATCGACGGGGGCGAGGACTTCGACCGCATCATGCGGACCTGGATGGCGGATCCGGAGGCCTATAACCGGATGCGAGAGAATTTCCTGCGCCTGCGCTATGAGGAGGACCCGACGATCCTGATCGACGAGCTGGTGGGGCTCGGTGCGAGCGTCTCCGAGGAGAAACCCCTGCGGCTGCCGTACAGCCCGCTGCTGCATCCGCCTTACACCGGCACCCTGTGAGCCCCCGGCCGCCACGGCGCCTTTAAGACCTGACAAAAGTGTCTTTCCGCGCGGCCCCGATCCGCTCTAGAGTCCACTGCGATTGAACTCCGACGGACCGGCCATCACCTATTTTTTCACGACCTTCCCGAAGACCACCGAGATGTTCCTGCAGAGGGAGGTCGCGGCGCTCAGGCAGAAGGGCGTGCGCCTTCGGATCCACTCGATGTGGGGCGGAGGCGGGGCCTTCCGTGGGATTGAGGTGGAGAGCTTCAACAAGTGGAGGCTCCTCGAGCTCTTCTGGCTGATCCCCTACGAGTCGTGGCGCAGACCCGAGGTGCTGCGCCAGCTGCTGGTCGGCGTTTTCACGCGCAGGTCGCCGTCCTGGCTGAACTTCTGGGAGAGCATGCTCGGCGCGGGCTTCGCCTGCGTCTACGCCCGGTCCTACCGCAAGAACCCTCCGGCGCTGATCCACGCGGCGTGGAGCGGGGCGCCTGCGACCGCGGCATGGCTTCTCTGGCGCATCGATGGGCACAAGTTCACGGCCGGGGCCCATGCCTACGACATCTTCGAGCACGGGGGAGACTGGTGGCTCATCGAGAAGCTTGAGCATGCGCTGCTCGTGCACACGTCCACCGAGGTGGCCCGCGCGGCGCTCCTCGAGCGCGGGCTGAGCGCCGAGAAGGTCGTGTGCATCCGCAGCGGCCTGGAGCGGCTTCCTGCACTCAAGCCCCTTCGCTCCTCGCGCGTGCCGCTGCACCTGCTCTCGGTGGCCAGGCTGGTCGAGAAGAAGGGCCTGGACCGCCAGCTTCGCATCTACGCCGCCCTGCGGGCCGCGGGGGTCGACTTCACCGCCCGCATCGTCGGCGACGGGCCCCTGCGCCAGAAGCTGGAGCGGCTTGCGGGCTCGCTCGAGGTGGCCGACCGCGTCACCTTCGCCGGCCAGGTTCCCTCGCACGAGGTGTGGGAGCACCTGGCCTGGGCCGACGTGCTGCTCCACACCGGCGTCGTGGCACCGAGCGGGGACCAGGACGGCCTTCCCAACGTGATCGGTGAGGCGATGGCTGCGGGGGTGCCCGTCATCACCTCGCCGACCGCCGGCACGACCGAGGCCGTGACCGACGGGGTGACCGGCATCGTCCTGCCCGTGGACATGCCGGAATACTGGGTCAGCGCCCTGCGAAGGATCTCCTCGGACGACGCGTTCTGCGACTCGCTCAGGCACCCGGCCCGCGCCTGGGTTGAGGCGAACTTCGATGTCCGCACGAACACCGAGCGCCTCCTGAAGTGCCTCGAGGCCGCGGCCGCGTCATGATCTATTTTGACACCACCAACGCGTCGCGCTGGAGCCACGGCTCCGGGCTGTCGCGGGTGAGCCGTCGGTTGTCCGAGGGGTTGGGGGACGCCGCGACCTTCGTGCGCTGGCCGCACCTGCCCCATGCCGGCCCCTCGGACTGGTTCCTCACGCCGGAGCTCTTCGCGGAGGAGGACAGGCCGGGACTGTCGGCGTTCCTCGAGCGCCATCCCTGCCGGCTCGCCGCGGTCTACCACGACGCGATACCGCTGAAGCTGCCCGAGATCACGTGGCCCGCCAGCGTGCGCCGTCACGCGAGCTACATGCGCATGCTGGCGGACTTCGACCGGGTCTGGGCGGTCTCGGCGGCGAGCAGGGAGGAACTCCTCTCGTTCTGGCGGTGGCAGCACGTCGAGGCGCCTCCTCCGGTCGAGGTCCTTTTGCTCGGGGCTGACGGACTCGGTGCTCCAAGGGGCTCTTCCGCGTGGCCTGAGCGGGCGCGCATCGTCTCGGTGGGCATCCTGGAACCCAGGAAGAACCAGGCAGTCCTCCTTGACGCCTTTGAGGCGCTTCAGGACGAGGGCATTGCGTTCGAGCTCCACCTTGCAGGCCGAGTGAACCCGCACTTCGGCAAACCGATCCGCCAGAGGATCGAGCGCCTCAGGGGCCGCTTCCAGGGCCTGGTGCACCACGCGGACATGGGGGACGGCGCCCTTGCGGCGCTTGTGCGCTCGGCGACGGCCACGGCGTTTGCGTCCCTCGCGGAGGGATGCGGGCTTCCCGTCCTGGAGTCCCTTTGGCTGGGGGTTCCGTGCCTCTGCAGCGACCTTGCCCCCCTCCTCGAGACCGCGGCGGCGGGCGGTTGCGACGTCGTCCCGGGAAACACCGTGGAGGGCTGGGTGGGCGCGCTGCGGCGCATCCTCACCGACCGAAACCATCGTGACCAGCTGGCGGGGAAGGCGGCCGCCCGGGCGCTTCCGACATGGGCCTGCGCCTGCGAGGCGCTGAGGACCGCCCTCGGCTGAGTGCGGCCTTAGAGCTTCTTGGCCGCGTAGGCCATCGCGCCCGCTATCTTCTCCAGCTGCTCGTCGGTGTGCATCGCCGAGACGGCCGTGCGGATCAGGTCCTTGCCCACGGGGACCGCGGGCGAGGTGGCCATGACCGTGAAGATTCCCTTCTCAAGAAGGGCCTTCCAGAAGAGGTAGACGCGCTCCTTCGAGCCGAGGACGATCGGGATGGCGGGCGTCTCGCTGTCCCATATGTCGAAGCCGAGATCCTTGAGGATAACCCGGTATTTCTTGGTGTTCGACCAGAGTTTCTCCAGGTGCTGGGGCTCGCTCTGCATGAGCTCAAGGGAGGCCTGCGCGCACGCGGCCTGGCTCGGGCTGATGGCGGCGCTGAAGATCGTCTGCTTTGAATGGGTGCGAAGGAACTCGATCACCTCCTTGGATCCGGTGACAAAGCCTCCCGTGCTCGCGAGCGACTTCGAGAGGCTGCCGCAGATCACGTCCACGCAGTCGTTGAGCCCGAAGTGGTCCACGGTGCCACGGCCCTGGCGCCCGAGGACTCCGAAGCCGTGGGCGTCATCGAGAACCGTGAAGCAGGCGTTCTCCTCCGCAACCTCGGTCAGCTCCGGCAGGCGGGCGATGTGGCCCTCCATCGAGTACACCCCCTCGATGACCAGCATCTTTGCCGCCTGGGGATCTGCGGCGGCGATCACCTCGCGCAGGTCGTCGGGGTTGTTGTGCGAGAAGCGCTCGACGGTGGCGTTGGAGAGGCGGATGCCGTCCCAGAGGCAGGAGTGCACGTTCTTGTCGGCCAGGATCACGTCGCCCTTCTGGGCGAACGCGGCAACGGCCGAAAGGCAGGACAGGTACCCCGCGGAGTGGACGTGGCAGGCCTCGCGCCCCATGAAGGTGGCGATCTTCTGCTCGAGCTCAAGGTGGTAGGTGCGGGAACCGTTCGAGGGCCGTGCCCCGGTGGTGCTGGTACCCCATTTCAGCAGCGCGGCTCGCCCGGCCTCGATGACCTTCGGATGAAAGGAAAGGCCGAGGTAATCGTTGCTCGTGAGCATGATCATCTCCTTGCCGTCGAGCTGGATTGTCGTGCCCTTCTGGGCTTCGAGGGCGTGGTAGAACGGCGCGTACCTGAGCCGCATCTTGGTCGAGTAGTCCTCGCCGCACCGGGCCAGAATGGGCTTCTTGTTCTTTACGAATAAGGTGATCGCCATGCGCGGCCGAGGCTACCGGGGTGAAAAGCCTTTGCAAATGCAAACATGGGCATTTCCCCGGGATAGCGCTTCCCGAATCAACCCATCAGCATGCCATTATGCGAGTCGCCGCAGCGATCCCATCCATGCGAGCAGCTCCGCGGCATAGGCGGACCATGTCTTGAAGTGCCGTGCCCGGCCTTCCCGCTCGAGTCGTTCCCTGTCCGCCGGCGAATCCAGGAGGTGCCCGATAGCCTCCGAGATCTCTGCGGCAGTCGCGGCTCCGATGCTGACGCACCCGCCCCCGGAGGCGACTTCGCCCAGCGCTCCCGTGATCCTGCAGACGCAGGGACGGCCTCGCGCCAGGCTTTCCGCAACGGGCAGGCCGAAGCCCTCGGCGAGCGAGGGATAGACCGTGAAGGAGCATTGGGCGTAGGCCGCCTCGAGATCTCGGTCGTCGACCTCGCCCTCGTAGCGAAGCGGCCGGCCCGCCGCCTGCAGCCGCTCGACGCGCTCGAGGGCAGCCGACGCGGTTTCCCGATTGGAGATCCCGATGAGGCGCAGGTTGAAGGAGACCCCCCGGGTCCAAAGGGCCTCGCAGGCGTCCAGCAACGCCACGTGGTTCTTCCTTCCCTCGAGGGTGCCGACGCAGAGTACCGTCGGAGCGTCCCCGCTGGGCGCTGCAACGGGGCTCGTCCGGGGGGGATCGATCCCGAGCGTGATCGCGGTGAGAACCGGCGTCCTGGAAACCCCGAGCCAGCGCCAGTAGTCGCGCAGGGCGTTGCGGGAGTCCTCGGAGACAGCCGCGACGCCGTCGAAGAGCAGGAGCTCCTTCATGTAGTGGGGAAAGCGCGCGGCGGTGGACTTTGGGCTGAACTGGGGAAGCTGCAGGGCGATCGCATCGTGGAACAGGGCCACGCGCGGGCCGCCCGCGCGCGAGAGAAGCGAGGGCAGGGCACTCGCGACGCCGGGCGAAAAGATCTCAGGCACGATCAGCGCGCAGTCCGGGCCGAGGCCGAGGTCCACGGGCACGCCGGCCAGGCGTCTGAACAGACCCCCCAACCGCGCCGAGAGCGGCCAGCGGGCGGCCCGCCCCGTCGAGGGGCCCGAAGCCTCGAGATTGAGGAGCTCCCACATCCTGAGCGGGCGCCACTTGTCCTGGTACGGGTCGAAGCAGACCGGCAAGGCGCGTCCGGTGAGCTCACGGTGGAGCGCCCTCGATACCCGCTGGACTCCCGTGCGGGCCCGCGTGTGGCTCGAGTGTGTCAGGTCCAGCAGGAGTGTGGTCGGCACCTGGGGTCAGGGTTGGCTCGGCCCAAGATCGCGGCGCCATAGGGTGACGCCCTCGACTTTGCCCACCTCAGTCCAGTGACCGGGCATCCGCTTGTCGAGCGCGCCGGACTCGTTCACCTCGAAGGGGAACAGAACCGCGTAGATCGGCCTCTTTGAGGCGCGCAGCGCCGCGTCCACGCCCTTGATGTTCTCCTTGTCGAGCACGTCCCAGCGGATGAACGTGAACTTCGTGTAGTAGAGGAGGGCGCCCGTGGCCTGCATCGAGAGGCAGACGGCGTCTTCGGGCACGTGGGCTTTCATCCAGTCGGTGACGAGGCCGTAGCGCAGCTCGTCGCGGCCGATGCCGAGCACGTAGAGCCTGTGGGTCCATGTTCCGGCGAAGCCGACTACGAGGGCGATGAGCGCGACGAGCGCCGCTGCCGAGCGGCACGGGTCGGCGTATGCGGGCGCGCGCCTCAGGGCGGCCTGGAGGGCGAGCAGGCTGCCCACGACCAGTGCGGGGGCCGCCGGCAGCAGGAAGCGCAGGTACCACCACGTCTCGTGCGTGCACTCGTAGGAAGAGTAAAATGCCGCGTAGAGGACCACCCAGCTCACCAGGAGCACGCGCGCCCTGGGCGCGGCCGATCGCACCCACGGCAGCGCGAGGAAGGCGACCGCCAGGGGCGTGAACAGGACCGGCAGCCACTTGCCGTAGTGCCGAAGCGTGCCCGGCACGTAGGCGGCCATGAACTGGCTCGAGCTGTTGCCGTACCCGGTGGCCGCGAAGCTGCCGTAGGCTGCATGGCTGTGCAGCGCAAAGAAAGCGGCGCCGGGCAGGCCGCCGAGAAGAAAGGCGACCCAGCGCCGGGGCGACGCTCCGAGGGCGATCGCCAGCGGGACGAACGCCAGGACGTTGGTCGGCCTAAGAAGGACATCCATGGCCACGGCGGCCCCCGCGGCCAGTGCCCATGCGGCGTGCTCGCGGCTCTTCAGGGCCGCGAGCACGGCCGCAGTAGTCCAGAAGAGCGACGGCACGTCGCTCATGGCCTGCAACGACATGAAAAGGTACAGAGGGCTCGTGGCCACGATCACGGCGCCCAGCGCGGACCAGCGCCGTCCCAGGCCGAGTATCCGGCCCAGTGCGTACGTCGCCACGAGACCCGCCAGCGAGTTGAGAAGGATCGCCAGGTCGCCGGCGTGCCTCCAGCCCACGACCGACTTGAGCGCCACTACGAAAAGAGGGAACCCCGAGGGATAGGTGGGCACGAGGCCGTTGCCGTTTGAGGCGGGCCTGAACCCCAGCGGCACGTAAAGGTAGGGCGGCGCGCTCGCCACGGAAAGGGTGGGGACGATCCTCGGCTGGACGTGGAGGTGGCCGGACGCGATCAGCTTCGCGTGGTTCATGTAACCCGACGAATCCGAGCCGCCCGCGACGGCGCCCACGTTGAATCCCAGGAACACCGCATAGGCGGCCAGGACCACGGCCGCGGCAGCCACCGTCATGATCCGCCGGGCACGACGCGCGGGTGATGGGGAGGGTGCGGGAAAATCCATACTTGCTTTGAAAGGAAGGGGAGAGTGGTTTGTCGTCTTTTAGTGGCTAGACTTAAATCATTTTTCCAAGGCCGCGCCAATCCTATGCGATGGCTGTTTTGCGCGGCCGTGGTCGCGGCGTTCGCCTGGAATGCCGCGTTCTTCTATCTTCCGGAGCAAGGGTTTACCTACCTGATCCAGTTTGGCGATAAGCTCCACAGGATCTACCTGCCGGAGCTGAAGGCGGTGAACCACTACGAGATGCCTAACTCGGTGGGCTACGACTCCCAGTACTACGCCCAGATCGCCCTGCGGCCCAATCCGGCCGATCCCCAGCTTAAGCAGTCCGTGGACGGGCTGTCCTACCGGGCCCGACGCATCCTCTTCCCCGCCGTCGCTTGGCTTCTGGGAGGGGGGGACCCGTCGCGGGTGCTCAACATCTTCGCCCTGGAGAACATCGTCTGCTGGTTCCTCCTGGCGGGGCTCCTGCTTCGATGGCTGCCGCCCACGAGCTGGGGCAACTGCCTGAGGTGGGCCGCCGTCCTCTTCTCGTTTGGGCTGACCTTCAGCGTGGCCCGGGCGCTTCTGGACGGGCCGAGCCTGCTCCTGATCGCCGGGGGCGTGGCTTTGGTCGAGTCGGGCCGGCCCTGGCTTGGGGCGGCGCTTCTCGGCGTCTGCGGGCTTGGGCGGGAGACCAATGTGCTGGGGGCCGCGGCGCTTGCGCCGCCCCGGAGCCGGGAGGCCCGTGTCTGGGCGTCCTGGCTTGCGAAGGGCCTCCTCGTCCTGCTGCCGCTCGTCCTCTGGATGCTGTGCCTGCGGGTCTGGCTCGGCCGGGGCGACAACCTCGGCGACGCCCGCAACTTCGCCCCCCCGTTCTGCGCGCTCGCCGAAAAGATGCAGCAATCCGTCTCCCAGCTGCTCGCCGAGGGCTACCCCTCGCTCGCGAAGTTCGACCTGCTGGTCGTCGCGGGCCTCCTCGCCCAGTTCTTCTTCTTCGTCTGCCGCCACCGCTGGGGCGACCCGTGGTGGCGGGTCGGGGCGGTTTACGCTGTCCTCATGATCTTCCTCGGGGATGCCGTCTGGGAGAACTACCCGTCGGCGGCCGCCCGGGTTCTGCTGCCCATGACGCTCGCGTTCAACATCCTGGTCCCCAGGGGGCGCTGGTGGACGCTGCTGCTGATCGTCGGCAACCTGGGTGTCTTCGCCTCGTCGGACATCTTCAAGCCGCCCGGCAGGGAGAGCTATGTCGTGGCCGGCCCCAACGCGCTGCGCATCAACCCCAAGGACGGGAGCAGCGTGGAGGCGATCTATGTGGGGCACAACTGGTGGCATCCCGAGAAGTCGCGGTGGGAGTTCTGGCGCTGGAGCATGGGCGATGCTCCGATCGTGATCCGCAATCCCCAGCCGTTCACCCTGCTCGCGCACCTGAAGTTCCGCGTGCGCTCCGCGGACGAGAGGCAGGCCATCGTCACCGAGGAGGGCCGCGTCCTGTGGCAGTCGCTCTTGGCGCCCAAGCAGTCGGTGCGCGTACGCATCGGCGAGCTGGACCTTCCCCCGGGCGACACGGTGCTCCTTTTCAAGAGCGACCGCGCTGCGGCGTTCCCGGGCAACAACGACCCCCGCCGGCTCAGCTTCAGCGTCAGGGACTTCGAGATCGATGTCGACAGGCGCAAATAGGGCCCGCGCCCACTCTTTCGCTGCGTCGCGGCCCAAGGCGCGCACCATGGCTGCCTTGCAACCCGGCCAACTCCATTCCCATCCATGAAGCTCTGGCAGGTGCAACGCCACTGGGATGCCCTCGCGAAGGCGGACCCCTACTTCGCGGTGCTCACCAACGCGGACAAGCAGGGCAACCGCTGGGCGATCGACGAGTTCTTCTCCACCGGGCTCGCCGAGGTCGAAAGGGACATGGCGCGGGTGCGCGCCTGCGAGCCGGCGATGAAGTGGGGGCGCGCCTTCGACTTCGGTTGCGGGGCCGGCCGGCTGACGCAGGCCCTCGCCGGCCATTTCACGCGCGCGACCGGGGTCGACATCTCGCGCGAGATGGTGGCGCTCGCGCGCGAGCACTGCAGCAACCCGCAGGTCGAGTTTGTCCACAACAGCCGCTCGGACCTGCGCATGTTCGCCTCGAACTCCTTCGACCTGGTGTACAGCCGCATCACGCTCCAGCACATTGCGCCGCGCTACACCCGGCGCTACCTGGCCGAGTTCGTGCGCGTGCTCGTTGAGGGCGGCGTCATGTCCGTGCAGGTGCCGGACCGGGTGCCCCCGGGGGATCCGCCCGACCGGCTGCGATTTTCCTTCTGGCCGCCGACCCTGTGGATGCGCCTGAAGAGGTTTGTCCGCTACCATCATCCGGGCTGGTTTCCGGGGACGCCGAAAATGCAGATGTACGCCCTTTCCAAGGGCGACGTCGAAGCCTGCCTCGACGCCGCGGGCGCCGAGGTGCTCAGCGTCGAGGCGAACGAGCACGACCAGGTGCTCAACCTCACCTACATCGCCCGCAAGAGGCGCCTGTAGGGGGGCTTGATTGCACTGCTGGGGCGATGGCTGCTCGGCACCCATCAGGGATCCTTCGCGCACGATCGATTGCAGGCTCATCTCGACAAATTTGTTTTCCAATTCAACCGCCGGACCTTCGCCAGCCGGGGATTGCTGTTTCATCGGCTGATCTCACAATACCTTACACACTCACCAATCCCGTCAAAACGCGCATGAGCAAACCCTCGCAATCATCTACCGGGAATTCGCTCGTTTTGCCGGCAGACTACGGGCTTCTACTGGCTCAGATTAAAGACCGGGTCCAATCTGCGCGGGTTAGGGCCAGTCTGGCAGCCAACAAAGAGATGCTGGCTCTTTATTGGGACATCGGGCACCTGATTCTTGCCCGGCAGAAAAAGGAGGGGTGGGGCACTAAGGTGATTGGTCGGCTTTCAATCGACCTACAACGCGAATTTCCCGGCCAGCAAGGCTTCTCCCCTCGCAACCTCAAATATATGCGAGCTTTTGCTGAGGCGTGGCCGGATACCTTAATTGTGCAAGCGCCACTTGCACAATTAGCTCAAGTCGGCCCGGAAGGTTCCAGGGTGCCAGCGGGGAAGTCTTCGTCAGGCGGGACTCTGCGGTCAGTGCCACTAATCATGCAAGCTCCGCTTGCACAAATACCTTGGTATCATCACATAGCCCTGCTGGATAAGCTAAATAAGTCGGCAGACCGTCTATGGTATGCGGCCAAAACGGTTGAGCATGGGTGGTCTCGAAATGTATTGGCGCTCCAAATTGAGGCCGGGCTGCACGAGCGCCAAGGCAGGGCGGTCACCAATTTCAAGGCTACTCTCCTGCCCCCGCAATCAGACCTAGCGCAGGGTATCACAAAAGACCCGTACCTCTTCGACTTTCTAATCTTGCCAGAGGACTCGACAGAACGGGCCGTCGAGGTGGGGCTTATTGCTCAGGTTGAGAAATTCTTGATGGAACTGGGGGCGGGCTTTGCGCTAGTCGGTCGCCAGGTTCACTTGGCGGTTGGCGATCAGGACTTCTATCTCGATCTTCTGTTCTACCATTTCAAGTTGCATTGTTTCGTCGTGGTTGACCTGAAGGCTCGAGATTTCACCCCGGAGGCCGCCGGTAAAATGAACTTTTATCTGTCGGCTGTGGACGACAGGTTCAGATCGAAAGAAGACCAGCCCTCAATTGGGCTTATCCTCTGCCGCAGCAAGAATCAGGTAATCGCCGAATACGCCCTGCGCGACTTAAGCAAACCGATCGGCGTGTCGGGCTACGTCACAAAACTGGTCGCCTCCCTGCCAAAAACGCTCCGTGGTGCGGTGCCCACTGTAGAGGAATTGACGAAGGGGCTGCCGTTGGGCTAAGCCCTCGGAAACGTCGAACCTAAGGCGCAGTAATCCTAATGATCCGACCCCCAAGACAACCTGCTGCAAAGGTATCCTCCGTTTACTTTATGGGGATGGGTACGTGATCCTAGCGCTCGGGCGCGTGCGGTGTGCGCGCCCCGACCCAACACCTTTCCGCTTCAAGCTGCCCCCATGAAACCCTCCAGCATCGCGGCCTGCCTCGTTTTCGCTGCAGCGGCGACGCTCGTGACCCAGCCCTGGGCCGAGCGGCGCGAGAGTCCGGTGGCATTTGAGGTCACGGTCGAGTCCAGCCAGCCGGGGCTGGTGCAGCTCTACTATGATCTGGGCGGCGGCATGATGGAGGTCAACTCGGTCGTCCAGCCGGTCCAGTCCGGCCGGCCCATGCTCCTGCGCTTTCCGCTTCCCTATGGCCGCATCCACATGCTCCGGTTCGACCCGCTCGACAGGGACGGCCGGCTGACGCTGGGCGGGGCCCGTATCGCCGACCGGTGGGGCCACACGCTGATCGCCTTTGCGCCGGGCGAGTTCCTTCCGAGTCGGCAGATCGACTCCGCGGTTGAGAAAGGCGGCAAGCTCGAGGTGGTGACGACCCCGGGCGGCAACGACCCGCAGATGATTCTTCTGCTTTCGGATCCGCTCGTGATCGAGCGGCCCCCCGTATGGCTCGAGGTGGCCACGCTTTTTGCCGCGAGCGTCGTCGCCCTGATGGTGCTCGCATGGGCCTGGCGCTCGAGCGTGCTGGGTCTTCCCGGCAAGGCGCGGAGGCTCTGGGAGGCGGCCGCCGCCCGTCCCGCCTGGGCTGTGGTGGCCGCCGCACTCGCGGCAACCGTGGTGGCCAACGCCCCGGTCATCTTCGCGGGCCGCAGCCTCGTCTCACCGAACATGGAGGTGGCGCTCCTCTACGGCCAGAACCCGTGGCTGCCCGGCACCGAGACGGCCGACATCGGCAACGCCCACAAGACCGATGTCGCCGCGCTTCTCTGGCACCACCTGCCGCTGTCGACCATCCAGCACCAGGCCGTTCTCGAGGAGGGCGAGCTGCCGCTCTGGAACCGCTTTGATTCGGCGGGATGCCCGCTCCTCGGCCAGGGCCAGTCCTGCTTCGGCGACCCGCTTCAGTTGTTGCCGATTCTGGCGGGCGGCGCGGGCTGGGCCTGGGAGCTCAAGTTCCTGCTCGCGAAATGGGCCTTCGCCTGCGGGATCGGCCTGTGCGTCCTTCTGGGCTTCAGGAGCCTGCCCGCCGCGCTGGGCCTCGGTGCCTCGGCGGCATTCATCGGGTTCTTTGTGTACCGGATCAATCATCCCGCGGTGTTCAGCCTCTGCTACGCGCCGTGGATCCTGTACTGCTGGCTTCGGGTTTGCGGCACGACCTCGGCCCGCGCGGCCATCCTGTGGCTCGTCGCGCTGATCGGCGCCAACTGGACCGAGATGACCAGCGGCACGGCCAAGGAGGCCTACCTGCTGCTGCTCTCCATGAACTTCGCGGGGGCATGCCTGCTGCTGAGCGCCCCCGTCGGTCCGCGCAGGAAACTGGCGCTTCTTGCGGGCGCGGTCGCCGCCGGTGGCGTCTTCGCCATGGTGGGTGCGCCCATCTGGCTCACTTTCTTTCGCGCCCTCAAGGTCTCGTACACGAGCTACAACAGCCCGGCGGCGTTCCAGCTTCAGCCGGGGATGCTGATAGGCCTCTTCAACGAGGCGTTCTACAGGCCGTTCCAGGACCAGCTGGGCGTCATCAATCCCTCGGCCAACATCCTTGTCCTGGTCGGGCTGCTGTGGGCCGTCGTGCGCTGGCGCTCGGTCGTGGCCGATCGGTTTGCGCTGGGTCTCATCGTGGCGAGCGTCCCCCTCCTGGCCCTGGTCTTTGGCGTCGTGCCGCCGGGGCTGATCGTGCGGATCCCCGTCCTGGGGAACATCCAGCACGTGGACAACACGCTCTCCTGCGCCCTGATCGTCGTCTTCATGGTCCTTTCGGGTGTGGGCTGGAGGGAGGCGTGGCAGCGCCTGGGGTCGGCCGACGGCGGGAGGGAGGCCCGGGTCGTCGTGGCACTGCTGGTCGCCGTATTTGCGGCGTACCTCGGCACCGCGCAGGCGGTGGTCCGCAGCGGCTACTGGACCAACAGCTGGGGAAAGCTGATTCAGGTGCCCGCCTTCATCCACGGCTATGGCTGGAGCCTCGTCGCCGCCTCGGCGCTGCTGCTGGGCGTGCTTCACCGCGGACGCCTCCGCCATGCGCTCACGCCGGCGACCCTGGTCCTCGCCGCGGTCGCCTTGGGCGCCCTCCACTGGCGCGAGGCGCTCCACCTCAGCTCCGCCTACTCCGACTACACCGTCAGGCCGACCCACAGGGTCGACCTCAAGGCGGACTCGCCGACGATCGAGGCCCTCCAGGCGCAGCGTGACAACCCCTTCCGGGTTGTCGGGTTTCACAATGACCTCCTTCCCGGCTGGTCGATCATGTACGGCCTCGAGGGGATCTCCGGGCCCGACGCCCTCGTGAACCCGTACTACCGGGATTTCATGGACACCGCGGGCATCACGCGGATCTGGGACTGGCGCTACATCGTGGAACCGGCAGACGTGGAGGCCTTCAAGCCCGTCCTCGACGCGATCAACGTTCGCTTCTACGTGGGCTACCGCCTTGCGCAGAAGCCCGACCCCCGGGTGCTGGCGCCCTACGCCTCGAGCGACATGGATACGTTCGAGAGCACCACCGCCTGGCCGCGCGCGTTCTTCACCGACAGCGTGGCCGTCTACAAGGACCTGCCGCAATTCTGCTCCTGGGTGAAGGCCGGCGACGGCCGGCCCTTTGCTGCGATCCAGGACACGGACTGGGTGCGCCTCAGTCCCATGCCCCGCGTCTCGGGGGACCTCTCGCGCAGGCAGGTGAGGCCGGCCTCGGCCTACAGGCTCGGTTCGAACACCACCTCCTTCACGGTCAACGCGACAGGGCCGGGCTTCATCGTCCTGACGGAGGCATATGAGAAGGACAATTTCCGGGCGACGCTCAACGGTGAACGGGTGCCCTATATCCGGGCCAACCACGCCTTCAAGGCCATCTACGTCGAGCAGCCGGGCACCTATGAGGTCTCGTTCACCTACTTCCCGCGGGGATTCTGGATGGCGCTCAAGCTGTTCCTCGCAGGTCTCGCCGTGATCCTCGCGGCGGTGGCACTGGCCGTGTTCGTCCTGAAGCCCGCGGCGGCGCAGGCGCGGGCCTGAGCGGCCGGCCCTTAGAGTCCGGAGATGGTCTCCAGACGGCGCCGGTAGCGCGCTCCGATGACCGCGGGCGCGAAACGCTCCTCAATGGTCTCCCTGGCGGCGGCGCCGATGCGGGCGATCCCGGCCGGGTCGGAGAAGACGCGGCGCATGAGCTCGGCGGCGTGTGCGACATCGGGTTCGGCCCACGTGGCCCCCCGCGTGTACGGGCCGTGGTTCTCCTCAAGCTTTGCCAACGAATAGCGCACGGGATAGCCGTTGTCGGCGCTCAGGAACTCGGCGGGGGCGGACCAGTGGGTCGCGATCACCGGCTTGCCCAGGTACATGCACTCCGCCACGGCGAAACCGAAACCCTCGGAGCGGTGCAGGGAGACGAAGCAATCGCAGGCCTGCTCCAGGGCGTAGACGTCCGCCCTCGGGAGCGTCTCGCTCAGGATCACGGTTCCCGGCAGGTCCCGCACGGCCGCTGACAGGGCCGCGAAGTCCGCGGGGTTCGCGTCGGCATTCTGGACCTTGATGACGAGCGCCGCCCCGGCCCCGGCAAGCCCCGTGCGCCTGAACGCCTCGATCGCGCCTCGCGGGTTCTTGCGCTCGGCGTAGGAGTTCAGGTCGAAGAGGCACAGGAAGAGGAAGGGGTCCCGGGGAAGGCCGAAGCGGCCCCGCAGCTCGGCAATGGGCTGCGCGGGCCTCCCGAACTGCACCGCGTGCGCCATCGTGATGACGGGGAACGGCGCCTTCAGGGCGATCGACTCGCGCACGAAGTCGCTGGGGCACCAGATCTCGTCCAGGTAGTCGAACGACGAGGTCCATGCATCCGGAAATTCCGGGAGCTCCCAGGCAAAGTAGCCGATGTTGTACTTGTCCTTCCTGAACGCCTGCCCGTGGTGGTGGTCGATGTCGCGGGCGACAGGAGGGTCTATGTGGAACACATTCACCCCGTAGGGGTTATCTTCCCGTAGGCGATGGGAAAAGGTCATGTCGCCCAGGCGGTTCCTGCAGTTGAGCTTCAGGGCCACGAGGGCGGTGGGTATTGCGGCCGCGTCCGCGGCCCTCGCCATGCAGCGCGCCGACTCGCCGATCCCCAGGTCGGCCGTGAAGAAACCCACGATGTTCATGCCCGTGCGCGAATGCGCGCGCGCAAACGCGACGCAGTACGGACTCTCGCGCAGGGAGAAGTCATAGAGGCGCTCGCCCGCGGCCGACTCGATGGAGGTGACCCGCACCTGCCGGTTGCGGTTCTGGGCGCGGAAACGCTGGAAGGGGCCGAGACCCGTCACGCGCCCGAGCCAGGCGAGAGCGTTGGTCAGCGCGGCGCCGTGCAGGGTGAAGCTGAGGAGCGAACCCACCTGGGCGGCCGCGGGCTCGAGAGCAACCCGCACCTCCCAGGCACCCTCCGCGGACGACGCCACGGTGCGGATGCTCTTTCCGTCGAGCGTGACCTCGATGCTCGGGAAGCCCCTTTCGATGCCCCTGGCCTCGGGGTGCGTTCGGAACACCCCGCGCACGACCACCTCGGTCAGGCCGACGATGGGCGGAAGGCGCACCTGCGCGGTTTCGCGGATCCAGGCCGAGTCGACCGCGAAGGTGTCGAAGTACATGCCGCTGAAGCGGGTGAACCTGCGCGCGAACGCTCCTCCATAGGGCGGGGTGGTGGGGGGCCTGGCCATGGTCAATCGGAGAACATTTTGCGCCAGCGTGCGAGCTCCCCGTCGATCGCGAGGTTCATGACCGCCAGGGCCGAGCGGGGGGGCTCGCCCGTCAGGTGGGCGAGGTACAGGGCCGTCCTCCAGGCATCGAGCTTGTCAGGATAATCGCGGGGCTCGGGTAGCAGCGGCAGGAACAGGGTCCGCGCCCATCCCCGGCTGCCGATCCTCGCAATCTCGTCCCTCCACTCGAGGACGAGGCGGCGGGTGTTCTCCTCGTCGCGCCGCTTGCGCCCCGGCGACGCGCTCACGTGGTGCAGGACGCGGCTGCGCAGCGCGACGGCGTTCACGAGGCCCGCCGCACGCGCCCTCAGGCACAGGTCGACGTCCTCGCACCCGTTCACGTAGGCCTCGTCGAAGCCTCCCAGGAGCTGCCAGGTCTGCCGGCGCACGAGGACGCAGGCTCCGGTCACGGCTGCCACCGGACGAATGGGGAAGAGGAGGCTCCTGCAGAGGCCCGGATCCTCCCTCAAGTGCTCGGGCTTGCCCTTGAGGTTGATGAAGATTCCCGCGTGGTCGACCTGGCGCGAGGCGGCGTCGAGCTGGACGTTGCCCACGAGCCCCGCCCGCGGTCCCAGCGCCCCCAGCACCCGTTGCATGGGCTGCAGCCAGCCGCGCGGCAGGAAAAGGTCGTTGTTGAGGAGGACGAGCGTGCGGCCGCGGGCGGCGGCCGCGCCGCGGTTCGTGGCGCCCCCGAAGCCCAGGTTGCGCTCGTTCAAGAGGACGCGGTAGGGGGCCCCGAGGCCCGCGATCCATTCGCGGGTCCCGTCGCTGCTGCCGTCATCGACCAGGATGACTTCATGCGATAGTCCCCGGGGCAGCGATGAGGCGAGGCTCTCCAGCATCGCCTTCGTGTGGTGCAGGCAGTTGTAGAGCGGTGTGACGACGCTCAATTCCGGCGAGTCGTTGCGCCTTGAGGCCACGGTTCGGTTCCTATTGCCCGTCGAGGAGGACCCTCAGGTACTGGGCATAACTCGACTTGCCTAGCCTCTCGATGTTGGCCTCGAGCTGGGCCCGGTCGATCCAGCCGTGCTGCCAGGCGATCTCCTCAAGGCAGGCGATCTTCAGGCCCTGCCGGTTCTCGATCACGTGCACGAACTCGGCCGCCTCGAGGAGCGACTCGTGGGTGCCTGTGTCGAGCCAGGCCGCGCCGCGTCCGAGGAGCTCGACATGCAGCAGGCCCGCTTCCAGGTAGAGGCGGTTCAGGTCCGTGATCTCGAACTCGCCCCGCTTGGAGGGCTTGAGGCGGCGGGCGTACGTGACGACGTCGCCGTCGTAGAAGTAGATTCCCGGTATCGCGTAGTTGGATTTCGGCTTCACGGGCTTCTCCTCGAGCGAGAGCACGCGGCCATCCTTGCCGAACTCGACGACGCCGTAGGCCGAGGGGTTGGCGACATGGTAGCCGAAGATGGTCGCCCCGTGGGCGCGGCTGTTGGCGGCCGAGAACGCCTTCGGCAGGTCGTGTCCGTAGAAGAGGTTGTCCCCCAGGATGAGGGCGCAGGGGCAGCCTGCGAGGAAGTCTGCCCCGATCAGGAAGGCCTGTGCGAGGCCGTCCGGGCTCGGCTGCTCGGCGTAGGAGAGCTTGAGGCCCAGGTGGGAGCCGTCGCCCAGGAGGCGCCGGAAGAGCGGCAGGTCCTGCGGAGTCGAGATCACGAGCACCTCCCTGATGTCGGCCAGCATGAGGGCCGACAGGGGGTAGTACACCATGGGCTTGTCGTAAACCGGCATGAGCTGCTTGCTCACGGCGATCGTAAGGGGGTACAGGCGGGTCCCTGATCCGCCGGCAAGGATGATGCCTTTTCGTTTCATGATGGGGGTGGGGGTCTAGGCTGGGGTGCCCAGCCGCTCGCGGGCGTAGCGGCGCTGGGTGATGTCATTGCACCAGTCCCTGTGGGACAGGTACCAGTCGACCGTCTTGGCTAGGCCCGTCGCGAAGGATTCCCTCGGCGACCAGCCGAGCTCATCCCGCAGCTTCGTGCAGTCGATGGCGTAGCGCCGGTCGTGGCCCGGACGGTCGGCGACGAACTGGATCTGCCCGGCATAGGGGCCCCCATCGGCGCGCGCCGCCTTGGCGTCCAGGAGGGAGCAGATGAGCCGGACGGCTTCGATGTTCGTCATCTCGCAGAGGCCGCCCACGTTGTAGGTCTCCCCGGGCCGCCCGCGGGAAAGGACGAGCCGGATCGCCCGGCAGTGGTCCTCGACATAGAGCCAGTCGCGCACCTGCTTTCCGTCGCCATAGACCGGCAGCGGCCGTCCCTCCAGGGCGTTCAGGATCACGAGCGGGAAGAGCTTCTCCGGGAAATGGTAGGGGCCGTAGTTGTTCGAGCAGTTGGTGGTCAGCGTCGGAAGCCCGTAGGTGTGCCGGTAGGCGCGCACCAGGTGGTCGCTTGCCGCTTTGGAGGCCGCGTAGGGCGAGTTCGGAGCGAATGCCGTCTCCTCGGTGAACGCGGGTGCGGTCGCCGAGAGAGTGCCGTACACCTCGTCCGTCGACACGTGAAGGAAACGGAACGCGTCCCCGCCGGCCCCGAGCCCCAGCCAGTGGCGCTTGACCGCGTTCAAGAGGCGCAGCGTCCCCACCACGTTCGTCTGCACGAAGGGCTCGGGTGAGTCGATCGAGCGGTCCACATGGCTCTCGGCCGCGAAGTTCACGACCGCCTCCACCCGGTTTTCGGAGAGGATGCGCTCCACCAGGGCCTCGTCGCCGATGTCCCCATGGACAAAATGGTAGCGCGCGTCCCCGGCAAGATCGGCGAGGTTCGCGGGGTTTCCCGCATAGGTGAGCTTGTCGAGGTTCACGACCGAGACCGATCCGTCGGCGCCCGTGAGCAGGTGCCGGATGAAGTTGCTGCCGATGAACCCGCAGCCGCCCGTGACGAGAATGCTCATGGCCTCCGCCTCAGGCGGTCCTCCTCCACGTGCGCAGGTCGCGCTCGATCGCCTCGTGCACCTCCGTCAGTCGGATGCCGACCGAGGCGAGCTTCGCCGGGCTGAGGACGCAGTTGGAGCGCGGGGTCTTGGCCGCCTTGCTCATGAAGTCGCTCTCGCTTGAGAAGAACTCGAACGCCTTGTTGCAGACGCCGGAGCGCTGGATGAGGGAAACCACCTCGCGCGTCGTGATCCTGCCGGGGTTCGTCACGTTGTAGGTCCCGAAGGGGACCCTCTGGGTCCAGCAGGCAAACGTGGACTGGACGAACTCCTCGAGCTGCGAGATCGAGTTGGTCGCCTCGAGGAGCGTCGGGTAGCGCATGAGCTTCGTCAGGTAGTTGCGCGGGTTCTCGATGTTGTCGAAGGGGATCCGCAGCCGCCAGATGAAGGCGTTCGGATGGCCTGCCAGCACCTCCTCGGCGAGCCCCTTCGTGCCGCTGTAGAACGAGCAGTGGTTCGAGCGGAAGGTGAAGTTGGGGGCGTCCTCCTCCGTGAACCCGTTGCCGCCGGGGCCGGCGCCGCTGTAGATGCAGCCCGAGGAGACGTGGCCCCACGGGACCCCCGCGTCCTCGCAGGCCGCGGCGATGGTGCCGGGAAGGACCGCGTTGCCCTCGAGGCACTCGGCCTTGTTGAGCTCGCATGCGTCGACGTTCGGCTTTCCCGTGTAGCCCGCGGCGTTGACCAGGAACTCGGGCTTGTCACGGCGCAGCGCGGCGCGCAGGGCGTCAAGGCGGGTGTAGTCCAGCTCCGAGCGGCTCAGGTTGCGAAAGGCAATTCCCTTGCTCCTGAAGAACACCTGGTAGGCGCCGCCGACATATCCCGAACCTCCGAGTAGATAAATCATTGATGAGTGAGGTATAAGCCAATCACTCGCCGCCCGAGAAACAAGGGTTTTTCATGACGGGTGGCCGCTTACCAGGTGCGGGCCGCCACCGGAAGGAGGAGGGCACCCAGGCCGACCGCGTTCGCGCACAGGGCGGCCCGGAAGAGGAGGTGGCGCAGGGATCCGGCCCCGTGGTGGAGCATTTCGGCCCACGCGACTCCCAGCATCAGGGTCGGCACGGCCATGTAGCGCCCAACGAAGCCCGGGATATAGGCCATGTCCGGGGTCCCGAAGGACAGCCAGAGGGCGAGGGAGGTGACCCCGAGCAGACCGAGGCCGAGGGCGGCCATGCCGGCGGCCCAGGTGCGGTTCGCCGGGGCGCTCCACTCGGCGCAGCCCAGAAACCCCGCGAGGAACACAAGGGAGAGCACGGTGTTCAGGGTGAAGACGCCCCCGGCGATCCATCCGCCGGGATCACCGTAAAGGTGGGGCCACTGGCTCGCAACCTGATGGCTAAGGAGGAAGCCCAGGGGTCCCAGGAATCCGGAAGGGTGTCCCAGAAAGGCCCTCACCTGCAGGCTCATGGCCGGCCGTCCCGGCTCAAACCAGCGGGCGACATCCACCTCCAGGTAAGGCCGGTTCCAGGTCCACCAGAGCGCGCCGGCGAGAACGAACACCGCGGCGAGCACCGCGGCTTTCGCGAGCGGGCGCCCAAAGGCGCGGCCGGGGATCAGCAGCAGGCAGGGCACCAGAGCCACGAGCGTCGGCTTGAGGAGGGCCGTCAGCAGGGCCAGGGCGAGGACCCACGCGAGCTCCCAGCGCGGGCGGGCGGGCGGGCTCACCCGCAGCCTCCAGACCCCGCAGAGCAGCAGCAGGGGCAGAGCGAAATTGATCGCGTCCGCACTGAGCGAGGCGGCCTGGACGACCATGAGGGGGCTCGATGCGAGGAGCAGGATGCCCCTCTGGAAGAGGGGCGCCGCCTCCAGGGCGGCGATCACGAGAAAGAGGAAACCGGCAAGGTTCATGAGACACCCCAGCCGGCTCGCCAGGAGCGGGGAGGGGGACAGGCGCGCGGCCAGGCCCATGCCCACGGCCTGGAAGGCATAGTTCAAGGGGCTGTAGATCGCGGTGTTCGTGAACTCCACGGGGCGCGTGCCCGTCTGCGCGGACTGCTGCTGCGAGAGGCTCTGCCATTGCTCCCGGTTCATGAAGCTTGCGGGGCTTCTCCAGTAATAATCCCAAAGCAGCGTGTTGACGAAATCGGCGTGGCTCTGCGGCAGGCGCCCGCCGAAGGCCTTTTCGGAGTAGCGCTCTGCCCGCATCTGCCCGCGCGACACCTGCAGCGCCCTCAGGTAGTGGCTGGGACCGTCGAAGGTGACGGCGGGCGGCACGAACACCACGGCCGCGAGCCCGAAGAATAGGCCGATCAGAAGCGCGAGCCGGGACTCGAGGCGCAGCGGCGGCTTCATCGCGCGGCCCTAGCGTCGCCGATAGTCGCCGCGGCTGAAGTATTTCTCGAGCCAGACGTACATGCAGATGAAGAAATACCGGCTGCCCATCTCCTTGATCTTGAGCTTCGCTTCTCCGTGCTTGCGGTTGCGCCAGGAGATGGGGATCACCGTCCAGGAATAGCCGCGCACGATCGCCTTGAGCGGCAGCTCCACGGTCAGGTTGAAGTGGGGGGCCAGCAGCGGCCTGCACCCCTCGATCACGGTGGTGCGGTAGGCCTTGAATGCATTCGTGGTGTCGTTGAGCGGGATCGCGAACATCACCCGGATGAAGAGGTTGGCAATCCGGTTCACGATCAGCTTCACCTGCGGGTAGTCGATCACGTGGCTGCCCTTGATGAAACGGCTTCCGAAGACGCACTCCTTGCCCTCGCAGAGCAGGCGCCAGTACTTGACTGCGTCCGAAGGCAGGTCCGAGGCGTCGGCCATCATGATCACGACTGCGTCGCCGCGGATGTGGCCCAGCCCGTAGATGATCGCCCGCCCGAAGCCGTGGGGCCCGGGGTTGCGCACGGCCGCCAGCGTCGGGATCTCGGCCTTGAGGGCCGCCAGCACCTCCCAGGTCTTGTCCCGGCTGCCGTCGTCGACGACGACGATCTCGTGGGGGACGTTTTCCCGGGAGAACTCGGCGTAGAGCTCCCGAAGGGTCGAGGGAAGCGATTCCTCCTCGTCGCGCGCCGGCATCACGACCGAGAACAGCTTGAGGCTCATCCGAGGGGTGCGGAGAGGTCCAGCCACTCGGGGTGCGTGCCCGCGTGCGCGGCGATCTCCTCTAGGATGGAGAGGAGCGCTGTCCGTGGCTTCCACGCCCACAGGCGCGCGGCCTTGCCGGCGTCGAGAACGATCCACGGGATGTCGAAGGCGCGCGGCGCGGGCTCGGAGGCGACGGGGTGGGGGCCGAAACGCTCGGCGCACCACTCGGAGAGCTGCAGCAGCGACATGGCCGACTCGGTGCCTCCGCCGACATTCACGATCCGGTCCAGGACGTCGATCTTGGGAGCGGCGAACTGGGCATTCAAGAGGGGCAGGAGGTCCGCGGGGTGCAGGCAGTCGCGCACCTGGTGGCCCCTGCCGCCGAAGCCGATGTACCTGAGCGGCCGCCGGCGAAGGTGGCTGTTGATCCAGTAGGCGAAGATCCCCTGGTCGGGCCTGCCGAACTGGCCGGCCCCCGCCAGGACGCCGCAGCGGTTGATGAACACGGGAAGGTTGAACGTCTCGCCGTATTCGAGCGCGAGGGCCTCGCTGGCGAGCTTGGTGGCTCCGTAGAGGGACACCGGGGCCGAGGTGGGGAAGGATTCGCGGACGCCGCCCGGGCCGATGCCGCTGGGAAGCTCGGAGGGATCCGGCCTGAAGGCCCCGGCCGACTCGACGACCTTGAGGGCCGCAAGCGGGGCGATGCTATAGACCCGGCTTGTACTCAGCAGCGTGAAGCCGGCGCGGTGGCGCTTGCAGTACTCGAGCAGGTTGAGCGTGCCCCCGAGGTTGTGCTCGACCAGCTGGCGCGAGCTCGTCATCCCGTCGACTCCGGCGAGGATGCTCGGGTTGGCCGCGGCGTCGAGGAGCCAGTCGCAGGGGGGCAGCGCGTCGACGTCGCTGGCCGCCCGGATGTCCCCGTGGACAAGCTTGATCCCCAGACGCTTCAGCTCTGCGCGGTTGCCCTCGCTTCCCGGGCGGATGAAATTGTCGATGCCGAGGATCTCATGGCCCCCCTGGGCCGTGAACGCTCGGGCGAGGGCGTGGCCGGCGAAGCCGCAGATGCCGGAGATCAGGAGGCGCACTTGGGTGGGGCTTCCTAGTTGGAGGGCGTGGGCGTGGGCGCCGACGCGGCCTTCTGCTTCGCCTCCTGGTAGGCCTTGCGCTGCTGGACGCCGATCTCAAGCAGGTCGCTCACCAGCATCCGGGCCTCCCGCTGCTCCTTCGCAGCGACGGTCTCATTGGCCGGGGCCGGCGCCTGGGCCATCGAGAATTCAGCCTGCTTGCTGGATGGGGTCTGGGACGGCGCACGCTGGAGCTGTTGCGGGCCGGCGGACGCGACTGTCGCCTTGCGCAGGGACAGCTCCTTCTGCGAGCCCGAGACCGTGACAACGGCCCTTTCGCGCACGGCGTCGTAACTAAGGACATGAATGCCGTTGGAGGCGCCGCCGACAGGGATCCACTCGCTGCGCTTGGCCTGCCGGTCGAAGATGCACACCAGGACGTCGCTGCCCTGGATGCTGGAGCCCGCGAGCTCGTAGGCCTCGCCGGGGGACGGCGCGCCGGCAGCGCCCGCCTGTGCGGCCGCCGGCGCAAACGGGGATTTGGACACCAGGGTCGTCTGGGCTGACGCGATCGCCAGGCCGGCAAAGGCGGCGCAGGCCGCGGCGCGCGCGCGCCGCAGTGCGGCATGGGAAAGGGGGCGGTATCCTCGCATCAACGGGTTAGACGCTGGGCGTTGGGTTGGGATACGTCAAACCTGCGGTCGGTTCCTCCATGCCTCCACGATTTGGCGGATCGTCTCCGTCAGCGACTGGGTGATGTCCCACGAGGGAAAGTGCTTACGCATCTTCCTCAGGTCCGAGTAATAGCAGATGTGGTCGCCGATCCTGTTCTGCTCCACGTAGGAGTGGACCTGGGCCTTGCCGGTGAACGACTCGGTGATCTTGAAGGCCTCGATGATGGAGGTGCTGTTGCCCTTGCCGCCGCCGAGGTTGTAGACCTCGCCGGCCCTCGGCGCCGCGACGAAGGCGGCCATGAAGCGGGCGACATCGAGCGAGTGGATGTTGTCGCGCACCTGCTTGCCCTTGTAACCCATCACCTTGTACTCGCGCCCCTCCAGGTTGCACTTGACGAGGTAGCTGAGGAAACCGTGCAACTCGACGCCGGAATGGTTGGGCCCGGTGAGGCAGCCGCCGCGCAGACAGCAGGTCGGCATCTTGAAGTAACGGCCGTACTCCTGGGCCATCACGTCGCTGGCGAGCTTTGAGGCGCCGAAGAGGGAGTGCGTCGACTGGTCCACCGTGAACGTTTCAGGGATGCCCTCGGCATACGCCGGATCCGCATAGTCCCAGCGGGTGGGCAGCTCCTTGAGCGCGATCCGGTTGGGGGCGTCGCCGTAGACCTTGTTCGTGCTCATGTGCACGAAGGGCGATTCGGGGCAGGCCCGGCGCGCAGCCTCGAGCAGGTTGAGTGTCCCGCCGGCATTAGTGTCAAAGTCGTCGAAGGGGATCGAGGCGGCGCGGTCGTGGCTCGGCTGCGCCGCGGTGTGCACGATGGCGGCCGGACGCAGCTCGCGGACCAGGGCAAGGACGCCTTCGCGGTCGCGCATGTCGAGCTCATGGTGGCGGTAGCCCTTGAGATGGTCCTGAAGCCTGCGCTGGTTCCAGCGGGTATCGCCCTGCGGGCCGAAGAACACCGCGCGCTGGTTGTTGTCCACGCCGTGCACGGTGTAGCCGAGCTCCTGGGTGAAGTAGGTGCAGACCTCGGAACCTATGAGGCCCGAGGAGCCGGTGACGAGAAGGGTCTTTTCCATGGATGGGGGCGCTGCGTCATCCCAGAGGCTGGAAGCGGTATTTTACAAGCGCGAACATCCAGGTGAGGGGGTCGCGGAAGAGGGACACCTTTTTGCCCTGCTTGAAGGAGCGGGAGTGGTAGGAGACCGGGATCTCGATCGGCCGGTAGCCCTTCCTCACGAGCTTGATCAGCAGCTCCCAGTCGAAGTCGAAGCGGTTGCACTCGAGCCTCAAGCCGGCGAGGCACTTCCTGCGGAACACCTTGTACATGGTGAAGGGGTCGTTCAGCCAGATGCCCAGCGAGGCGTTGATCATCAGGGTGAAGGTCCAGTGCGCGAGGTTAAGGACGAGCGCGTGGAATCTCTGGTCGGTGAACTTGCGGATGGCCCAGCCTTTCTTGGTGTGGCGCGAGCCGAGGACAAAGTCCCTTTGCCCGGAGGCGATCGGGGCCAGGAGCTTTTCGTAGTCACCGAGGTCGTACTCGAGGTCCGCGTCCTGGATCATGATGATTTCGCCGCTCGCAGCGGCCAGGCCCGCCCTGACGGCGTGGCCCTTGCCCCGCGGGGCGTCCTCCAGGATCACCGTCACGGCGGGGTTGCCCTGATAGCTTTGGACCACCGCACGCGACCCGTCGGTCGAGTTGCTCTCGATGATGACCAGCTGCAGCTGGTAGCCGGCTATGCGCTTGGCGACCAGAGCGTCCAGGGCCTCGCGGACGGTCGAAATCTCATTGTAGACAGGAACCACCACCGAGACGGTGACGGCTGGGGCGCTCACATCCATCTTCCGGTTAATTTGGGAACGTGGCTACGTTCGGCTCGTCTGTCGGGAGGGTTCATGCTAAGTGCAATTCATGGATGGTTTTGCGTCTACGTCAATCCGGGCGGCGAGCCCGGCGGGGAAGGCCCTGGGCCTCGCCGAGGCGCTGCTCGCGACCCTGGCGCTCGCACTGTCGCTCATCGGGATACCGGGGACCCCTGCGACCCACCTTGACGCCTCCTGGCAGCTCGTGCTGATCCACGCCCACGACGAAGGGCTGCAGTTCGGCCGGCAGATCATCTTCACCTGGGGTCCCTGGGGCTTCCTCTGCAACGGCTACCACATGGGCCGGGCCTGCGCCTCCGCGATCCTCCTCTGGCAGACGGTGGGCCAGCTCGGAATCGCGCTGACGCTGGTGGCGCTCACCCGAAGCCTCGTCGCCTGGAGGCGGATCGCCTTTGTCCTGCTCTTCCTTGCGTTCCACTGGATCTTCACCGACGTCGCGTACTTTGTCCTTATTTCCCTGATTGTCGTTGAGGGCCTCATGAGGCAGAGGGCGTCGTGGGTGCGCCTGATCTGCTTCGCCCTGGCGCTGGGCTTCCTGGGACAGCTCAAGTTCACGTATTTCATCCTCGCGTCCGCAGGAGTCGTCGCCGCCGCGGCCTGCTGGGTCGCGAGGCACTCCTGGCCAAGGGCGGCCGTGGTTGCCTCCGCGTTTGTCGCCTCCTTTGTCGGCGCCTGGGCTGCTGCGGGGCAGGACCTCGACAACCTCTACCCCTACCTGCGACGCGGCCTTGAGGTCGCCTCGGGCTACGGCGACGCCATGGGTCTCGACGAGCCGTGGCCGGTTTTCCTGTGGGGCGCCGCCGCGGCCCTGGCTGTCGCGTGCTTCCTTTTCTGCGTGCGGAAGCGCCACCCCGATGGGCCGAGGGCAACCGCCGCGTGCGCCTTCCTCGCCTTCGCCTTCTTCGTCATGTGGAAGGAGAGCTTCACCCGCGCGGACCTGGTGCCCTTCGGGGGCCACGTCTTCGGATTCTTCTGCCTCGTGATCGTGATGGCGCCGGTGATGCCCGGGCTGTTCCTTCCCGGCAGGCGCCTGCACTGGCTCGATGCCTGCGTGCCGCTGTGTCTGGTCGCCATCGCCCAGTTCGATCCGGCGCTTTACTCCGGGGGGCCGCGGATCATGTGGGAGCGCTACTACGGCAACAGCCATGCGCTTGCCCGGCTGGGCTCCCTGCCCGGGGAGTGGCAGGACGCCTACCTCCAGGCCTGCGCCGAGGCGTCCCTGCCGCGGGTCCGCGAGGCCGTCGGACGCTCGACGCTCGACGTGTACGACTTCAGTACGGCCGTGGCGCTGATGAACGGGCTCAACCTCGACTCGCGTCCGATCTTCCAGAGCTATTGCGCGTACACGCCGAGCCTCGAGGGATGGAACCTTCGCTTCTACCAGTCGCCGAGGGCCCCCGATTACCTCCTATGGAACGAGGAGCGCATCGATGACCGCTTCCCTGGCGAGGATGACGCCTTGCTGGTCGCCGCGCTCCCCGGCCACTACACGCCCGTCCTGAAGGAGCGCGGCTATTGGCTGCTCAGGCGCACGTCGGCCCTTCCGCAGGTTGCGCTCGAGCGCCGGCACCTGGTCAACCGAAGGGTGAGACTTTCAGAGGAGATCGAGGTGCCCGCGGCCCCGGGGCGCGCCCTCTGGCTCCAGGCCAATGCCGTTCCGACTCTGTTGGGCCGGGCCAGGGCGTTCCTCTACAAGCCCTCGACGCTGCTCATCACCACGACCGATGACGGCGGCCACACGTACGCGTGGCGGTTCCTTCCCCGCGTGGCGCGGTCGGGCTTTATGCTTTCCCCGGTGATCACGACGGGCGACGATGCGGCCGCCCTGTTCAGGGGGCAGTCCAGGATCACGGTGAAGTCATTCCATTTTGAGGCTCCCGGCGACCAAGCGGAGTTCTGGGACCACGTCGAGGTCGCCCTCTTCGCCCTGCCGGATGTTCCCGTCCACCCCTACGTTGCGGATGAATCCCCAGCCGACTCCCCCCGTTGACGAACCCGGGCGGGCCGACCGCTGGATCCTCCTGGCGACGGGCCTCATGGCGCTCGCGCCCCTGGCCCTGTACCTGCGCAGCTTCCGGCAGATGTTCTGGTTCGGCGACGAGTTCGACCTCATCGATCAGATCGACCGCATGGGCTTCTGGCACTGGGTGTGCGTCGTGTTCGCCGAGAACTTTGTGCCGCTCTTCAAGCTGCTCTGGGGCGGGGCCGTCCTGGTGTTCCACGGCTCCTACTTTGCGATGATCCTGCTGGTGTGGTTCACCCATGCAGCGGTGGTCGTCCTGCTGGGCCGGGTGATGCGCCGATGCGGGCTGCCGTGGACGGCCAGCCTTTTTGCCCAGGTTGTCCTTGCCCTGGCTCCGGCGAACTTCGAGACCCTGGCCTGGACCGTGCAGTGGTCGGCCCTGCTTTCGGTGGCCTTCATGCTGGCGGCCATCGACTCGTTCCTCGCCTTTCCGTTCCGGCGTGCCTCCTACGGTTGGGTTGCGGCAAGCGCCCTGACGTTTTCTCGCGGGGTGCTGACGGGCGTCCTCTTGGCGCTGGCGGCTGCCAGCTCCGCCGCAGCCGGCGGGTTCCCGCCCGCGCGGCGCCTGCGCCTCTCTGCGGGCTACCTTGCAATCGCCGCAGGCGTGGCCGCGGTGATTGCGGCCTTCTCGAGCGGCAATCATCACCATATGCAGGGACACTGGGTCGAGGCGCTGGTCTACGGCTCCTGGTACTACGCCCTCAATCCGGCCTACCGGATCCTGGGTGTGGGCTCCTGGGGATGGCCGACTGCGGGAATACTCGGAATGCTTAAGGTCATGCTGGTCGCCTGGGCGCTGGCGCGCTCCCAAGGGCGCCTTCGCCTGCTCTTTGCCCTGCTGGTCGCCTCAGACCTCGGAAACGCCGTGCTGCTCGGGGTCGGCCGCTATCACACGGGAATAGATACAGTCATTTCCTCGCGCTACCAGTACGCCTCGATTGTGGGCATTGCGCCGCTGCTGGGTTACTGGATCACGCTCCAAGCGGAGCGCATCCGTGTGCCCGCCCTCGTTCGCCGTGCGGCGCTGGCGGGGGCGCTTGCCGCCGTGGCCGTCATCCTGTGCCTTCAATGGCGGGCACAGATTGAGCCCTTTGCGCAGGCGCGGGGCGTCGAGTCGCGCCGGGTGCTGCTTTTAGAGCCGAACCCCGGGGAGCGCGCCGTGCCTGGGATCCCATTCATGACCACGGTCCGGGCGCGCGAGTTGATTGCGGCGTACCACCTCCACTAAGCCTGCGGGACGCGGGCGCCGGGCGCGCCCGCGTTTCCCTTAGGAGCGGGTCTGTCTGCTATTGAATCTCGTAGACCTCCACCAGGGCGACACCCGTGTCGCCGCTCGCCCCTGAGACCTCAGCCGTGTAATTGCCGGGTTGAAGCGTGACGATGATCGCGCTGTCCGGTGTGGCCGAGGTGCCCCAGGAGAACGCACCCGCCTGGTTGGCTATGGTGGTGATCTGGCTGCTTCCGCCCCAGCCTATGTTGGTCTCAAGCAGCGTCGAGGTCCCATTGCTATTGCTCTGGAAGAGCTGGAGCTTCGGGTCCGGGAGCACGCCGGGCACACTGAGCTGGGTGAGCGCGGGCCCAGAGGCGCGGATCAGGACGGTCTTTGCGGTGGTCCCCCCTATCGAGAAACCGGCAATGAGGATATCGCCCGCCGAGCCGACCTGAATCCTGGCGGAGATGTTGATCAGCCGCGGCAGGCTGGCTGTGGCGACCCCTGACGGTGTGGCATCATAAACCTCGGCGAGGGCGATTCCGCTGTCTCCGCTCGCACCGGACACCTGGGCGGTGTACTGGCCGCCCGGCAGGGTTTCGATGAGCGCTGAGTCCAGGCTGGAGGAGCTGATGAAGGCAAAGGCGCCCACGGCGGAGTCCGTGGCAACGATCTGGGTGTTTCCTGCCCAACCCTTGTTGCTGGCAAGGACGCCCGAGGGGGCGTTGAGCACGAGTTCGGGGTCCGGAAGCACACCGGTGACATTGAACTGGGTCAGTGAAGGCCCGGAGGCGCGGATTAGGACCGGCTCGGAGCCCGAGGTCCCGCTGCCGCCAATCACGAAGCCCGTGATCAGTTCGTTGGCACCGTTCTCAACCTGCGCCCTGCATGAAAGGTTGATCAGCCGTCCAGGGAACGGGGTGGCAATGACATTGACGGTCTGGGGAGCGGTCATCACCGAACCCTCGTTGTTACTGATCAGGCAGGTGTACTGGCTTCCAACCGCAGGAGTGGCGTTGGAGATTACATAGATCGGGCTGTTGGCGCCCGGGATTGCGGTTCCATTGAGGAACCACTGGTAGGTGATTGTGTCGACCGAGGCCGAGGCCGAGCCGGACTTGCCTCCCACACTCAGGGTGCTCCTGGAACTTGGCGGTACGCTGAGCGTCCCCGTGAAGGCGCTGTAGCCGTTGACAGTGAGGACGATCGTTCCCCCGCTTTCGCCGGTAATGCTGACCGGTGCGCTTGTGACGGCGGGCGCGGAGCCCGAACTGCTGGAGTTGACGGTGAGGGACACGGCCGCGCTAGTCACGCTGCCGGCAGAGTTGCTGACAGTCGCGGTGTACGATCCGCTGTTGGCCGTCTGGGCGTCCGTCACCACATAAGTGGCGCTGGTGGCCCCGGAGATGGGTGAGCTGTTGAAGGCCCATTGGTAGGAGAGCGGCGGAGTGCCGGCGGCTGCGATCCACAGGGTTTGATTACCCCCTGCGGTTACGCTCGCCGAGGGGGACACCGATGTGATCGAGGGCGCCGTCACGGTTGCCGAGACGTTGAACGTGACTGACAGGCTCTGCGCCGCGGCATATGTGACATTTCCGGCTTGGCTTGCCTGGAGGGTCACGGTGCCAGGCGTCCCCGTGAGGGTGACGGTCATTCCACTGACCGTTGCGGGTCCGCTGACCACGGACAGTGCTACCGGCAAGCCCGAGGACGCAATGGCTTGGACCTGGAACGGAGCCGAGCTGATCAACTGGTCTGCCGGTGGAACCAGGGTAATATCCTGGGACACCGAGGTCTGGCCCTCAGAGGAGGTCGGAGTGGGTGTTGCCGTCGGGGAGCCCACTGAGGTCGGCGTCGGGGTCACCCCTGTGGTGGGCGTAGGTGTCACTCCCGTTGTGGGAGTCGGGGTAGCCGCGGGTGTAGGCGTCGGCGTCGTACTCGGCGTTGGAGTTGGGACAGGCGTCGAGGTCGGCGAAGGCGTAGGACTAGGTGTCGGGCTTGGTGTTGGAGTCGGCGTGGCCGTCGGAGTGGGTGTCGGAGTTGGTGTCGGTGTCGGCGAGGCCGTGGGGGTAGGCGTCGGGCTCGGTGTTGGTGTGGGCGTAGCTGTGGGAGTCGGAGTAGGTGTCGGTGTCGGCGAGGCCGTGGGGGTAGGAGTCGGGCTCGGCGTGGGCGTAGGCGTCGGGCTCGGTGTTGGTGTGGGCGTAGCTGTGGGAGTCGGAGT
>Ga0182030_10000369_pt1 | contig 81304 bp, 74 predicted proteins | sample 812S3MmetaG_FD_121299 | JGI IMG/M metagenome (GOLD analysis project Ga0182030, IMG submission 121299) | Permafrost microbial communities from Stordalen Mire, Sweden - 812S3M metaG (Illumina Assembly) | ecosystem: Environmental > Terrestrial > Soil > Wetlands > Permafrost | place: Sweden... | reverse complement strand
GGTGCTGGTGCCGCTACCGGCACTCTTAGTCGAAGTGCCCGGCAGCAGGTTGCCGATTTTCGAGAGCATCATGGCGAACTTGCTCTGCCCCGGCTGCACGTTCATGTTCCAGGCCCAGAAGCCCACGCCATTGACCAGTGGCACGAGCTTGGAGGCGCCCCAGGTCGCCTTCGGGTCGTAGGAGAGGTTCTGGTAGCCAATTGCGCCCGCATCCGCCGCGCCGGCAATCGTCCCCATCGAGGACCAGCTGAGCGTGTCGGAGAGCGGGTGCATCGGGACCGCCTGTCGCAGGTCCACGCGCAGCGAGCCGCTGCCGTTCTCGCGCATCATCTTGATGTGCGAGGCCGCGGGTCGCAGCGTCTCCATTGCGACCGACACCGTGACATCCCCATTCCCCTGCATCTGGCTGATTAGCTGCTGATCATGGGCGCGCAGGAACCCGGTCTTGTCCGAGTAGTACAGCATCACCGAGGGCTCGGCACCGCGGGCCGAGGGAATCTTGCCGGTTTGCGTGAAACTCACCGAGGGCCGGCGCACGGTCTGCGTCCAGAACTTGTAAGTGTCCATGTCCATGCTGGCATCGGGAGCGGCCGCCGCGGCCTGGGCCATTTCGGGCAGGAACTGCAGCAGCGCCGGGGTGGCGCCCAGTGCGAGTACGGTGCTGAAGAAATCGCGTCGATCCGTTGTCATTCTTGCTTCCTCTGGATATTCCTTTTCGGTAGGTGTTCGGCGCGCGCCGTGCCTGGCAGCGGCGGCGGGAAGGATAAGCGCGCTTGAGCTTATCGGACCGGCAATGGCTTAGCCAGTTCCGCGCCCTCGGGCTCGGCTGGCGAGCGCTTTGAGTTCCTGTCCCCGTCGCCGGCACCCATGCAGGCCCCGCACCGCCACTGACGCGCGCGACTACTTTTCGCTCAGACGTGTCTGCATATGCAGCGACACAATCCGCGCCAGCAGCGTCGCAGGGTACAGCTGGCCAATCACCGATTCGAGGTTGGAGAGGCTTCGTACCAGCGGATGCACCGGCACCAGATCGCCATAGCCGGTCGAGGTGAGGGTCGAGAAGCTGTAGTAGACCAGTCCCTGGCCGATCAGCAGGTACTTGCCGTGGATCGCCGCGCCGGTAATCGCTCCAGGCACCAAGGCCACGAAGGCCTCGAACAGCGAGGCAAAGAACAGCGCGATGCACAGATAGAGCACGACGGCGCCGCGGATGCGGTGAGTCGTGACCCGGCCCGGCCCGAATACCGCGTGGCCGACGATCCAGATCAGTGTTGCCATGAACACCATCACCGAGGCCGAGCTGACGCACACCGTCTGCGGCGTTGGATCGCTGAAGCGCACCACGTTGGCAATCAGTGCGACGATCGAAGAGAGGACCATCGCGGCAATCGCGAGCCAGTGCCGTGCGGCAACCAGTACCGCCGAAACGATCATGAACAGCCACACCAGCGCAAACACGCGCGCATCGAGGTAGGCGGTGCGCATCAGCGGCAGCCCGATAAATATTTCGAGGACCAGCAACAGCAGCAGCGCGGTCAGCATCCGATCGCGCCAGCGCTCCTGCCAGCGCGCGCAACGACTCAACAAGGTCCGCAAACTCATGCGAACCTCTTACGCGTGCGGCTCGCTCTGGCCCGATGATCTTGTTTATTCCGCATGAGAGGCAGATCCAGCAGTTACAGCGCGGTGTCAGCGCCAGTTACCGATCAGAATAAAGGGCGCCCAGAAGTACGGATGCGCAAAGGGGGCATTCGGATCAGCGTGAAAGGTATCGGCCTTCGACGCGGCCGGTGCGAGCGTATGGGCGCCACGCTCGACAGTACCACCGCCATCGGCTGCGCCATGCAGCAGCAGCAGCTGCGCCTGCTGCAAAGCGGCGCCTTTGCTCAGGTGCTGATCCTTGTGCAGCCGATACAGGTTCTGCATCAGCAATGCCGTACTCTTGTCCGCTACGGGCCAGAGACTGGCGAGCACCGCCTTGGCTCCCTTGCGCTGTGCCACCGCGCCCAGCCCCTCAACCTCCATGCCATTGGCATCCTCGCCACCGCCGAACGCAGTCTGACAAGCCGAGAGGGTCAACAGCTCGACGTACTGCAAATCCAGTTTTACCCTGATATCCGATAGCGACATCTTGCTGCCATCGCCCAGCAGCAGGAACGAATCATTCGAACTGCCCGGCGTGAATTGATAATGACTGGCAATGTGGATGACCGGGTATTGCTCATCGACCCCTTCGCGCAGCGCACCCTCGGTAAATTGCGCATCCAGCTGTATCTTGCCTTCGATGCCCTGCGGTCCAATGATGCCGCCCAGCTCCCCCTTGACGTTGGGTAAGGCCGCAAATCCTGGTTTGGCCAGAGTCAGTCCCAGGCCCAAGATGCGCCAGTCCGCTTGCGGTTGATCCTTAAGGCTCCCCTGCGCCGCTTCTGTCAGCATCACGACCGACTTGCCCTCGACCAGGTAATGCTGCCCATCATGCAAAGCGGCGAATGGCAGGTAACGGAGTGGGCCATCAAGCGACAATACCAGGGTGGTGGCGCCGCTTTGACGCAGGTCCTCCGCAATCGGGCCCAGCAGCAGTTGATAGAGCGCCTGGGCCTGTGGCAGCGGGTCCTGTTTTGGATTGCTGAGCACCTCCCGGAAGGCAAAGACTTTCGCATTCAGATCTTGGCGGTTGATGGCCGCCTCACGCGCCACAATCACAGTCGGCGTCGTGAAAATGATCTGGACCTTGTCATCCTGCACGACGTACTGGGCCAGCACCGCCTCATGCCCGAGATCCTGAATAACATGCCGGAAATTCGTACTGGTCGACTGCACCGCGGCCGCGCGCTGCGTCTTGTCAGCGGCAGTGCTACCTGTGCGGCCAATTTCATCAAGTACCGCATCGAACTTGCGGCTCGCCACATCCAGATCGGCCTGGTAGGCATCGAGCTGGCGCTGCTCGGCGGCGGTGCGCGCCGCGCCTTTTTTCTTGAGCGGCGCTGCGGCGTCGGCAATCTTCACCAGTTGCCCGCTAATCTGAGCGTAGCGCTGTGCCCACGCCGGCTCAAGGCCAGTCAAGCTGGCATTCGCACTGTCGGGACTTGAGTCGGCCGAACGCTCCACAAAATCAAAGTATTCTTTCTGCTTTAGCATCGCGAGCACCTGCTGCGCTTCGGCCAGGCGACCGGCCGCAATCAGCAGCTTCGCCAACGCGCGGTACACACTGGCAACTTCCACGGCACTGACGAAGGCCTGCTGCGCCTCCTGATCATTGGCCGTGAGATTGCCGCGCAGCCGCTGCAAGCCGTTGACTGCAGCTTTGCCGTAGAAGATTGCCAGATCCGGCCGCGGCTCATGGCCTGCGGCATAGAACTGCATCAGCTCCGCGGGCGCTCGCCAGGCCACCATGTCGTTGCCGCTCATGCTGCCAATCCGGTAGGCGCGCTTGAGCTGCTCGAGTGCCTCGGGTCCGCGGCCCATTTCCCGCAGCAGCCGGCCAAGCAGCATCGAGAACGTACCCACATCGGGATGATTCGGGTCCAGAAATTCCTGTGCGTTAGCGAGCGCCTGACGCATGAGTGGCTCGGCCTCGCTGTAGCGACCGGTCTTGCGCAGCAGCTCTGACAGGCCGGCCATGCACATCCCCAGTGCCGGATGATCAGGCCGTTCCGGGCCCAGCAGCTTCTGAGCTGCGCTCAGTGCCTGACGGAACAGCGGCTCAGCCTCCACGTACTTATCCTCGACACTGAGCACCTGGGCCAGCATCAGGGTGTTGATGATGACCAGTGCCGTATCCGGCCTCGCGGCCTTCTGATCGATCGCCAGCGCCTGGCGAAACGCTGCTTCGGCCTTCGCGTACTGCACGGTGAAGCGATACAGCAAGCCGAGGTTGTGCACATTGACACCGACGCGCGCACTGTCGGCGCCGAATAAATGGGTATTGAGGGCCTGCGCTTGGCGCAGGCTGGCCTCGGCTTCGGCAAAGTGTCCCGTAAAGAGCAGCGCCGTGCCGAGCCCATTGAGCGCAAAGGCACTGAGCGCGGTGTCGGCCCCGAAGCGCGCCTCGGCAATGCTCAGCGCGCGGCGAAAGGAACTCTCGGCCTCCGGATACTGTCCACCGTCCATCAGCATCTGACCCAGGTTGACCAGCGCGGCCGGGCTGCACACACTCTCTGGCGGAAAGCTCTGTGTGCAAATGGCGAGCGCATGACGGGCCGGCGCCAATGATTCCGGGTAGGTACCCTGGGCCTCGTGCGCCTGCGAAACGGCGAGCAGGTAGGGCAGCAATTGCGCGCTGTCGGGACCATTGTTGCGCGAGACCAGCGCGATGGATTCATTCAACCCTGCGAGCGCCTCTCTCACTTGACCCCGAGCGCTCTGGGCGATGGCGATCACGGCACGGGTATCAGCCTGAAAGAGTTCAGCTACCTGCTGATAACTGCCGCCCGAGCTGCCGCGATCCAGGGCAAAGCGGATCTGTGCCGGCTGCGGGTTGCAGCCTAGCATCTGGGTGCTGATCGGCAGCGCGGGCAGTACGCCCTCGAACGCGCCGGGACCCGTGCTTCGCAGGCGCAGCAGGTGCACACTCGATTGCGGCGACTCGCCTGGGAAGCTCAATGTCAGCTGCTCCAGGCCGTTACCGGCAAAATGCATTGGGATCAGTTGCTCGCCGTAGATGTAGCCTTCGAAGCGCGCACCAGAATCATCGCGTCCGAAGACCGTAATCTTGTAGGTGGCTTCCGCTGCAGCGGGCGTGCACAGCTCGCCGGCGCGGGCGCTGAAGGTCAGCTGGCCCTGGTAGGTGAAGTTAGCGGCGAGCGCAGGTGTCGCCACAAAGGCGAGCGCGGCGACAAGCAGCGGTGGCCGCAGAGCTTTTGCCATCTTGAGCCTCAAGTCGCCCCTCTCCCCGGCGAGCTCACCGCACCCCCCGGGTGCGGCCGCTCATCCGAACCTCGGGGTCGCCCCGGTTGAAATGGTGCCCCCCCTATGCCAGATTCCTGCACGATCATCATAGCAACTCCGTTGCGGACACCACGACCCTGACCGCCCGCACCCCACCACACGCCGCCCGCGAGGTCCTGCTCCGAACCCGGATCGTGGCGGGTGTGGCCGCGTTACTACTCGTTGTAGGTTTACCCGAGGGTGCCTGCGCCGCGGCGGCTCCTGCGCCCGCGGTCCACGGTACCCGGCGCGCCGTGCTGGTCGGGATCGATCATTACCGCTTTGCCAGCGATGCCGAAATCGAGGCCGCGCGCCCGCAACTGGTGGCCGCGCACATGCTGGAGCCCGGCAAGGAGCCGCCCGCCCGCGACTGGCATGCGCTCGATGGCGCCGTCAACGACGAGCGTGCGATGCACGAGCTGCTGGTGCATCGCTATGGCTTTGAAAACAGCCATATCACCGAGCTGCCGAACGAAGCCGCGACGCGCGCGCACATCCTGGGCGCGCTCGAGCAGAACTTCGTAACGGATGCGCACGATGGCGACGTGCTGTTCTTCTTCTACTCCGGCCACGGCTCGCAGATGCGCAACAGCCGCTCGGCCAGCAAGGGCGATAAGATCGATGAGACGATCGTGCCGTGGGATGCGAACGCCGGCTACTTTGATATCCGCGATAAGGAGCTGGCGCGGATCTTCAATGCTGCCTTGAGCGCGCATCACGTGACCCTGACCGCAATCTTTGACAGCTGCCACAGCGGCTCGATTGCACGCGGCCTGATCCACCACAAGTCCAAGAGCGAGCCCGAGGACACGCGCGATGCGGCCGATGCCTACAACGAGCGTCCCCCCGAGGAACGCGGCGCACTGATCCTCTCGGCAGCACAGTTCGATGAAGAAGCACTCGAGTCCGAAGATGACTCGCTGAGCCCGCCCGTGCCGCGCGGCGCCTTCGCACTGTCGCTGACGCAGGCGATGGCCAACTCCGATCCTGCCACCCCCGCAATAGAACTGTTCCGCGCCGCGCGTTCGCGGCTCCATACGCTGGGCAGTGACTACAGCCAGGAGCCTGTGATCTCAGGGAGCCCCGAACGCGAACGACTCGGCCTGTTTGGCGATACGCCAGGCTCAGGCACCAGCGTGCGCGCGCAGCTGATCGGCATTGATGCCGAGAGCGGTGAACTGAGGCTCGATGCGGGCCTCGCCATTGGACTTGCTGCAGGCGCCGAGTTTGAATCCGTGCGTGACCCCACGCTGCATCTGCGGGTCACCGACGTGCAGAGCTTTGGCCAGTCGCGCGCACGCCTCATCGCCGGAGCGGTCGCAAGCCTGCGGCTCAATGAAACATTTCGCATGACCCGCTGGTCAGCACCGGGCAGCGCGCCGCTGAGCGTCTGGCTCCCGGAAGGCATGCTGCCGCTGGCCAAGCTGCCGGAACTTGCGCGCGCGCTGCTGCCCCTGATGCGCGGCCCATTTCACTGGGTCGTGGATCCAAGTCTTGAGCCCCCGACCCAGTGGCTGCGCTGGAACGGCCGGCAGTGGTTGCTCAGCACTGCCGCGGGTGAGTCGGATGTCAGTGGCGGCGCGTTGCTGCCGGATGTGGCGCGGATCGCTGCGGCACTCAAGCCCGATGATCATCTGCTGGCACTGATGCCGGTGCCGACCGAGTGGCAGAGCGCGCTGCAGGCGGCGAGCGGCGCAGTGGCCACTGTCAGCGATCGCACCCAGGCCACTTACTGGCTCACCGGAACGCTCAAAGGCACCAGCATCGCGTATGCCTGGGTGCAACCGGATGCGGCACGGGCGGCGGCTGCCGCGCTCACGCTGCCGGCGCGTAGCGACTGGATCAGCAGCGTCGAGCCGACGGGCGGCGCACACCTGCATGCCTTTGCCGAGCGCCTGGGCACCATCGCGGCACTGCTCAAGCTGCCCGAATCGGGCAACTCCGATCCCTTCCCCTACCACCTGGTGCTGCGCCGTGAGGACAGTGCGCACGAGATTTCGGGGATCGACCTGGCGCAGGCTCCAAGCCCAGGCAATGCCGATGCCCATGCGCTTAAGACCGCCCAGGTGAGCGGCGGTGAACTCTATGATCTGGTGCTCAAGGCGGATGCGGCGAGCCTCGCCGATTTCAATGACGCTCATCCCGGGGGGCGCTGGGTCTATGTGTTTGTGGTTGATTCGAGCGGCCATCGCGACCCGCTGTTTGTCCACAGCGATCAGCGGGCGCGCTTCCCGCGCGATTATCCGCCCGCGCTCGATGATCCGGCCCACCTGACGTGCAAGGCGGGCAGCTATCCTGCGGCACCGCCCCTCGATGAGGTGTGCGTGGGCACGATCCGCATCTGCCCGGACTATGGCCTCGATACCTACTTCCTGCTGAGCAGCAGCCAGCCCATTGCGGACCTGTCGGTATTCTCGGGCGAAGGCGTGCACACGGCTGGCCTGACGCGCGGTGGCGAGAGCGCACTGGCCGTGCTGCTCGGGGCTCCCGGCGCACAGACCCGCGGCGCTACGCCGGTGCCCGAACAATTTTCGATCGAACGCCTCTCGGTGTTCAGTGCCGGCCGCGAGGATCTGCCCGAGTGCCGGCAGTGAAGCCAGGCGCAGCGCCGCTGCGTCAGCGGTAGAACGCCACCTCCGCGGGCAGCAGCGTGTTCATCATCGCCGCGTACTCCTCGCGCTTGAGGTGCGCATAGGCACCGAGATAACGCGCGGGCAGGTACTCGGCCATCAGTTTGGAGTGCTCGAAGCGCTGCAGGCTTGCGAGCAGCCCGGCAGAAAACTCCGGCAGCGATTCCTTGACCTTGCCCGGCGCAGCTTTCCCGGCGCTCAGCTGGTGCGTGATGCCGTAATGGAGCCCGGCCAGGACTGCCGCCAGCACCAGATGCGGGCTCGCATCAGCACCGGCAATCCGATGTTCGATGCGCCGCGCCGCCGGGGATGAGACCGGCACGCGAAAGGCAACGCTGCGGTTGTTATGGCCCCAGGCGGTGGTGCGCGGGACAAACGGTCCGTTGAAGCGCCGGTGTGCATTGAAATGCGGCGCGAACAGCGCAATCGAATCGGCCGTCAGGGCTTGCAGGCCACCGATCGCGTGTTCGAGCAGTTGCTCGCCGCCGGCCGCGCCGAACAGGTTCTTGCCCGCAGCGTCCGTCAGGCTCACATGCACGTGCAGACCGCTGCCGGGCTGGTTAAGAAACGGCTTGGGCATGAAGGTCGCCTCAAGTTCGCGCGCGCGTGCAACGCCCTGCACCGCACGGCGCAGTAGCACCGCGTGGTCCGCGGCCTGGAGCGGCTCAGCCACGTGCATCAGGTTGATCTCGAACTGGCCCACGCCGTATTCGGCCACGGCACTGGCCACTGGAAGGTGCTGCGCCAATCCTGCCTCACGCATCGCATCGAGCAGCTCGCCTTGCTCCTCGAGCGCATCGACCGAGAGGTTCACCGCGCGCTGCGGCCGGCCGTGAGTACCGGAGGGCACCAGCGCCTCGCCCGGCTGCTGGGCACTCCTGGGGTCGACCAGGTAGAACTCCAGTTCACAGGCGATCACCGGGTGCAGCCCATCGGCGCGGCAACGCTGCACGATGGACTCGAGCAGCACGCGCGGATCCCACCACAGCGGCTCCTGCTTCAGCACCTCGCGCATCTGCAGCTGTACCTGGGCGGTCGGGCGTCGCGCCCACGGCACCGGAGCCAGGGTTCCCGGGATCGGCCAGCCGGTGGCATCCGGATCCCCATCCTCGGTGCCCAGGCCTGCGGCACCCTGGCCCAGACCTCGGACATCGGAGAGCAGCGCACTGGCGGAGAACTGCACGCCCGTGTCAGCAAGGCTGGCCAGATCCTCGCTCGGGATACGCTTGCCAAGTGTGTGGCCGTTAGCGTCGATGACGAACGCATCGACCGCCTCGGTGCTGGGATGGACACGGAGGAACTCGGCCACTTCGTTGTTCTGGCTGCGCACGGCAGAGACCGCTTCGATTGGACGCATACATCAACCCCTTGAGTTCGGGCAGCCTGTAGCCGCCACTTCGTATCGCTTTTAGAATCGATCCAGCAGCGCGCACCAGCTGAGCGCCGCAATAACGGCCGGGCGGCGCAGCAGCGCCCCGCCCGGGAAGACCGGTACCGGCAGCGCTGCGAGCAGCCGCAGCGCGCTCTCATCCCCCAGCAGTGCCTCGGCCATCACCTTGCCAGTGAAGGGCGCGAGCACGACCCCGAGGCCCGAAAATCCACTGGCGTTATAAAGTCCCGCTGCCAGCTCCCGCACATACGGCAAGCGGGTCGGCGTCACGGCGAGCGTACCGCCCCAGGCGTGCTCAAGCCGCGCGTCTTTAAGCTGCGGGAAAATCCTGAGCAGGTGCGGGCGCACCAGCGCGCGAATATCGCTCGGCTGGCGGCCGGTGTAGGTCTCGCCGCCGCCAAAGAGCAGCCGGTCATCGGGCGTGATGCGAAAGTAATACACCACGAAGCGGCTGTCAGAGACGGCCAGGCGATTGCGGATCAGCGCTTCGGCGCCGGCGCGCCCGAGCGGCTCGGTGGTCACGATGTAGTTGTGCAGCGGCATGACATGCGCATGCACCTCGGCATGCATGCCGCTGAGATATCCGTTGCCGGCCAGCAACACACGACGCGCCTGCACGATCCCCTGCGGGCTGTGCACACACCAGCCCGCGCCGCTGCGCTCCAGGCGCGTGGCGCGGGTCCCCTCAAAGAGCGCGGCGCCGTGAAGGCGCGCGGCTCGCGCGAGACCCCGGGCCAGATTGAGGGCATGCAGATGGCCACTCGACTCATCCAGATACCCGCCATGGTAGTCCTCAGTTGCGACCAGCGAGCGCATCTCCTCGAGCTCAACGTAGCGCAGCGGCGTACCGGGAAACTGGCGATTGTGCAGCTCCACGTGGGCGCGTGCCTCAGCCAGGTAGCGCGGGCGATGCACGGCATGCAACAGGCCGGGGCAGTACTGCGCATCGATCTGATAGCGCTCGATCAGCTCATCGAGATAGGCGCGCGCCTTAAGCGCCAGGGTCCAGTACTGCCGCGCGGCGCCCTCACCCATGCGTTTGGCAAACCACGCCGGGTCATGGCGCATGCCGGTGTGCACCTGGCCGCCGTTGCGTCCTGAGGCCCCACTGCCCATCTGATGCTGCTCGAGTAGCGTAACGGCGACGCCGGAACGGGCCAGATGGAGCGCAGCCGACAAACCGGTGTAGCCCCCGCCGACAATGCAGACATCGGTCTGCTGGCTGCCCTGTAGGGCCGTCAGCGAAGGGGCCGACTCGGTTGCAGTGGCCTGATAATAGGAAACATCGGCGCCTCCTAGGGGGCCGGTTTCCGTTAAGTGTTCTTTATAATCATGAGGATAGCTCATGAACGACCCCAATCCGCGCAGGCCCGGACGATGCCGGGCGCGCGCTACACCGCTCTATGCGATACTGTGATCACAAGATACCATGAGTCGACTGATTTGGGCAGCTGCGGGGTGGGTTGTGCTCAACGAGGCGAGATTACAGCGCGGGGCCCATCTGGCTCAGCAGCGCATTGCCCATCAGCGACATGCCGTCAATGATGTCCTCGCGGATCGCCTGCATCAGCGCCGCCTCATCGCGGTTGCTGATCGCCTCGCAGGCCGCCGCGTGCTGATCAATGAGATCCGATCCGCCGTAGCGTTCGTAGACCAGGCGCATGTAGGGGGCGAACTGCAGCCAGAGCGATTCGATCAGATTCACAAACACGCGGCTGTGCGAGGCGCGGTAGATCAGGAAGTGAAACTGGTAGTTACCGGTCATGTAGTTGGCGAAGTTCTTGGTCTCGAGCGCCTCGCCGATGATTTCATCCTCGAGGCGGATGCGCTTGAGCAGCGCCGAATCGATGTGTGGCAGTGCCAGACGCGCCGCGTCGGGCTCGAGCAGGATGCGCACCCGCATCAGCTGCTCGAAGCGCGCCTGGTTCATCTCGGGAATATAGAGCCGCCGATTGTCGCGGATCTCGAGCGCCCCCTCGGCCACCAGACGGTGCACGGCCTCGCGCACCGGCATCACGCTGGTATTGAGCTGCTCGGCAATCTGCCGGAAGCCGATCGCGGTACCGGGCGCGAGCTGGCCCTTGAGCAGCATCGTGCGCAACACCTCGTAGATCCGGGCGTTGACCTTCATCGGCGGGCGCTGCAGTTCTTCCATACACTCCGGCGCTGTTGCGCAGCTCTGTGGCGCGCTAGTGTAATGAGATGCTGGATAATTCACACGCAGGAAGCCCGGCGCCTGCGCGGCTTAACGCTCTATCCTCTGAGGAACTTCGCATGAGCAGCATTCCGGCGGCATTCCCGAATGCACCGACAGGCACCCAGCAGCGCTCCACTGAGGAGTGGCAGGCCCTGGATCGGGCGCACTATCTGCATCCATTCACGGATCACGCCGCGCTGCATCGCAAGGGCACGCGCGTTATCACGCGGGCCGAAGGCGTATACCTGTATGACTCGGAGGGACGCCGGCTGCTCGATGGCATGGCCGGACTGTGGTGCGTAACGCTCGGCTACGGGCGCCGGGAACTGGCCGAGGTTGCACGCACCCAGATGCTGGAGCTGCCCTTCTACAACAGCTTCTTCCAGTCAGCGCACCCGCCAGCGATCGAACTCGCGCGCATGCTGGTCGACATCACGCCACCCCAATTCAACCACGTATTTTTCACCGGTTCGGGCTCAGAGGCCAATGACACCGTACTGCGCCTCGTGCGCCGCTACTGGGAGCTGTGCGGCGAACCCAATCGCACAGTAATCATCAGCCGCAAGAATGCTTACCACGGCAGCACGCTGGCCGGTGCGAGCCTGGGTGGTATGAGCGCGATGCACGCGCAGGGCGGCCCGATGGTGCCGGGCATCGAGCACATCGCGCAGCCTTACTGGTACACCGAGGGGGGAGAGCTCTCGCCGGAGGAATTTGGTCTGCGCACCGCGCGCGCGCTCGAACACAGGATTCTCGCGCTCGGTCCGGAGCGCGTCGCGGCCTTCATCGGCGAGCCGGTGCAGGGCGCCGGTGGCGTCATCATCCCGCCAGCCAGCTACTGGCCCGAGATCCAGCGCATCGTCGATAAGTACGGCCTGCTGCTGATTGCCGATGAGGTGATCACCGGCTTCGGGCGCACCGGCGAGTGGTTCGGATCGGACTACTTTGGAATTCGCCCTGATCTGATGCCGATCGCCAAGGGCCTCTCCTCCGGCTACCTGCCGATTGGCGGCGTGATGATCGGTGATCGGATCGCCAACACGCTCATCGAGCGCGGCGGGGAATTCTTCCATGGCTTTACCTACTCCGGTCACCCGGTCTCCTGTGCGGTAGCCTGCGAGGCGCTGCGCATCATGCAGCAGGAGCACATCGTCGAGCGGGTACGCACGGTCACGGCCCCGTACCTGGCCCGCCAGTGGGCCACGCTCGCCGATCACCCGCTGGTCGGCGAGGCGCGCAGCGTGGGCCTGATGGGGGCGATCGAACTGGTGCAGGACAAGGGCCGGCGCCAGCGCTTTGCCGAGCCAGGCACCGTCGGCACGATCTGCCGCGATATCTGCTTCGAGAATGGCCTGGTGATGCGCGCCGTTTACGATTCGATGATTATTGCACCGCCGCTGGTCATCAGTTACGCCGAGATCGATGAGCTCGTCAGCATCGCGCGCAGCTGCCTGGATCAGACGCTGCTGGAGCTGAAGCGGCGCCAGCTCCTGTAGCTCGCGTCCGCGTCCGGAGGACCGGGCGGCGGCGGCGGCGGGTACTGCTGCCCTATTCAGCGCAGCGGCGCTGCCCGTTTGCGTGGATAATTCCAGGCTTGGCTTGCCGCCCGATGCCTTTCAGCGGCTGCAGGAATTTGACCCATGCAAGATCGGGAATCCGCCGCTGCCTCGAGCCGCATCGGCTTTCGTGAATTCGTCGGCCTGATGGCCGCCCTGATGGCCATCCAGGCGATGCCCATCGATGCGATGCTGCCCGCGCTGCCGGCGATCGTGCAAACGCTCGGCGTCAGCAATGAAAATCACGGCCAGTGGGTGATCACCGCCTACTTCGTAGGACTTGCTGCCGGACAGCTGTTCTGGGGCGTCCTGTCCGATCGCTTCGGCCGGCGCCCGGTGCTGCTGCTGGGCGTGGCCCTGTATATCGTGGCGGCCGTGCTGAGCGGTCTGGCCACGAGCTTCACGAGCCTGCTCATCTGGCGTGTCGTGCACGGCCTGGCCGCTGCCTGCCTCGTCATCGTGCGCTCGGTGATCCGCGACCTGTACTCGGGGCGCCACATGGCGCGCGTGATGTCGCTGTGCTTCATCGTGTTCCTGATGGTGCCGGTGATTGCACCAAGTCTCGGGCAGCTGGTGCTGCTGATGGCGCCGTGGCGAAACATCTTCCTGCTCTTCGGCGCCGCGGGCGTGATGGTCATGCTGTGGACGCTGCTGCGCCTGCCCGAGACTCTGCATCCGGAGTTCCGCAGCACCCTCGAGCTCGCGCATATGGTACGCGCGACGCGGCTGGTGCTCGGCACGCGCGTTTCGATCTGCTACAGCCTGGCCCAGATGACGCTCTTTGGCACGTTGCTCTCCTATCTGGGCATGGTGCAGCAGATCTTCGACACGGTGTATTTCCGGCCGGCGTTGATGCCGGCCGTGTTCGCGTTGTGCGCGGTCGCGGTCGGTTGCACCTCCTACCTCAACGCACGTATCGTCGAGCGGGTCGGGATGCGCATCATCTCGCATGCGGCTCTGCTCGCCTTCATCGCGATCTCGGCCATCCATGTGGCTGTGGCGCTCAGCCACGCTGAGCCGCTGTGGCTGTTCGTCCTCCTGCAGTCCGGGACGCTCGCGGCCTTTGGCCTGGCGGTCTCAAACTTCATGTCGATGGCAATGGAGCCGCTCGGCGCGGTGGCCGGCATCGGTGCTTCGCTCCAGGGATTCCTCGCGCAGTTCCTGGCAGCCTTTGTGGGCGCGCTGATTGGCCGGCAGTTCAATGGCACGCTGGTGCCGCTGGCCGGCGGCGCGCTGCTGTGTGGGCTCACAAGCCTGCTGTTCGTCTTGCTGGCCGAGCGCGGGCGGCTGTTTCGCGCCCATCACGCCGATGATCATCTCTCGGCCGGTGGCGCAAGCGATGCGGCCCTTGGCGCTGCGGCTGCCGACTGAAGCGCCCCGCCCATGGGTCCTGCCATCCGTTCAGCTCTACATCGTGCCCCGGAGCGGGAGGGCAACCGCTTTCGCCTGATCAGCGACGCCCCGGAATTCTTCGCGCGCATGCTCGAGACCATTGAGCACAGCCGCCACTATGTGCTGGCCGAGTTCTACCTCGCGGCCTCCGGTCGCATTGCCAACCAGTTCATCGAAGCCTTTGCGCGCGCAGCGCTGCGCGGCGTCAAGGTATTCGTGCTGCTCGATGGCTTCGGCGCCCGCGGACTGGGCGAGGCCGAGCGCGCACGGCTGCGCACCAGCGGCTGCGCCCTGGTGCTCTTCAATGCGATCTCCTGGCGGGGTTTCCCGCGCCAGTTCGTACGCGATCATCGCAAGCTCCTGCTGGTGGATGGGGAGGTCGGCTTCACGGGCGGCGTCGGCCTGATGGATGCCTTCGACCCGCGGGGGCAGGCGGTGCCGCCCTGGCACGATTGCATCGTCGAGATTGCAGGGCCGGTGCTCGAGGACTGGCAGAGCCTGTTCGCCAAGACCTGGCGGCGCAGCGCGCGCCAGCCCCTGGAAGTGCCGCAGCTGCACTGTGCGCCGCAGGTTCCAGGCGAGCGCGGGCGGCTGGCAGCCAGTGCCGGCCTGGATACCAGGGATCTGGGTCATGCGGTACTGGGCCGCATCCGCAAAGCACGCGTGCGCGTGTGGATCGCCACGGCCTACTTCTGGCCTTCGCAGCGCCTGCGCCGCACCTTGCGCCAGGCGGCGCTGCGCGGGATCGATGTGCGCCTGCTGCTCACCGGAGCACACACCGACGCCCCGGCACTGCGCAGTGTCAGCCGCCTCTTCTATGGACGGCTGCTCGCCAGCGGCGTCGTGATCTACGAGTTCCAGCCCGGCTTCCTGCACACCAAGGTGGTGCTGGCCGATGACTGGGTCTCGATCGGCTCCTCCAATCTGGATCGTTGGGGCACGCTGTGGAACCTCGAGGCCAACCAGGAGGTGGCCTCCCACGCCTTTGCGCTGCAGGTTGAGCAGACGCTGGAGAAGGCGCTGAGCTCGAGCATCGCGTTTCGCCATCCCAGCGAAGTGGAAAGGGGCTGGAGCGCGCATTTCTGGCGCCTGATCGGGCGTGCGGCACTCAGCTGGAGCACGCGGGTGGTCGCGCGCCTGCGCGAGCGCCGCCGCTAACGCGCGCTGCCGACTGCTGCTGCGCCGCGATGAGGCGACGCTGGGCAACTTGTCTCGCTGCTCCCAGTCGGGGACCATGTGCGGATGCGATCGCTCTTCTCCTCATTCTCGCTCGCGCCGACGGATCTGCTGCGCAACGCGACCTATCGGCGCTTGTGGAGCTCGATCTTGATCTCCTCCTTTGGCGGTCAGGTGACACTGCTTGCGATCCCGCTGACTGCCGCCGTGCTGCTGCAGGCGAGCTCGGCCCAGATGAGCTACCTGCAGTCGATGGAGCTCCTGCCGTTCGTGCTGCTCTCGCTGCCCACCGGGGTGTGGCTCGACAACCGTCGCAAGCTCCCGGTGTACGTTGGCGGAGAGCTGACCATCGCCTTGACAGTGGCCACCATACCGCTGGCATGGTGGCTCGGGTGGCTGTCGATCAGCTGGCTTTATTTCACCGGCTTCATCATCGGGGCAGTCAACACCACGGCCGGCAGCGCCGCACAAATCGTGCTCACGCAGATCGTGCCGCGCGAGCGGCTGGTCGAGGCGCACGCCAAGAACGCGCTTGCCAGCTCGACCGCCGAAGTGTGCGGTCCGGGCTTTGCCGGCGTTCTGATCAAGCTCACCGGGGCGCCACTGGCGCTGCTGGCCGATGCCGTGCTGCTGCTGATCTCGGCCACGATCCTGCGTGGCGTGCCGGTTATCGAACACCCCACGCGCCTGCGACGCAGTTTCTGGCACGCGATGCGCGAGGGCTTGGATTTCGTACGCCGCCACAGGCTGCTGGTCACGATGGCCACCTGCGTCGGCATCTGGCAGCTGTGCAACAACTGTGCGATGACCCAGCAGATCCTGTTTGCCACCCGTGAACTCGGCTTGAGCGCGCGTGGTGTGGGCTTGAGTTACGTGGCGCTTGGCATTGGCACGATCGCGACCAGCACCGTGGGGGCGCGCATCGCACGCCACCTGGGTCCCGGTCCGACACTGACGCTCGGGTTCGCAGTCTGCGGCATCGGCTGGCTGCTGCTGGCGCTGGCGCCGGCCCACCGCTGGGGCGCCATCGCCTACCCGCTGATGCTGTTTGCCTTCGGCGTGGGCGCGGTGCTGATCTTCATCAACTTCCTCTCGCTGCGCCAATCGGTCACGCCAGGACACATGCTGGGGCGCATGACCAGCACGATGCGCTGGCTGATCCTGCTGCCAAGCGTCCCTGGAGCGCTGTGGGGTGGCTGGCTCGCGACGCACTTTGGCGTGCGCGCGGCGCTTGGGTTCGCCGGCGGTACTGCCATCCTGCTGGCACTGGTGGTCTGGCGCCTGCCCATCATCCGCAGCATCCGCACGCTCCCGAGCCTGCGTTCAGAGGCCGTGGCACCGTGGTCGGCCGAAGAGCCGCTGGCCCCTTAGCCGGCCAGCGGCACAAACTTGGCTGTGAAGTGTCGCATCGCCGGCGGCTGCCAGCGGATCGCATAGCCGCTGAGGCGCTCGCGAGCGGCGACCAGATCCTCGAACACCTCCAGCAGATAGTCGGCGTGGCTCTGAGTGTAGACACGCCGCGGAATGGCCAGGCGCACCAGATCCATCGGCGCCGCCACCTCGCTGCCATCCGGCCGCATCCCAAACATCACGGTGCCGATCTCGCAGGAGCGGATTCCACCCTCGATGTAGAGCGCGACCGCGAGTGACTGACCCGGAAACTCCAGCGGCGGAATATGCGGCAGCAGCCGGCGCGCATCGATGAACACCGCGTGGCCACCGGTCGGCTTGACGATCGGCACGCCGAGCGCACTGAGGCGCTCCCCGATGTACTCGCAGGTGCGGATCCGGTAGCGCAGGTAATCCTCATCAATGATCTCCTTGAGCCCTTGCGCAATCGCATCCAGATCGCGCCCGGCGAGGCCGCCGTAGGTCGGGAAGCCCTCGGTCAGGATCAGGCGGCTGCGCGCTGCCTGGGCGAGCGCATCATCATTGAGTGCCAGCCAGCCCCCGATGTTGGCGAACGCATCCTTTTTGGCCGACATGGTCATGCCATCGGCTGCCGCGAACATATCACGCACGATCTCCTTGACCGCGCGCTCGCCCTGACCGGGTTCACGTTGCTTGATGAAGTAGGCGTTTTCAGCGAAACGGCAGCCATCGATGATGAACGGGCGCCCATGGCGGTGCGCAAGCTCGGCGACTGCCCGAATGTTGGCCAGACTAACCGGCTGCCCGCCACCGGCGTTGTTGGTCACCGTAATCATCACGCACGGCACCGCCGCACCGTGCTGGCGCAGGAACAGCTCGAGGCGCGCCAGATCCATATTGCCCTTGAAGGGATGCAGATTCTCGGGATCGGTGCCTTCGGCAATCACCAGATCGTGCGCCTCGGCGCCGCTGGCTTCGATGTTGCCGCGCGTGGTATCGAAGTGATTGTTCGAGGGAATCTTGCGCCCGGCTCCGCCCAGCAGCGAGAACAGAATCGCCTCGGCCGCCCGTCCCTGGTGCGTGGGCAGCACGTGCTTGAAAGGCATCAGCTCCTTGACCGCCGCCTCGAAGCGGAAGAAGGAGGGGCTGCCGGCGTAGCTCTCATCACCCGCGAGCAGCGCGGCTTGTTGCGCGGCGCTCATCGCGCTGGTGCCACTGTCGGTGAGCAGATCGATCAGCACATCCTCGCTCTTGAGTGCGAACAGATTGTAGTCGGCGCTCTTGATCAGCGCCTGCCGTTCTGCGCGCGTTGTCATGCGGATCGGCTCGACCGCCTTGATCCGGAACGGCTCGATGATCACCCGCGGCCGCTTGCGCTGCTCGCTCATATGCATGCTCCTGCTTCGCAGCGCGCACTCTACACCGGCTGATAACACCCGGGAGAATGCCGCGCCGGATCATCGCAGCGGCTGCGTTGAACGGCACCAAACCTGTTCCGCTGAGCTTGGCTCAGGGCTGCGCGGGAGCGATCCTGACTGGCGCTGCAATGCTGCACACGTCGATATACCCGGCCGGATGCTGCGTCCACGAATCATGCCGGTTGCGCCGTGCCTCAACCAGCTCCGCAAATAGCGGCGTGTCGGTACGCAGCACCTGCAGCGCGCTGCGCTCGGCTACCGGGACCTGCGAGGCGAGGCGCACGGAGTGGATCGCCAGATACTGCTCGGGCTTGGCGTAGAAGCCCATCGCTTCGGTGCCGCGCGGGAGCGTCGAGAGCAGTTCGATCCCCTGCAGCACCCGGCCCACGAGGGTCACATTGCGATCGAGCAGGCGCGCGGTGCCAATCAGCACGTACATTTCGGCGCCATTGCCACTGTCAGCATCATCGTCGCGTCCCACCCCCACCATCCCATAGCAGTGCGTGAGCCAGGTTCGTCCGGCCTTGGGATCGCGGGCCGCGGGCAGGCCATTGCTGAACCCGGTCTGCGGCGCATAGCCATCGGCATCGGGCAGTGGCGTAAAGGGTTGGCTGGCGATCGGCACCGAGAACTCGGCCTTGATCGTGGGCAGCGCACTGAGCAGCTTGCGCTTGCCCTCCGGATCACCCCACTGCACCACATAGTTATCCTGGGCGCGTATCACCGCCAGGCCATCAAAGTAATGCTCACGCACCAGCGTTTCGATGTTGGCAATTGTGTGTGGAGCGAATGCCGGCGCGAGTTCAATGATTACGCGTCCCGTGGGCAGCTCAAGATACAGCGTGTGCTGCGGATCAAGGTTGCGCCAGTCCGCCGCCTGCGCCGCGGCTATGATTTCGGCGCTGGTGCGGTATGGGGCGGCGCTCACCGCGGTGCTCAGCAGCAGCGCTGTGGCCAGGGCGGCCATCCCGGAGGCCCCAATGGCTTGTCGATGCTGCGAGCAGTTAGGCATGCCGGCCCTCGTCCTGAAAGATTTGCCTGATAGGTTCCGATCCTAGGGCATCGGGCCCTGGCCTGTCTCGGCGCGCGCGGGCCAACGCCGGGCCAGCTGCTCAGCGCAAGGTGGTGACAAATGCGGCCGCGAGCCTGAAACTTTGCGGCCGCCCGCGGGTATATATGCGCATGGCCACGGCGCTCGGGGCCCCCAGTGCGCTATGGCAATGCCCGCGAGTCATAGAAACGTATATGAATCAACCGGTTACAACGGATTCCAATTTGTCGGATACGGACAGCAAGCGCCGGCGGACCCTCTATCTTGTGGGCGGCGCCGTCCTCGCTGTGGCGATTATTGGCTGGCTGGTGTTGCGTCCCCACGGTGCGGCGCAGGCGGCAGTCAGCGAAAAGAACAACACGGTGCCACCCCTGATCACGGTTGTAACGCCGCAATTTGGACCGGTGTCGACCGCCGTGTCGGTGACCGGGCAGATCAGCGCGCGCAACGATATTCCCATTGGCATCGAAAGCGATGAAGGTCGCATCGCCGCGGTGCTGGCAGAGCCGGGTGATCGCGTCCATAAGGGTCAGGTGCTGGCACGCCTGAACCCGATCACGGCCCAGACGCAGGTGGATTCGGCCACCGCCTCGCTCGATGAGCTCAAGGCCACGGCCGCGGTCGCCGAGGCCGAGTGGGCCCGCACGCAGCGTGCCCGTGATTCCTTCTCGGTCGAGGAAGCCGAGCGGCGCCGCACCAGCGCCGTCACGGCCGCGGCCAAGGTCAAGGCGGCCGAGGCGCAGCTGGCCGATGCCCAGAACCGCATGGCGCACACCACGGTGCTCGCGCCCGAGGATGGCATCGTGCTCACGCGCACCGCCGAGGTGGGACAGATCGCCGTGCCCGGCACCACGGTGTTATTCCGCCTCGCACGCAACGGCGAGATCGAGCTGCGCGGCCAGGTGGCCGAGCAGGAAATGCCGCTGCTCAAAGTCGGTCAGGTGGCCGAGGTACGGCTCGATGGCGTTGCGCAGCCATTCACCGGCAAGGTGTGGCAGATCGGCGCGATCATCGATCCGACCACACGGCAGGGCATCGTGCGCATCGCCCTGCCGGCAGCGGATCAGAATCTGCGCCCGGGCGCCTTTGCACGTGCCGCCATCCAAAGCGGCATGACTGTCGGCGCGATCGTGCCGCAGACTGCGGTGCTCAGCGATGAGCAGGGCAACTACGCCATGATTGTCAACGCGCAGCAGAAAATCGAGCGGCGCGCGGTCACCGTGGCCGGCGCGCGCTCCGAAGGCCTGCTGGTCAGTGCCGGCTTGAATAACACCGATCAGGTGGTGGCCATTGCCGGCGCATTCTTGCGCATCGGGGAGCAGGTTGTGGTCGCACCGTCCGCCGCGGTGGCACCCACTGCCGCCAGCACTCCAGCCGCGCATGCTCCGAGCGCGCCGTGAGACGGATTTCCGCCTGGGCGATCACGCATCCGGTATTCCCGCTGGTGCTGTTCGCGGTGCTGTGCTTCTTTGGCATTGCAGCCTTCCTGCGCCTGCCCATCACACTCAACCCGGACGTCTCCGCCCCGTACGTGCAGGTGGACATCAGCGCGCCCGGTGCCGCGCCCAGCGAGCTTGAGACGCAGATCCTGCAGAAGGTCGAAGGCGCTGTTGCTAATGTCGGTAACGTCAAGAGCATCCGTTCGACTGCGATCGAAGGCCAGGCCAATACTGTTATCGAATTTCAGATCGGCACGCCCGTGGATCGGGCCACCACCGACGTGCGCGATGCGGTCGCCAAGATCCGCGCCGATCTGCCGCAAGGTATTCAGGAGCCGCAGGTGCGGCGCATCGACATCGATGGCGGCGCCATCGTGTACTACGCCATCAGCACCACGGGCATGACCGAGGAGCAGCTATCCTGGTTCGTCGATGACACGATCACCAAGCGGCTGCTGGCGATCAGCGGCGTCGCACAGGTCTCGCGCTCCGGCGGTGTCACGCGCGAGATCCGCGTCAATCTGGATCCAGCGCGGATGGAGTCCTATGGCATCACCGCTGGCGAAGTCAACCAGCAGCTGCGCGCGGTGAATCTCGATGCCGCCGGCGGTCGCGCCCAGGTCGGCGGTGGCGAGCAGTCTATCCGCGTACTGGGCGGGGCGCATACGGCCACGGAACTGGGCGAGACCCGCCTGACGATGCCCGATGGGCGGGTCGCGCGCTTAAGCGACATTGCTGACGTCCGGGATGGGGTGGCAGAAGTGCGCACGATCGCGCGCCTGAATGGCCGCTCGGCCACCACGTTCGCAGTCTACAAAGCCAAGGGCTTCTCGGACGTCGAGACCCTCAAGCGCGTCGAGGCCGAACTCGACAAGGTCACCAAGGAAACCCCCTCGATTGGCCTCAAGCAGGTATTCACGACAGTTGATTTCACCAAGGCTTCCTACCACGCCTCGATCGAAGCACTGATCGAAGGCGCACTGCTGGCGGTGGTGATCGTGTACCTGTTCCTGCGCGACTGGCGTGCCACTGCGATCTCGGCGCTGGCGATTCCGCTGGCGGCGCTCCCGACCTTCGCGGTCATGCAATGGCTCGGATTTACGCTCAATCAGATCAGCCTGCTGGCGCTCTCGCTGATCACGGGCGTGCTGGTCGATGATGCAATCGTCGAGGTTGAGAACATCACGCGCCACATGAAGATGGGCAAGAGTGCTTATCGCGCCGCGATGGATGCGGCCGATGAGATCGGGCTCGCCGTCGTGGCCTGCTCGATGTGCATCATCGCCGTGTTCCTGCCGGTGAGCTTCATGGGCGGACTGGTCGGCCAGTACTTCGTGCAGTTTGGCATCACGGTCGCGGTCGCGGTGTTCATGTCGCTGCTGGTGGCGCGCCTGATCAGTCCGCTGCTGGCCGCGTATACCCTCAAGCCCCACGACCAGCTGCGTTCGGCCGATGGCCCGCTGATGGAATGGTACCTTCGGGCATTGCGCTGGACGGTCAAGCACCGCGTCAAGACGCTGGTCGCTGGCTTTACATTCTTCGTGCTCTCGATCCTCGGGCTGGCACTAATCCCCAAGACCTTTACGCCCGATTCCGATTTTTCATCCTCGACACTGCAAATTGAGCTGCCACCCGGGGTGCTGCTCAGCCAGACCGCCGCGGCGGCAAGTGAGGCCTACCAGATCCTCAGGCGGCGTCCCGAAGTCGCTAACGTCGTCGAATCGGTCGGCGAGGATGAGGATGGCGAGGTGCGCTCGGGCAACCTCTATGTGCAGCTGGTCCCACCGGCGCAGCGCAAGCTGAGCCAGAAAGAGTTCGAGCAGCAGGTGATCAAGGAGCTGCGCGTGATTCCCGATGCGCACATCAACTTCCAGAGCCAGAATGATGGCGGCGGTCGCGATCTGACGCTCTACGTGGTCAGTAGCAACCCGGCCCAGGCCGAAGCCGTGGCGCGCACCGCCATCGAGCAGATGCGTACGCTTAAGGAACTGCGCGAACCGCGCATCAATGGTGACATGGCTCGCCCGGAGCTTGTGGTGCATCCACGGCTTGATGAGGCGGCGCAGCTTGGGATCACGGTCGAAGCCATCAGCGAGACGGTGCGGCTCGCTACCCTGGGGGATATCCCGCAGAACAATGCCAAGTTCTCGTTAAGTGATCGCCAGATTCCGATCCGCGTGAGCCTGGTCGAATCGGCGCGCTCGGATCTGGCGACGATCGAAAACTTGCCGGTGCGCACCGCCAGCGGTACCACCGTGCCGCTCAAGAGCGTGGCCGACATTGGCTTTGGCCAGGGGCCTTCCAAGGTGCGTCGCTACAATCAGAACCGGCGCATCTCGCTCGAGGCGGATCTGAACAACGCGCAGCTCGGCGATGCGATGACCAAGATCCGGGCGCTGCCAATCTTCAAGAATCTGCCCACCGGCATGCAAATCGTGGAGATTGGCCAGGCGCAGTACATGCAGGAGCTGTTCACCAGCTTCCTGCTGGCGATGGTCGCCGGCATCCTGCTGGTATTCGCGGTGCTGGTGCTGCTGTTCGCGCGACTGTTCCAGCCAATCACGATCCTCTCGGCACTGCCGCTCTCGATCGGCGGCGCGGTGCTGGGGCTGTGGGCCACGCACAGCCCGTTCTCACTTTCGACGGTGCTCGGCATCCTGATGCTGATGGGGATCGTCGCCAAGAATTCGATCCTGCTGGTGGAGTTTGCGATCGAAGAAATGGGCGCCGGCAAGGACCGGCTGACGGCACTGCTGGAGGCCGGTCATAAGCGCGCCCGGCCGATCGTGATGACCTCGGTCGCGATGATCGCCGGTATGACACCGGTCGCGCTGGGCATGGCGGGCAACGCCGAGTTCCAGAGCCAGATGGCGATCGCGGTGATCGGCGGCCTCGTAACCAGCACCGGTCTGACGCTGGTGATGGTGCCTGCGGCCTTCACCTGGATGGACGACCTGGAACGGTGGCTGGGTCGCAAGGTCGGCCGCCACCTGATCAACGAAGAGGCCCGACAGGCACCCCCACCGGGAGGCGCCCCACAGCACCCGATAGCCTGAAACTGGCTGATTTGCCCTCCGGGCCGGCCCTTTGTGCGCCAAAAGACCGGCCGGGCCGGCCAGCCCTCTGCTAAAATAGGTTTCGCCTTGCATGGGGATTGATGTCGCCTGTCCCCAGGGCACGGATCTCGAGCCGCCGCTGTTCACAGCCGCGACTTGCCAGGTCGGTGCGGCGACTCGATCAGGCAGACCCCCTTTGGTGAAACCCACACGCCCACCGGATCGTCCGGCAGGTGTGCAGTGATCTGACTCCTATGCTCGCCACCTCCAACGTCTCCATCCAGTTCGGCGCCAAGCCGCTGTTCGAACAGGTCACGGTCAAGTTTGCCGACGGCAACCGCTATGGGCTGATCGGTGCTAACGGCTGCGGCAAGTCAACGCTGATGAAAGTACTGGGCGGGGAGCTCGAGCCCAGTTCCGGGGACGTGATGCTGCAGGCCGCCCTGCGCCTCGGAAAACTGAATCAGAATCAGTTCGCCTACGAAGATGAGCGGGTTCTTGATGTGGTAATGCAGGGGCATGTGGAGCTGTGGCGCGCGATGAAGGAGCGCGACCGGATCTATGCCGATCCGGAATCCACCGATGCCGACTACATGCGTGCGGCCGAACTCGAGGGCGCCTTTGCCGAGCACGGCGGCTACGATGCGGAGGCGCGCGCCGCCGCCATTCTGATTGATGCCGGAATTCCCGAGGCACGGCACAGCGGACCGATGCGCGAAGTTCCGCCGGGCCTGAAGCTGCGCGTATTACTGGCACAGGCGCTGTTCTCGCGCCCCGATGTGCTGCTGCTCGATGAGCCAACCAACAACCTTGATATTAGCTCGATCCGCTGGCTCGAGGGAGCGCTCAATAACTACGATGCCACGATGATCATCATCAGCCATGACCGACACTTCCTGAACCAGGTGTGCACGCACATTGCGGATCTGGATTTTCAGCAGCTGAAAATCTATCCGGGCAACTATGATGATTTCATGCTGGCCTCGGTTCAGGCCCGGCAGCGCACCGAGGCGGCCAATGCCAAGGCGCGCGATCAGATCTCGGACCTGCAGGAGTTCGTGCGCCGCTTTTCGGCCAATGCCTCCAAGGCGCGGCAGGCGACCTCGCGCAAGAAGCAGCTGGAGAAGATCAAGATCGAGGAGATCCGTCCCTCATCGCGACAGAACCCCTATATCCGATTCGAGCAGGCCAAGAAGCTGTATCGCTCGGCCGTCACCGTCGAGAAGCTGCGCTTCTCTTATCCTGGTACCGATTGCGTCGTGCTCAACAACGTCAGCTTCACGGTCGAGGCCGGCGAACGCATCGCCATCATCGGCCCCAATGGTGTTGGCAAGACCACGTTAATGCGCTGCCTGGCCGGGGAACTGAAGCCCGATGCGGGGCGCATCAGCTGGGTCGAGAATGCGCAGCCCGGCTACATGCCACAGGATCCGCAGGCCGATTTTGAGGCCAAAATGGATCTATTCTTCTGGATGTCGCAATACACGGGCAAAGCCGATGATGATCAGCTGGTGCGCGCAACCCTCGGACGGTTGCTGTTCTCCGGCGATGAGACCAAGAAATCGGTCACAGTGCTCTCCGGGGGCGAGAAGGGCCGCATGACCTACGGCAAACTTATCCTGACCAAGCCCAATGTGTTGCTCATGGATGAGCCGACCAATCACATGGATATGGAGACCATTGAGTCACTGCAGATCGGTCTGGAAAAATACGCTGGCACGCTGATCTTCGTCTCTCACGATCGGGAGTTCGTCAACGGTCTCGCCACACGCATCATTGAGCTCAAGCCCGGCGGCACCATCAGCGACTTCAAGGGAACGTACGACGAATATCTGGCTGGTCAGGGGATCAGCGGCTGACCGGATTTCAATGGCGGAAGCGGAGGGTAATTAACGATCATGATTCACCCGAATGCCGCCGCCCCAATGGTGCCCTGCATTGTTCTCGCTGATACAATCCGCACGCAGGCTGTGGCATTAGAGTAACCAAGACATCCCGTTGGGTCGTAGAACCTTATTGATCGGCGCGGCTTCGTTGGCCGCTGCAAGAGCGGCTGAGGGTGCCACGCCTGGCGCTTTGGAGGTGCAAGTGAATACGCCAACTGAAAGCGTACTGGGCATCGGCGGGCTATTCTTCCGCAGCCGCGACCCCAAAGCATTAGCGCAGTGGTATCAGCTCAATCTCGGGATTGACCATCAGGTGTGGCAACAGGCCGCCGCCCCGACCGCGTTCACGCCATTTGCCATGGACTCGAACTATTTCGGATCGAAGGAGCAAGCGTGGATGCTGAACTTTCGAATTCGAAATTTAGACGCCATGGTCGCGCAGCTGCAAAGAGTCAACATTGAGGTGAAGGTGGATCCTGAGAAATATCCCTACGGTCGATTCGCCAGACTGCACGATCCTGAAGGCAATCCGATCGAGCTATGGGAGTCGGCAGGCCCGGCATAACCAATCCCCTAGGCGCTGGATGCCCAGCAGTGGCCGCTCGCATCTGGCCGCCTTACGCCATCACCTCCTTGACACGATGCAGGCCCGAGGTCAGTCCGTATCCGGATCGGTACCGCCTCCGGCCGAGATCCTGTAACACGGGCATCAACCTTTCGCCTATGATCAACCAGTGGCGAATCCAGCGAGAGCAGCCTTTGCTACTTTGGATGACAATCAAAAGGAAATGGGGAACAAATGAAAATCAGAAACCTGTTAATTGCATGCTTGATGGGAATCGCGGTGCTTGGCACCGCCGGCGTGACGCACGCCGGGGATGTGAGAATGTTCGTACGCCACGAAGTTGCCGATTACAGCGTGTGGCGCAAGGCATATAACGATTTTGTTGCTACTCAGAAAAGGAACGGTGTCGTCTATCAAGCCGTGTATCAATCGGCGGATGATCCCAACGACGTAACCGTGATCCACGATTTCCACAGCCTGGCAAAGGCCAAGGCATTTGCCGCGTTGCCCGAGTTGAAAGCCGCGATGGAGAAGTCCGGGGTTCAGGGCACGCCGCAAATCTGGTACGCAACGAAGAGCGTCAAGTAGGCAACAGTCCGACGGGCGGCGACCGCGTCGGCGCCTGACTTGGCAAAGGCCTGCAGGCGCAGACGCGGCGGCGCCCAGGGTAAAGAGCGGAGCAATTGTGGGGTGTCAGGGCGCGATGCTCCGGTGCATCGGCACGAACCTGACAGTACTGCACGATCCAAGAAGCTAAAACCACCTAGGAGATCAGGAACATGGCGATTGGTGTCTATTTTGGAGTCACGGGTCTCAATACCGAGACCTATGCAGAGTGTCTCAAGCAACTGAAGAAGGCTGGCTTGGGTCACCCACCGGGACGTTCGTATCATGTCTCCTTTGGCCCCGCGGACAAGCTAATGGTGTTCGACATTTGGACTTCGCAGGCCGCGTTTGACAAATTCGGCAAGACTCTGCTGCCGATCATGCAGCAACTGGGCGCAACCCCTGAAGCACCGACGGTGATGGAGATTCACCACGTGATCCGCCCGCCGGTTGCGGCGGCCAAAAAGCGCAAGGGCAGCAAAGGGGCAAAACGCGCCGGCGCGCGCCGCAAGAGCAAGAAGCGCTAGTAGTATTCGCGGCAGAAAGAGGGAAAATATTCGCGAGCAGTGGGCGCGGGAGGGGTGTGCCTGAAATCCTGCGCTTGCGCGAAGGCAGGCCTCGGCTCAACATCATGACGCCACACCCGTCGTTTGACATTTCGTAATCACTGCCACATCGCGGTCATTACCCAGACGGTTTGTTGGGCCCATGGGCGAATGATCCAGTAAGTTTTGGCAAAACGAGTCGCTCGACCTGTGCGTCGTCTCACTAACGATTAGGCCTCGCGCAGGCGTGCACACCTCAGGAGAATCCATGTTTGACCGCGTCAAATTTGGAGTCAGCGACTATGCAGCGAGCAAGGTATTCCTTTTCAAGGCACTGGAACCGCTCGGCGTAGCTGTTGTGTCGGAGGGGCCGCCGGCTTACGGTGTTGAGCTTAGTGCAAGCGGTAACGCTTCATTGTGTATCTGCTAGACCGAGGAGAAGCCGGCGCCGCTTCACTTGGCGTTCACGGCTTCGAATCGCCAGCAAGTCGAGGCATTCTATCGCGCCGCTCTGGAGGCCGGTGGCAAAGACAATGGCGCGCCTGGGCTGCGCCCGCATTACCACGCGAACTACTACGCGGCTTTCATCATTGGCCCGGACGGGCACAACATTGAAGTGGTTTGCCACGTACCCGAGGCACATCGGGCGCCATCAACGGCTGTACGCACTGCCTCTTGCTCTTGCGGCCAGCTCTCGGCAACCACTTCGACCGCCCCACTTCGTGTCTCCGTTTGCCATTGCCTCGCCTGTCAGCGCAGGACGGGCAGCGTATTCGGCGCCCAGGCACGCTTCCCTGCGAGCTCGGTAACTATTAGCGGAGCTTCAAGACAGTTCATTCGTATCGGCGATGCAGGCAGCCGGACGATATTTAGCTTCTGCCCAAACTGCGGTGCGACGGTCCACTACACGACCGAAGGCCGCCAGGAGCACATTGCCATCCCTGTTGGTGCATTCGCTGAGCCGACGTTCCCCGGCCCCACAGTCTCAGTCTATGAGCATGCACCCCTGGGTACAAACGCCCAACGACATCGAGCACACGAGGTAGCGCCAGCGCCGGCGGTAGGCACGCGCACCCGGTGTACACGGGCGGCTTCGGGTGGGTCAATGGCGGGCCTCTGAGATCAGGATTGCGATTTCAGTCTGCCAACGACTCGGATTCGGCTCGTCAGGAGGACGCACAAGATAGTGCTCAACTCGACCCTCCCAACGTGTCACTTTGTGCTCCTCGGCCATCATCCAGTTAACTTTATTCTGCCTTGCCCAATCCATCAGAGCGGCGGTCGTTTCTACCAGCGCCTCGTAGGGTCCGTGATGGATCAGGGTTGCAAAGGTGCCAGAGCGGATTTGGGCCGAGTACACTTGAGGATCAGCAGGCACAGCAACGCCGATCGGCACTCCGACGTCGACCTCGATCCCGCCGCTGTTGTAGTCAACCAGAAGATAGCGAATCAAAGGCGCACCAGACACCGGAATCCGATGCTTTCGAAGGAACTTGAACACCGTCGCCAGGCAAGCTGGCACAGCCTCCGGCACTTGTTCTCTTTGCAACACCCTGCGGCTCCCGGCGTACCGCTGCGCCTCGCGCTTCGTGATTGTCGGTTGCACTCCGGTCACTGCTACAAATACCGCGACTTGGCGCCTCGTGCCCGCACCCTGGATTTCACGATGCGTCGGATCAAGTTGTACGGGATAGGCCTTTCAAGTGGCAGCTGCAGATTGCCTTATGGGACCCGCATAAGGCGCCGCAGCACGCTCAAGTTTCTCATCGCCTTTGACCGGCGGAAATAACCCGATGTGCTTCTTGAAGACGGCAAAGTACACCAAGATACCCTGTTGCTTGAACGCCGGTATTCCATAGCTAATCGCTTCCTCTGCCCGCGGCGCGGCCTCGCGGATGACGGTCCTGATCCTCTTGAGGATCGGCTGAGATCCAGGCGGCGCCGCCGAAATGTACTCATCGATAATCCTAGGTGCCGATCGCTTGGCCATGTAAGCGCGCCCGCGCCCGATTCAAGTTGCAGACAATCCTCCGGCCTCTATCGCTTCGCTGCCCTCACAATGACCGGACTTCCATCACCTGAATGGAGGACTTTGGGATTGTGAGGTGAGGGTGCTTCGCGAAGGCCTTCGCAGCAGCCTCGTGGCTTTCGGCATGAACGATTGAATACAACATGATGTCATTCCGGGTATCGGCGATCCCGTTCGCGGTGACCGCCTTGGTCTTGCCACCGGCTTCAGTGAGCGTGAGCAACTTGGCGTGCTCGCCCATCCAGCGATCCCACTCGTCTTTCATCTTCACTTCAGCGGCTTTGCGGGTCACCTCATCGGTCTTGCCCCAATCCACCATCACCTCGCCAGGTACCAGATAAAGGACCAGGAACTTCTTCGCCGCGGCATTCGTCATGACTTCTCCTTTCTCGCAGTTTTGTTGGGTTGATCGAAAAGTGCTGTGAGATAACGCTCCAGGTGCGCGAGGTTGTCGCGCACGACTTTCGGGCTTTGTTTGGCCTTCGCAAATATGAAAGAGCCCTGCAGTACGGCCTGAATGAAGTAGCCCACACTCTCGGCGCTCCATCGAGCCCTCGGAGCGTAAAGCGCCTTCGCGGCCTCAATATCGCGCGTCAGCTCAGCGATGTGCCGCGACATGCCGCGATCGCAAGCCGCCCGAATAGCCGGATGGGTGGCATAGGTTTCCTGCACAAGGGTTCCCAAGAGACAGGTGTAGTCCGGCACCTCCCCGGTCAGGATCGCGCCCCGGAACCGCACATACCCCAACAGCCGCTCGAGTGGGTCGGTTGGTTTGTGGTAGGGCGCGGCAGCAAAGAACTCCTCGGTCATGGCCTCCCAATGGGAGGTAGCACTCAGGGCCAACTCGTCCTTGCTTTTGAAATGATGGAAAAAGCTACCCTTGGTGACCCCCGCCTGGTGGCAGATGTCATCTACCGTGGTGGCGGCGTAGCCCCTGGCGCGGATGACCTGCAGGGCCGCATCCAGAAGCTTGAGCTTCGAATCGTGCTGAGTCGTGACCGCCATGCATGCTCTCTTACACCGACCGGCCGGTACCATACCGCCTTGTCGGTATGGTGTCAAGCGGATAGAATGCTGTCCTGCAAGCCGCCGGAGCCTACCAATCACCCCTACCATTACCGCCTTTGCGCGATCGGGCGAGCGCGCAAAGGTCTGGCGCGTGACATGCGCGTTCGCTGGGCGCTTGAAGAAGTGGGCCAGCTTTACAAAGTTCGCCTTCTGTCGTTCGGTGAAATGAAGGAGCCGGCACATCGTCGGCTTCATCCTTTCGGACAGATTCCGGCCTACGAAGAAGGCACTCTCGCCCTGTTCGAGTCCGAGGCGATCGTATTCCATATCGCGGAACGACATGCGGGGCTGCTGCCAAAAGATGCGGGTCCCCGGGCGCGTGCGATCACATGGATGTTTGCCGCGCTTCGCGGCCCGCTTTTAGGCGCGCCTTCAACGATCAACTGGCAGTTTTCACTGGGAATACACCGAGCGGCTGACAAAGCAATGCTGTGGCAGCACGGGTGCACACTATGAAGTCACCGGATCGCATCGAGCTGCGCGGCCGTGCAAGCCGGTCGCCGGCCCGGCATTCAATGCCCGTGACGGCCCATCTTGGAACCACCAACTCTCGAACTAACCTGCTACCCCGGACTCCGGTCTAACCAATGTGCATTATTTCTTCGGTGGATAGGGAGTGCCATCCCGGTGGGTATACCCCTTGGCATCGGCGATCATATCGATATCGGGGTAGACGCAACGGTCCTGCGGATCCGAGTTCCCAATTTCAAGTACCCTTGCGGGCCGGCCGGATTTATTAACCAGGTGATGGCCATCAGGATCATCACGCCTGAACGCAGCGCAGTCACCGGCGCGCAATGTTTCTTCGCCAGCGTTGGTGATCAGGCTCAGCTCACCGTCCAGCACCCAGACAAACTCATCTTCGCGGTCATGCCAGTGACGCTGACTGGACCAAGCCCCCGGCTCGATGACCGTCAGATTGACGCCGAATTGGGTCAGTCCTGCGTAACGCGCCAGCCGCTGGCACGATTGTGCTCTGCAGGACTCATCGAATGGGCTTGGATAACTGCTGCCGTTCTGCGCCGGCACAAGCGAGAGATCAAATTTTTTCATGGCGGTGGACATCCCGTTTCCGGTCAGGAATTTAAAAAGGCTTATCCTTCAGGGCTTGCTACCGGCGAGTCGGATCGAATCAGGACTGCAATGGTAATGGCACCAATCACCCACGTTCAGAACTGAGAATTCCGAGCCACAGACCAGGAATCTGCCCTAATCTCGTAGCTCGCGAGCTTTTGCGCATACCAGTCTTCGATGCCCCGATAGTGCATACCTAACCTGACCATCACGGCCATCGAAGCACTGTTCTCTGGATGGCAGACAGCGTAGAGAGTTTGAGCGTGCAGTCGGCCAAAAGCAAAATCGGCCATTGCCTTGGCCGACTCTAAAGCTATGCCTTCGCGCCATTTGTCTCGTCGCACGCGCCAGCCAATCTCAAGTGGGCAGCTCAAATCGGGATCCGCCCCCGTTCGGCGCAGATTCTGGATGCAGCCGGCTCCCACGATCTGGTCAGAGGCAAGCTCGATAAAACTCCACCACGAATACCCGTATCTTGTCCAGCGCGCCTTAACGCGATCAATCATGTGCTGGGTTTCACTGCGAGTCTCCGGACGTCCGCTGATGAAGCGCATGACTTCAGGATCGGAATTGAGCGCACTCAGTCCTTCAAGATGTTCATCATCACAGGGCACCAGTCGCAGTCTGTCGGTCTTCAGTTGGTACGCAGGAAGTGAAGGCATGCGTGAGGTCCGTCCAAGAGATCTGAATGAATGGAAGGGTTGCTCAACTGTTGTGTTACCTACGCTCGCTGCCATGGCGCTGCGCTGCGTCGCCGGCACGCACTGCGTGCTTTATCGCCCGCGCCCCGCAATCACGGATTCAATTGCCGGCGGCCGCAGATGTGGTGGCAGCTTGCGGGTGCAGCGCCGGTTTGCCTGCAGCCCGCAAGAGCTGATCCTGCTCTGCAAGTGTCAGCGCGTGAACCGCGATGATGGGCACCCGTGGCGGCTGCCAACCTGGGATCAGCAGGTAATCATCGCCACGGTCGCAAATCTGGCCGGTGCGCTCCTTATCTTCGAAACTGAGCGCTTGCTTGAAACTCAGGCTGAATACCGGCTCGAACAGTTTGATCACGTAGATGTCCTTAGCTAAGGGCGCACGCACGATCAGTGTAGAGTCATTGAGGACGGTCCAGTCGCCCTGAAAGCTCGATTTCCAGAAGCAGGCAGCTTGTCCCGGAAGATTCTCGAGCCGGGTCAGACTATCCAGCTTCGCTGTCGCGGGCATCGGTTGGGCGGTAGTCGAGCAGCCGAGCAGCAGTGCCGCCAGCGCGCTGGCAGTGGCGTAAGTCAGCAGCCGGTAACACTGCATGGCCGGCTTCCGTCAAGCGATCTTCGGCGGTATGTTTGCATTCAGTCGAAACAGGTTATTTGCATCGTACTTAGCCTTGAGCGCGACCAAGCGCTCGAAATTGGCGCCGTAGTTCTCGCGATACCCTGCCAGCGTGACATCGGTATCCACATAGTTTGTATAGAAGCCCTGCGTGAGTGGCGCCAGCTCGCGCCAGTTTGCGCGCATCTTCTCGGTATTCTCTTCGACATGCTCCTTGGTGGGCCAGATACTGTGTGTGCCCAGCGTGAAGAGCATGTCACGATTCGGAAACGCTGTTGCCGCTGGCGCCGTGTGCCGGTAGGCGCCGCCGCAATGATCGAAGAACACCAGATACCAGTCTGGCATGCGCCGGAACGAATCGACAATAAGATCGATGCCCTCATCCTTCAGTTGAGTCAACATGCCGGTCTTCATGTAGTAGTACTGGCCGGCCTTAAGCAGCTCATCGCCGCTGCTTTGCAACGCGACATAGGGTATAGGCGCGATGGTGTCGCGCTTAGGCTTCCCGAAGCCCCGCAGCTTCTTGAGCCACGCCTCGCCTTGGGCGCGATCCCCGGACCAGCACGCTTCGATCTCAAGCAGCTGGCCGTCGGGCCCCGAATACAGAACCGGGTCCAGGTTGACAACATCGGGCGCATCGATCGCGATGTCGCGGTACTGGCGCAGTACATCACGCGCCTGCGCCACGGGCCAGACAACGCTGCCGCCCAGAATGACCGGATCCATATCGTGCAGCTGGTATTCGATCGAGGTGACCACGCCGAAATTGCCGCCACCGCCGCGCAGGCCCCAGTAAAGATCGGAGTTCTCCGTGTCGTGCGCCCGCAGGAACCGCCCATCGGCCGTCACGATATCGAACGAGGTCGCGTTATCGCATGCCAGCCCATAGCGGCGGCCCAGCCGACCGATACCGCCCCCGAGCGTCAGCCCGGCCGCGCCGGTGTGCGAGACCGTGCCGGCCGTGGTCGCCAGCCTGAAGGCGGCGCTCTCGTGGTCGAGCTGGCCGAGCAGCGAACCGGACTCGACATAGGCGCGCTTGGATTCCGGATCAACCCGCACGCCCTGCATCGATTGCAGATCGATCACCAGTCCACCGTCGCAGCTCGACTTGCCCGAATAGCTGTGGCCGCCCGCGCGCACCGCAGTCAGCAATTGGTGCTCGCGGGCAAAGGCCACCGCCTGCTGGACATCGGCGGCGCCAGTACAGCGGGCAATCAGTGCTGGCTTCTTGTCGAACGAGGCGTTCCAGAGGCGGCGCGTCCGATCGTAATCCGGGCTGCCTGCGAGCAGCACCTCGCCGCGCAGGCCGGCGGCCAGGGTCTCTATGGCGGAGCCGGTCAGCACCATCTCGCCGCCGGCAAGGCTCCTTGCCGGCACCTCGCCGACGCCTTTAAGTACCGCAGCAAACCCTCGCAGCGGCAGTGTCGCAGCAAGTGCCAGACCCGAACCAACGAAATGGCGTCTTTTCATGAGCATTGGTCCCCTATTTCCATCGCTATGACAAACCTTGGAACCCCGACAATGGGCGTCTGCTCACTGCACTTGAACCCGGGATGCAAGCGCTGATAAAGCATGAACATTGAGCACCAGCCCGGAATCTCTGGGCTCGGCCGTCGAGGTGCTGCGGGTACTGTGGGGTCCGTCATCCACGGGGTTCTTTGTAATTGTCTTTGTAGCCTACCCGAAGCCGCGCGCAGCCGCATCAACCGGCTTCGGCATCGTGAGGGCCTGAGTGTGCCGCGCGCATGCGAGCATGGCCTTCAGGCCGTCGCCGGATGGCGCGCAGTCCGAGAGCTCGCAAGCGAACGGCTGATGGGTTAGCTATTCGCTAAACCCGAGGTGCGACCAGCAGCTGCACCCAATAGAGGCCACGACGCTGCACGCGTCCCGGCGCATAGGCAATCCCCATTTCGGCAAACCGCGGATCCATGATGTTCTCGCAGTGCCCTGGGCTGTCAAGCCAGCCCTGCACGACTTCGTCGGCCGAGGTCGGGCCATAGGCAATGTTCTCACCGACCAGCTTCTCGGCATAGCCGGCCGCCTTCACCCGATCGGCCGGTGTGTGGCCCTGCAGATCCTCGTGCTCAAAATAATTGTGCTCAGCCATATCGGCGGCATGTCCATAGGCCACATCGGCCAGCTGACCGGAGAGCCGCACCGGCGGCACGGGCGCAAAAGCGCGTGAACCGCACTGTGCCCCGTGTGTGCGCGCGGCATTGACCAGCTGCAGTACGCGCGAAGCATCGATTGGTGCCGGCAGCGGCGCCACTGCCACGTGCGTCGCTGGCGCGGTTGCGTGAGTCGGCGTCGCAGCCGGAGCCGCAGCGACAACGGCGGGGGTATGGAGCACAGCGCCCGGCACGGCAGTGCCGGCATCGTGCCCCGGGGACGCCATCACCATCCAGGTGTCCTCGCCCTGGTGAAATACGCCGATATCGCGCAGCGTGGCACCGAGCAGGTTGCGACAGCCGGCATTACGGACTTGCTGGAAGGCCTGATTGTCAGGACCGCGGTAATGAAGCGTGGCCCATTGTTGCGCGTGATAGCCACTGTGTTCGATGGCCGCATCCGCACCCTGACCGCCGGCCCAGTGCGCTGCGGCCTGGTCCAGTGCGGTGTTCTTCTGCAGCGGCGCAGCCGAGGGCGCCAGCCCGCCACAGCCGCCCGCGCGTAGCGTCTGCACCACATGGACTCCGTCAGCGCAGACCGTGCGTGTAGCACCGGCAATCACCAGCAGCAGTGCGAGGCTTCGCCAGCGGCTTTTCATCAAAGCGTTCACCTGAACCACTCCTGATGGCTGGGCCTGTTTCACCATCCCGGCACGCCCGGTGCGTGGGCAGAATCGGCCGTAGGGCACAGCTTACCTATCACAACGCGCAGCAACGTGGCGCGATGACGCACTAAAGCGGTCACTGGTCACAGAAATTCGACCCTGAGCGGCACGGCCCCAGGCGGGCCCGCGCACCCGGCCTCTTATGTCCACCAGCGGCCGGGCACGGCCGGGAAAAGCGCGTCTGTGTAACGGAGAGGCGCGAGCACCGTAGTGCCAGGCCGCCAAATCTCGCGTGCTATTCTGCGATCTGTATAGGCGCTCCCGCGGGGCGCCTGGGGCGCCGTGGAGGAATCCCCGCCCATCCCATCGACCCGATTCAGGATGCACGATGATGAGCGAAGGCCTTGCGCCGCCCCAGGGCTACTGGCTGGGATTTGATACCGGGGGCACCTTCACCGATGCGGTGCTGCTCGCCGGCGGCGAGCAGGTCATCGCCAGTGCCAAGGCACTGACCACGCCCTGGGATCTGGCCATCGGCCTGGGCGCCGCACTGCGCGCGGTACTCGCCATGCTGCCGGTAGCGGCGCGGCGCGAGCAGATCAGCCTAGTCTCGGTATCCACGACGCTTGCCACCAACGCGGTGGTCGAAAATCGCTTCAGCCCCATCTGTACGCTGGTGATCGGCTTTGATGAAGCGATGGTGGCACGCTCGGGCCTGGAACGTGACGGCGGCGGCCAGATTGTGCGCATCCGCGGCGGTCACGATGCGACCGGCGCGGAATCCGAAGCACTCGATGTGGCCGCCATTGAGCAGGCGGTGCGCGAGTATGCGCCGCGCGTTGAAGCCTTTGCGGTGGCCGCGCGCTTTTCGGTGCGCAACCCCGCCCACGAGCTGCTTGCCAGGCAACGCATCCGCGCCCTCAGCGGCAAGCCCGTGACCTGCGCGCACGAGCTGAGCGCCAAGCTCGATGCGCCGCGGCGCGCGCTGACCGCAGCACTCAACGCGCGCCTGACGCCGCAGATCCGTCATCTGATTGAAGCCCTGCGGCGCGTGCTCGAGGCCGAGGCCGTGCACTCGCCGCTGATGATCGTCAAGGGCGATGGCTCGCTGATGAAAGCTGAGGTCGCGCTCGAATACCCGGTCGAGACCATTCTCTCGGGGCCGGCAGCGAGCGTGGTCGGCGCCGGCTTTCTTACCGGACTCAAGAACTTCGTGGTTTCCGACATGGGCGGCACCACGACCGATGTCGCGATCGTCCGTGACGGTCGCCCGGCCATCAACGCCGAGGGCGCACTGATCGGCGGCTGGCGCACCATGGTCGAGGCGGTCGATGTTCGCACCTGTGGCCTGGGTGGTGACAGTGAGGTGCGCTTTGATCGTGAGCTCAAGCTGCGGGTTGGGCCGCGCAAAGCGATGCCCTTGAGCCTGCTGGCGCAGCGTTTTCCCGAGCTGCTCACGGATCTGCGTGCCGTAGCGCCCCTGGATCGGCTGCCAGATCACGCCTCGCAATATGCGCTGCGCAATCCCGACCGCGAAGCGCCCACGCACCTCTCCTCGATCGAGCAGCGCGTGTTCTCGGCCCTCAAGCACGAGCCGCAGCGGATCTCGGTGGTGGCACACAGCAGTGCCGCCCTGGCCGCGCTGCGGCGCCTGGCCGATGCCGGACTGGCCACCATTGCCGCCTTCACGCCCAGCGATGCGATGCATGTGCTTGGACGGCAGCAGGGTTGGAATCGCGAGGCGGCGGAACTGGGCGCACGGATCCTGGCGACCGAGGAGCGCAACGCGCGCGCGGCGCGCACCGCCGTCACGCCCGAGCAGTTGTGTGAGCGCACCTATGAATATGTGCTGCGCGAAACCGGTCGCATCCTGCTGGCCACGGCGCTGGCGATCGATCCGGGGATCGAGGCGCGCTCAGGGCACTGGGGCCTGCTGGGCGACCGACTGATTGAAGCCGTGGTCGCGGGCGAGAACCTGTCCGGGTTGGTGCGCTCGACGTTCGGCCTGGCACAGCCGCTGATCGCGATCGGCGCGCCGGTTGGCGCTTACTACCCGGAAGTGGCCCGCCGACTCGGCACATCGCTGTCGATTCCGGAGCACGCGGCGGTGTGCAACGCGGTCGGCGCCGTGGCCGGGGTCGTTGCGCAGAGCATTACCGTGCTCGTCAACCAGCCGACCTTCAGGCTGTTTCGTGTGCACGATCCGGCCGGCATTCTTGATTTCCAGGAGCCGGAGGCGGCGATCGAACATGCGCGGCGGGTTTCGCGCGAACTGGCGCTGGCTGCCGCGCTGCGGGCCGGCGCCGGTGATCCGCATGTCGAGACCCGCATCATCGAGCAGCGCGCGCACAGTGCGCTCGGCGATGACTATCTGGCCGAGGCCAGCGTGTGCTCGACGGCGACCGGGCGTCCGCTGCTGGGCCGCGCGCGGCTGGATTGACTTGTCGGAGTGATTTGGGTCTGATGCCGCAACCTTGATGGAGCGCCCCTCGGATGAGTCGCACAATCTACCTGCTCAACGGCCCGAACCTGAACCTGCTCGGTTCGCGCGAGCCGCATATCTATGGCAGCGAGACGCTTGCCGAAGTGGAAGCCGACTGCCGTGCGCTCGCCAGCAAGTTGCAGCTGCAACTCGAGTTCCGCCAGAGTAATGCCGAACACGAGCTGATCAACTGGATCCAGGAAGCGCGCGGACGCGCCGCCGGAATGATCATCAACCCGGCGGCACTGAGCCACACCTCGGTCGCGATTCTTGATGCGTTGAGTGCCTGCGAATTCCCCATCATCGAGGTGCATATCTCGAACATCCATCGGCGCGAGGCGTTCCGGCATCACTCCTACGTTTCGAAAGCCGCCACCGGCGTGATTGCAGGTTTAGGTACGCAAGGCTACCTGTTTGCCTTGCAGCGCATTGCCAAACTCATTGGTGAGGCCCCCTGAACACCCGCCACTCGGTGGAGCGCCTCTTGATACGGAGGCTAAGGCCGAGTCCCGCGCTGTCACTCATTGGCGCCTTGTTGCTGGCAGCCCTCCCCGCGCTGGCGCAAGCGCCGCGCCCGGCACCGGGTACGACAGCGAGCCCGGAGATGGATGTCATCGAGGTCAGTGCCGAGCGGACCGGGCCGCGGATGTGGAAGCTCACACGCGAGGGGGATACCGCACACGTGGTCTGGATACTGGGCACGCTCTCGCCGCTGCCGCGCCGCTTCCAGTGGCAGACCGATGCGGTTGAGGCAGTGCTGGCGCGCTCGCAGGAGCTGATCCCGGACGGCCCCGGGGACGGGTTGCATTTTGGCCCGATCATGGCGGTCCGGCTCTACCTGCAGTGGCGCAAGACCCGCGCCAATGCCGATCACGCCACGCTTCAGCAGACGATCCCGGCGGCGCTCTACGCCCGCTTCGAAGCCCAGAAGGTGCGCTTTGCTCCACGTGAAGATTCTCTTGAGAGCCTGCGCCCGATGGTCGCCGGGGCGCGGCTGTTCAATCGGGCGCTCGAGGCCTCGGGCCTGTCGCGCAGGGATGACCAGTCACAGACGGTCATTAAGCTTGCGCATCATAAGAACGTGCCAGTTTATGCGCCTAAATTGAAGATTGATGATCCGCTGGGGACGCTGAAGGACCTGAACCAGATACCGCCGGCGGCCGAACAGACCTGTCTGCTCACGATGATCGAGCGCATGGAATCGGACCTGGGCACGATGCAGCAGCGCGCCACGGCCTGGTCCAAAGGCGATGTCGCCACGCTCCGCCAGCTGCCCTATCCGGACGAACAGACCGCCTGCCTGCAGGCTCTCTCCAGCGTGGCGCGCCTCAATAGCCTGATGCAGCAGTACCAGGCCGACTGGCTGGGCGCGGTCGAGAATTCGCTGCAAAAAAATGCCTCGGCGCTCGCCTTGCAGCCGATGGACCGCTTGCTCGGTGACATGGGCCTTCTCAGCCAGCTGCGCGCCAAGGGCTACACAATCACCGGGCCATGAGCCCTCGCAAGACCCTAGCGGGTTTCAGGCTCAGCTCGGCCAAAATCTGCTGCAGCACCGCGGCGGGGACACCTGCAGGCCTGCCCTATGCAGCCCAATGTGTGATTCCCTCTCCCGCGCTGCATTGATTTTGGGCTACGCGCAATACCATGCCGGCGGCGAGGTCATTCCGCAGGTCGCAACGCTTCCGCCGCTGACCGTCATGCAGCAGTTCCAGAAAATGCTCTGAGACGGCACTGGATCAGAAGGCTTCCGGGTTGCTTCAGGGCGCCCGGAAGCCGATCCGGGCGTGCGTACCATCACAGTAAGGCTTGTTGGCCGAGTGTCCGCAGCGGCACAGCGCCGTGGAAGTTGCCTTCGCAATCGTCGCCCCAGTGCCCGAGATCAGCTCAAGCGATCCATTGACCAGCAATGGCCCGTCGGGCGCCGGCACCACCGAGAGTGGCCCGTTGCGCGGATCAAGTGCTGCCGATTCCTTGATCGGCGGTTCGCCGGTCGCCTGAAAATTCACCGCATGATGGCTGCCATCGCAATACGGCTTGTTGGCCGAAGCGCCGCACCGGCACAGCGTGGCGCGAAACGCGTTGGGTTGGCCCTGGATCTGCAGCTCGGCATGGAAGGCCAGCGGACCGTTCTCGCGGATGCTGACCAGATTGACCTTCGGTGCGGATTCGGCCGGACTGCCATCGAGTGGTCGGTACTGGATGGCGCCGGAGGGGCAATCATGAGCCAGTTCGGCAATCTCGGCAGCGGTCGCGAGCTCCGGATGCAACCACGCCCCCTGCACATTGGGTACGAAAACATCCGGCCGCGACAGCACGCAATGGCGTGCATGAATGCAGCGCTTCCCGTCGAAGATCAGCTCGACGCTTTCAGTACGCACCACTTCAGGCTCTGCCATCGCGCCATCTCCTGCGGCCATTCGATCCGGCTTTGCGGCCAGCATAGAACCATCGACCGGTTCCTGCCAGCGGCCGCCGCGCTGACGCACACCGCCCATCTTCCGGGTGCGCAGCTGAAGGCGGGCTGATCAGTATCCTGGCATCGGCCAACGGCGGTAGTATGGCGCCCCCGGAGATTTCCGGGTCAGTGCGAGGGTGATCGGCCGATGAAATATCTGCATACGATGGTTCGGGTCACGGACCCAGAGGCCTCGCGCCGTTTTTACGGCGAGGCACTGGGCCTCAAGGAGCTGCGCAAGATCGAAAATGAGAAGGGCCGCTATACGCTGTTCTTCTTCGCTGCCCCGGGAGATGAGGATGCGCAGGTCGAACTGACCTACAACTGGGACCCGGAAACCTACACGGGCGGGCGCAATTTCGGGCACCTGGCCTATGCGGTGGAGAACATCTACGCCACCTGCCGGCGCCTGATGGATCACGGCGTCACCATCAACCGGCCGCCGCGCGATGGACGCATGGCGTTCGTGCGCTCCCCCGATAACATCTCGATCGAACTACTGCAGCACGGCGGCGCTCTGGCACCCGAGGAGCCGTGGACCTCCATGCCGAACATCGGCCAGTGGTGATCGGGCCCGCGCGCGGCGGCCGGCATCGCTATACGGGTGCGCGGGCGAGGCGGCAGAGCTGGCGATGAACCCACTGCGCATCCGCACAGTGACCGCAGGTCTGCCACTCGCGCATCTGAATGATCATTCGCGGCTGGATGCGACACTTGCCCGGCTGGCGCGCGCCCGCAGCTACTTTGAGTCACTCGACTTCGAAGTACAGACCCTGCGCATCGCGACGAGCTCCTGCATCGCGGAGCTCTCGCCCTCCGAACTGAGCGCGAGTCTCGGCACACTCGAGCAGCTGGATCAGCGGGTCAATGCCGCGGGCGTTACGCTCAGCATCGGTACCATCCAGCGCGAGCATGCGCCGCGCCCGGGACTTGCCGCCTGGGCTGCCGAGTTGATTGAGCGCACCCGCTGCACGAGCTTCAGCCTGGACATCGCCTCCGAGGTCAACGGCGTGCACACGCAGAATCTGCTCACCGCCGCCGAAGTGATGCTGGCGATCTCCCGCGCCGCACCCGATGGCAGTGGCAACTTCCGTTTCGCCGCCGCGGCCCTGGTGCCGGCAGGCACGCCCTTCTTTCCGGTGGCGCACCACGAGGGCAGCGAGAGCGTGGCCCTCGGACTCGAATCCGCGAGCCTCGTGTACGAGATCATTGCGGATCTGAAGGAGCCGGCACAGGCGGAGGCGGTGCTGCGCAGCCGGCTCAACGAAGTGCTGCAGCCAATCGAACGGCAGGCGCAGGCCTTCGCGCGGCTCGAGCAATGCCGCTATCTCGGGATTGATCCTTCGCCCGCTCCGGGCCTTGATCGGAGCATCGGCGCGGCCGTCGAGGCGCTCTCGGGAGCGCCCTTTGGCAGTGCCGCAACCCTCCAGGCCTGCGCCCAGCTGACCGGGGCCCTCAAGTCGCTCGCGATCCAAAGCTGTGGCTACTCGGGCCTGTTCCTGCCCGTGCTGGAAGATGAGGTGCTGGCCCAGCGAGCGCTGGAGCATCGCTATGGCCTGCAGGAGCTCTTATTGTATTCCAGCGTGTGCGGCAGCGGCCTCGATACCATTCCGCTGGCCGGCGATGCAGCGCCGGCGGCCATTGCCCGGCTGCTGCACGATGTAGCAGCCCTCGCTGCGCGCCTTCGCAAGCCCCTGTCGGCGCGATTGATGCCGATCCCCGGAAAGCGCGCCGGCGAGACCGTCAAGCTGCAGAGCCCCTGGCTGACCGAGTCGCTGGTCTTCGCGATCGACTAAAGGCGTTCCCGTGTCCCCTGACCTAGGCCGTCTGCAGCGGTCTGCGGGCGTAGACACCGTAGCTGAGGATGCCGAGATAACACAGCGCCGGGATGATCAGCGCGAACTTCAGTCCCACATGATCGCCGGCAATTCCGGTCAGCGGCGGAATCACCGCGCCGCCGACGATTGCCATGCAGATGATCCCGGAGCCTTCCGCGGCCCGTTCACCCAGGCCCTCACAGGCCAGTGAGAAGATGGTCGGGAACATGATCGAGTTGCACAATCCGATCGCCAGCAGCGAGTAGCCCGACACCAGCCCGGTGGTGTTGGCCGAGAGCAGCAGCAGTAGCAGGACGCCGGTTGCGGCGCCGGCCAGCACCTTGCCCGGGGAAAGCACTTTGAGCAGGTAGGCGCCGATGAAGCGTCCCACCATGGCGCCGCCCCAGTAGTACGGTACGTGCTTGCCGGCGGCCTGTGCGCCCAACCCCAGCACATCCGATTGCATCAGGTAGTTGACGATCAGGGAGCCGATCGCCACTTCCGCACCCACATACAGAAAGATACACGCGGCGCCGAAGCCAAAGCGCTTCTGACGAATCAATTGCAGCGCATGACGAAAGCTCGGGCTCTCGCTGATCGGTTCCACCAGCTGCTTGCGCTGGGACCAGACCGCGGCCGCAATCAGCACCAGGGCGATCGAGAGTCCCACATAGCTGTGCACGATGACCTGGGTGGCCTGCATGCGAAAGGCCGTAAGCGCCTCGCCCGAGAGTGTCGTGGGGTCGATTGTGGCGAGCGAGCCCAGGATCAGGATCGATCCCACGTACGGAAAGATCGTCGTGCCGAGGGAATTGAACGCCTGGGCGAAGGTCAGGCGGCTGTGCGCGGTCGCTGGATTGCCGAGCATCGAGATCAGTGGGTTGGCGACCACCTGCACGATTGTTATGCCGGAGGCCAGCACGAACAGCGCGGCCAGGAAGGTAATGAAAAGACCGGACGAGGAGGCCGGAATGAACAGCAGGCAACCTACGGCCATGCACAGCAGTCCGATGACCGCGGTGCGCATGTACCCGAAGCGCTGCACGATCTTGGCGGCCGGAATCGAGATGATGAAGTAAGCGGCAAAGAACGCGGACTGCACCAGCATGACCTCGCCGTATGAGAGCGTGAACAGGCTCTTGAGCTTGGGGATCACGACATCATTGAGGCTGGTGATGCCGCCAAAGATGAAGAACAGGCCAAATACAAAGATCCTTAGGTGCCCGCCCTGGGTCGGGACCGAAGCCGTTGGGGCCTCCGACTTCGAGTCGGTTGCGCTCGATCGGATCGCGGGCGGTGTGCCATGGGTTTGCATGAGTCGTTTATCCCCCGTTTATATCGGCTTCATCGGGCGCTCTGGCCGGCGCGAACTGCGGCCATGATACACGAGCGGGATTTGCGGCCGGTCAGGGCTCGCTACTGAACAGAATGCAGCCGCGAGTGCTACGGCGCGGCAGGCTCCTCAGCTCAGGGCCACCAGCACGCGCTCACCACCCAGGCGCAGCGCCTCGCAGTTGGGCTCGGGGCCGCCGCGATCGATCACCAGAAAATCGCACGGCTGATCAAGGGCAATCAGCGCGTGGTGCCAGGTGTTGCGCCGGTAGTTGACGCCCTGATCGCCGGAACTCAAGAAGGCGCGTAGCTGCTGGGCCAGCGGCGCGGCGCCTGCCTCGGCCACCACCACCAGGAAGGCGCGGCGCTCCAGCGGATAGAAGGCCTGACTCGAGAGCGGGTGCCGCTCCATGATCTCAATCGGCAGCGGCATGGGGCGCGGTAAGGCGTGAAAGATACTGATCAGCGGTCGGCCACCGGCCTCCTGCACGTCCAGCTCGGCCAGATCGTTGTAGCGCTGGCTGGTGCCCTCGTTGATCCAGGTCGCTTCATGATCGGCCATCGAGATTACCTCGCCAAAGGCCTGAAATGCCGCCGGGGTCAGTGGCCGCGGATGCAGGATCAGATCGCTCATGAGCACTTCAGCGCAGATCCGGCAGGCCATAAAGCCGTACCCGGATCAAGCCCCCGTCAGGATGAATGTTCACGCGCGCATGCGTGACCACACCCAGATCGGCAACAGCGCTCTCGAACACCGCGACGGTGTCGGCCTTGAGCAGCTGGGGTTCCTGCTGTCCTCCTGCCATGCCGGTCAATCGAGGTAAATGAAGCGGGCCACGAACAGTGCGGCGAGCACGTACACGAGCCAGTCCGAGACTCGGGCCCGACCGCTGACCAGTTTGAGTACCGCGTGAGCCGTGATGCCAAAGGCGAGACCATTGGCTATCGAATAGGTCAGCGGAATCATGATCACCGTGAGGAAGGCCGGTATGCCTTCGACCGGATCGACCCAGTCGACTTCGGTGAGTGCCCCCATCATCAGCGCGCCCACCAGAATCAGCGCCGGTGCGGTCGCCGCGGTCGGAATCGCCTGCACCAGCGGGGTGAAGAATAAGGTCAACAGGAACAGCAGTCCGACGACAATGCTAGTGAGTCCGGTCCGACCCCCCACCGCCACGCCGGCGGCGCTCTCGACGTAGCTGGTAACCGGACTGGTGCCAGCAAGAGCGCCGAACAGCATCGCCGCCGAATCGGCGAGCAGTATGCGTTTGAGGCGCGGAATTGAACCATCCGGGGCCGTCAGTCCGGCACGTTTGGCCACCGCTACCAGCGTCCCAACATTGTCGAACATATCGACCAGCAGGAACACAAAAACGATCTCGATAAGCGACACCCCAAGTCCGCCCTTGAGGCTGAGCGCACCCCGGAGATCGAGCTTGAAGGCGGTCGCCGACAGATCGCTGAAGGAGTAACTGGCAGGGCTCAGGCGCGCCATGCCGAGGATCCAGGCGAGCGCCGCAGTCAGGATGATCCCAAGCAGCATGGCCCCCTTGACCTTGCGCGCCTGTAGCGCCGCAATCACCAGCAGCCCGAGAATCGATAGCGCCGCCGTGGGTGTGGTGAGACTGCCCAGTCCCACCATGGTGCCGGGCTTGGCGACGATGATGCCAGTATCGCTCAGCCCGATGAAGGCTATGAAGAGCCCGATTCCGCCACCGACCGCGGCGAACAGCGAACGCGGCAATGCGGCGACAATCAGCTGGCGCACGCCGACCAGAGTCAGGATCAGGAACGCTGCACCCGAGAGGAATACGCAGCCGAGAGCAATCTGCCACGGCAGGCCCACGGTCTTGACCACGGTGTAGGTGAAGTAGGCATTCAGGCCCATGCCTGGCGCCAGAGCCAGCGGGTAATTCGAAGACAGCCCCATGACAATACTACCGAAACCTGCCGCGAGGCAGGTGGCAACCGCCACGGCCGCCACGGGCATGCCGGCCTGGCCCAAAACCGCGGGGTTAACCACGACGATATAGGCCATGGTGAGGAAGGTTGTCAGCCCGGCAATAATCTCGGTACGCACGCTTGTCCCATGCGCCGTGAGTCCAAAGTACCGATTCAGCATCTCAACCATGGTGTCACCCGCTTTTGGCCATCCGCGCCGAACATCGCAATCATAGGCACAACATTCGCCACGCCCGCAAGCATCGCTGCGCGCGGATGGCCGGGGCGCCTATCAATTTTTTCGTGCGCCTGTAATATCCCGCCTCGGCGCCGAGCGCACGGTCCAGGGATGTGGGGCCTTGGGGTGCGGTGCGGGCCATTGTCCCGAATTTAAAAAACTAGCCTGAGACATTCCAGCAATGAGCGAAGCGATTCCCGAGCGACTCTATATCAGCGCCGACCAGCTGCTGTCGGACTCCTTTGAGCTGGCGCTCAAGGTACTCGACAGCGGCTTTCGCCCCTCCCACATCGTCGGCATCTGGCGCGGTGGCACCCCCGTGGGCATTGCGGTCCAGGAGCTGCTGGATTTCAGCGGCGTCAAGACTGATCACATTGCCATCCGCACCTCACTCTACACCGGCGTTGCCACCACCGGTCGCAAGGTCCGCGTGCATGGCCTCAACTACATCATCAAGCACATTAATTCCGAGGATGCTCTGCTGATCGTCGATGATGTCTATGACTCGGGTCGCAGCATCCGCCAGGTGATCTCCGATATCCGAGCCGACTGCCGCAAGAATACCCCGGACATCCGCATTGCCACGATCTACTACAAGCCAGGCAACGGCGAGCCGAGCAAAGTGCCGCACTACTACCTGCATGAAACGGCCCACTGGCTAGTGTTCCCGCATGAGCTCTCTGGCCTTTCGGTCGATGAGCTGCTCGAGCGCAAGCCTGGGATAGATCGCGTGCGCGAGCGCCTGCGGGCACTGCATGCCGGACAGCACTGAGGCGCCACGACGTAAACGCACCTCAGGTGTGTGCGGCGCGCCGCCAATCAAGCCCAACCGCCGGCTCACGCCTCTGCACCAAAGCGGCTCGGCGGCGACCGCCGGCGGCGGGATTGCGCTCGATCTGCCGGTCGGTATCTTTAAGGAAGGCTTTCAGTTCGATGCGCTGCTGATAGAGGGCGGGAGCGATGGCGGCAACCTGCGCCTGCAGCCCCAGGACTCACCCACGGAGCTGGTGCAGAAGATCATCTATCACGCCGGGCGCAGCAATATCCGCGAGGTCTGGGTCGCCAATCGGCTGGTGCCTTCCGTTGGCGACGGCCAAACGCCGGCTGTCAGCTCGCACGATTGACCAGAGCCTGGCGCTTCCTGCACATTGAGACGTACTGGTGTGCTCCGGTGAGAGCCGGAAATCCGTGTTTATTTCAGGACCTGACATGCTGTTGCCGCCGATCGCCCCTGGCCGACTCTTCGAACTGCTGCGCAGCATGCCCAAGGCTGAGCTGCACATCCACATCGAGGGCTCGCTCGAGCCAGAACTGATCTTCACGCTTGCAGCCCGCAACGGCGTGCGACTGCCGTACGCCGACGTCGCGGCGCTCCGCCGGGCGTATGCCTTCACGGATCTGCAGAGTTTTCTCGACATCTATTACGCCGGCGCGAGCGTGCTGCGCTACGAGCAGGACTTCTACGACATGGCGATCGCGTACCTGGGCCGCGCCGTCGCCGAGCACGTGCTGCATGCCGAGATCTTCTTCGACCCGCAGACCCACACAGCGCGCGGTGTCAGTATCGAAACTGTGCTCAAGGGCCTGCATCGGGCATGCCTCGAGGCGCGCACGCGCTGGGGCCTGAGCGCAACGCTGATCCTGTGCTTCTTACGCCATTTGAGCGAAGTGCAGGCCTTTGCCACGCTGGAAGAAGCGCTGCCATGGCGCGAATACTTCGTCGGGGTCGGTTTGGACGCGAGCGAACTCGGGCATCCGCCGGAAAAGTTTGCGCGGCTCTTCAGCCGCTGCGGTGAACTGGGATTCCATCGGGTCGCACATGCGGGCGAAGAAGGGCCGGCCAGCTACATTTGGGCGGCACTGGATGTGCTCGGAGTCGAGCGGATCGATCATGGCGTCCAGGCCATTCGGGACCACGCGCTAATGCAGCGACTGGCCGAGACGCGCATCCCGCTGACCGTCTGCCCGTTGTCGAACCAGAGGCTGTGTGTCTGTCCGGATCTGTCGCAGCACAAGCTCGGAGCGCTGTTGGAGCAAGGTCTGGTCGCCACCGTGAATTCCGATGATCCGGCCTACTTTGGCGGCTACCTGAATGAGAACTTCACGCAGATCTTTGCGGCCACCGGCCTCGGCGCGGCTCAGGCCTATCAATTGGCGCACAACAGCTTTGAGGCCAGTTTCATCGACGAGTCCCGCCGGCGCAGCTACTTTGAGCAGCTTGACGGGTTCTTTGAGGGCTTCCGCTAAGCCCGCGCCGTGTCGCGGGTACTACTTCAGAGCTACTTCAGCCAGCGGCTGCACCGAGCAGTTGCGCGATTCGGTGCGCTCGACGCGGGTATCGGCCTCCATCGGCTCGGGGCGCGCGGCGGTTCCCATCACCGGCAATACGCGTCCCCGCATACGGGTGAGTGCGCCGCCCGCATCAAAATACAATTCCACCGGATGCATGAACGGACGTATGAGCCAGGAGGAAGCCGTCACGACAATGCCGCCGGGACCACCGGCTGCCGAATTCATGCGGCTCAGGTTCAGATCGTAGGCTGCCAGTTGCTCGGGCACCGCATAGCTAAGCTGCTGCGGATTGCCGGACTCAATCCGCGCATGCCATTGCACGGCCGCGAGCACCAGCATCGGGCCGGCGGCAATATTCTCGCCTACCGCGAGGCGCACACTGTGGACTGCGTCGGCATCATGACGCTCAATCGTCAGCGATGCCCCCTGGCGCTTTATGTCGGTCCACTGCCCGATGTTTGCGCGCCATAGACGATAGCGCTCAAGTCGGGCTTCCGGTGCCTGGAGTTCATCGGAAGCGAGCAGCACGTGACTGGCATCGAACCAGCGCGTCCTCACAAGGGCGCCACATTGCTCGAACTCAAAGCTCAGATGCGCGTAGCGGGTCTCGGTCGGCGATACGGTAGGTTCCGCAGTGCCGTAGATAAAGGTGCCGACCATGGCATCCCCGGCATGTACCGAGGCGGCCAATCCCAGCCCTAGAGCCCAGCTGCCAAGCTTGCGCATGACTACTCTTACGTTATTCAAGTATTGCCAACGCCATCGAATAACACACTCTGTTGAAAGCTGCAGTCGCGCGCTCTGGCTGCAGCGCAAAGCTGTGACTCACAGCACGATTTTCGTCGTCCCATCCCCGATTCAAAGGCTGCCGGAACATGGTACTAGCTACCTCCGGGGCTCTTCACCAGCTGACCTCCCTTAATGACACCGGCGACGTGCGTCAACACGTTCGGATCCTGCAAGGGGTCGCCAGCGACCGCGATCAGGTCGCCAAAATGTCCGGGACTGATAGCGCCCACATCGGCTTTGCGACGGAGCAGATCGGCCGCGACCGTGGTCGCGGATTGGATCGCCTGCATTGGAGTCATGCCATAACGCACCATATAGGCAAACTGTCGCGCACCCAGGCCATACGGATAGACGCCAGCATCGGTGCCAAAACTCAGCTTCACGCCGGCCTTGACCGCCTTGCGAAATCCCTCGCGCTGCAGGTCGGTGGTATCGCGATTCTTGCGCAGATACTCGGCCGGCCAACCTTCTTTGGTGCCCTCCCCATCGATCCAGTCGCCGTCATAAATATCCATGTCGAGCCAGATGCCGCGTGCCTTGGCCATCGCTATGCCTTCATCATCGATCAGCGATGCGTGCTCGACCGAGCGCACGCCGGCACGTATTGCCGCTTTGATGCCCGCGGTGCCGTGGGCGTGGGCAATGCAGTAGCTGCCGTGCAAGGCTGCTTCATCGCACGCGGCTTTCATCTCCGCCTCACTCAGTTCCAGCTGCCCCGGCTCGCTGCCAAGGGCGAGCACCGCGCCGGTGGCGATCAGCTTGATGAAATCGGCGCCATGCTGCAGCAGATAGCGGGCACGATCACGCGCTTCAACCGGATCGCGCACTTCGCCCAGCCGGAAGTCGGCGGGGATAGTGACATCGGGTGAGAAGCCGGTGACCGCGCCACCGCCGCCAGGCACGGTAATGTACGCACCCGCCACGAGCATGCGCGGCCCTTGCACTTCGCCGAGCTTGATCGCATCGCGCAGCGCGACATCGGTGAGCCCGCGATACACGCCGACGTCGCGCACACTTGTGAATCCGGCCTCAAGCATAGTGCGCGCCGACTCCGCCGCCTTGTAAGCGGTCTCGGCGACCGAATGCTTCAATGGGTCGGTCGGATCGTTGTTGTCGGCATACCCTTGGCTGATATGCGTGTGCATGTCGATCAGTCCGGGAAGCACCGTGAAATGGCTCCAGTCGATCAGGGTGTCGGTGCCCGTTGGCGGGCTCCAGGGGACTATCGCGCTGATCCGACCGTCGATGATCGTCAGCCGCTGATCTGTCAGCACCATGCCTTGCTCCGGATCGATGAGCCGTCCGGCGTGGACATAGACTGTTGCGGCCACCGCCAGTTGCACCGCGCCTTGTAAGGCAAGCGCTGCGGCCATCTGCATCCATCGACTCATCAGTGAACCCCCTCGCTCAGGCTTGATTCGTAGGTCAGCCGCCAGCACTCCGGTGGTGGCGGCCACGCCCCTGTGTGGCTTCTCTAGTGCGCCAGCTCCGCTGGCCAAGGCATCGCCACCCCATGCTCGCGATAAACGGCGCCCGCCTTCATCACAAAGTCCACATGTTCGAATCGTGAGGGATCGGCCAGCGGATCTCCGGTGACCGCGACGATATCTGCGAAGCGATCTGGCTGCAGGGTGCCGATACGATCCGAGGCACCGATCAGATCGGCCGCATTGCGCGTTGCCGCAAGTAGCGCCTCGGCGGCGCTCATGCCATTGGCGGTCAGCAACAGAAACTCCTGGGCGTGGTCTCCTTCCCCAATATCGGTACCGTAGGCAATCTTTACCCCGGATTGGATCGCGAGTGGCAGATTTTTCTTCGGCAGCGGATCGTAGGCCAGTTCCTTGGCGGATGTCCCCGGCGTTAGCAGCTCCGGATGGTCCCGTGCCACTGCATAAAAGAGTTCATACACGGTCAGCGTCGGCACCAGATAAGTGCCGTGCGCCTTCATCAGGGCAAAGGTCTTGGCAGTGGCGAAGGAACCGTGTTCAACCGAATCAACGCCCGCCCGCACCGCGCTCTCGATGGTGTCGGCCGGATAGATATGAGCCGCCACCTTCAGGCCCAGCGCGTGCGCCGTGTCGACAATGGCCTTCATCTCCTCATCCGTCATCAGCTGCAGGCGCGGATTGTCGCCGCTCGATGCGATTCCGCCCGAGGGCATGATTTTGATCAGATCCGCTCCGCGCCGCTTATGCTCGCGGACCCGCAAACGACCCTGATCAGGACTATCGACCAAGCCATTGTCCCACCCCGGATGCGAAAGTGCCTGGTCGAGGCCGGAATGGCTATCTCCATGCCCCGCGGTCGGCCCGAGCGGCTCCAGGGATACCCACAGGCGCGGACCCGCTACCTTTCCGGCATTGATGGCGTCGCGCAGCGCCACGGTGTAATCACCGCCGCCGACATCCCGTGCGCTGGTAAAACCCTGTTGCAACAACTCGCGTGCAAACTGTGCGCCGTCAAAAGCCCGGTCAATGTCCGAATGAGTCAATTCATATTCGGTAGCGTTCGTCCGCGAAGGTAGTTTGCTGGCGATATGCACGTGGCAGTCGATCAATCCGGGCATCACTGTCTCGCGCGACAGATCGATGATCGCAGCGCCGTCGCGCGACACGAAGCCAGATTCAATACCCATGATGCGATCATCATGAATGATGATCGACATGCGCTCGCGCGGTGTCGCGCTCAGCCCATCAAATAGCTTTCCGGCGTGCACAATCAGGTCGGCTCCGGCGGCGAGTTGGGCAACCCCCAGCGCCAAGCCCGCGTACGCGCAACAGCTCCAAATTAGCTTCACAATGAATCCTCGAGATCGGCGAGGGTAAATCGCATCCGGCCAATGGCCGAGCAATGGGGCAAGCATATTCTTTTTGACTAGCGCACGCATCCACACGGATGGGCAACTGCTCGTTTGCCTCACGCGCACCGCTGCCCGCGCAGGTATGCGCATATTCGAGCATGCTCGTGTGCGCTTAGGCGGGCCAACTGTTTTCTGCCCGCACCGCTAAAGCGGCTCGTTGACCGGGCGGAACCAGATTTCCTTGATGTAGCGTTCCGCGCCATTGACGGCGAACTGCAGAATGACATCCACCAGCAGCCGCAGCAATTGCAGAATATCGGCCCGGCTTAGTTCGCGGCCTGCGGGGCATTCCTTTATAAGCAGCATCAATTGCTCGAAGGCAAGTTGACAGCTTGAAGCATGCAGGCTCGTGATCGAGCCTGGGTGCCCGCTGTTAACGTTGCGCAGATAATAGAAGGCTTCTTCGGCGCGCAGCTCGGCCAGCAGTATGCGATCCGGTTTCATTCTCAGGCACGATTCGAGCAGCTGCTTGGGGCTGACCTTGGCCTGTCCTTGTCCATCCTTCGAGTAATAGAGTCTTACATGATTGGGATGATTATCGAGCACAAGTTCGCGGGTATCTTCGATCGTGATGAGGCGCTCGTGGCTCGGAATCTCGAGAATCAGCGCCTTGGTGCAAGTCGTCTTGCCTGACCCCGTCGGCCCCGAAACCAGGATGTTTTTGCGTGCACGGACTGCTGCGCGAAGAAACTCGGTGTAGTTGTGTGCTTCCAGCAGTTCGGCCAACCGCAGATCCTCGGCGCTCTGAGGACTGGTACCGACAGCAGTCCGGCTGAATACGCCGCGCGCTTCCAGCCCAGCCAGCGTCCACACCTGGCTTGCCGGGCGCCGGATGGTGATAGCAACGGTCTGCTCGGTCGTCGCCGGTGGGAGCACCACCTGTGCGCGCTCACCCGTGGGCAGCGTGGCGGACAGCAGCGGCGTGCTGGAATCGATCTTCTGACGGGTCGAGTTGGCAACAAGCTTGGCGAGTCGTACGCACCATTCGTAGTCTGCGAAGGGCAGTGAGATGCACTGCCAGCCGGAGCTTCGCTCCACGTAGGCCTCGCCCGGACGGTTGATGCAGATCTCCGTCAGCGTGGGATCATCCAGCCACGGGCGCAGGGCGCGCAGCGTCAGTGTTAAAGATGAGTCCTGGGAAGTGACTTGAGTCCGCTCCAACAGCCGGCGTCGGAGCGCGTCACTGCAGACGCAGCTGATAGACTGATCGGAAGTCCAAGTCTCGCGCGACCAGAATTTCTATGCGGTCACCCTGCGACTTGCTGACCGTGGGCGGGATACTGATGGTGTTGCGAAGCACCTCGGTCAGTACGTCCTGGGTCCCGCTCGGGTTCATCACGATCGTGCTCCCGGACGCCCCATCGGAGCGTGAATTGGCCGCCACCTGCATGGCGCCGTCGATTACCGAGACCAAGATGGCCGCCCCGAAGCGTTCAAAGAAGTGATGGTTGGCATCGCCCGGGAGCCCCGAGCGGCCCAGCTCATCGGTGCCGGGCGAGGCAAGAGGCACGATTACCCCGAGCGGTGTGCGCGCCTCGGTCCAGAGCACAAAAACGCGCGCAGAGCCTTGCTGTACGTCGCCGCGGGTCTCACCAATCAGTTTGGTTCCGCGCTCGAGCAACACCACGGTGCCATCGGCGCTATAGGTGTCGACCGGAGTGATGCATGTGGCGAGTCCTGGCAGCGTGGAATCGATCGCGGTCTCAAGCGTGCAGTCAATGAAGGCTCCCTTCGGCAGCAACAGCCGCTGGCTAGGCAGCACTTCGGCCTGGGCCGCGACCACCACTGCCGGGCGCAGCAGCTCGTTGAGCGCGCGTGAAGCAGGTGCTGAATGTGCCCCATCGCTGCCCGCGGCCGCAAAGCCTGCAGTCTGCGTAACACCCGCGGCCCGATCCGAGTTCGGCAGGGGTGAGGTCGGCACTGACTGTCTGATCCACAGTGCGTTATCCAGCCGCCGTTCGCGTGCCAGCTCCCATGGACTCTTGTAATCGTTGCCGTGGGACACTTGAGCTGCCGGCACAGCTGGAGCGGTCATAGATCCGGCGCGTGATAACAACTGTGCCGCGTCCTGTCCCGAGCTGGTGAAACCGTCCAGCACATTACCTACCGCGTAGGCCGTATCGGTCACCAACGAGCCAGTGACAGCAGGGGTTGCCGAGGGCACCTGCGACTTCGGTATGTTCAGCGGCGGCAGTACGAAGTCACCCTTGGCTGCGGCAGGCGTGCTGCGGGGCGCTGCGTTACTACGCCGGGCTGCCGCGTGGCTGTAATACCAGCTCAAGAATCCCGCGCACACCAAGGCCAGTAACACTATGCCGAGTAGGTTACTCATGCGCGAGCGTAACGTGCCCCCACCAGCGCTGACTGCCGCACCCCGATCCATAATCCGTGGGAGCGGAACAGCAGCCATGCCTGCGCCCATACCCTCCTGCGCCTCGGCTCTGACTTGCCCCGCCAGTAGCGCGTGCCACCAGCGCTTAATCACGGCCAGCTCCCGGTAACTCGATCGCCGCGGGACTGCGGGTTGCTCGCAGCACCTCCGGGGAGATCGTCCCGTCGGCAGCATGCTGCTGCGCCCCGCCGAAACCCTTATTCACGAGGCAGGCCACCAGCCGCCCGCGCCGTAAGATCATCTGGTGTGCAACGCGGTGAATGATCACCTCCTGCGCGGTCACAGTGAAGTTAATCAGCGATTCACTGCCATCCTCGTTGCGAATGAACAAGGCGGGCAGTTCGCTGGCGTCGGAAAATTGCAGATGGGTCTGAAAGCCATCATCGTAGGCGGCCACTGGGCGCAGCGTCGAGGGACCGCAATACCAATAGTCCCAGTTGACCAGGGCCGCCGGTGTCTGCAACTGCTCGGTGATCCGGGTCGCCTCGGACAGCGCGATGTCAGCGCGAGCTAGCTCCTGCGGGTATTGGAAGCGCAGCGCATAGACAACCTCGGCACGTGAGGCATCGGGCCGCCCGGGGGCCACGGCATAGTCCACCCGGTAATGGTGGTGCGTTGTCAGGATGGTCAGATTGGTCAGCACTCCGGCGGCCGTGGGTTTGAGAAACAAGTGGTTGCCCTCGGACTCGAAGCTCAACCCCTTAACATCCCCGGCAGCCAGGCCCACGAAGCGCTCGTCCGCCGCAAATTCGAACTCGAGCTGATAGCCAACATAACCGGTGAGACGGTAAACCTCCTCCGCGTTGTAGGTCACCGCGCGGACGCGGGAATCGACCGTGCCGCGGATTGGCACAGATTCGGCTTGAGCACCTGCGAAGGCCCCAAGGCACAGCAAAATCCCTGCAATATGCAGCAGCCGATGCAAATTCATTTGGACCCCTCGCTGCCACGGCTGGCCGCTTCGGCAACTTCCGACTCGATGTGATATTCGATGACGCGAAAGCCGAGCGGGTTCCAGCGTCGCGTATCGGGATTTGTCGGTGGCTCCCCAAAGGCAAACTGGACGTTGGCGATCCAGTGCGTCAGGGCGCCTTGTTCGGCATTGCCTGCGCGTGTGCTGCGTATGAATCGGACCTGGGCAAGGTCCGCAAGACCACTACTGCGTGCAAAGAAGCTTATCGATTGGATCTGCACCGTTACGCTCGTGCCATCGTGGTATTTCACCAACGGCGACTGCGGGTTGGAGCTCGCCCACAGCGACGACCACTCCTGATTGCGTCGCGGGCCATGGAACGCGCCACACTCGGTGTAGTCCTGTTCAGCGGTGGCGGGCAAGTAGCGCTCGCAGGTCTGAACGTAGTGCGCGAGCAAGAAGCGTGTGACGGCTTCAGGCATGGTCTGATGCCCGGCAAAAGTGGGCACCACATCGACGATGCCTGTGGCATTGTCGACCCGGATCAGGAAAGGCTCGACGCGCTTTAAGGGCGTGAGCAGCGCCACGGCACTCACGGCGAGCGCCGCAATCAACGCAGCAGCGCCCGACAATGCCCAAGCACGGCGCGCACTACGCTGGGCCTGCGCAACGCGGTCCCCATCCCAGCTAGAGGCTTCGCGCAGGTACTGCATTAATAGCGCCTCGTCACTCATGCTCAGTGCTTCCAGACGCAGCGCGGCTGTGCGCGGCAGGCACGAGCGCGTTGACGGGCACCAGCGGTGAATCGCACAGGCGTGCCGGCGAGCTCGGTGCGCACCCTGACAGCAGCGCGCCCAGCAACAGAGCCAATACTGCCGCGTAGAGGTTTACTCTCATGTCATGTCCTCATATGGATTGAGCGCGCTCGCCGAGCCAGCGGATCGATCGGCTGACGGCGCCAAAGGTTGTCAGGGAGGAACCACCGGCAAGACCAGCGGCGATCGGCATGATTTGCCGCATCAGTAGAAACATCAGCGCTGAAGCGAAGCAAACCCGCACCGCATCAACGATCCGGATGCCGGTGCCCAGCGCTGCCGCCTGGGCGGCCACTGTGCTAAGCAGATGCATCAGCAGCGTCGTCACCAGAGTTGCCAGGACGGCGATCAGCCCATAATTGATCAATTGCGAGATCCATGAGTCGAACAGACGGCTTGAGCCTCGAAACATCAGTGCACACAGGAACAGCGGCCCAATCGCGAGCAGCACCGACAGCGCGATCCGTGCCAGGCACAGCAGAAAGATGGTGTAGACCGCGGCCAGTCCCACCGCGGCGTAAACAAAAAAGCCCGCCAGGTAATAGGAAAAATTGCCGTCCAATACGCCGCCCTTCTGTATCAGCGCGCCAGCAGTGTCCCCTCCACTGGAGATGATCTGGTCCACAACCGCTACCGCATCGGGGCTGCCGCTGACAACAGCGGCCAGCTCAAGCGGAGCGTTGAAGAAGGTATCGACAATGAGCGAGTTGTACAGCCACAGATGCAGACCTAGACCAATGATGATCACCAGTCGGGCGATGCGCTTGAGCCCGTCTAAGAGCGGCTCCTGGATCTGTCCTGAAAGCTGCAGGTATCCCCAGAACATCAAGTAGATGGCGGCCAGCGTTATCACGGCCGGTTCAAGCGCGCCGGCCACTGCAGCCGCTGTATCGCCGATATAGCTCGTCAGAATTCCATTGAGCCATACGTTCAGTTCGGCAAAGAAGCCCATGATAATTTCCCTGCAGTTATGCGGGCTACAGCCCCATGGGCGCCAGGCTAGTGAAGCTGCCGACGTCGGCGATTGCACGTTCCCGGATCCGCTGTTTGCGCAGTTCCTCATTCGCCTCAGTGGTCTTGTAGAGGGCCTGGAGCTTCGACTGATCATTACTGATCATTGTTTGCTCGGCATTTATGCGAGCCTGCAGCTCGAGGATGGCCTTCTGGTCGGTTGTGCTCCCGATAGCGCTGATCAGCTGCTGCAGATCCGCAAAACGGTTGCTGGTATCAGCCAATGCGCTGCGACTGACAGCCCCGCTGGTCGCGGCTGAGAGGCGCGCGTCGGTAACGGCCGTGCGCTCATTGGCAGCGAGCTCGCTCAGCTGGCTGGCGCTCAGCACTGAATTGCTCACAGCAATCGATTGCAGGTTGGTCGCCAGTCCGCTGTAGGTAGTGCTGGAATTGCCAATGACGCTCGCAAGTGAATTCCAGTCGGTGGGCAAGTAGTTGCGGTCTTGGCTCCCAAGCAGTTGCTCCATGCCGCGTGATCCGGTCATCGATTTTAGCGTGCTCTCGGCCTGCACCAGCTGGTTTCGCATAGTCACCAGTTGGTTTTCCATGTTGGCCACCTGAGTAATCAACTGGGCAATGGCGCCCAAGTCAGTGACCGGAATCTGCGCGCGGCAGGGATTCAAGAAGCCCAGGCTCAAGAGTGCAAGCACGGCGGCTGAAAATTGGCGGATGGAATTCATGGAGCACTCCTTATGGATTGGGTGAAACATCTGGGGCCGCGTTCTGCCGCAAGAGCCGATGAAACTCCGGCAACCACTGCACCGGATCGGGACCGGTGCGCTGCAGGACTTTTTGCGCAAGCTCAATGCTGCTGCGGCGGCTGGAGAGAATGGCAAGCTCATCTTCCATGCCTCGCAAATCGAGCCGGCAGACGACGCTTTGTCGGCCCTGTCGCACCAGAAACTGACGCGATCCGGGCTCCATCTGCTGGCTGATCAGGCTCCACTCGCGCTCCGAGAGGCCGAAGCCCTGTTGGCACTCGACAGGGTCGGCCACCGGACAGGGAAAGAAGATCTTCGTAGGCGTCTGTTCGATTATCGTACGGCTTATCGGACTCTTGAGCACATCGCTCGGACTCTGTGTCGAGAGGCACATGACGGCATTGAGCTTGCGCCAGGTCTTTGGACCATCTTTGGCGAACTGTTCGAACGCCGGATCGCTCAGCATTCGCCAGAACTCGTCCAGCCAGCACACCAGCCTCCGACCATCCAGAAGCTGACGCACCAAGTGGAACAGGTAGAGGGTCACCGGCGTACGCGTGTCGGGATGATCCAGAAATTCGGTAACATCGAAACCAATTGTCGGACTGTCCTGCATCAGCGGGCACACGCGGTCCTCGGCATTGTCGAAAACCCACGCGTAATCGCCTCTACTGCACTGGCACCAAGGCGACAGGCGCGCGTGAATTCCATTGATTTCGGTCGGATCGAGGAATTCAATCAGTCGCGAGAGGCGCCGCACGTCAGGCTCCAGGGCCAAGGTACCGTGCAGTGCCTGATCCAGATCGGCAAGCTGCTGAGCGCTCAGGCTCTCTGTCGAGGACGGGCCCGCATGCCGGACTAGCTGCCTTAGCCAGACTTTGAGGAAATCAACGTTGACGGGTGTCGGCTCGAGACGCAGCGGATTGAAGCCGGTTGGCACGCCGCTTCGTAGCGGCAGATAGGTGCCGCCGAGGGCCAGCACCAGTAATTCCAGGCCACGATCCTTATCGAAAATCACCTGGCTGGCGCCCTGCTGTTGCAGCATCGTGATCAGAAAGCCAATTAACACTGTCTTGCCCGAACCGGTGGGGCCGCACAGGAATGTGTGCCCGGTGTCGCGCCGGCCACCCTCCTCCCCAGGGCTACCCTCCGAGGCATGCAAGGAGAAGTAGTACGGCGAATGTGAGGAAGTCACCAACAAGGCCAACGCTTGCCCCCAGTGATTGCCCGTGGCGCGCCCGCTGGGATAGTTATGGAAGGGCGCCAGCGCCGCAAAGTTGCGGCTCGTAATCGGTGCCTTGCGCGGGCGATAGGCAAAGTTGCCCGGTAGTTGGGCCCAGAACGCTGCCTCCAGCGCAATGTCCTCGCGCGCGACGGTCATGCCCGTGTCGGCCAGCATATTTCTTGCTGAGGCCAGACAGTCGGTCAGGCGCCGCAGCTGCCGCGACAACTCCTCGGGCACAAGCGTGTCGAAGCAATCGGTCAGAATTTGCAGGGTGAAATGATGATCACCCATCGCGAAGCTATTGCTGCTCAGGGCATCGAGAGCCCCTTTCAGTTCCTGCGCCTGTGACAGACTCAGGTCCCCCACATTTGTCATGCGATGGTACTGGCGCTGCAGCAGCCCCTGACCGGCGGCGCGCGACATGAATGAGAAGGACTGCGTGAGCAGCAGCGAAAACGGCGCTGACAGCAACCGATTGAGTAGGCCGGGCGAAGTGGAGGTTGGATATTCCTTGATGCTCAGGATCGCCCCGAGCCTGGAGCCCTGTGGCATACGGTACTCAATCAGCTCGCGACCAAACAAAATTCGGCTGGTTGCCAGCACTTCGTTGAGCGGCGCACATGGCACGGGCACCGCGCGCTGCTCGCCGTTGAGCAGCAAGCCCAAGAACTCCAAGAGCTTTGAGCAGGGGCCGCCATGGCCGGCAGAGTCCTGATAGATCTTCAGTGGCTCGGGCTCGTAGCGTTCCAACGACGCGATCAGCAATTTCGAGAGTTTGTCGCAGGCATCGAGCGCCGCGGCCAGATCCTGTTCCTGTGCCGCGCGACTGGCTTTGGCAAGGGCGCCGACGGTCCATTTGTGCAGCGCTCCCGGCGCGGGCCGATATACGAGTGTCAGGTACAGCTCGTTGAGCATCAGCAGCTCGCCGGAGAGGCGCCGACTGTAATGGCGATGAAGTTCCGCACCGAACCCGGCGGTGAACGCCTGCTCCGGAAGACTGGCCTCACGACGCCGGATCAGGTGCACCCAGAGTGCGACGTTAGGGCTGGCAATGTTGCGCCAAAGCACATTGAGCCGCTCATGCCAGTTGTTCAGTTCCGAATCATCGGCGCATTCAAAACTGCCGCCGGTCAGTTTGAACGATTGCAGTAGGTCCCCCGCGATGGTGCGCGCCACTGAAGCCGTGATATGCGCGGTGTAGGGAATCTGCTGGGCAGCGCTCAGTTCCCGGCGCAGCCGACTTAATCGCTCGCCTCTCATGCAATCCTCCGCTGCCCTCCGATCGGGATTGAACCGACCGGTGCACGACGCCGGCCACGCACGTCCGGAGGCCCGACTGGCAAAGGGCTGTAGCTCGAGCCACCCCAGTAGCGCACATTGGCCAGCAGCGCCACGCCGCGGGTCCTGACCCACATGAGCCAAAGGTCGAAGCAGCGTGCATCGCTGGCGCACAGCGCCGCGCTCAGCAAGTGAATCGGAAGAGCCACCAACAGCGCCAGAAGGTTACGCGTCAGCAGGAATACCTCCATCGTGAAGACGACATTCCCCAGCAGCGCGGCGTAGGTCACTCCCCAACGCATCGGCGGACGCGTTGCTCCCACGAACAGCGGATCCTTAAGAAGATTGGTGCTGGTGACGATCATGGGTTTCCGATCCGGCTTCAGACACCGAACATGCCGCGGATCCAGCTGACCATCTGCGGCGCACCGAAAGCGATTGCGATGCCGGTAATGGCGGCGATACACCAGCCCCAAGAGATCCGGTTCACCATGGCCATCACCCCCAGGGCAATGACCAGAATGACCGCCACCGGGGTCAGCAATGTGAGCAGATTCGATTGCAGTGCGGTCGCGCCGGTCTGGAACGGCGATGCCTGCGCCCACACTACAGGCCACGGACCCAGCATCGCGAGGAACAGCGCCTGGGCCGTGAGCCGTGAATAGCAAGAGTTGCGATAGAGCATACGTTTTACCTTTCTTGAAGAATCAGTGCGCGGCGGAGAGCATGCGAGCCTGGGCAACGATTGCATCGACATAGCCGTTTCGCAGGCCAAGCGTGTCGTTGCCCGAGTTGTAGCAGGACAGGGTTCTGGCGATAAGTTGTTGCGGCGCTGCACCTGCGGGCGCGCCACCCACCTGCCGCTGGCAGCGCAGGAGGATACGCTCGGCCAGCCGCAGGTTCGTGCACGGGTCAAATAGCTGCGTGAGAGCGAGGCGAAATTCCTCCAGGTGCTCGCTACTGATCTGTGCCAGACCTAGGCTCGTGCTGAAGCCCTGGCTCGCGAGGGATTGCACCAAGCGGCTGGCTTCGGCAACGGAGCGCGGCTGCACCGCTATCTCCGGCACGTTGCGTCCTTGCGCTGCCAGAGTTTGCGGGTAGTTGATGCTCACGGCGAATGGATTGCCGCCCGATTCGACGCTGACAATCGCGCCCATGGTGATCGGATGGATCAGCGGCGCGCACAGCAGTGCGATTTGCATGAATTGTGCTGTCACATGGCCTCCGGTTGGTGAGGCCAGTTCAGCAGGTTCGGAGTCGCCGGGGCAGCCTACGAAACTACGCTGTTCATCCAAAAATGCAGTGGCCGCCACCGGCTACCGGCGCTCGCGAGCTTGCGCAAAGTTGTGGCAGCTTGATGAGGTTCATAGGCAGTTAATGCGGCCAGTGCGCTACAGCGCGCGATTGTGCAGCTCCCTCCTGTCAGAGCTAACTCAGCGGCGCGATGCAGCGCTCACCCTGGTTGCGCGGTGAGTTAACGTACGCGGCGACCGGGTAGCTGGCGAAATGCATCAACGATTGACTGACCGCCTGGTCCAGCACGCTTTGGTCACCTGCGACAGCCGGATCCAGCCATTCAGCAAAAGCAGTGGTGGGCAGCACTAGGGGCATGCGGTTGTGAATATGGGCCAATTCGTCCGCGGCGGCGCGCGTCAGGATGGCAAAAGTGTCTGCCTCGACGCCCGCGCGCAGGTGCGTGGACCAAAGTCCAGCGAAACACAGCCCGGCATCGTTGACGGCGTGAATGTAGTAAGGTTGCTTGCGCCCGCCCTCGGAACTCCTCTGCCACTCGTACCAGCCGCTGGCGGGCACCAGGCAGCGGTGGTGTCGCACGGCCTGGCGCCACATCGGCTTGCTGGCGGCCTCTTCCACGCGCGCATTGATCGTCGAGCTGGGCGGCTCAGTCTTGGACCACCATGAGGGGATCAAACCCCAGCGCATCAAAGTGCAGTTCCAGCCCGCGGAGTTGGCCCTGAGCACCGGCAGTGCCATCGTCGGCGCAGCGTTGTAGATTTTTTCAAACGGATCGACGATGCGAATGTCGTACTCACGCTCGATCGCTGCCTGATCTCTTGAGACGTAACGGCCGCACATGTGCTTATCTCTGCAACCCGGAGCGCTGCGCCCTCAGGCGCCGGGATTTTCCAGGCTAAATCGTTCGCTCTCATCATCGTAGGCGAAGACCTCCGCGTACCGGCCCCAGCTGACTATGGCATGCAGAGTCTGTTCGGCCGCTTCGTCGCTCATGTGGTCCTCAAGCTCATCCGAGAAGCGTCGCCGCCGTGCCCAGTGCGAGGCGCGTTCGTCCAGCACCCGCCTGATATGAGCGGCAAGTGGGACGTAGGTAAGCAGCTGCCGGGCAAATATCTTCTTGCGCTCATCGACATCGGCGCTCGCATACGCCATGCCGGCTTCGGTGAGCTTCAGGTCACCGCCCTCCAGCTCGGCAAAGCGCATCATCTGCAGCGTTTCAGCTACTGGGAACAGATCATCAATTTCCAGCTGCAGATCGGAGGCAATTTTTGGAAGGTCCGCATTGCCATTGAAGGGCGGTGCAGCGACGGCCTCCATGAGGCCAGAGAGCAGGTTCGAAGACACATGTGGCATGACGCTGCCGATGCCCAGACCGGGAAAACGCTCATGGCGCGCGTTGGCTTCCTTGCCAACCGGGCGTGCGGTCATGGCAACGTAGAGCTTCTCAACGATTTCGCGGAAAGCAGGATCCAGACGCTTACGCGGTTGCGGCAGTGTAACGACGATCTCGCTCAGTATCCGTCCCGGATTGCTACCGAACACGAGGATACGATCGCACATCAACACCGCCTCTTCGATGTTGTGCGTCACAAGGATCACACCTTTGATCGGCATACGCCCTTCCATCCACAGATCGAGAAAATCGGTGCGAAGGGTTTCCGCAGTCAGCACATCGAGTGCCGAGAACGGCTCATCCATCAGCAGAATATTCGGGTGCACAACCAGCGCACGCGCGAAGCCGACCCGCTGGCGCATGCCGCCTGAGAGTTCGCGCGGATAGGCAGACTCAAAGCCATCCAGGCCAATCAGATCGATGGCGGCCAGAGCACGCTTGCGGATATCTGGGGCCGGCATGTGCTGGGCCTCCAGGCCGAGCGCTACATTTTCAAAAACAGTCAACCATGGAAAGAGCGCAAAGCTCTGGAACACCATCGCAATCCCCTGTGCCGGCCCGTCGATCGGCTTGCCGAGATAGTTCAGGTGCCCGGTACTCGGTTCGGACAGCCCGGCAATCAGGCGCAGCAAGGTTGACTTGCCCGAGCCCGAGCGTCCCAGCAGGCCAACGATTTGGCCCGGATCCATCTTCAGATTAACGCCCTCGAGGACCAGCAGGTCCTCGCCGTCAGCCTTAGGAAAGGTCTTGCCAACCTCCTCCACTTCCAGCAGTCGGGTGTCGTTCATCGTCGCACCATTCGCGTCAGATCTTTAAGTGAGGCGGAACTTGCGTTCCGCATAATAGTAAAGCGGGCGCCAGAACACTCGGTTCAGCGTAATGACGAACAAGCACATAGTGACGATCCCGAGCACGATGCGATGGTAGTCGCCGGCCGTCGTAGCCTCGGAGATGTAGGTTCCCAGCCCGTGCGCCTTTACCGTGGTACTGCCCCAGGAGGCAAGTTCGGCCACGATGGCGGCGTTCCACGAGCCGCCCGAGGCCGTGATCGCCCCGGTTACATAGAACGGCAGCACGCCAGGCAGCGCCACTTTCCGCCACCACAACCAGCCACGCACCCCAAAGTTCTGCGCCGCGTAGCGCAGCTCCCCCGGCATGGCCGCGGCGCCCGCGATAACGTTGAAGAGGATGTACCATTGGGTTCCTAGGATCATCAGTGGGCTGAGCCAGATGTCGGGATTGAGCTTCCACTCGACGATGCCCATCACCACCAGCGGAAACAGCAGATTGTTCGGGAAGGCGGCGAGAAATTGCGCAATCGGCTGAACAATTTGGGTGGCGCGCGGCCGCAGGCCCACCCACACGCCAATCGGCACCCAGATCAAACTGGCCAGCGCGATCAATACCGCCACGCGCAACAAAGTGATCAACGCGAGGACGCACACCTTGCCGGCCTCGCTAAAGGTGGTGTGCGCCACAAGCACCCGCGCGAGGTGCCAAGCGGCCACCGCCACAATCACAATGACGAGCGCATACCAGTACTTGTCGAACCGGTGCGATGCCACCTTGCGGGGCAAATCGGTCAACGGCTGTGGCGGCCGGGCACGGCTGGTCCAGCGCACCGCGGCGTAGAAGGCTGCACTCAGGGCCGCGATTATCCTGGAGCGCTGCATCATCTTCAGCGCCCAGGATTCTGGTGCATCCGCATCCGCCTCCTGCTGGACTTGAAAACGATCGACCCACGCTATGAGCGGGCGAAACAGCAATTGGTCGTAGATCAGAATGACAATCGCCATCGTCAGGATTGCCCACCCAATCGCATGGAGGTTGCGCTGTTCGATGGCCAGCGCCACATAGGAGCCCACTCCCGGCAAGGTGACGGACTTGGGACCGACGGTAAAGGACTCGGCCAGCACGACAAAGAACCAGCCGCCTGACATTGACATCATCATGTTCCAGATCAGCGGTGGCATCCCGAAAGGCAGCTCCAGCTGCCAGAACCTCATCCAGGGCGTCAGATGGTAGGAGTCAGCCGCCTCCCGCAGCTCGTACGGCACGGTACGCAGCGACTGGTAGAAGCTGAAAGCCATATTCCAGGCCTGGCTGGTGAAAATAGCGAAGATGGCGGCAAATTCAGCCCCGATCACCCGGCCCGGGGCCAGCGACATGAAGAACACATAGGTGATCGATATGAAGCCAAGGATCGGCACCGACTGCAGGATGTCGAGGATCGGCACCAGCAACTTGCCGGCTCGCTCACTCTTGGCGGCCCACGTGGCATAGGTCAGCGTAAACAGCAGCGACAGGCCCAGTGCTGCAAACATGCGCAAGGTAGTGCGCGCGGCGTATTGCGGCAGAAACGAGGGATCGAGCGATATGGGGGTGGCGTCGAGCCGGGCGAGCGGCTCAAATAGTCCGCGGCTGGCCTCCCCCATGAACGCGAGCAGACCCAATATGACAATAATTGCGGCCGCGTCCCAGCGCGTCGCAAGTTCTCGGACAAAGCCAAAGGTTTCCGTTCTTTTCATTAACGGGCCGCAGCAAGGCGTTAGATACTGGTTGGATACGCAACTTGGTCGGCATTAGACCACCGGAGTGTGACATCTGGCCAGAGCTCCCTCACTTCAACGTCAGTGAATAGCACGCGCGCCGAGTGGAAGACGTTGAACCGGAAGCGAGGGCCCGGGTCTCAGCTGGCAGTGAACCTCAGAATTACTCAGTGGTAGCGATGAGCGAAGCCTCCGGCCGGCTCGAATACGTGGGTTTCTGGGTACGCGTGCTCGCCAGTCTGATCGACACAGCATTGCTGGCCCTTGCTCTGTGGCCGCTCGGTCATCTGCTCTACAGAAGTATCCGCCTACCCTCTCCTGATTGGGACCCTAATGGACCGGCGGCTATTGATCTGACGCAGCTGCATCTTCAATTTTCCGCAAGCGACTGGGTCCTCCAGGTCGCACTGCCCGCAGTGGTGGTGATCCTGTTTTGGATGACGCGCCAGGCAACCCCTGGGAAGATGCTGTTCGGTGCGCGCGTGGTGGATGCCGCCAGTGGCTTGCCCCCTAGCCTTTGGCAAGCCTGCGTTCGCTACCTGGGTTACTACATTTCTGCGCTGTTTCTGTGCATGGGGTTCATTTGGGTCGGCATCGATCCGCGCAAGCAGGGTTGGCACGACAAGTTGGCGCACACGATTGTTGTGCGCCGGCGCCGACCTGTGCCGCCGCCGCCGTCACCGCCGTAAATCTAAGAGGGCATCAGCAATTATGCGAAATCATCTCGGTGCCGCGCTATGCGTCACGCAGGCTTTCCATTACAAATGTTTCACCTCGCATATTTCAGCGATTGGCGATAATTTATAGGTGGCCCCGTGCGGGCTTCCTATTCACCTATCGGAGATCTGTTCAAATGAAGCGCAACATTGCCGTTCTGGCCGTAGTGGCCGCCCTGTCCACCGCCCCGCTGATGGCCTCGGCTGCCGATGCAGGCTCGACTGGCAGCTCGGCCCCGACGGCTGACGCCGGCACGCCGAAGAAGACGACTAAGCATCATCACCACAAGAAGGCATCGAAGGGCACTTCCTCGGCCGCCCCGGCCGCTGGTTCAAAGTAAGACTTCGAGGACTTAGAGTTCTAAGAGCAGGGCACCGTTATGCGGTGCCCTGTTTTTTTGCCCGGGCCTTCAGTCTGATTTGGTTCGCTTAATTAATTACATCCCTAGGACTTATTAAAGGGAATTACAGGAGCTATAGGAAGGCGCGCTAAGCTATTGAAATATTAAGAGAAAACGATACATTGAGGGAGCCTTGCAATGGCTTTCCGATAGTGTTGCAGCGCTCCGCGGGAAGAGATGCGACGCCAAGGCGTGAGTGATGCAACGGCGGCACTGCAAGTGGCTTGCTAAAAACACATTATAAACAAAGGGATAGAAAAGTCCCGTGAGAGATGCGACGGGCGGCGTTTGAGCAGAATTGGACGCGCATAACTGCCTGAATTTGCGCCTCCAGCGCCACTAATCGCTTCCAGCCGAGGGAAAAAACGTGAGAGTTGTTACGTACGCTCTGGACTCGAGCGCTGCACGACATGGGGCCTGGAAGGCATCAGGAGCAGGCCGGTCTCAGTGGGCTTGACCTTAGCTTCCGGGTAGACCCTGAGGACGCGCTGCAGGGAGTCGCCGAAGAAACGTCGGAAGTAGCGAATCTCCCCATAGCTGTGACCAAACTGCCCCGACAGCTGCTCCCAGCTCAAGGCACTCGGGCGTGCGAGGTGAAATAAGCGATGCACCAGCCACGCGTAAACATCCAAATCCATCGGGCTCTTGCGCAGCTGGCGGATGGCCACGGTCGACAATGGTGCTGAACGTTCCAGGATCGATTGAAAAAGTACTGGCGAGAGTACAAATGAACTGCCCTGCCCTACGCCGGCACCCTCGTCCCACCAGAGACGCGCTTCCTCAGCGAACAGCGCCTGGCGTATGTGCAGCCCGGTCCTTCCGCTCGCTTCGCGGATATTCTCGTCGATCGAGACCGCGCAATGGATGAGGCGCAGCAGCTGATTGGCATAGATGCGCAGCGATCCGCGTTCCCCGCGCGTGATCGGAACATCGAGACGCCGAAGAAACTCATGAACGCTCCGGCCCAGAAAAATCTCGGGTGACCGCGTGCGGATGGCCTCGGAGGCGCAATAAATTGTAAGAAGGCGCGCCGGAACACCATAGGGTAAACCGGTATCAGGCCGCGCAGTCGAGAGGGTCAGCTCCAACCACCCGTTCCGACGAGTAAAGGTACGTAGCTCGCCCGGGTCGGCGTGGGGAAATGAACATTGGATCAGCGGTACGTACTGAAAAGCGATGGCGCCCGTAGCAGGCGTGTCAGCAGTGCTCTGCATGACTGCCGGCTTCGAAGGCTCCTGACGTCGCGCCTCGGCAAGTACGGTGGGCAGAAATTGTGCCGCGGTTTTCAGTGGCTCCGCGCCAGTGAGCTCGCGCTTTGACTGTGGGCGGCGGGTTTGCGGCGCCGGATACAGGCCTTCGGGAAGGTCTGGAAAGCGTGCAGCGATCAAACTCAGCGGGTAACCTGAGCGGGCCAGCTGAGCCGCGATCCGTTCATCCGAAAATCCCAGATCCCGGTACAGTCGGATAGCTGTGTCGACCTGGGCTGATAGTCGCGGGTCTATATCCGAGTGCGTCGTATCGCGCATGCCCTTTCTAGTCTTCAGTCGCCATCAGTTTTATGGCTGATTGCACGGATTTCTGTTACTTTCCGACCGAAATCCGTGGAACATTAGCCCCTTGGGAGATCAGTGTGCCAGCCATACGGGCAATTGACAAGTTGGCCGACATCTTGGCCAACAGCGAAAACTTCCTGCAGAGGATGCACGAACTGGGGGCCGAACCACATCAGCGAAAGACCCTGCAGCGGCTGTTCAGCCCCAGTGAAGCGGCCGCGATGGTCGGCCGCGATCGAACGACACTGGCGCGTGCAGAACCTGAGATTGGGCTAGCCACAGCGCCGCGGAACCCCGGCAACAACCGCCGCATGGGCTACACGCTAGCCAACATCCAGGCGTTTCGCGAGCACTTTGGCACGCGGCCCTGGCGCGACGTAAAAACCGATGAACCCATGGTTGTCGCATGCCAGAACTTCAAGGGTGGCGTGGGCAAATCGACCACCTGCGTAAACTTTTCGCACTATCTGGCGCTGAAGGGTTATCGGGTGCTCGTGATCGACACTGACAGTCAGGCCACTACGACATCGATGTTTGGCTTTGTACCGGATGCGGACATCACCCAAGAAGAAACAATCCTGCCCTACCTATCAAGCGAGCAGACGTCTCTCGCTTACGCAATTCGTCCCACTTACTTTCCCGGAATAGACCTGATCCCCGCATGCTTGGCGTTGTATGAAGCTGAGATTGCGATCGTCATGCGTGTTGCCGGGCAACCGACGCCCGCGCAGCGGATTGCCTTTTTCAGTGAGCTTAAGTATGGCATCCAGACGGTGGCTCACAACTACGATGTCATTTTGCTCGATAGTCCGCCGGCTCTCGGCATGATCTCCGTAAACGTGCTGATGGCGGCGGACGCACTGCTGGTGCCTTCGGCGGCGCGCATGTTTGATTTCTCCAGCACCGTGCAATTCTTCCGAATGGTTCACAACTACATTGGCCAGCTGGATGCGGCCAAGAGCTACCGCTGGATATCGGTTCTGACTACGTTGTTCGATCGGCGCTATGAGAGCCAAAAGCAATTCTTCGAAGTTATGCGGGCCTGTTTCGGCGAGTCCGTATTTCAGAGAGTGTTTTTTCATTCCAGCGCGGTTATCAACTCGGCCGCTCAATTTGTGACTCCCTATGAACAGCTTAAGCCTGATCGGCAGGTGCTGGGCATGATGGACAGCGTATTCGAGGAAGTTGAATTGGCGATCTTGCGTGAATGGCCTTCGAAGGCGAGTGACCTTGTGAAACGCGGCATTACCTGAGATCGCTGAAGGTTTCGGTACGAAACTTCTGTAACATTTTGAATTGTAACATTTTATCTGTATTTGAACGAGTGCGGAGTCAGCACTAGGAGCGGACGGATGGCCAGTAAGATATTCGGTGGCGCTAATTTGAGCGACATCGCGCGGTCGGTTAAAGAGCGCGCCGAGCCTTCGCCGTTCGACAAGCCTACAGCGGCGCGCCCGGTATTGGCGACTGCCGAGATGGCTATAACCGGGCGACTGGTTCCGGCCTTGGAGCGGGAGAACATCTTTGCGGTGGACCCCCGCCGGTGCCGGTCATGGAAATACCACAACCGGACTGCATCCTGGTACACGCGGGAACGATGTAACGATCTGATAGAGTCCATCGCGAAGGATGGGCAGCAAGAGCCAGTGGTCGCCCGCAAGCTGGTCGGGGATTCCAACTACGACTACGAACTCATCTATGGCATGCGTCGTCGCTTCGCCTGCGAATACCTCAATGCCAAGGTCAAGCTACGGCTGATTGAAGCCGATGACACGCGCGCCGCGGTACTGATGCACATTGAAAACGCGGATCGCCAGGACATTACGGCGATGGAGCGTGCTCTGTCGTTCCAGGCCCAGCTTGAGGCCAAGCTGTTTCCGACGCAGGAGGCTCTCGCCGATGCAATCGGCCTGAGCAAAGGGCAGGTGGCCAAGATGCTGAAGGCTGCTAGCTTGATGCGGCACGCCTCGATTGGGCAGCTCTTTGCTGATCGCAGCGCTGTACCTGTGGATCAGGCTTATAAACTCGCGGCGGTGTTTGACCGACCTGGCGCTAAAGAGGTGGTCCTGAAGGCAGCCCAGAACCTCGCTCAGCGTGGCGGCGCGCACCGCGAACCCCGCGAGATTCTCAAGGCTTTGCTGGCAAGCTTGGACCGCACCAAAAAGCATGAGCCGCTGCAGAAGCGATACAACATAGGGAGCGGCGGTGCCGTTGTGGTCACGCGCAATTCAAAGGGTAAGCTCACGATGGCGTTCCCACGCGGTCTTGAGGGCATCACACTGCCGGATGCGCTTGCGGCATTCGAGCTCATATTCAAGGAACTCGAGCGATAATTCGGTCGTTGCGGTGAAGTTGGTTTCGTGACGAAACCTGCCCAAGCTGCTGAAAAGGCAAAACAAAACGAATTATCTCGAGCGTCACAGTAGATCCGAGGAGCCACAGGCAAGCGTGGAACATCGGCGTGGAACAAAGTATAATAAAACTCCTTTAGACTCAAAGAGATACAGAGTTTTTTGGAGCTCTGAGGCGCCGTCCCGAGCTCGCCCTTGGGTTGGGGTCACTTCAGGGGAGCATGTTCCCATTTAAGTCACGCCACGCTAAAGTGAGTTATGGGAAGGCAGCTAAGCGATGACGAGGTGCGTACGACCCTGGTGACGCTGCTACAAACCCGGGCACAGGTATCCGGACGCTCGCTGCGGCGGGCGTTGCGGGCCAGGTACGGTGCCGTCGGGCGCACCGCCAGAATCTTTCAGATCTGGCGCGAAATGACGGGTAGCACGAGCCACGAGGGAGTCGCGTCTTCCGACTACCCCTCACAGCAGCTGCGAGCGGCTGAAGCTCGAGCTCGGGCGGCCGAAGCCCGGGCTATCCTGGCGGAGGAGCGCGAGCAGGCCCACCAGGATAAGTGGGCGGTAGAAATTCACGCGCTTCGCCAGCAATTGGCGCAACACGAAGCGAGCATGCCGCGCAGCGGTGTACCGCACGAGATCTACCATCGCCTGTATGCCGCCTACCTTGAGGTGAGGCGCCGCCTCGCTCGCTACGAGCCCGAACTGAGCCCCGCGCAAAATTCGGCACCCGCGGCTATCCCGATGCCGCCAGACAAATAACGCCGGCCACGATGCACAGAGCGCCAATCAGGCGGCCCACCGCAGTCTTTTCTTTCAGCAGCCTGCCGCCGAAGTAAGTGCCCACCAGCGTGGCCAGCTCCCGCGCCGGCGCGACGTGGCTGATAGGTGCCAATCGCATGGCCCACAGCACCAGGATATAGCCGAGCGGGGCGAGGGCGCCGACCAGCATCGCCGAGCGGCCGAACTCGCGCATCTCGCGCCCCAGACCGCTGCCGCTCGCCAGCGCGCGTGGTGCGAGGACCAGCACGCGAAATACATTGCCGGCGTAGTCAATCAGCACTGGCGAGACGGCCAGGTATTTGACCGCCCAACCGTCGTTCAGCGTGTAGCTGGCGATGAATGCCCCGGTAAGGACCCCCCAGGCAATGCCTGCCTTCGCCAAATGTAGCGGCGTGCGGCCGATGTCGGCTACCAGGACGATGCCGGCAACGACCAGCAGCACTCCCGCCAGAGCGACCCAGCCTGGTCGCTCGCCGAGTAGCAGGGCAGCGCCCGCAAATGACAGCAAGGGCCCGCTGCCGCGCGCAATCGGATACACCAGCGACAAGTCGCCAGCGCGATAGCCTGCTTGTAGCGAGAGGGAATAGGCCAGGTGGAAGATAGCCGTGGCCAGCAATGCGATCCAAGGTAACGGACCCGGGACCCAGTGGGCGTGTAGCAGCATCCACAAAGCCGGTGCTGCCCACAGCAGTACGGCGGCCACAGAATACAGCCACACAAAGTGTTCGGAGCGGGAAGCCTGCTTCGCGACCAGATTCCAGCTCGCATGCGTGCAGGCGGCCAGCAATACGGCGAGCAGCGCAGCCAGCGGCATGAAATCGTCCAGGTCGGGGCAGGGGAGTACATCGTAAACGTAGTGCGCCAATTGGTGAACATCGAGGAGCGCGGATTCTCACGCAATTCTCAACAATCACAGCGCTTTCGCGCCTCACGCACAGGTGCCGGGGCACGGGACCATGCCTGCCCGTTCCTGCACCTGCGCGGAGTTTGGGTTGGCCATTTACCATTTTCAGATACGGCCACTCTCGAGAGCCAAAGGCGCAAACGCCGTCGGCGCTGCGGCCTACATTGCGCGCGATAAGCTGCGTGATGAGCGACAACGACGTACCTACGATTTTCGACGCCGCGATGGACTCGAGCATGCCGAGATTTTTATCCCGCGGCGGCAGCACAACTCACAGTCACAGCTGCCGACACGTGCAGAATTGTGGAACCGGGCCGAACAAGCGGAACGGCAGCGCAATTCCCGGGTCGCGCGCGAGTATCAGTTCACGCTGCCATACGAGCTCAAGGCCGAGGATCGCATTGCCCTTGCACGTCGTTTCGCACAGCACATTGCCGATCGCTATGGCGGCGCGGTCGATCTGGCGGTGCACCGCGCACCTGCTGGCGGTGACCAGCGCAACGTACACGCGCATGTGCTATCCACCACTCGCGAATACCATCCAGAAGGCTTAGGACGAAAGACCGTCATGGAAATCAACGGCCAGGAGCGCAAGGCGCGCGGTTTGCTTTCCCACGGCGGTGAAGAGTACCGTCAGATCCGTGCCAGTTGGGCCGAGTATGCCAACGAGGCTTTACGCGAGCACGGTATCAGCGCACGCATCGATCATCGCTCGTTGGCAGCGCAGGGTATCGATCGTCGACCCCAGCGCCATCTCGGCGCGGCGGTGACCGCGATCATGCGCCGCGGTGGTTATTCTCACGTTGCCGAGCGTATCCAGGCAGAACAAGCCGCAGAACAGGCGGCGCTGCTCGAACACAATCGCAAACTGGAGCAAACACGTCCGACGATGTCACTTGAGCGGCAGCGCCGGACGGCGCTGGAATCCTGGCGGACTTTTCGCGAGCAGGAGCGATCCACTGAGGCCGAGGCGCACAAAGGGCGCGATGCACGCGCGACGGGGCGTGAGCGAGGCAGCTCGATGGATCGGGATTTTGAGCGCTAGGTGCCGGTGCGCGCCATAGCCTCCAAGAACTGCACGCCACAACTGTAGCGCGCGCACGAGGCCTCAAATTCCACCCGAATTTCCTGCAGCACGATCCTTGCGGCCATGCTCTCATCAAGGGGATTGAGGGGGCTACCCACATCCAATGCGCAGTCGTCATCCTCAATCAGTCCGCGACAATGGCGGCAGTGATTAAGCCAGCAGAAACGCTCGAGGAGGGGGCTGTAGGCGAGTCGATAAGTCGGCGCGTGTACTTCCAGCGCGGCCTGCAACGTGTCACTGAGATACTCGATCTCAAACAACTGGGACGGCTCCTCGGCAACTTCCCAGACATCCTCTGAAGGCTCATCGGCAGGGCACAAAGTGCGGTGCCCGGCCGGCAGGATCAACCCATGCAGCGTAATACTGTTCTCGCACCACGGGCAGGTACCAAGTACGCGCGCGAGCCACAGGCTGTTGGAGCGCGCGTTGGGAAAGGCCCTAGCGGTGAGCCAGCGACCCAGCGGCTGCGCATTGAGCGTGCGCGGTACGTACCAGACCGCGTATTTCTGATGCCAGCGCGCACCCAGGTTTAACACCAAGGTGCGCTCGGCGTCTGGTACGGTCAGATCTATGGAGTACACCGCATCTCCCGCATCGTGTGGCACTTAAGACGATGGAAAGTGTGCGGAATTGCGCGGCCCTTGGGCAGCCTTAGTTTGTCGCTGTTTCATCCACAAATGCCGGTGATTACAGGCATAACAATAATGGCCGCCGGCAGGGGCTGTGCATGCGCCAGAGCAAACTCAGTGGCGCGCTCGTGCGAGATTAATGGCTAGCCGGTCCGTACACGCGCGCATCGCACGGTTGGCATGTCCCCACGATGTCCAAATGGCGGCCGCAGTTTTTCCGGCCACCGTTTGCACTGCAATGAAATAGGGCCGGTTGCGAAACCGGCCCTTAAGGTTCGACCAGGAGAAATCCCAGGACTAAGGGAACTTGCTGAATATTGCGGCCACTGCCGCATTGATCTTGGCCTGCGCCTCGTCGCCAGTGAGTTTAGTCACGTCCTCGTTGGCTGAAGCGTGCCAGATCGGCTGGTGCGACTGCGCGTCGTAAATGTCGACCGCTACCCGGCCTTCACTATAGGCGTAGGGGTAGTCCCAGGCGCCGCCCCAGTAGCCGTGGCGCCAACCCCAGCCCCCGCCCCAACCCCAACCCGGATAACCATCGCCTTCGACGACGTTACGGACGCCGATGCCGTAGCCCACCGTGCAGTCGGCTGGGCTGCCTGCGGCCGCGAGTTGGATGCCCTTCGCCTGCATATTGGCCGCAATGGCATCGCGCAGGCGGCTCTCGTTAACGGGGTTGGCAAAGGCTTGCGGCTCCCCATGGGTAGCGCGGAATTCATTTGCCCAAGTATAGGTGTGGCACGTGGCGATCGTGGTCTTCGGATTATGGTCCGTTGTGACTTGCACCGTGCTGCAGCCGCCCAGCAGCGCCATCGCAACGGCGCCCGCTACAGCCACCCGAACTTGAAAGTTCAACATAAAAACAACCTCCGGCTTCGAGATGGCCGCCCGCAGGCGCCCGCATCATTGCTAACGTTCCAGGGAGCGATCCGATGACAGGGTCGCCGGTCACGGCGCAGTCCCCAATGTCCATATGATGATATCAGGCGGTTTAAGATCATACTTTAGGTGAAAACCTCGCAGCCGACCGCAAAATCACGGGCCTGGCCACGTATCTGTACTACCATTTGCAGTACTTATATGCGTGCTTGTACTGCCTTGAAGCACGTCCAGTTGCCACGGCGAGCAGGCCTGCTGGCCGACACGCTGGTAGTCGGCTCTGCCGGCAGATACGCGTCGCCCGACCGCAGCTCACCGCCACTACAATGCAGAGCAGCAATCACGGCCAGCGCCAGCGCCAGGCCAGAACAGACCCAATTGACATCAGTAGGCAGGGGCTGCACGGGAGCAGGGGAGAAGTGCCATGATTTTGATAGGAATGTTTGATTCTCCCTATGTACGGCGGGTCGCGGTGAGCCTCAGGCGCCTGGGATTCGAGTTCGAGCATGCAAATTGGTCGGTGGGCCGCGATTTTGAAATGATCCGCGAGTACAACCCATTGGGGCGTGTGCCTACCCTCGTGTTGGACGACGGTGAGTCCCTGGTGGAGTCGGCTGCGATTCTTGACTACCTGGACGAGCTCGTGGGTGCCGAGCGCGCGCTGCTTCCAACCAGAGGGATGGAACGGCGAGAGGCACTACAACTGATGGCCATTGCAACCGGGGCCGCTGACAAGGCGGTGTCGCAGGTTTACGAGCGCGCCTTCCGGCCGGTTGAAAAGCGCCACCCACCATGGGTTGAACGGTGCCGGGCGCAAATGGATGGCGCACTGGAGGTGCTTGAAGTTCAGTGCGCGAAGCACCCCGAAGATCACTGGCTCATTGGGAATTCGCTGACGCAGGCGGATATCACGGTCACTTGTGCATTCAATTTCATCGCGCAGGCGCTGGCATTACCTGCGGGGCTTTATCCGACACTGGAAAGGCATGTGGACCAATGCGAGCAGTTGCCGGAATTTCGCACAACGTATGCGGCCTTCTCGGCGCCGCAGGACTAGGATCCCGGCGCGAACTTCGCGTAACTGGCGCCACACGCGTGCCGGGCACAGGCTTTGCCGAGCCTCAGCTGGCTTCTCAGGTGCAACTCTTGCCGTGCGCAGGCCGATTCCCCGCGGCCTTGGCGTCGGCCTCGCTCATGTATTGACCCAGCTTGGTATTGCCGTACCACGCATCTCCCGGGCAGTGATAGACCTTTGAGCCACTGTTGACCCAGACCTGTCCTTGGACACCGCCCGGTGCAATGGGCGCTTTGGGCGCAACGCTTTTGGCCGATGCTGCAGCAGGTGCCGCTGCGGGAGCAGATGACGCAGCGGCCGCTGTCGCTCCAGTGGTGGGCGATGCGGTCGTTGCGCCCCACCAATTATGGATACCCTGGTGGCCGCTGCAGGCGCCTTTTTTGGTAACTGCCGAGGAGTAAGTGCCATCTTTGCACCGGCCCGCGCTCCCGGCAGGCGCATCCGCCGGAGCCTGAGCGCTGCTCTGCGCGATAGTGGCAGTCGCCAGCAACAATCCGGCCATCCAGTAGAGGGGCTTAAATAGGCGCTTCATAACCGGGTTCCCGATTGATTTTGTTGCCTCTTAGGCTGCGACGGACGCCGGGCCAGTCAGGCACCTTCTCATAATAATCAATCCGATGCGCATCCGCCCCTCCTCACACGAGCCGGAGGCGTGCTAAGGTGCGCGCCCGCCGGAGCGAGGGGCCGCGCTGTCATTTGGTTCTGGCGCAGGCACCGATCCGATGCAGGCTAAGGAGTCCGACAGTGGCCGAAGTTGAAATACACGCTCATCCGCACGAAGGCGATGAATTTGGTAAGCGCGTTGGCATCGCGGTGGGCATCATTGGCATTGTGCTCTCAGTAGTGACCATCCTTTCGCACCGTGAGCACACAGCTGCCGTGGTACAGCAGACCAAGGCTAATGACAGCTGGGGCTACTATCAGGCTAAGAAGATTCGAGAATATGCCGCCACCGCCTCCATCCGGACTGTTGAAGCGCTTGGGGCAGATTCCGCGAAGATCAAGGCGGCGACCGATGCCTTCGCCGCAGAGCACGACAAATTTGTCAACGATGCTGCGGCGCTGGAGAAGGATGCAACCAGCAAGCAAGAAGGATCCGAGCACTCTGAAGTGCGTGCGCTCTATTATGATATTGGTGAGGGATTTCTGGAACTTGGCCTCGTGCTGTCCTCACTTTATTTTCTGGCCCGTAAGCGACTCTTCCCAATGCTTGGGGGAGTGGCCGCGCTGCTGGGTGCGATCGTTGCTGCAGTCGGCATGATCGTTTGACCGTGGGCTGACATCTGAACTTAGGTTGCGGGGGCATGGTACTCAATACCGGACACGGCCACGCTGTGGAGCGCTTAAAATGCACTCCCTACAGGCCATGGCGCCCACCGATTGGAATACCACACACCTTGTTCAATGTTTGCTCCTCTGACGGCTGCTCGCTATTCGTGTCGCGCGGCGGCGCGATTGAATTCAGCGCAATGAACCCGGAACAATTGCCGAAATCCGCGGCCCCGGCGCTCTCTCGCGACGGTAGCCACAACGCGGGCCATCCGTGAGCCGCCCGACCAAGTCTGCGAGCGAAGCCGAGGGCCTCGATGGCCTGCGGATCGTGGCACTGTTCAAATTCGCCAAGGCCCTATTGCTAGTGGCCACGGCCTACGGCGAGTCACGACTTCTGAACCCGCAGGTGGCGGCGCGCCTCACCCAATGGTCGGAGACACTGAACGACCATTTTGCTCAAAGACTCGCGCAACAGGCGCTTGAGTGGGTTAGTAATCTTAGTATTACAACCATCGACGGCTTCTTGCTGATAACGGTGGCCTACACAGCGCTGGTATTGCTCGAGGGCATCGGTCTGTGGCGACGACGGCGCTGGGGAGAGTGGCTTACTGCAAGCGCCACGAGCCTGTTCATACCTTTTGAATTGTGGAAATTGATCTTCAGGCCTGGGCACCGCCCATGGCTGCTGGCACTCGTCATGCTGGTCAATATCTCGATCGTGCTTTATCTGGCATGGCACCTGCGTCGCGGCCGCCGCCGCGCAGCGCGTTAGATGCCGACGGTGTACTGAAAAGGGGTGTGACTTTGAACGCCCTGTTCCTGTTGCGCGAAACCGCCCGCGATCTGGTGTTGCCGCCGTCGGGACCGTTGCTCGTTGTGCTAGTTGGATTGTGGCTGCTGCGATCCCGTCCGCGCCTCGGCCGCGCTCTGGCGTTCGGCGGTGCACTGTTCCTCTGGCTCGTGGCAACTCCGGTTATCGCGGACCGCCTGGAGCGCCTGAGCGAGCGCTATGCACCGCTGTCGCTGGCGCAGCCTACCGAGGCTGAGGCGATAGTCATCCTTAGCGCCAGCGCGCGCACCGACGCACCCGAGTACGCTACGGATGCCCCCAATCAGGATACGCTCGAGCGTATTGCCTACGGCGCCTACGTGGCGCATGCCACCGGACTGCCGGTGCTTGTCACTGGGGGGCAGCTTCACGAGCAGCGGCCGATCGCAGCCGCGATGGCTCAATTTCTCGAACGGGACTTTAATACTCCAGTTCGCTGGATCGAGGGCCATGCGCGCGATACGCACGAGAATGCGCTGTTCAGTGCGGCGATGCTCAGGCCAGCCGGCGTGCACCGGATCATCCTCGTGACCGGCGCCATGCACATGGCCCGATCAGTGGAGGAGTTCCGATCGGTGGGCTTCGAAATAGTTCCGGCGCCGGTGCATCTGCTGGCCCGCACGTCCTGGTCACCGCTACGGGTGATACCGGAGATCGAAGCGCTGGAGCGCAGCCACTCAGCCCTGTATGAATTACTGGGCCGCCTCGTACTGGCGATAAGGACCGCGCTCTGATCCACCCGGGTCAGGAGAATCCTGGCAAACGTCAATCAGAGGCCAGCTCACGGCCGATCTTGAGCACTGCTTCGATGAACAGCTGCAGATCCGCGGTGCGGGTCCGATGGTTGGAGATGGCCACGCGTAACCAATAACGCCCTCGCAAAGTCGTGTAGGACGGCACTGCGATACCGGCCTCATGTAACCGGATCAGCAACTCCTCATTAAGCGCGTTGGCCGCAGCATCGTCCGCGTCGTCTGGCCGGAAACGAAAGCACACGATATTCAGACCCGCCGGCGCCAGCAGCTCAAGTTCAGGCTGGTCAGTGACCAGGTCCGCGAGCATCCGGGCTTGGGCGATATTCTGATCGATGAGCCGTCCGTACTTGTCCAGTCCGTGCTCCTTGAAGGAAAGCCAGACCTTCAGTGCCTTGAACCCGCGCGAGAGCTGTACCCCGTAGTCGCTGAACCACAATCCGTCTCCGGCCACGCCGCGCGCCAGGTGCTTGAGATAAGCGGGCGTCAGCGCAAAGGTTGCGCGATGCCGCTCGCGATCGCGCACCAGCACGCAGCCTGCTTCAAAAGGTACGTGCAGCCACTTATGCAGGTCCAGGGCAATTGAGTCGGCCCCCTCGATGCCAGAGAATAAGCCGCGATGCGTCATCGAGAGCGTCGCGACCGCACCGATTGCACCATCCACATGAAACCACAGCTGCTCGCGATGGCATATCGAGGCAATCTCGGCCAGGTCATCAACGGCGCCAGTGTTGATCGTTCCGGCGGTGCCGATCACCGCGCACGGTTGCAGTCCGGCCCGTCGGTCCTCAGCAATCATGTTCTCAAGCACGTCGATGCGCATGCGAAACTGCTCATCCGTCGGCACCTTGCGTAGCGCGCGGGTACCATGGCCAAGCAGCTCCAGCGCCTTCTGGATGCAGCTGTGAACCTCAACTGAAGCATAGAAAGTCAATGCCTTGGGCAGGCTTGCCACACCCGCGGCACGTACGTCAACGGGTGCGGCCGCGGTGCGCGCAACTGCAAGGCCCACCAGATTGGACATCGACGCGCCACTGACCAGCAACCCCGCTGTGCCGGCGGGCATGCCGATGAATTCGCGGCACCAATCAATGACCTGGGTTTCGACCTGGACCGCCACGTGGCTGCCGCCACCGCAGTTGGGGTTCAGGGTGGCCGCGAGAAAGTCGCCTAACGCGCCGAATGCGGTGCCATTGCCCATGTACCAACCCCAGAAGCGCGGATGGGTATTTCCCATCTGCCAGGGCTCAACCCAATCCCGGTAATCCTGGTAGGCGCTCTCGGCGCCTTGCGGCAAGCGCGGTGCCGGCTGCTTGAATTTCTCCAATATTGATTCGGGCGTGGCGCGCCAGACCGGCTGCTCACGCCGGTTGACGAGATAGTCAAAGGCATCATCGACGGCGCGATGAGCCAGCGCCCGCAGTGCTGTCCAGTCAGCAGGGTCCAGAGTCTCTTCGGGCAATGCGCTCATGGTTACGTGGGCCCCTGTGCAGCATAAGCTACCGGGGGCCGATCTTAATCGAAGGCAGGCCGCAGCGGGTTGCTATGGCCAGCGATGGGGCATCTAGACGAGTTGCAGGTCAAGGGGCGTGGTGCCCGGGAAAACCTGCTGGAGCGCTTCCGGTGACAGCGACCACATCGAGCGAAACATGCCGCCCAGCACGCTGCGATACTCGTTGAGCACCGGGTAGTCGCGATTCTGAAACAGCGTGTTGACTGCCACGCGCTGCTGACGACCGGCAATCTGGCCGCCGTGGATACTTCCGCCGAGCACCCAGTAGACAGAGCCGTGACCATGGTCCGTGCCGCCATTGCCATTTTCCCGAAAGGTGCGCCCGAACTCCGATACGACGACAACCACGGTATTGCGCCACTCGCTGCCCAATGTATCCGCCAGTGTCGACAGACCTCCGGCAAGATTCTGCAGGTTATTAGCCAAGTTCCCTTGCGCAGAACCCTGATTCACATGCGTGTCCCAGCCTCCAATATCGACGAAGCCCAGCCCATACTTGTCCCGCATCAGCCGCCCAATGCCATCGGCTTCGAGCGCGAAGCCTTTGGTCGTGATCGCACCGCGGTTCGCAGCAGTCATCTCCTCCTGCATCGCTTGCGATACTTCGCGTCGCAGCTCCAGGCCATCGGTGACGGCCGCCTCGAGGTGATTACCCGAATACATACTGGCGAGCAGCGCACTCTGCCGCTCGTCAAAGACCGGCTTGCCGACAGAACGCAGCGAAATGTTGGGTATGTCCACAGTCCCTTTGAACGAGAGCGGCAGGGCGTCGGTAAAGGAAATTGGCGTAGGACCCGTGAGTTGGCTGGCTAACCGGGCTAAGAATCCCGAGGCGTAGTTGCGAGTCACGCCGAGAGGCTGGCCGAGTTCGATGCTGTCCTGCGTTTCAAAGTGACTGCGGGTCAGATCCTCGGTGCCCGCGAAGGGGATAAAGGCCAGTTCGCCACGCTTGTACAGGGCACCCAGAGGATCGCGGACCGCCGGTGCCAGCGCCCAGTCTGAATCGAGCGCCAGCGCTCCGGTGGCGCTTTGCGGATCCGGTCGCGGAATCGCAATCTTTGGCCGGGTCGCGTAGTAGTCGCTGCTGCTGTAGGGAACCAGCAAGTTGGCGCAGTCATAGCCGCCACGCAGAAATACCAGCAGGAAGCGTCCTTTGGCGGGATCGGCGGCCCATAACTGCCCCGCAAAGGCGCCCGCAGCAGCGGCGCCGGCGGCGCGCAGGAAATCGCGGCGTTTCATGTGATTTATATGGACGCCTCCCGATGTGCAAGGTCTGTTCGGTGTAATGATCGACAGATAAGGCTGCAGGTTTATATCCGGCCTGTTTTGCAAGCCGAAGCCTGCGGGCCCTGATGGATTTCGCT